>OLZV01000050.1_pt1 | contig 72363 bp, 57 predicted proteins | sample 1644531 | NCBI WGS metagenome assembly OLZV01 (sample SAMEA103958115, study PRJEB25191) | human gut metagenome | biome: human-associated habitat [ENVO:00009003]; feature: intestine environment [ENVO:2100002]; material: feces | place: Germany | collected 2013/2015
GACCTCCTCGGATAAGGGCATTGTCTTTCCATCTTATACCCACTTCATTTACACCAACCGTTCCGAATAGCTATGGGACTTTGATTTGTATAGCAATCTAATCCACGGTCATATGCCTTGTATGAAGTTTCTGTACGTTAGGTCAGATGTTTGCCGCCGGCTTCTTTCAGATTCCAACTCACGATGGACACCCTTGCCTTGGGCTATGTAATTCCCGCCATTAGGGCTTACTCGGGACTTCCACCCGTTAGACAATGCTCATGCCGAGCATACAACTTAATAAGGTGTGTCGAGCAAATTTGCTCGGCACACCTTATTATATATGTAACCTCTTTGCGGCTTTATATATGCAACCTCTTTGCGGCTTTATATATGTAGCCTCTTTACGGCTTTATATATGTAACCTCCTTGCGGCACGCAAAGACGTTTTCCCATTTTTATAGTTTGTCATCAAAAAAATTGTCTCTATTGTCTCTATTGTCTTTTTTTTCCCCCCCCCGCAAGAAGTTTTTAAATTTTTTTGTCTTTCAAAAAAGAAACAAAAAAGCCGATAGCAAGGCCAACAGCAGCAAAAGCTGCGTTCAACCATGCCATCAGCAATATGTCGGTTCATCAAAAAGATGTACTGTTCAGAATCAGTCCTTGTTAGAACGCTTACGCTCAAGGTGGTCAAGGATAATCTTGCGCATGCGCATGCTCTTGGGAGTGACCTCCACCAGCTCATCACCCTTGATATACTCAAGACACTCCTCAAGGCTCATCACGGTCTTCGGGATGACGCGTGCCTTGTCGTCAGAACCGCTGGCACGCACGTTGGTGAGCTGCTTAGCCTTGGTCACGTTGATCACGAGGTCGTTGTCATGAACATGCTCGCCCACAACCTGTCCTGCATAAACCTCCTCACCCGGATCGATGAAGAACTTGCCACGATCCTGAAGTTTGTCTATAGAATAGGCATAAGCGGTACCTGTCTCCAGAGCAATCATCGAGCCGTTCAGACGACGTGTGATCTCGCCCTTGTATGGCTGATACTCCTTGAAGCGGTGAGCCATGATAGCCTCACCCTGACTTGCTGTAAGCACGTTGGTACGCAGACCGATGATTCCTCGTGAAGGAATGTCAAACTCAATGTCCACGCGGTCGCCAAGGTTCTGCATCGATGTCATCTCACCCTTGCGGCGGGTAACCATATCGATCATCTTGCTTGCAAACTCTTCAGGCACATTGATGGTCAGCTCCTCTATAGGCTCACATTTCTGTCCGTCGATCTCCTTATAGATAACCTGCGGCTGTCCTACCTGAAGCTCGTAGCCCTCACGACGCATAGTCTCGATGAGCACAGAGAGGTGGAGCACACCACGTCCGCTCACGATCCACTTGTCGGTAGAGTCTTCGAAAGGTCTCACGCGCAGCGCGAGGTTCTTCTCAAGCTCTTTCTGCAAACGGTCGTTGATGTGGCGCGAGGTCACAAACTTACCTTCCTTGCCGAAGAAGGGCGAGTCGTTAATGGTGAAGAGCATGCTCATGGTCGGCTCGTCGATAGCGATAGGAGGCAGCGGCTCGGGGTTCTCATAGTCGCAGATGGTGTCGCCAATCTCAAATTTCTCAAGACCGACAACGGCACAGATGTCGCCGCTGTCGACATGGTCTGTCTTCTTGTGGCCCATACCCTCGAAGGTGTGAAGCTCCTTGATGCGTGTCTTCTCCTGTGTGCCGTCACGATGGCAGATGGTCACGTTCATGCCGTCGAGCAAGGTGCCGCGGTGAACACGTCCCACAGCGATACGGCCCGTGTAAGAGCTATAGTCGAGCGATGTGATGAGCAGCTGAGGAGTGCCCTCGATCTGCTTCGGTGCAGGAATGACCTCTACAATCTTGTCGAGCAGATAGTCAATATTGTCAGTAGGTGTCTTCCAGTCTTCAGCCATCCATCCGTTCTTTGCAGAACCGTAAACGACGGGGAAGTCGAGCTGGTCCTCTGTAGCGTTAAGCGCAAACATGAGGTCAAAGACCATCTCATACACCTCCTCAGGACGACAGTTGGGCTTGTCCACCTTGTTCACCACAACGATGGGCTTAAGACCGATCTGCAGCGCCTTCTGCAACACGAAACGTGTCTGGGGCATAGGTCCCTCAAAAGCGTCGACGAGCAGAATGCATCCGTCGGCCATGTTGAGCACACGCTCTACCTCGCCACCGAAATCGGAGTGTCCCGGGGTGTCGATAATATTGATTTTTGTTCCTTTCCAGTTGATTGATACGTTCTTCGAGAGGATTGTTATACCACGCTCTCTCTCAAGGTCGTTCGAGTCAAGCACCTGCCCACTGTTATCCTGTCCGTCGCGGAACAGCTTACCTGCCAGCATCATCTTGTCTACCAGCGTTGTCTTTCCATGATCGACATGGGCAATAATCGCAATGTTTCTAATGTCTTGCATAATTTTCCTTAAAATACGGATGCAAAGTTAATACTTTTTATTCAGATTTAACTCTATGGAAGGCAATTATTTGCATTACGCAAGTCGTTATTAACTAAAGTTTCACAACTTATTTAAGTTCAAACGCTTTTTTAAGCTTCAAATTGTCAGAAGCGTTGCCTACCCATGCCTCAAACACGCCGTTCTCCGAACGCCATTGTGCCTGTGCCTCATCGTAGAAGCTGAGGGCCGAGTTGTCTATGACAATGGTCACGTCCTTGCTTTCGCCTGGCTCAAGCCACACCTTAGAGAAGCCTTTGAGCTCCTTCACGGGTCGGTCTACCGACGCCTTGCGGTCGTGGATGTAGAGCTGCACGGTCTCGGCACCAGCCTTCGCGCCCGTGTTCTTCACGTTGACGGTGAAGGCTATGCTGTCGTTGCGCCCCATCGCGGTCTTGTCTGCACGCAGGTTGCTTAGAGCAAACGTGGTGTAGCTCAGTCCGTGGCCAAACGCAAACTCAGGACGCTCCTTCTTAAGGTCTGTCCAGCGATAGCCCACATATATGCCTTCCTTATAATCTTCATCAATGATGTTGCCCGGCGTCTGCTGTCCACCCTCCTTGCGCCACACGCCAGGATAAGTGTTGAGAGCATGTGCGCCGACCTGCTTCAGCGATTTCACCCATGTGAACGGCAGCTTGCCGCTCGGGTTTGCATCGCCCACAAGCACCGAAGCCAAGGCGTCACCAGCCTCAGAACCGAGGTACCAGCCCTGCACGATGGCTGGCACGCTGTTGCGCCACGGCATGGCAACGGCGTTGCCCGAGATGTTGACATACACCATTTTTGCATTGGCCTTCGCCAGCGCTTCTATCAGTTTGTCTTGACCATAGGGCAACGCATAATCTTTGCGGTCGTGTCCCTCACAGTCCTGATAGTCGCTCTTGTTCAGTCCGCCAAACATCACCACACAGTCGGCATGGCGAGCTTTCTCCACCGCCTCAGCAACAAGCTCTTCCTGTGAGCGTTTGTCGTCAAGGTTTTGGCCCGTGGTCACACCGTTGTAGTTGCCTGTGACGTCGCCAACATATCCTCGCGCATAGTCAACCGTCACGCCGTCCTTTGCAAGACGCGCTTTCAGACCGTCGAGTGGCGAAATCTCTTTCTGCACCTTAAGCGACGAGCTGCCACCGCCCACGGTCATCATCTTTATGGCGTTCTCGCCCACCACGAGCACCTTGCCGCCTTTCTTCAGGTTTAGCGGCAGCACGCCGCCCTTGTTTTGCAACAGCACGATGCCTTCTTCGCCAATCTTGCATGCAGCGGCATAATGGTCGTCGGAGCAGAGGAAGCCGAACGGACGGTCCTTGCTCATTGTCGTGCGATAGAACAGACGCAACACGCGGCGCACCTTTTCGTCAAGCTGCTTCGTGGTGTATCGTCCCTCATTTATGCCTTTGAGGAAGGGCACGGCAAGATAGTAGTTGTCGTAGGCGTTGCTCGTTCCTTCCGACAAGCCGTTGGTCCATGAGCCAAACTCCATGTCCAGGCCGTTTTTCACAGCTTGGTCGGTGTCGTGAGCGCCGCCCCAGTCGCTCACCACCACGCCGTCAAACTGCCAGTCGCCTTTCAGTATCTTGTTCAGCGTGACGCTGTTATGGCAGCAATGCTCGTCGCGGTAAAGGTTATATGAGCCCATGATGGCCCACACCTTGCCCTTCTCCACCGCTGCTTTGAAGGCAGGAAGATAGATCTCGTGCAGCGCACGGTCGCTCACCCTCACGTTCACGTTGAAACGGTTCTCCTCGTCGTTGTTGACGCAATAATGCTTGACACAAGCCGAAACGCCAAGCGCCTGCATGCCCTGAATGTAAGGCACCACCATGGTTGACGTGAGGAACGGGTCCTCACCCATATACTCGAAGTTGCGACCACCCAACGGCGTGCGGTAGATGTTGACACCAGGGCCAAGAATCATGTCCTTGCCACGATACAACGCCTCTTCACCAAGACTGTGGCCGTAGAGACGCGACAGCTGCGGGTTCCACGAAGCGGCAAGACAGGTGAGGGCAGGAAAAGCCACACACGAGTCGTTGCTTTGCCCAGCCTGCTCCCATTCGTCCCACAACACGTCGGGACGCACTCCGTGAGGGCCGTCATCGGTCCAGAAATCGGGGAATCCGAGACGCGGCACTCCTGCCGACGAGAACTTGCTCTGGGCATGGATGACGCGAATTTTCTCTTGAATGGTCATGCGGCTGATCGCATCGTCAATGCGCTCCTCCACAGAACGGTTAGTGTCAAGATAGGCAGGCAGCTTTTGTGCGCTTGTCCCTACTGTCGCTATGGACAGCATAAATGTCAATAAAATGTGCTTCATTTTTTTATTAAATTATACTTGAGGTTAGAAATCTCAAAATTAAAAATTTGTGCCGACACACGCGCTTCTGAAAACGCTTGTGCAGACATTGCAAAGTTACAAAAAAAATTATTGACGGTTTGAAGAATGGCTTTAAAAAATCTCAAACATACAAAAAAACGCACCTTTCTTTATAGAAGAACAAGAAAAAGCAAAGGAGAAAGCGAGGGAATTGGTAAAAAATAGTTAAAAACAGCATTTTTCTACTGACAAATAGCGCGTTACGAAGAAAAAGCCGTACCTTTGCAGCCGCATTTTGGCAAAATTTAAACTTTAATTAATTAATTCTATGTATTTAGATCAGGCAAAAAAACAAGAGATCTTTGGACAGTACGGAAAGTCTAACACTGATACTGGCTCAGCTGAGAGCCAGATAGCATTGTTCTCATACCGTATTTCCCATTTGACGGAGCACCTCAAGAAGCACCGTAAAGATTATACTACCGCACGTTCTCTGACACAGCTGGTAGGAAAGCGCCGCGCATTGCTCGACTATCTGTACGACCGCGACATCACTCGTTATCGTGCAATCATCAAGGCCCTCGGCCTGCGTAAGTAATAGCGCGCATTTGCTTAAAGGCATTCTGAAAGGACTGTATCCCACAAGGATATGGTCCTTTCTTCGTTTTCATGCACTCACCAAGACAAGGAATCCACCACATTACTGCGCGACAACCGCCCTAATTAGGGATTGTCGTTTAATTCTAAAAATTCAATATCTATAGACGAGGGTATGCCTTCTGAGGTTGCCTTCGTCTGCTTATTTGGGGAGTTTTATCGTAAATTTAGTCGATTTTTGTTTTGTCTGGGCATAGTTGTCCCTTGTATGGGGGATATAATGCTATACGAGGTTAAGCAGCCTAATGGAGTTCCGCTTTTGCAATTCTTCTTGCCAGTTGTACTGCATTAGCCGTGTGGATGCCGAAGAAGATAATCAGGATTTCCGTCTTCTTGATTCGACCGTTTATCCGCTTGAGTCCGTAATGTTCCTTCTGCGTTCCAAAGGATTCTTCCATTGCTGTGGCTCGTACACGGGCAAGTTCTTTATTTTAGGATTATTTTCCGTTTATCCCATCACTACGTCAAGCACCATCATCAATACGAAACCGATAGCGAAGCCGATGGTACTGAGATTGCTGTGCTGTCCGCTGGAAGCTTATGGGATAAGCTCTTCCACCACTACATAGAATATGGCGCCTGCTGCAAAAGCGAGCATGTATGGGAGGGCAGGCATCAGGAGTGAGGCGAGCAACAGGACGGCTATGGCACCGATCGGTTCCACAACTCCGCTTAGCGAACCCAACACGAACGATTTCCATCTGCTGTTGCCAGCCGCACGCATCGGCATAGAGATAATGGCTCCTTCGGGAATGTTCTGTATGGCTATGCCCAATGATACGGAAATGGCAGCGGCTAAAGAAATGTACGAAGCTCCGTTTTCGGCTCCTGCAAACACCACGCCTACCGCCATTCCTTCGGGCAGGTTGTGGATGGTTACGGCAAGGGCAAGCATAGCCGTCTTCGACAGGTGCGAGCGCATGCCCTCAGGCTTGTCGGTTCCGATATGTAGGTGTGGCGTCAGCTCGTCGATAAGTAGCAGGAAGCCTATGCCCAACAGAAAGCCTATGGCTGCCGGCACTACCGACCATTTGCCGCTCTCAGCCTCCATATCCATAGCTGGAATGAGCAAAGACCACACGGAAGCAGCCACCATCACACCAGAGGCAAAGCCCAATAGCGACTTCTGTACTCGTGGAGACATCTCGGCTTTCATAAAGAAAACGAAAGCCGAACCGAGCACCGTGCCTAATAGCGGAATCAGAAGTCCAATGATTATTGTTGTTGTCATTTCTGTCATAATCTTTTCTTTTAGCAATAGTGCAAAGTTATGATTAAATCATTTCTTGGGCAATACCTAAAAGAGATGTTTTTCAACTTTTCATGCAACACCATAACGCAACAGCCTTTATGCACTTGTGCTTAGATATAATTTGTAATTTATATATTAGTGTAACGTTTTCTCGCCCAGTTGAAGGCTAACTTTGCTGAAAAATAAAAATATGACAATAAAAGAATTATTCAAGCAGGTTTCATTTGAGGAACTTTGTCCACAATTAAAGTCTTATGTGAAAACTTACTATGTTTTTGGCAAAGACCTTGTCGAACATCTATACTTGTTCAGGGAAGCATACGACAGATTGAGACTTCTAAAACCAAGTGGACAATTAGACAGCTACATTTACAAGATGCAGCAAAAAGGAGTTGCGGTACACAAGGAAGTGGAGGTTATTTGCTATGATGATTCAGACAAGGGAAACATCAATCTTTCCTTCGATTTGGAGGGTAGTTGGGAATATAATTTATCCTTAGAACTCGTCTTGCCAAAAGATAAGACTATTTCGCTTGCTGCTCTTGCCGCCTTATGTCTTTGGCAATTAACGTATGATAAATGGTCTGGATATAATGAAGACAGTAGTATCTATCGTGCCTTAAATCCACGCAAACCCTCCAACCAATACGAAATGACTTTGGAACGTCTTAAAAACAGTATTTATAAGCGGCAAACACCAGCAGCATATCTTCCAAAATCCAGGGAAAGCAGAGCAAGACGTTGTGTAGCTGTTCTGCGTGGGATTCCCTATAGTAAGCAATTTAACAAGCGACATAGTGACAAGATGAACCGTAGCAAGCGGAAACGGAAATATAGGCAAGCAAAGCGTAAGGAGTTTCTTAAAAAAATGGGAAATCGGCAAGCTTTCATCGATAAATTCACTATGGCGGGCAGCTCATTCACAAAAGGAAGTTGCGATTACCTGCTTCATGTCGAAAATGGAGAAATGATTAGGTTTCGTTCACCTATTATAGAGCATGCTTTGGATTATATCTATACCTCTATGGCTGATTATTGCGTATTGCCACCTGTGGGCAAATTCAAGGAAGCCATTGCCTTTGTTGTTTTTAAGAAAGGACAAGTTGTAAGCTCCTTGGAAATAGATAACTTCATAAAGCATGTAGAAGAATTGTTGTTATGTCGTGTTATCTATGGACAGGCTGAAGGCGATGTGCATGAAACCGAGGTTACGCTACTAATGTTTAATAGATAAAAAATACAATGAAAAAAAGAAAGCCACCGCCCGAATGATGATGAACCAGCAAGCAAAATGGCGTAAGCAGGCTGAAAAGCCTGCCAAGTGGAATGAGGGGTATGCAGGTGTTACTTATGCAGATGTTTGGAACCTCAATGACCGCTTGGCAAGTATCATCGCCCGTCATCTCCATGCTTTTCTCAAAGCAACAAAGGGACCACATGGGGGATGTCCAGCCGTTTTGTACAATGGTGACTCGGATGAAGCCTATAAACGTTGGTTACAGATTATTCGCGATATGATATTCGCTTTTGATCATTTTTCCTCCAGAGAAATGGATAGAGATGCTGACACCACGGATGCTCATGTGATAGAAGTCCGCCAGCGTGTCAGGAAAGGCATGCAACTTTTTATTGACTATTTTAATCATCTTTGGATATAGAAAAGGAATTTACATGGAAGAGAACAGAAAAAACTTACTGGAGTTTTTCTCCTACCACGACAAGAAACATCTTGTGAAGTTGGAACAACGGATACTGCAATATTATGAAGATGCAGATCATTATGATAGGTATTCTTTCTTGCTGAAGGCAAGAAAGAATTTTATCGACGGCATTGTGCTGGAGCATCAAGATGTTCTCCTTGCGGATATTATCGCTTTCAACGAAGCCCTAAGGTTGGCTCTGCAAAAAATGTATGACCACGCACATCTGGTGTGGGCCAAGATAAAAAACGATAGTTTATTTGGAAGTAGCAAGGAGCTTGTTGCGCGTTGCTTCCTTCCGAGTCAATATCCAGCCCTACACCCTGTTCATAGGAAAAACAGTGACGCACTTTATGGTGCGCTGCAAGATGCAGGGTGGAATAAATTCTATGAAGATGGAGTATCGTTTATGCCTTTAAGATTGGCAGAGGGGATGGAAGCCGAGACTTTCGATGCTTACATTGGCATGGATTGCCCACCACCCAACTGGAATGAAGGACTTGACCAAGAACTGACAAAAGACTTGCATCTCATACTTCAGTTTAACCATTTGTTTGAATATACCAACTTTGCACTGACCGATTTTATCTATTGTCGTGATTTTGAATCGCAAACAGAAATCACATTGGGATAAACTTTGCCATTTGGCACAGCAGATTATAACTCAATCAGTCGTGGCGCATGGCATAGCTGATACAGATTATCCATAACAGAGCCATTAGAAAAAATGGTCGTTCCCGATTGTACTATGCCAAACGACTCATGGGCATGTCCGAAGAGATGGTATTGTGGCCTTATCTCCATCACTCGGTTTCGCAAAAGTAAGTTACCCCAGTGCCTGCCACTCGATTTATCCAATATCATCATGGGAGGTTCATGCGTAATAAGTATATCTACATCTGTGGGGATAAGACTTTCTTGATGGTTATAACCTAAGCCGAAGAATTTTACATTGCCAATCTCACAACCTCTGTCTTGCAGAAAATAAATGTTTTGGGGCAAATCTTCGATATCTTCGGCATCCCATAAGCAAAGGTCGTGGTTGCCTGTGACAAAAAGTTTATAGGGATAAGGAGATTCGATAAACCAGTTTAAGAAATCTAACACTTCCTGCTCCGTACCCATATCCGTAAAGTCTCCGAAATGCACTAAGACATCAGCTGTGGGCAAATCTGTCAGCAGCTGATGTCGATTGTGGGTATCAGAGATTTGGAGGATTGTCATTTCTACGGTCTTAAGAATGAGTAGTACCACATACAGGCTCAGTATCGACCCCCGCAATATACTCCACATGAGGATTACCGAAGTTCTGGCTTATCTGCCATTTAACTTCTACAGAGTCTGGAAGTTGGTCAAAGAAGGAAGCTAATGCGTCCATATCTTTTATTTGTAAAGTTCAGCCATTTCTTCTATGCGTTGCTTCATAAGTTGGCGGAGGCTATTGGGGTGGATAACTTCTACATCGGGTCCATGCGACAACAGCTCCTGAATAAAGTCGTAAGTTGGTTTAAGATAATACTCAAAAACAGAGCAACAGTCTGAAGTCTCAATCTCTCTTTGTGAAGAATGCAAAGGAAGCGAACGGAAATATTTTGCCTGATTGTTGTAGACATTGATTTCTATGCGTTCTACCTTTTCCTCTTTTCCTATCACAATACCATATGCGTCCTCATACATTTCCTCGGCATCAAAGTCCTTGGGCATTTTGAACTTTTGGTTAGAAATATGTAAATCCTGTATGCGGTCGAGAGCATATGTTCGTAGTTCCTCATGGGCAGACGATCGGGCTGTAAGATACCAGCGTTGCTTGAATACTTTAATGAAATAAGGTTCAAGGCTAATAACCTGCGCTTCCTCTTTCCAAAAGCTCTGATAGGTAATGGTGAGGCATTTTCCTTCGCGCATGGCTTGGATAATCTCCGTCAGATATTCATATCCAGAGGGAATATGCTCACAGAGAATACGACCGCGCAGGTCCTTGCCTTGCAAGAGCATATTACCAACAGCAAAACTATCGAGCAGCCACTCCTGTATTGCAGGGCGGTTTATTTCATTTCGCGACTTAATGAAATATCGTTTGTTCTGCTTGTCAAACTCTATATCAATGCCAAACTGCACGCCGATTTGGTTTCGGTGTTCCCACCATGTCTTGCGGACAATGTCTTTGTCATCATAGAGATAACTGTCCCGCCACTGCTCGTTGAGTTCTTCCAAAGAAAGTCCATGCCTCGCCTTTGCGAGAGCATTGACTTCCCAAATATATCTTGCGATGAGATTTGCTGCCATGAAAAATAATTATTGTAGTCCTTGTATCTTATCGAAGTTTGCATCAATATCGTCAAGAATGGCATTGTAATGATTCCATCTTTCCGCATCATTAAGACCATGCCCCGCAACGGTGGTTGTGCCGGGGTGGTGGGTCTTATACGCTAATGGAACTTCTTCTAATTCCAGTTTAACCACGTCATCCTTTGAGATATTACCCACAGATGAAGTGGATTGGATATGAAAGTTCTCGTTGATATACCTATCATACGGCTCGCCAAACCATGTAAGGAAAATAACAACATCAGGCTTGAGCAATTCTATCTCCTGTGGAATGACATGGAAATAGTCTAACTCGCATTGATGAATCATCGGATCATCCACCTTACGGCTTCTTCCCTCCATTGTTGACAGTTTTGATATTTCATTCCACAGGAAAGCGGCTCTCTTTCCTGGATATACTTTCTTTAAACGTTCATTTATCCCATCCATCAAACCATTGAATCCTGTGCGGATGAATGGACTTTTCGATAGTTTGCTATTACCATCAGTTAGGAAAAATGTATCACGATAGTTTTCAGAATAGAACACCTCGTAAGCTTCTACCAAATCATCCGAACCGAGTTGTGTTCCGTTTTCAAGTTTTGGCCATCCCCATTCGTGTACTTCCTTTCCGAAAATCATAACTTTTAGATCAGCTTGTGTGTACCATGTTTCATCTCCTATTGATACTTTACCTTCCTTTTCTCGATTAAGTCCTAATAGGAATGGAGGCTGCACCTTGTCTACAAGTCCGTCACTTTTCAAATGTGCAATCAACTCATTAAAGTATGGTTGATACATGTTGCTCAATTGTTCATTTAGTAACATAATCTGTTATTTTAAGTTTAACACTACAAAGGTAGGTAATTATTTGTTACCAACCGTTATTTTGCTTGACTATTTCCTCAGTAAATGCTTAAAGGGTCATCACTCAATCCATAATTCTCCATTTCGTCTTTATTCGCTGTCATCGCTAGCAAGCTCATCGCTGCAAAATAGGCATTGGTACGAGGGGGATACATCATGAATGGCAGACGGTTGGCTGCATCTTTCAACGGGGTACCCAGCGTTATGCTCCACGAATACTTCCAAATATAAGCATCTTCTTCACCATCTTCATATTCGATAAGTCTTCCGTCCTTCTCACGCTTCCAACGGCATATATAGAGGTAATTTTCCGAAGATTCAAGATAGCCATTAGGATACGGACAATGTTTAGGAGTCTTTGCACATAAGATTTTATACATCTTATAAAACTTTCTAAGATACTCCTTATCGAAAACACCATTCTTTTTTTCTTTTAAAATGACATTCCTAATCGCCACCCACTTGCTGCTTCGCAGATAATAGAACACAGTAGGATGTACGGTTTCCATTCTCTTTATATCAATAGTTGGAACAATTTTACCCATATTCAACTTGATGTTTTCTTCAAGCTGCGTTTTCTTTGGTAAGTCAGACTGGCCGTCCATGGCAAAATAGCGCAACGGGAGATATTTTTCCGCAATCAATCGCAAGGAAGGAATCTCGGATATATCCAATGCTACAAGTTGGTGCATACCACGAATATTCAATCTTTTCGTTTTCGTATTCCTGATATTCAAGTATCTCAGACCGCAAAGCCCTTTGGGATTAATGCTTGCCCTTTGGTTCGTACAGTGTAGATATTCTAATCCTCTACATGCTTCGAGGTTCATTTTTGTAACGGAGAAAGCAATCTCTATCTCAATTCCCGTGATAACATTCTCTTCGTCTGAACATATCTCTATAACATGTTTGCCGGGCTTACTGTATTGATGCTCCAGTCGGTTCCAACCATTCACTTTCCATTTGATGACTTCACTGTTAGCATTTTCCCCGTTATCCCATGTGATAGTAACGGAAGCATTCATCAGCACTTTTAATCGTAACGAAAACCGTCCACTACATTTTACAGTAATAGATATTCTGTCGTGCCCTTCGGGATTCATGCTTTTTTTCAAGTTGCGAAAGGAATTTTCCAAGCGATAGGGAAGCAAAGAGTAGGCTTCCTTTCTATAGTTTCTTTCCCATGAAGTAGGTCTAAGCACTTTCCAATCAAGTACCTTACGATACCACTCCATGGCCTTGTCATAGTCTCCTATCTTCTCACAGACTCTTCCAGCCTTATAGCCTGCCTCCATAGAAAACCGATCGTAACAATAGTTATACCAACTAAGTGCCTGTGCCAGATTAGGAGCTGTGCCCAGCCCATACTCATATAGCTCTGCGAGCATCTTGGCTGCTTCTTGCTCATCATAACTTACAGTTGTTTGCGTCATATCTATATGAAATAAGGATAGAATTTTAAATGCCTCTTTATTCTTTCCACTCCTCATATATTGAGAAGCACGGAGAGCTGCTATGCGTAAATCTTTTTTGAAGAAAATACGATAGTGTGAAATTTCATCAAGCAAAGGGCTATGGTATGTGCTAAGGTAGTGACAGAGTGTGGTACTGGCATGCAGTTGTTTATCAAAATTATATGATTCCTGCTTGTAGTTAGGTGTGTTAGGGGCAGGGGGAATATCGCCAGAATAATCCGTATCTATAAGATTCTTGAACCACCCATAATTCATCATCTCTTGAAAACTCTTTCCTTTGAACTTTCCGCAGACTGCATTGGGAAGGCTCTCTTGGATAGCTATATCTAATAATATATATGATGCTCTGTCAAAACCAAGTTGAATAAGTTCCTCCATAGTCTTGTACACCTTCTCTTTATCGGCCATACTACATTCAGGCTTCATGCAATCCTGCCTTATCGAACGACCAGGGCGATTGGTTTGATTACTTTTCGCAAAATACGAGCATGACAAATCGTCTTTTTCATCCATAACATTCGAAGCATGACTCTTGTATTTCGCCAAAGCATCGTCTATATCGGTGATCTCCTCATAGGGACTGCATGATATCCTTTTCATTAAATGTGTATTTACCATCTTCCTACATTTTTGCTGCAAAGATAGTTTGTAGGTGGGCGAAATTGTGTAACGCTAAAAAAGAATTTGGGGTTTCTTTATTTTTTTTGCCCCACGAACTTGTATCGACAAGATGATACAGATTGCCAAAGGTTGCATAACCGCCACATTTGTGTAAGACATCGATAACCTGCTGCGTCTGAATATGCCACTCTCGTGGTGCTTGCGTTGCTGACGGTATATCTTTGTTATCGTCTCTATTTCTGCGAGTTGCTTATCGGTGAAGATTCCTGCACAGGGATTTCTCTGCCGAGTCTTCTTAACTCTTTGAGGATCTTTCCTAACAGATCCAACTGTCGACGGATTATCCTGCGAGTACGCTTATTGGTGTGACGGCGTTGCTTCACATAGGCCATGTTGTCGTGGGCGACATCAAGGTACTTCGTCCTCATGCGGTGAATGCCGAGTTCCTTACTTGCCTCACACATCATTGTATATGCCTTCGCTACGCATTCCCATAGCAACTTTGCGTCGGTGTGGTAACGCATGGCACTTTCGTAGCACGTTGCATCGGTATAGATTGTATCAAGATTCCTCATGTATGGTTTCCTGGCTTCTGCCAATGACTCCTGCTGGGCCTGGATCTTCAGGCGCTTGGACGGTTCAAGGATAATATCATTTATGAGCTTGTAGTTGGTCAGGGGATTGGCTGAACTTATTCGGATGCCACAGAATATCTGATAGTGGAGGTTGGCGTTGAGCTGCTCCATAAGTTTTGGGGTAGACAATCCGGTATGTGACTTGAGGAACATGAGGGCATAACTTAAAAAGATAAAATATGGCCAACAAGATATTTATTTTAGGATTATTCTTCTATTATTTCATTCGTAATGCACAAGACATACTTACCATCAAGAAAGTCTTGCCAAACCTGATAGTATTCGTTTCGTGCAGAAATTGCCATAATAAGACAATTTGTGTCAAGAACCACTCGTATATTTATTTCCGATAAGGTGTTCGTTCATGCAGATCAGCAAACGAGTCAACCTTCTCTTGCGTCATCTCGCCACGCATCCACATGGCATCCATTTCTTCCTTTACCTTTTTAGCAAAGAAATCGGAGATTGCCTGTTTCAAATCGGCCAATGCTTCAGGGCTTTTCACCCACTGCATCATATTTATAATGTCTACTTGTGCATCATTAAAAACTGTTGCTGCCATAATTTCTTCTCCTTCTTTTATTTTGTAACGCTACAAAGATAACGCTTTTTTATTTTCTAACAATATTATTTTTTAATAAAAGATTTGTTTTATTGATTCAATAAACAAAAAGTCATATTTCATTGCTTATTTTCAAGTTTGAAAAGATGTTTCACATTCTGTTAGTTTTGTTCTAGTGCCATACAATATTCCGCCCCCTTTCACGTTTTTATATTATAAAAATCTCACAACAAGAAAAGACAGAAAAATGAAAAGAAACATCATCATCACATTGTTTCTCGCCATCGCCACAGCGGTCATGGCACAACCAAAGGAGGGTACCTTTTCCATCATACCGCGCGTGGGCGTGGCCATAACATCCATAACAAAGGACGAGATATACACCACCTCCGGCAACACGATGATACCTATGGAACAGCAATGGAAGACGGGCATGATGGCAGGCGTCGATGTCGACTACCAGGTGCTGCCCAAGGTGTCGGTGTCGCTCGGCGCCTACTACAGCGAGCAAGGCTGCAAATATAAGAACAACAACGCCGAAGACGTTCAGACGCCAGGCTCCTACACCGGCGTGAGCAACTGCCAGACGAACCTTAAGTATATTAACGTGCCCATAATGCTCAACATGTATGCCGCACAAAATTTCGCCATTAAGGTAGGCCTTCAGATGGGCTTCAACGTGAGCGGCAAGCAGGAGCTTACGGAGAACAGTTTCAAGGTTACGGAGGAGGGCAAGACCGAGTATGGAAAGCCCACCACCTACAAGACCGACTACAACGCCAAGACCTTCGACCTCGCCATACCCATCGGTCTGTCCTACGAATATATGAATGTCATCATCGACGCCCGCTACAACCTCGGCCTCACACGCATCTGCTCCAACCTCGGCTCCTACTCGCCGAAGAACAACGCCATCTGCATAAGCGCCGCCTACAGGTTCACGCTGTAAAGGGGCATGAGCTAAAGAGGCATGGGCTAAAGAGGCATGGGCTAAAGAGCCGAACATATATATAAAACAAAGGCTGTTTGGAAAGTTTGAACACTTCCAAACAGCCTTTGTTGCTTTTTGATGCGACCCTGTTCTTTCTACCTATTACATAAAACATGTAACATAAAACATGAGACGGATAATTATCCACCTCAACCTTTATTCAGGATAATTCAGGTTCTCTGGCTTAACGACGTTGAGCACCTCGTTTACAAACTTGCGTGCCTCCCAGCGGGCCATGGGCAGGTCGTGGAGGAGCCAGTTGCCACAGTCTTTAGGGGCAGCACCGGGAATGTCGCCGTCAAAGTCGGCAACAAACATGAAGGTGCGGCGCATCAGATCCACGATATCTTCTGACCGCAGGTCGCCGCGCATCAGCAGATAGTTGCCTGTGAGACAACCCATGGGTCCCCAATAAATAATGCGGTCCTTCCACTGCTCATCGTTGCGCAGATAGGTAGCAGCCAAATGCTCAATGGTGTGTAGCGCTCCCGGATGAAGCGCTGGCTCACGGTTGGGCTCCTTCATTCTTATGTCGAAGGTGGTGACGGTCTCTCCGCCCACCTGGTCCTTACGACTCACATAGATGCCGCGCAACAGGCGGTTGTGATCGATGGTGAAACTTGCAATCTTCTCCATTTTTATATATTACTTTTTTACCTTTTTACTTTTTTACCTTTTTACCTTTAAAACGGCCTCAGCCTTTTTTTACCTTTTTACCTTTTTACCGTTAAAAAATTTATAGGATTTTTCACTTTTCCCTTTTCGTTTTTACCTTCCAACGGCGTCAGCCTTTTTTACCTTTTTACCTTTTTACCTTTAAAAAGTTTATAGGATTTTTCACTTTTCCCTTTTCGCTTTTCCCTTCCAACGGCGTCAGCCTCTTTTTACCTTTTTACCTTTAAAAAGTCTTTTTACCTTTAAATGCTCTCAAGGAAATGCTTGGTCACGGTGAACGACCCGTCAGCCATGCGAGCCCAGAAGTCGAAATACTGCTGTGCCTTCTCGTCCTTCAGCGGCACATCGCTGATGATGCGGAACGAGATGAACGGCACGCCATAGATATGGCAAGTCTGCGCAATGGAGCAGCTCTCCATGTCCACCGCCTTTGCTTCGGGGAAACGGTCGAGGATGGAGCGCATCTTGTCGCGACTGTCGACAAACCACTCGCCGCTGACGATCAGTCCCGGCACCACGCGTATGTTTCCCTCCATGGCAGCAGCCTTGGCCACCAGCTCCTGAGGCGAGGCGAAGCGTGCGGGCATGCCCATGATCTGGCCATACTCTTGCTCACTGCCGCAGTAGGCATCATGATAGCAGCACTCGGTGCTCACCACCACATCCGTTACGTTCAAGCTTGTGTCGGCACCGCCGGCACAGCCCGACGACACCACGAGGTCAGGATGATAGTGGTCTATCATCTCCACCGCCCCTATTGCCGAGTTTACCTTACCGATGCCACATTTCTGCAGCACCACCTTTTTGGAACCAATGTTTCCCAATATAAAATCTTTACCGTTCTTGCGTTCAACCGTCGGTTGCTCAAGAAGGGTGCGTAGCTGGGCAAGCTCCTTGTCCATAGCCACAATTATTCCTATCGTCATCTTGTTAATAAGTGAAGAGTGAAAAGTGAAGAGTGAAGAATTCTTCACTCTTAGCTATTGAATTCATCACTCTTCACTCTTCACTTTTTTACCTTTAAACGCCTTAGTTTTCCCTATAAAAGTCGAGTGCCTCAAAGATTTCCTCTTTCGAAGCCGTCTGGTTAATCTTTATTCCTCCTATGCTGTCGAGCAGAGTGAAGTTGATGCCGCCATCGGCGGTGTTCTTCTTGTCGTGCTTCATCAGCTCGAAGAACGCCTCATAGTCGTCGCAGGTGTAAGAGAGATGGCTGTAGAAAGCCTTCACATAGTTCACAGCCTCGCGCAGCACCTCCGTAGGCAGTCCTGTCTTCACAACGCTGAGATACAGTTCGCACACCAAGCCATAAGCCACAGCATAGCCATGGAGCACAGGGTGTCCCTTCTTCAGCGCCCACGACTCAAACGCATGTCCCACCGTGTGGCCGAGGTTCAACGCCTTGCGTATGTTCTTCTCATATGGGTCTTGCTCCACGATGCGCTCCTTCACCTTTACCGACTGTGCCACATGCTTTTGCAGCAACGGCAGGTCTGGGTTCTGAAGGTCAAAGGCCAGCAGGTCGTGCCATGTCCTGCGGTCGCTTATGAGAGCGTGCTTAAGCATCTCGCCGAAACCGGAGCACAGGTTATCATAGTCGAGCGTGTCGAGGAACGCCGTGTTCAGCAACACATACTTGCTGTCGTTGAACACACCCACCTCGTTCTTCAGACCGTTAAAGTTGATGCCCGTCTTTCCTCCAACCGATGCGTCGACCATTGCCAGCAGCGTGGTGGGGATGTTAATGAAGTCGATGCCGCGCTTAAACGTGGAAGCGGCAAATCCTCCGAGGTCGGTAACCATTCCGCCGCCCAGGTTCACCATGCACGAGTGGCGTGTCGCCCCGTTGTCGCCCAGCTCCTTCCACACCTGTGCCAAGCTGTCGAGCGTCTTGTGTGTGTCGGTGTCGCCAATGGTTATGACGTGTGCCTTACGCATGCTGTGGAACCCGCTGATCTTAGGCCAGCATTTCTCACGCGTCACGCTGTCGGTAAGCACAAACAAACGGTCATGTTCACACTCGGAGATTGCTACAGCCAAATCCTCCTCCAAATTGTCTGAAATAATAATTCTCTGCTCCATAATATAACAGCTTATTTTCTTTCCATACTTTATGCGTATGCAAATTTACGCTTAAAAACCGAAAAAAACGAACGTTTCTCCCACCTTATTTTATTTTCGCAAGCAAATTACTGTACTTTCGCTTGTAAGCCATTGACACCCGACTTAATGGGAATGCCCCATCATCCATAGCCTAAATTCAGGCGATAAATAGCAAAAAGTGGCGATAGGTGTGCGAAATCTCATAAAAAAACATAGATTTCGCACACTTATCGCCACTTTTTAGATTTTTTTCGTATTTTTGCTGCAAAAATAAAAATGGTGGATATGGAATATAACAAGAATATTGTGGGTAGAAGATACGAGCAAGAGGTCTTGCATGCTTGTGTGGAATCAACAAGGGCTGAATTTATCGCAGTCTATGGTAGAAGACGCATCGGCAAGACGTTCTTGGTGAAGCAATTCTTCAATGATACTTTTGATTTTTATACCACTGGTGTTTACCAGGTATCGAAGGCTGAGCAATTGAGAACCTGGCAAGAGCAACTACGTAAGTATAGTGGGGTAAAAAGGAATAAGCCAAAAGATTGGTTTGAGGCATTTGGACAGCTCGAAGAATTTTTGGAAACAAAGAGGGAGCAGGACCATATAATCATCTTTATTGATGAATTGCCTTGGCTCGACACGCCGAAATCCAATTTTATACGAGCCTTGGAATTGTTTTGGAATAGTTGGGCTTCAACCCGGCAGGGATTAAAGCTGGTTGTGTGTGGTAGTGCGACAATCTGGATGACCAATAAATTGTTAGGTGATAAGGGCGGATTGCATAATCGGGTAACTCGGCCTATCCGCTTGGCTCCGTTTTGTTTGGCAGAAACAGAAGCATATTTGCAAAGTATCGGGATAGAATGGGAACGCCAGGAAGTGCTGGATGCTTATATGGTGCTGGGAGGAACTCCTTTCTATTTGTCTCTGTTGAATCCTGAACTTAGTCTGTCTCAAAACGTAGATAGTTTGTTTTTTGGACGTGACCCATTGTTGGCATCAGAATATGATTTCCTGTTTAAATCTTTATTCAATGATGCTTCCTTATATAAAAAAGTGGTGGAAACTTTGGCAACCAAGTTGAAGGGCTTGACTCGTGAAGAACTTGTTGCAGCTTTGAAAACTCATAATAATGGTAAGTTGTCGGAGGTTTTAGACAATTTGAGAAAATGTGATTTCTTGCGCAGCTATCAGGCTTTTGGCAAAAAAGAAAAAGGTATGCTGTTTCAGTTGTCTGATATGTACACCTTGTTTTATTTACGGTTTGTAAAAAACTACCATGCGATGGATAAGCATGCCTGGAGCAATTTGCCTGATGGCAAGCGCAATGCATGGGCTGGGTATGCTTTTGAGCAAGTTTGCATCTTACATATAGACCAGATAAAGCAGGCTTTGGGAATAAGCGGCATTGCTTGTGATGTTTGCTCTTGGTCTTATAAGGATGAAAGACAAGGAGCGCAGATAGATCTGGTTATTGATAGAAATGACAAGTCGATAGATCTTTGTGAGATAAAATATAGTGTAGGTCAATATGAGTTGAAAAAGGATTATGTGGAGTGGTTGCGAGAACGTCGCAATTTGTTTCGCGATGTTACTGGCACAAGGAAAACCTTGCGGCTGACAATGATTTCGTCTGGTGGCATTAAAGCGGGAAAATATGTTTCCAGCATACAGGGTAAAGTTACTCTTTCCGACTTATTCTCCGAGGGATAAGAAAAATGAGTGTTTGGGCTGAAAAGTGGCGATAGGTGTGCGAAATCTATGTTTTTTTATGAGATTTCGCACACCTATCGCCACTTTTTCGATTTTTTTGAGAGAAATTACAGTCTGAATCCTAAGCCGATGGTCATCGGGTAGCACTCGGGAGCCTTGGCTTTGTTGAGCAACGGGGTTACTCCGGCACGGACGTAGAGCATCACTCCTGAGTAGCCGGCACGGGCCTCGAGGTTCAAGCCGATAGGGTTGAGGTTGATATCGCCCGTTTCGGTATGTTTGTGCTTGCCTATGAAGTAGCGGGAATGCTCGTGCCAGCGGTATTCTACCGATGGACCTAACGCCAGGAATGCATCATGGCATCCTATGCGCTTCTGCCACTCCAGCATGATAGGCAGGCGGAGCACATTGTAGCTGATATAGCTTTTCTTCAGCGTCTCGCCATCTATCGGAGTCATTGTCGATACCCCGTTTTCGGTGCTTAATACATAATTGTCCTTGAAATGGTGGTGTACCTGTCCGATGGAGAGAGAGGAGGTGAGTGCCATTTCGTTGGAAAGGCGGAAGCAGAGACTGGTGAGGGTGATGCCCCATTCCCACGACTTGGAGTCGCGACTGTGCATCTCGTTGTTGCCTCCCATGCTTCCCCTGCTGCCTGGCAACTGGCTGCAGCCGAAGAAGAAGGTTGGATAATGACTCTCCAGACTGCGCTTGCGCTTGCTCAGGGTCTGAGGGATGAAAGGCGAGGTGACAAATACCTTTTCTACTTCCTGACCATCTACGAATTGGGTTTCGGAAATCTTGGTCATCTCGTTGCCGTTCATCTTATATATCTTCACAGAAGTCTGTTCACCATCCTGCTTGATGACGATGTTCTGGTCGTTCACTCTGATTGTGGTGTCGTTAGCCTCTACAGAGGCTGGTGCACTGTTGCTGTTGGTTTCAGCAAGGGCGACGGCTGGCATCATGGCAGCCATCATCATTACGTTTTTGATATTCATAATACTATATTTTATGTTGTTTCTTATTCTTATTGAGAAGATTCCTGAAGGAAAATGTTGTTTCTATCTTCTGGAATAGCAGAGTTTCATGATATCTTCGGGCGATAGGTCGCCTTCTATATAAATCACGGTTCCCTTGCTTTTACTCGGGTTACTGAAGAGGATGAAGCGGTTGTCGCCATTGCTCAAGGGTGTCATCATGTAATAGCCGCTCACCATCTTGCCATTCTCCACCACCTCTCTGATTTTTTTCGCAGCCTTGCGGTCGGACTTCAGATAGTGGGCTATTTCCGTGGCATGGTTCTTATATACCAGGCTCTTGTATATCTTGAGCCTGTAACCTTTGAGTTGCGCATTCTGCATCGTAACCATCTTGCATCCCTTGGCGTGTCCGAAGCGTTGGAATATGCTTTTTACGTACAGCCCCTCCTGGGCATTAGCCGAAATCGAGGCTACCACGATAAGAAGCAGTCCGATGAAGAAGCGTTTTATCAAGTTGCATCGTTTCATATTCTATACCTTATTATATATATTATACTTTATAGTTTGAATGATTGTTTCATCTAAAAGATGAATTTATTGTTTCATCATATCCAGGGCACTGAATGGATCTTCGGAATCTGCCGAAACATCTTCCAGGGCATCCAGGGCTTCGTTATGAACGAACTCCTGGTCGGTATAAACCTTTCCATCGATAACCGCATAACATTCAGGCTGAGGCTGGGCTATCTTCTGGATGCCCACAATCAGGAATGCGATGATAGCGGCGGCTGCCACAGAAGTGCCGAAATATTTGAGCCATCTGCTACGAGAAGCTTCCTTCTTTGGGAGTTCTTCCTTCTCGATATCTTTTTTTTCGAAATCCTCCTCCTTCTCTTCTTCTTTTAGAATTTGAGAAAGATTCATCTGTTCGAATCCTATATAGCTGAAGAGGGCGCGGTAGGATTCCCATTCTTCAGGAATATCATTGCCATGCTCTTCGAAATATTTTCTGAGCGTTGCCTCTTCCTCATTGGATGTGGCACCATCCATATACTTGTCGAGCAAGTCCTGTATCGTCTTGAATTCATCGATATCCTTGAATTCATCGATTCTTTTTATTTTATCGTTCATATTCTTTCCTCCTTCTTTATTTTGTTCTGTTTTGTTTCACGATATTCATATAGGTCTCTCTGATTTTGAGTCGGGCTCTGGAGAGATTCTTTCGGAGATTATCGGCAGTGCATCCCGTTATCTGCATGATTTCATCGGCAGTATAGCCTTCTATCTCCTTCATGCGGAATATCTGCTGCTGCAAGGGCGGAAGCTGTGCCACTATCTGTCTGATGAGGTTTACCTCGTCCCGTTGCTCTGCCCGCCGGTCTTCTATGGGTACTTCCATTACCTTGTCGGTGGTGAAGTTCCGCTCCTCATGTCGGCACTGGTCATAAAACTTGTTGCGCATGATAGTGATGGCTAGAGCCTTGAGGTTATCTTCTGCCTTGATGTCATGGCGCATGTCCCACAGCCTAAGCATGACTTCCTGCACGAGGTCTTCGGCATTGTCGTCACTCTCAGTCAACCTTAGCGCATACTCTTTCAGGTCGCTGCGCATCGGTAGGATAATATGGTTGAATTCTTCTGTTCTCATAACCTTTACACTCTATAGACGTATGAAATTGAAAAATCGGACATCTAAGAAGAGATTTTTTCAAATAATGCTTTCTTTTTTCAAAGAAAAATGTTATTTTTGCAGTCATAAACATAAAATTTAGCAATCGAAAACATTAAAAAACTGAATGGCTTATGGCATCAATTGTTTCTATTATTCCCATCGTGTTGCTGTTCATCCTGATGCTCGGCTTCAAGATGGCAGGTCATAAAAGCGCCTTGCTGACGCTCGTAATTACCGTGTTGCTTGCTCTCTTCGCAGCTTCGCCGCTAGGCATGATAGCCCCGGAACATGCGGAGGATAGCGTGATCGCCCTGACGGGATGGGCGGTGGTGGAAGGCATCCTGAAGGCGGTATTCCCGATTCTCATCATCATCCTGATGGCTATCTACAGCTATAATATCCTCGTGGAAAGCAAGCAGATAGAGGTGATCAAGAGGCAGTTTACATCGATTACCGATGATAAAGGACTGCTCGTGCTGCTCCTCGTATGGGGATTCGGCGGACTGCTCGAAGGTATGGCGGGCTTCGGAACAGCGGTGGCGATACCTGCTGCCATCCTCATCGGACTCGGCTTCAAACCGATGTTCTCGGCTCTGGTTTCCTTAATCGGTAATACCGTGGCTACGGGATTTGGTGCCGTGGGTGTACCGGTTACTACGCTCTGTAACGAGGTGGCTGAAAGCGGATCGGCTTCGGCGGCACAGATTTGCGAGACTTCAGCCTTCGCCATCATCCAGCTGTCACCTCTCTTTATCATCCTGCCTTTCATCATCCTGACACTTACCGATAAGCACAATCTTATCAAGAATCTCATCATCGCTCTCTGGGTGGGAGTGATTTCCGTGGTAGTGCAGTTTGTCTGCGGCTATTATCTCGGTTCGGAGACTCCAGCCATCATCGGTTCGCTGGCAGCCATTATCGCCATCATCGCATACGCCAAGGTATTTGCCAGAAAGAGCAAGGTGCAGGATAAGGAAACCTTTACGCTTGCCGAAAGCCTGAAGGCATGGAGCGTTTACCTCTTTATATTGATATTTATCCTGGTTTCCGGAGCACTCTGTCCTCCGGTCAATGCTTTCCTCAAAAGTCATCTGGTGAGTACGGTTCATCTGCCTGTGCTCGACAGCACCTTTAAGTTTGGCTGGATATCCAATGCAGGACTGATGCTCTTCCTGGGTGCTACGATTGGTGGATTGATTCAGGGATTGAGCCTTAAGAGATTGATGGTGATTCTTGCCCGTACCACGGTGAATCTGCGAAAGACGGTGGTGACCATCTGTTCGCTGATAGCCCTGGCAAGTGTGATGAACTATTCGGGAATGATTACTTCCATCGCCTCAGGTCTGGTGGCTGTGACGGGTGATTTCTATCCTTTGGTAGCACCGATGATTGGTGCCATTGGAACCTTCGTTACGGGGTCTGATACCTCTTCGAATATCCTCTTTGCCAAGCTCCAGGCTCATGTTGCCAATCAGTTGGGTATGACGGGGCAGAGCACATTCTTTGGTATGGAGGGTGGTCAGGAAAACTGGCTGGTTGCTGCCAACACCACGGGAGCCACGGGTGGCAAGATGATCAGTCCGCAGAGCATCGCCATTGCTACTGCAGCCTGCGATATGGAGGGAAAGGATGGAGAGATTCTCCGCTCGGCCATCCCATACGCCCTGCTTTATATCGTATTGGGCGGACTGATGGTTTACTTCGGTTGCTGATCTTCTTTTCTTATATAAAAAACTGTCCTCATCTGTTATCTCAGATGGGGACAGTTTCAGTTTTATAAATCGACATTATATCTTTTAAGCATGTCTTTTCTCGTAAGCCAGACTGTGGTCGTGCTTGTCGATATCATTTTTTGATTTGCTCTTTACCACGAGCCATACACCGGAGAAGATGAGGATGGCCGCAATCGCCTGCATACCCTTGAATACGGCGAGACCCACGATAACACTCACGGTAACCGATACCAGCGGCTGCACATAATTATATACACTCACCACGGTAGGGCGCAACGTCTTCTGACCAATCATCATGCAGATGTAACCCAGGAAAGTGCCGAAGAAGATGACGTAGCCCGTTTCCCACCAGGTGCTCATCGGAACCTGGGCGAAAGGAATGTCCGATACGTGTCCTATCGTGAAAGGCCAGATGAAGAGGGTTGCCCAGGTAAACATCCACTTGTTCACCGTGAAGAGCGAATACTTCTGAACCAGCGGCTTGAAGAGTGCCAGATAGAGAGCGAACGAAAGCTGTGCCGAGATGCAGAGCAGGTCGCCCCAGATATTTCCTACCTTAGCATTGCCAGCCGTAGCACTCGTCAGGATGATGATACAGGCTCCGCTGCATCCCATCAGCACACCGATAGCCTTCTTCCAGGTGATAGGTTCCTTCAGAATCAGGAACGAGAGAATCATGGCGAAGATAGGCATCGAAGTAGTCATGATGCTGGAGTTGCTTGGCGAGGTGAGACTCAGACCGATGGTATAGCAGCATTGGTTGCATACCAGTCCGAATATGCCGGCACCTGCCATCTTGATGATGTCCTTGGTAGGGATATGTTCTCTTTTGGTGAAGAATGATGCTATCCAGAAGAGGAGGGCACCACCCAATACACGGAAGCTCACCAGGTCGATGCCGTCGATGCCGTGAAGCATGGCATCCTTGCCTACGGGAGCCATCAGTCCCCAGAATGCGCCGGAACAGAAGAGGCACAGGTGGGCGATAAGAGGTCGTTTGTTATCCATTTTTCCTTATTTCTATTTAAATCTTCCTATTTTTGAATAAAATCGAGTGCAAAGGTACAAAAATTCGAGGAATTTTGCTATATTTGCGGTATATTTTTTGAAACTTAAAGGAGTTAAGAAGTTAAGACAATAGTCTTTTTCCGTTCTTGACTATTAAAGATAGGAGATTATTCTTATGCAGAAATATGCTGATTATATCAAACAGATAGAGATTGAATCTCTCTGGAGCGGTACCAAACATATTCTTTGGAACCTCGACCGCCGTGTCAATATCCTGAGTGGTGTAAACGGCGTGGGCAAGAGTACTATATTAAATAAGGTGGTAAAGGGTCTGGCGGCTGGCGGTGAATTCCCTAGTCACATGATCAAAGGTGTGCATCTGAAGGTGGAGCCGGAGGAGGCAAAGTGGATTAGATATGATGTAATCCGCTCGGTAGATAGACCATTGATGAATGCCGAGATGATCAACAAGATAGACCTTACCCTGGTTACCGAACTCGACTGGCAGCTCTTCCAGCTGCAGCGCAAGTATCTGGATTACCAGGTGAACATCGGCAACCGCATCATCGCCGTCTTGCAGAGTGGCGAACCGGATGCAGCCTTCAAGGCTCAGAAACTGAGTGAACCGAAGAAGATGTTCCAGGATATGGTAGATAATCTTTTCAAGGATACCGGCAAGACCATCATCCGTACTGCCAACGAAATCCGCTTCAACCAGATAGGCGAGCAGCTCTCGCCTTATCAGCTCTCGGCTGGTGAGAAGCAGATTCTTGCCATCCTCCTCACCGTGCTGGTGGAGGACAACCAGTCATACGTCCTCTTTATGGATGAGCCGGAAATCAGTCTTCACTTCGAATGGCAGAAGCTGCTCATCGGTCTGGTGCTGCAGCTTAATCCGAATATCCAGATCATCATGACCACCCACAGTCCTGCTGTGGTCATGGATGGATGGACCGATAGGGTGACGGATGTGAATGATATTACGATTTCGTAATGTTGAATGTTAAGTGTTGAATGTTGATTTTTTCAGCTTATGGCTAAACGTTTAACCGATAATATCAATTCCCAGTTCTTCGAGGCAGCCAACAGGATGACCTCGAAGAAGGCTCGGCGCAAGATTGTGGCTTACGTCGAGAGCTACGATGATGTCTTCTTCTGGCGTTCTGTACTGGGAAAGTTTGAGAATGAAAAACGCTATTTTGATATCATGCTGCCTACCCGTAACCAGCATTTAGACCGAGGCAAGAAGGCTGCTATCTCCAGTATGCTGAAGGGAGTAGGTAGGGATATGATAGCCTGTGTAGATGCCGATTACGATTATCTGCGTCAGGGCTCAACCGAGTCTTCCCAGCAGATGTTGGAGAATCCTTACATCTTCCATACCTATGCCTATGCCATTGAAAATTTCCAATGTTATGCCAGAGGATTGCACGAAACCTGTGTGATGGTGACGCTCAACGACCGTCGCATCTTCGATTTCGAGCGTTTTCTTGAGTCCTATTCCCGTACCATCTGGCCCCTCTTCTTATGGCACATGCTGTTCTATGTGCGTCATCGCAAGATGTCGATGCATTTTGATATGGCAGAGTTTGATAAGGTCATCATGCTGCCTTCTGTCCGAATCCAGGATCCTAAATGGGCGATAGATTATTTGGGAAAGAAGGTGCGGGCAAAGCTGTTCCAGCTGGAGCGCCGCTTTAAGAAGTTTAAGGATGAGTTGGATGAAATGGCTCTTTACCTCAACAGTCTGGGTGTAAACGAGAGCAATACCTATTTATATATACAGGGTCATCATCTCTTCGACCTGGTAGTTAGTCCTATCGTCCAGAGCGTTTGCGATGCTTTGCGCAACGATAGGGAGAATGAAATCCGCGACCGTGCCCTCCATTCCGAGCAGGCTCGCACCGAAATGGCATGTTATGAGAATAGTCTGGGCAAGGTGAAGATGATGATGAAGAAGAACACCTTCTACCAGTTCTCTCCCGAATTCCAGAAGATACAGGCGGATGTGGAAAAGTATTTGGAAAGGTAAAAAGGATATTTAAAGGTAAAAAGGTAAAAAGAAAGCAGGCAGATGACATCCCGCCAGGCTCTTTTACCTTTTTACCCTTTTACTTTTTTACCTTTAAAAAACCTCCAGGAACTTCAGGGTTCCTTCTATCTTCAATGTCTTGGTGCTGGCAGGAACTACGATGCTCTCGCCGCCCTGGAGCGTAATCTCGTTACCCTCGTTGTCGGTAATCTTAGCCTCACCCTTCAAGCCAATCAGAATCACGAAGCTGTCCAACTCTGAATAATCCAGCGTCATTGGCTCATCGAGATCATAAACGGCTGTGGTGAAGTAAGGGCACTGCACCATGCTTACACCCTGGTTCTTGGCAGGAGTGTAGTGCTGGCGATAGTCTGGCAATACGGTGTAGTCAATGCACTCGGCAGCTTCCTTGGTGTGGAGCTGGCGATAGTTGCCATCCTTGTCCTTGCGCTTGAAGTCGTAGATGCGATAGGTAACATCGCTGGTCTGCTGAATCTCGACAACGAAACAGCCTGTTCCGATGGTGTGGATTCTGCCGGCTGGGATAAAGAAACAGTCACCTTCCTTCACGTTATACTGAGCCAGGGCATCAGTGATGGTATCATTCTCCACCATCTCCTTGTACTGCTCAGGAGTAATCTGCATCTTCAAGCCGTTGTAGAGCTTGGCATCCGGCTCGCATGGCAGCGCATACCACATCTCGGTCTTGCCGCGTTCCTTACCTTGCTTCTTGGCAATTTCATCATTAGGATGCACCTGGATAGAGAGGTCGCGGTTGGCATCGATAAACTTGATGAGCAGTGGAAACTCATTGCCGAAACGCTTGTAGTTCTCTTCTCCGAGGAAGCTTCCCTTCCGTTCTGCAACAACCTCGTTGAGGCTCTTGCCCTGCATCTCGCCATCGGCTACGATGCTTTCATTTCCTGGTACTCCAGAGATTTCCCAGCTTTCTCCCACATTCTCTTGCTTTACGTCGAGATGTTTGAAAGTGATAATCTTACTGCCACCCCAGATGGTGGATTTTAATAGCGGTTGAAATTTTAATGGTTTCATTTTTACCTGTATTTAGTTTATAAATGTACTCATAAGTACGGTTTCTTACTCTCGGGTAAGGCTCTTGCTGAACCTATACCTTATTATATATAACGCTTTTTGTGCGAAATATACTTAGTCTAGTAAGCGTATTTCTTACTTCAAATATCAACTTCTCTTTTATTTTCTAACTCCCCCTCTGGGTATGTTAGTTCTCTCTCCAGAATGCTGGCGTTAAGATAACCAGCACACTGAATATTTCCAGACGACCGATGAGCATCATCAGCGAGCAGAACCATTTTGCCACATCCGGCAGTTCGCTCCACGACATGGTTGGTCCGATTTCCGTACCCAGCGTAGGTCCCACATTACCCACACAACTCAGGGTGATGGTGATGGCATTGGTATTGTCGATGCCCATGGCTATCATCGTGAACGATATCACCAGACAGATGATGAGATAAGTGGTGAGGAAGGCAAGCAGCGTAACACGCTTCTGCATCGGTACGTTCACACCATCAATCTTCAATGGCAGTACGGCGTTAGGATGCAGAATCTGGCGGAATTCATTCTTCACCATTCTTACCAGCATCACGCCACGGATACATTTCAAACCTCCACTCGTACTGCCCGAGCAGGCTCCGAAGAACATGCAGGCTGCCAATACCACCCAGGTAACGTGAGGCCACACAGCAGCATCGTCGTTAAATAATCCCGTGGTGGTGATGAATGATACCACCTGGAAGATGGCGCTGCGGAAGGCATGTTCCACATCGTAGTTGCGCATCGCTATCAGCTCTACCATGATGAAAGCCGTGAAGGCTGTAACGAGGAGCATATAGAACTTAAACTCAGAATTCTTGAACAGATCTTTGATCTTGAATTTGATGACGGCTGCATAGAGCAGGGTGAAATTAACACCCGACAGGAAGCAGAAGAAGGCACAGATGTATTCCAGCGCCGGCGAATGGAAAAACGAGGTACTACTGTTATGTGTAGAGAACCCTCCTGTAGCCGTAGTGGTCATCGCATAGTTGAAACTGTCGAAGAGATTCATTCCTGCCACGTAGTAGGATGCGATGCAGGCAATGGTGAGCATCAGATAGATACTCCATATCCATTTAGCCGAAGTGGAAAGCCGGGGATGCAGTTTTGTCTTGATAGGTCCTGTAGCCTCGGCAGCAAACACCTTGGTCTGTCCTCCTACAAGCGATGGCAGCAGGGCGATGGTGAAGAACACGATTCCCAGACCGCCTATCCATTGGGTGAGCGAACGCCAGAAAAGCAGTCCGTGGGGGAAGCATTCTACATCGTCTAATATCGTGGCTCCCGTTGTCGTAAATCCCGACATGGTTTCAAAGTAGGCATCGGTAAAGTTGTTGATGTATCCACTTATCATGAAGGGGAGGGTTCCGAAGAAACTGAATACAATCCATGAGAGCGTTACCACGAGATAGGCATCACGGCGCGACATTGAGTTATCTGCTCCGTGTCCTCGCCATTTCAGCACCAGTCCGCCTCCGATGGTGGTAAGTGTTGCCACAATGAAGGCAAAGATGTCATCCTGCTGGTAATAGAAAGCTACCAGCAGACTGACGAAGAGCAGGAATGCTTCTATGAAAAGTAGTTGCCCTAAAACCTTATATATTAATTTTCTGTTTATCATATATGAAGTATGTCTCTATCTCCTTCGCGCTTATATGAAGTATTTCTCAATTTTCTTCATGTTGATGTTGTGGCAGAAAACCATCACCGAGTCGCCCGGTTCTATCTGTGTATTACCCGAAACGAGCATTCCTTCTTCACCGCGAACCAGTCCACCGATGGTTACACCGATAGGCATGCCGAGTTCCTTCACCGGTTTCTTGGTTACCTTCGAACCTTCTTTGGCTATAAACTCAGCCACATCGGCGTTAGCGCTCATCAAGAATCTCACGTTCATCACGTCGGCATCGAGCATCATCTGGTAGATGTAGCTGGCGGCAATCATCTTCTTGTTGATAATGGTACCGATATCCAGACTCTCTGCCATGCTCACGTAGTCTACGTTTTCTACGGCAGCCACCGTCTTGCGCACACCCATTCTCTTGGCGGTAAGACAGGCTAGGATATTGGTTTCGGCGTTACCGGTCAGTGCCACGAAGGCTTGAGTACTACGGATACCTTCTTCTACGAGCAGCGGAATGTCACGTCCGTCACCATGAATGATGAGCGTCTTGTTCTCATCGAGAATATCGTTGAGATATTCGCAGCGCTCCTCGCTCATCTCGATAATCTTGCATTCCATATATTCCGGCATCTTCTTCACGGCTCTTACGGCTGTGCGTCCGCCACCCATAATCATCACGTTCTTCACATCCACATAGTGCTCCTTGCCTACAATCTTGCGGATATATGGGATGTAGTTGCGGGTGGTCATGAAGTAGGCGAGGTCGTAGAGTTTCAGCTCGTCGTTACCGCCAGGGATGATGGTATCACTGCCTCGCTTGATGGCTACCACGTGATAAGGGTCGTTAGGACCGCTGATGTTCTTGAGCGGTTCGTTCAGTATCTCGCATCCTTCGCGCAGTTTGATGCCGAGCATGACGAGTGCGCCGTCGTGCACATCCCAGCGCTGACGTACCCAACTCATTTTCAGTCCGTTATTGATATCTACGGCTGCGAGCATCTCCGGATAAATCAGTTTGCTGATACCTAATTCTTTGAAGAATTCCTGAGCCTGCTGATCCATATATTCCGGATTATCCACGCGGGCCACCGTTCTTTTAGCACCCAGGTTCTTGGCAAGGATGCTAGCTGTGATGTTGGTACTTTCTACCGGAGTAACGGCGATGAAGAGGTCGGCATCTGCAACCCCCGCATCGCGTAAGATGTGAAGGCTGGTAGGCTTGCCCAGCATGGTGAGCAGGTCGCAGTCGGAGCCAATGCTTGCCAGGCGCTCTTCGCTTTCATCGATGAGCGTAATCTCTTCATTGCTGCGTGACAGGAGTCTCGCCAGGTGAGTACCTATGGCATATGCGCCAGCTATGATTATTTTCATTTCTTAATTGCTTCTTTGATTGCTTCTTTATCGAGATGCACGATTTCTCTGAGCTGTGCCACGGTTCCGTGCTCCACAAACTCATCTGGCAATCCCATTCGGGTCATCTTTGGCTGATAGTCATGGTCGTTCATCCATTCCAGTACGGCTGAGCCCATACCGCCCATACGAACGCCGTCTTCGATGGTGATGATGCGGCTGAACTTTTCGCCCACCTCTTTCAGAATGTCTTCATCGAGTGGCTTGAGGAATCGCATATCGTAGTGGGCGATGCTCATTCCGGTTTCGGTTTCTACCTCAGCGATAGCCTGAGCGGCATCGTTTCCGATAGGACCGATGGTAAGAACGGCTACATCGGTGCCGTCTTTCAGCTTTCTGCCGGTACCGGTCTTGATTTCCTCCATCGGGTTGCGCCAGTCTACGAGCACCCCCTTGCCTCTAGGATAACGGATAACATAGCTGCCATGATCTGGCAACTGGGCTGAATACATCAGGTTGCGCAACTCATGCTCGTTCATCGGAGATGCGATGGTGAGATGCGGAATCGGACGGAGAGCCGCCATATCGAAGGCACCATGATGGGTTGGTCCGTCTTCACCTACCAGTCCGGCACGGTCCAGACACATGATAACCGGCAGGTTGAGCAGTGCCATGTCGTGGATGATGTTATCGTAGGCACGCTGTACAAACGAACTATAGATATTGCAGAATGGGATGAGTCCGTCTTTCGCCATACCTCCTGAGAAGGTGACGGCATGCCCCTCGGCAATACCTACATCGAAGGTACGGTTTGGCATCGCCTTCATCATGATGTTCATGGAGCATCCTGTAGGCATGGCTGGCGTCACACCTACAATCTTCGGGTTCTTCAGAGCCAGTTCCAGCAGCGTCTCACCGAAAACATCCTGATATTTAGGAGGCTGGTTACTGGTATCGGCAATGATTCTCTCACCCGTTTCCGGATCGAATTTGCCTGGCGCGTGCCAGATGGTAGCACTCTTCTCGGCAGGTTCGTAACCCTTTCCCTTGGTGGTATGCAGGTGCAGCAGCTTAGGACCCTTCATGTTCTTAAGCTGTTTGAGCACTCTCGCCACTTCCTTCACGTCATGACCATCGAAAGGTCCGAAGTAGCGGATATTCATACCCTCGAAGATGTTCTGCTGATGACTCAGTGCCGACTTCAGTGCATTGTTCAGGCGCAGGATGCCCTTCTTGCGGTCTTCGTTGAGATAGCCTTTGGAGTGCAGCCACTGCGATGCCTTGAAACGGAGGCGGTTGTAGGTCTCGTTGGTATCGAGGTTCAGGAGATATTTCTCCATACCGCCCACAGCCCGGTCGATGCTCATATCGTTGTCGTTCAGGATGATGAGCATGTCGTTAGGTGTACTTGATACGTTGTTCAGTCCCTCGAAAGCCAGTCCGCCGCTCATGGCTCCATCGCCAATGACGGCTACCACGTGCCTGTCGGTATCTCCGTTTTCGCGTGCGGCAACGGCCATACCGAGTGCTGCGGAGATGGAATTGCTCGCATGTCCGCAGGCGAAGGTATCATATTCGCTTTCTAAAGGTGTAGGGAATGGACGGATGCCGTGCAACTTGCGGTTGGTACAGAAGTTTTCGCGGCGTCCTGTTAATATCTTATGTCCGTAGGCTTGGTGTCCCACATCCCATACAATACGGTCGTATGGGGTGTTGTAGATATAATGTAGGGCAACGGTTATTTCCACCACGCCAAGAGAGGAGGCAAAATGACCGGGGTTGACGGCAACCTCGTCGATAATGTCTTCTCTTAACTCTTTGCAGACTTGTGGCAGCTGGTCAATGCTCAGCCGTCTCAAATCTTCCGGGTATTTTATACTATTTAATAGACTAAACTTGTTCTTGTCCATGTTTTCTTCGTGAAAATCTTGTGCAAAGATAATGCTTTTTTCCTATATAAAGCACTTTTGAGACAATATTTTCGCTTTTTCCGATTATTCTTTGTATTTTTGCAAAGGAAATTTCTGAAAAAGGAATGAAATCCGGAATTAGTTATATAACAATAAGCAAATAAATACCTTTATCGTGATGAGAAAAAATGTATTACTTTTGGGAGCCATGATGATGGCTTCCATGTCTCTGATGGCGCAGACCAAGGGTGGCGGCATCAGTCAGTCTGCTCTCCAGCAGATGGAGAAAAACCAGCAGGCAGGTGTAGCCAACAAGGCACTCTTCAATGCGATTGCCAACAACAGCATTGATGACCTTGTGAAGAATCATGCCAACGAGGCCCCGGTTGATACTCATTTCAGCATCGAGACTCCTTCGCAGAGCATTCACAACCAGAAGAGTTCGGGCCGTTGCTGGATGTTCAGCGGTTTTAACGTGCTCCGTTCTAACTTTGCTGTCAATGACAAGCAGGGTAGAGTGGTGGAGTATTCTCAGGATTACCTCTTCTTCTATGATCAGCTGGAGAAGGCTAACCTGATGCTTCAGGGTGTTATCGACCTTGGCAAGAAGAGCATCGAGGATCCTCAGGTGCAGTTCTTCTTCAAGAATCCGCTCAATGATGGCGGTACTTTCTGTGGTGTTGCCGATTTGGCAAGCAAGTATGGTCTCGTACCTATGAGTGCCCAGCCTGAGACTTACTCAAGCAACAATACTTCCAAGATGAGCCGTCTCGTAAGCAGCAAGCTCCGCGAGTATGGTCTGGAACTCCGCAAGATGGTGGCTCAGGGCAAGAAGTCGGCAGCTATCCAGGCTCGCAAGAACGAGATGCTCGGTCAGGTTTATCACATGCTGAGTCTTACTCTCGGCGAACCGGTAAAGGAATTTACCTATGCTTTCCGCGACAAGGACGGCAAGCAGGTTGGCGAGGCGAAGAAGTATACTCCTAAGAGTTTCTATGAGGAAACCGTAGGCAAGGACCTGAACGGTACCTTCCTGATGGTGATGAACGATCCACGCCGTCCTTACCACAAGACATACGAGGTAGAGTACGACCGCCACACCTACGATGGTCATAACTGGAAGTATCTGAACTTGCCTATGGAGGAGATTGCCCAGCTCGCCATCGCCTCTCTAAAGGATGGTCATAAGATGTATTCAAGCTATGATGTGGGCAAGCAGCTCGACCGCAAGCGCGGCTATCTGGCACTCGACAACTTCGACTATGGAAGCCTCTTCAATACCTCATTCCCAATGAACAAGGCTGACCGCATCGCTACTTTCGATAGCGGTTCTACTCATGCCATGACGCTGACAGCTGTAGATCTCGACGCCAATGGCAAGCCTGTAAAATGGAAGGTGGAGAACAGTTGGGGTGCCGACAATGGTTTTGCCGGTTGCTTCATCATGACTAACGATTGGTTCAACGAGTACATGTTCCGCCTGGTAGTAAACAAGAAGTATGCTTCTGAGCAGCTCTTGAAGGAATTCGACCAGAAGCCAACCATGCTGACTCCAGATGATCCTCTGTTCCAGTTGGAAGACTAATTCATCAAGAAATATAGATTTAAACCGTATTTTTCTCGAGAAAAGAGAAGAATACGGTTTATTTTTTGTATTTTTGTACCCGAAATAATGGTAAGAACGTTATTTATATAAAAGTTATATAGATTATGTTAGAGAAAAGTAAGCGTGAGCGCATCATTGCGCTCGTTAATAAAGAGGTGGTTCCTGCCATCGGCTGTACCGAACCGATGGCTGTGGCACTATGTACAGCCAAGGCTGCTACTACATTGGGCAAGCGCCCTGAACGTATTGAAGTTCTTCTGAGTCCTAATATGCTCAAGAATGCGATGGGTGTCGGCATTCCTGGTACGGGTATGATCGGTTTGCCTATCGCCGTATCGCTGGGTGCGCTCATCGGAAAGCCTGAATATCAGCTGGAAGTGTTGAAAGACCTCACTCCCGACAGTCTGGAGCAGGGCAAACAATATATCAAGGATGCGGATATCAACATCAAACTGAAGCAGGGTGATGTGGATAAACTCTATATCGAGGTAATCTGCTATGCCGGCAACGGCAGAGCTACAGCTATCATTGCCGGTTCTCATACCAACTTTGTATATGTAGAGCGTAATGGTGAGGTGATTTTTGACAAGCGTGGTGGAGCTGCGGCTGATGTGGAGAATGACGATATCCAGTTGAATCTCCGCTTGGTTTACGAATTCGCAACCACCGCTCCGCTCGATGAGATTCGCTTCATCCTCAAGACCAAGGAATATAATATGAAGGCTGCCGAGGAATCTATCAAGGGCAACTATGGCCACTGCCTGGGCAAGACGATGGACCGTCCGTTGAGTCATGGCATCTTCGGTAATAACATCTTCTCTCACATCATCTCCCGTACCGCTTCTGCTTGCGATGCCCGTATGGGTGGTGCCATGATTCCGGTGATGAGTAACAGCGGCAGTGGTAACCAGGGTATCTGTGCCACCAATCCTGTGGTGGTTTATGCCTTGGAGAACGAGAATACTGAGGAGGAGCTGATTCGTGCCCTGATGCTCAGTCATTTAACGGCTATCTATATCAAGCAGAGTCTGGGTAAACTCTCAGCTCTCTGCGGTTGCGTGGTAGCCAGCACGGGTAGCAGTTGCGGTATCACCTATCTGATGGGTGGTGATTTTACCCGTATCTGCAACTCAGTCAAGAATATGGTGGCAAACCTTACCGGTATGATCTGCGACGGAGCCAAGCCAAGCTGTGCCCTGAAGATTTCGTCAGGTGTGAGCACCGCCTTGCTTTCTGCTCTTCTTTCCATGGAGGGTAAGTGCGTAACTTCTGCCGAGGGTATCGTGGATGATGATGTGGATAAGTGTATCCACAACCTCACCTCTATCGGTGCCGATGCGATGAAGACCACCGATGATATGGTGCTTGATATCATGACACATAAATAATTAGGTATCATGACGCATAAAGAAATAAAAGTGTAGATTTTACATTATTTATAACTAGAAGATAAAAAAGGCTCGCAAGAATTACTCTTGTGAGCTTTTTTTAGAATGTTTTCTTACTTTTTACTTAAAAAGTATTAAAATGATGAATTTTGTTTCATAAAAAACCGGTTCGTATTAAAAAATAGTATATCTTTGCAGCGTCAAACTTAAATAATTGAATTAAATAACATTGGCTAACTTAAACAAGTAAGCCGAATAACATCGGCTGAATTAAATTATTGGACCAAATAACATTTTTTTAACTATATCTTATGATTAGACAATTATTCACAGTAAGTACTATGATTATGGCTCTTGGTATGACTCCTACCCAAGCGTATGGGGGAACTCGTATCCAGGAAACTAATCAGTCCAAGAACGGACAATGCACTGGTACCATTATTGACCCTACAGGTGAGCCAGTAATTGGTGCTACAGTTACAGTTAAGGGAAAGCAGGGTGGAACCATCACCGATTTGGATGGTAAGTTCGTGCTTTCTGATGTTCAGCATGGTGCAACCGTTTGTATCAGCTACATTGGTTTCGAGCCGGTGGAGATGGTATGGAAGGGTGGTGACATCAATGTAACCATGCAGGAAGACAACAAGACTCTGAATGAGGTCGTTGTTGTCGGTTTCGGTACTCAGAAGAAGGTAAACCTCACTGGTGCCGTTTCTACCGTTGATTCCAAGACCCTCGGTGCTCGCCCAGTCAACTCTGTAGTTGACGCTCTTCAGGGTGCAGTAGCCGGTATGAACTTCTCTACACCAAGCAGTGGTGGTACTCTTAATTCAACCAAGTCTTTTAATATCCGTGGTACAGGTACTATCGGTGCCGGTTCTTCTGTATCTCCACTCGTGCTCATCGACGGCATGGAGGGCGATATGAACGCACTCAACCCACAGGACATCGAGAACATTTCTGTATTGAAGGATGCATCTGCTTCTTCAATCTACGGTTCGCGTGCTGCCGGTGGTGTAATCCTTATTACTACCAAGAGTGGTAAGAAGGGTAAGGCTTCCATTAACTACAACAACTCATTCCGTTTTGATTCTCCACTCAACATGCCGGAGATGATGGACTCTTACACATGGGCTAAGTACATGAATGATGCTTCTGTTGCTAGTGGTGCAGGTATCTGGTTTACAGATGAAAAACTCGAGCAGATCAAGAAGGCTCAGAGTGATCCAACCATGCAGAAGATGTTCAAGAACAGCAACAACCGTTGGGAGGTTTGGGACAATATGCCACTCTTGCCTCTTGGTAATACCGACTGGCTCAAGGAGCAGTTTGGTACCAGCTTCTCTCAGGAGCATACCTTGAGTATCAATGGTGGTGATGATCGTTTGCAGTACTATGTGTCTGGTAACTATCTCAACCGTGGTGGTCTTCTCCGTCATGGTGATGATAGCATGCAGCGCTATACTATGACAGGTAAGATCAATGCACAGATAACCAAATGGTTGCGCATGACCTACAATACCCGTTTCTCACGTCAGGACTTCGATTCTCCTGGTGATTTGATCAATGGTACAGATGTGTTCTTCCACAATATGTGCCGTTATTGGCCTATTTTGCCAACTACCGATCCTAATGGTAACTGGTTGCCAGAGTCTTATATCGGACGTCTTCAGGATGGTGGCCGTGCCAAGAACCAGGCAGACCGTCTCGCACAGCAGCTTTCTTTTGTTGCAACACCTGTAAAGGGCCTGACTCTCAATGCTGAGTTGAACTATCGTATTGTTACACAGTTCAATCACCGAGACTGGCAGACCACATACGGCTACGACTGCGACAACAATCCATACGTAGATAGCAACGCCACATCAAGCGTGTATGAGTATTCATTCAAGTCGAACTATTTCAACCCTAACCTCTTTGCAGAGTACAGCCATTCGTTTGGCGATCACAATATGAAGGTAATGGGTGGTTTCCAGAGTGAGTGGTTCCGTCAGCGCAATATCACAGCGCGTCAGAACGGTATCATGTCTGGTCTTCCTACTCTCGATACAACAACCACCAAGCCAAGTGTAGGTGGTGCATATAACTCATGGACTACAGCCGGTTTCTTCGGTCGTATCAACTACGATTATGCAGGCCGTTACCTCTTCGAGGCTAACCTCCGTTATGATGGATCTTCACGTTTCCTCCGCGAGAACCGCTGGAACTTCTTCCCATCATTCTCTGCAGGTTGGAACATTGCCCGTGAGAAGTTCTGGGAGCCATTGACTGATTACGTAAACACATTGAAGCTCCGAGCTTCTTGGGGTCAGTTGGGTAACCAGAATACTGATAACTGGTATCCTTTCTATCCAACCATCGGCTTCTCTTCTCAGGGTGGCAACTGGTTGATCAATGGCGCTAAGCCAAATACCGCTTCACAGCCAGGTCTCGTATCTTCTACTCTTACATGGGAGAAGAGCCGTACATGGGAAATCGGTCTCGACTGGGGTGCTTTCAATAACCGCCTCACCGGATCGTTCGGCTACTATCAGCGCAAGACATTCGACATGGTAGGTCCTGCTCCTGAGTTGCCTGTTATCCTCGGTGCCAATCCTCCAAAGGTGAACAACCTTGATATGACATCTAAGGGTTGGGATCTCCAGATTGGCTGGCGTGACGTAATCGGTGAGGTAAGCTATGGTGCATCTCTCGTATTGAGTGATAACCAGGTGGTCATCGATAAGTATCCTAACCCATCTAAGAACCTCGGTTCATATTACGAAGGTGCTAAGCTCGGAGACATCTGGGGCTTTACCACAATCGGTATTGCACAGAGCCAGGAAGAAATGGATGCACACCTCGCAAAGGTTGACCAGAGCGCACTCGGAAGCGGCTGGACAGCAGGTGATATCATGTATGCCGACCTTGACGGTGATGGTAAGGTAAATACAGGCGAGAATACAGCCGGCAAGCCTGGTGATAGAAGAATTATCGGTAACTCTACTCCTCGCTATAACTTTGGTTTGAACCTCGATGCAGCTTGGAAGGGCTTTGATATCAAGGTGTTCTTCCAGGGAACCCTCAAGCGTGACTACGCTGCAGGTGGTGCTGTATTCTGGGGTGCTATCGGTCAGGGTAAGTGGCAGGCTACCGGCTTCAAGTTCCACGAGGATTACTGGCGTGAGGATAACAAGGGTGCATACTACCCACGTGCTGACTGGGGTGGTGGCCGCAACATCCAGACTCAGACCCGTTATCTGCAGAATGCAGCTTATGGTCGTTTGAAGAACCTCACCATCGGTTATACCTTGCCAAAGTCAATCACAAGCAAGGCTTATATTGAGAATCTTCGCTTCTTCGTATCTGGAGAGAACCTCTTCACCATCACTAACTTCACAGAGGCTGGTGATCCAGAGCTGATTGGAGCAGGTTATGATGGCGGTAAGATTGGTGAGACCTATCCATTGTCAAAGACATTCTCATTCGGTCTTAGTGTAACATTCTAACTTATCATTTAGATTATAGAAAGGAAACAATTTATGAAAATTAAATATATTTCAATGCTCTTATTGGGCGTGACGCTCGGTCTGACAAGTTGCGATGACTATCTTGACAAGGAGCCTGAAAGCAACGTGACACCTGCGTCTTTCTTTACTAGCGCAGACGACCTGGCAGCCTACACCGTGAATCTCTATGGTGTATTGACAAGTATTGCTCCTGGTAGCTATGGTATGAGTACCTTTGCTTACGATAATGCTACTGATAACCAGGCGGGAACCGGTTATTCTAGCCGTTGGGCTCCTGGAAACTGGAAAGTAGGTCAGAGTGGCGGTGCCTGGGATTTCGGCAACATCCGTTCGGTGAACTATTTCCTGGATCAGGTACTGCCAAAGTTCGAGGCTAAGCAGATTAGTGGTGCTGAGGCTCATGTACGCCACTACATTGGTGAGGCATACTTCCTCCGTGCTTACCTTTATTTGGACAAGTTGCAGTCTCTTGGCGATTTCCCTATCGTGCTCACAGCGCTTCCTGATGACAAGGAGACTCTTGTTGAGGCTTCAAAGCGCCAGCCACGTTATAAGGTAGCTCAGCAGATTCTCGACGACCTTGATAAGGCACTCGGTCTGTTGATGGAGTCTGCCCCTGGTGGCAAGAACCGCATCTCTCGCGATGCTGCCCTCCTGCTCCGTTCTCGTGCAGCTCTCTTTGAGGCTACATGGGAGAAGTATCACAAGGGTACTGCGTTTGTGCCAGGTGGTCCAGGATGGCCAGGCAAGGCTGAGGATATCCAGGGATTTGACATCGATTCTTCCATCAATCACTTCCTCGATGAGGCTATGAAGTCTTCTAAGGAATTGGGTGATAAGCTCGTTGATAACCTTGTAGAGAATACGGATACTCCAGAGGGACAGAATGCTAGTTTGGCAAGTATCAATCCTTACTACACCATGTTCTGTGACAAGGATATGAGTGGCTATAGCGAGGTTTTGATGTACCGTGCTTTCGATAAGGACAAGGCTAACGTAACTCACAACATCCAGATGCAGCTCCAGCGTAATGGTGGTGGTACTGGTTGGACACGTGGATTGGTTAACTCATTCCTCATGCGCAACGGTCTTCCTATCTATGCAGCAGGTTCAGGTTACAACCCTGAGTGGGAGAACCAGGGCATCAAGGCTACTCTCCAGGATCGTGACTCTCGTATCCAGATATTCACCAAGATGGATGGTTCTGTAGAGAACTATACAAGTGATGGTGCTAATACCGTTGATCTCTCTTGGACAGTAAAGGGTAACAATGAGACTCGTATCGTTACCGGTTATGCTGTGAAGAAGGGTAAGAACTATGATGTTCTGCAGCAGCTCAACCACGACTATGGTCAGAGTGGTAGCATTGTATTCCGTGGTACAGAGGCTCTCCTCAACTACATGGAGGCTTCCTGGTTGAAGAACAATACTATCGACGCCACAGCTGATAAGTACTGGCGTGCTCTCCGCACCCGTGCCAAGGTAGATCCTGATTACAACAAGACCATCGCAGCTACCAACATGCAGGAGGAGGCTAAGTGGGACTTCGGTGCTTACTCTCATGGTCAGTTGGTTGATGCTACTACTTACAACATCCGTCGTGAGCGTCGTGACGAGTTCATCGGTGAGGCTTCCCGCTGGGAGGACTTGATCCGCTGGCGTGCTTGCGACCAGGTAAACGGTTACCAGATTGAAGGTATGAAGTACTGGGGTACTGTTTACGAGGGCACATGGCTCGATGGTGAAACCAACCTCGCTATCGTAGATGTTGAAGGAGGTAAGGGTAATATGAGTGATAAGACCATTAGTGGCGACTATATCCGTCCATACCAGATTTCCAAGATTAACAACCAGGTATTTGATGGTTATCACTTTACTCCTGCTCACTATCTGTCTCCTATCGCACAGAGCGTATTCCGTCAGACAGCAGCGGGTGACCAGACCGATCTTACCACATCTGTAGTTTACCAGAACCCAGGTTGGCCATTGGTTGCCGGACAGGGTGCAACTGCAGTAGAGTAAAGCGTGTGCACATATTCATTCGGCTTATGTCTTGAAATAAAAAGCTCAAGGCATAAGATACTAAAAAGGCTCGCAAGAAGTTTCGATTTCTTGCGAGCCTTTTAAGATTAAGAAATATTAAAAAACTGGCTTTTCCTTGGAGATAATCGCGGATATGTGTATATTTGCACCATCCGATAATCGCGGATATGTGTGTATTTGTGCTATCCGATAATCGCGGATAGGTGTAAGAAACGGAAAATATTAATCGCGGATAGGTGTATTTATCCGATATAATTAATCTAGGATAGGTGTAAATTATGAGAAGAAAAGTATATGATCAACTCAAGAAATGGAAGGAAGAACAGAACGGAGAAAGTGCTGTTCTCATCAATGGTGCCCGCCGAGTAGGAAAGAGCTATATCGTAAAGGAATTCGCTCAAGAAGAATACAAGAGTTATATTTTGCTTGACTTCAATAAGATAGGAAAGAACATAAAATCCTTGTTCGAAACCTACCTGGATGACTTGGATACATTCTTTATGTATTTGAGCAGTTTCACCAATACACCTCTATATCCAAGAGAATCGGTTATTATCTTTGATGAAGTGCAATTGTATCCTCGGGCTCGTACTGCTATCAAGTATCTGGTTGAAGATGGACGCTACGATTATATCGAGACTGGTTCGCTTGTTTCTATCAAAAAGAACGTTGAGGATATCATGATTCCTTCTGAGGAGGAAGAAATATTGATGTATCCTATGGATTTCGAGGAGTTCTTGTGGGCATTGAACAATGAAACCTTGATGCCTCTTATACGAATGAACTTTCAGAAAAAGCATGAGATGGGACAGATGATGCATCGCATGGCAATGGACTATTTCAGACAGTATCTTATTGTTGGAGGAATGCCACAGGCTGTAGCTAAATTTGTAGAAACTCGAGATTTCAATAAGGTGGATCGTGTGAAGCGACAAATTCTTACCTTATATCGTAATGATATTCAAAAGTATGCTTCAACTTATGTATTTAAAGTTACCCAGATTTTTGATACAATTCCTTCTCAACTTCAAAAACATGAGAAGAAATTTATGTTGAAAGCACTTACAGAAGGGGCGAGAATGCGGGATTATGAAACGGCTTTCTTTTGGCTGGCAGATGCCATGATAGTCAATATGGCCTATAATACGACAGAGCCAAGCATCGGTCTTGGAATGAATACCGATGATACGACATTGAAATGCTATATGGCTGATACGGGTTTGCTCATCAGTCATGCTTTCAATGAAAATACGATAGTATCTGAAAACTTATATAACAAGCTTCTGGTAGATAAACTGGAGTTCAATGGCGGAATGATAGTTGAGAATATTGTGGCTCAGATGTTACGTTCGGCAGGGCATAAGCTGTATTTCTTTTCCAAATATAGTAAGGATGATGCCAAAGAAAGGATGGAACTGGATTTCCTGATAGCCAAAGATACAATAACGTCAAAGCATAATATTTCACCGATAGAAGTGAAGTCAACTAATAGATACACGCTCACTTCTCTCAAAAAGTGCATCGCTAAATATGATAGTTATCTGGCCACTCCGTATGTTTTGCATACGGCTGATTTGAAAGTAGAGGAGGGGATTACTTATTTGCCATTGTATATGACAGGGTTATTATAAGTGGTTTTAGTTGAATGGAAAAGGCTCGCAAGAAATCGAAACTTCTTGCGAGCCTTTATTATTTGCTAAACTATGAATCTGAACCTGTTAAACTCATCATAAAGTTCAATGTTCAAACCTCAAAGTTCAATGTCTTTATACGAGTGTTGCTACGATTTCCTCACGGGTTCCTGGCAACATATCGATAACTGGAATCTCTGGCATGGTGTAGCAACCTGGCTGCAGACGGAATGAAGCACGAGCCACGTTAACCAATACCTGAGCGGTGAGGGCTGGGTTGTTGATGCTCATATTGAACTCGAAACGCTGGTTCTGGGTCTTGCCAGATACACCCTTGCGAACGAGGTTCACACCATGACCCATATCCTTTACATCATCTACAGATGCTACGGCGAATACGTGGGTCTCATCGTGAGCGAAGTATGGATCGGCCTTGATTTCGGCTGTTACATCCTCAAGCTTGGCACCTTCTTCCAACTCTACGTATACCATACGGCGGTGGATACCCTCACCCAATGGGATGGTTACAGAGAGCGCTTCCTTTACGCCCTTCTTGCCACGAACACAAACTGAGTGACCCATACTCATACCAGGACCGAAGTTGGTGTATGTCAAGCCCTTAGGAGCAAGACTCTCCATCAGAACACGTACGATAGAATCAGAACCTGGGTCCCAACCAGCAGAGATAACGCTTACCTTGCCAGCCTTCTTGCAGTTTTCCATCTGCTTGGTACGGTAGTCGAGGATGCTGGTGTGGATATCGAAGCTGTCTACGGTATTGATACCGAGGGCAACGATCTTCTCTGCATACTCAGGGCAAGAGCGGGTAGGGGTTGCGAGGATAGCAACATCTACATCCTTCAACTTGGTGATGTCATCTACTACTTCATAGTTTGCCAACTCAGCTGGTTTGTCCTTGGCACCCTGGCGACGTACAATACCTGCAATCTCAAAGTCAGGAGCTGCTTCGAGTGCCTCAACAGTAAACTTACCGATGTTGCCGTATCCTACTACGGCTGCTCTAAATTTCTTCATTGTCTTATTTCTTTTATTTTGTTGTTTTTATTTCTTTTATTTGTTGCGGTTTAGTCATCCAACGGATATGTTTTCCGCTTTTTATTCTATTTCCGGTTGCAAAAGTATAGCTTTTTCTTGAAATACGTGACGTTTTAATAGAATTTTAACTCATAAAAGTTGCAAAAAGTAGTAAAATCATAGTTTTTAGGTATGAATAAGCGGAGATTTGTAAGGTTTCTGCTGCAAGAGCCTTACAGTTTCGTTATTTTGTTGCGAAACATCATACATCCCCTTTCCGATACCTCCCGATGTGCTTTGAATTACGTCGGGACGTAGCTTTTGCTGCGTCCCGACGTCTCTGGCTCTGCGTCGGGACGTATTACATGCTACGTCGGGACGTAATTTTATGGAATTCTATTACAATAATCCCGCCCTTCGCACGTTATTAATATATTAATTTAATTAGGAGAAAAAGAAAATGATAGAATATATTCATGGCGATCTGACAGAGCTGACACCTGCACTGGCTATTGTTGAGACTGCGGGGGTGGGCTACGGACTCAATATATCGCTCAATACATATACTGCCATTCAGGGCAAACAGGAAGTGAAACTCTATGTTCACGAAGTGCTGGTGGCTGGTGGAAGAGATGACTCTTTCACCCTTTTCGGCTTTGCTACCAAACAGGAACGTGAACTCTACCGCCTCCTCATCACCGTTTCAGGAGTAGGCGGAAATACGGCCCGCATGATTCTCTCTTCACTCTCGCCACGCGAACTCTGCGAAATCATCTCTACTGGTAACGACAAGATGCTGAAAACCGTGAAGGGTATCGGACTGAAGACGGCACAGCGAATCATCATCGACCTGAAAGATAAAATCGTGAGCCTTGGCATTGCTGACGAACTGCCAGCCAGCGGAGGCAATGTGGTGATGGTGAACAATGACGTAAAGGATGAGGCGGTAAGCGCCCTTACCATGCTCGGCTTCTCGCCGGCACCATCTGCCAAGGTAGTAGTAGATATCCTCAAGGCACAGCCTGATCTCCCGGTAGAACAGGTTGTGAAACTGGCATTGAAGCAAATCAAATAAGTTAGGAGTTTTTTATCGATGAAACAGAAGCAAAGATTCATATCTTTTCTATTGGCTTGGCTGATGGTGGCAACCTTCGGCTATGCGATAGCTTTGCCTCAACTTCAGGACGATAAAAAGAAAACCCATACCAGCACAGCACAGCCCGTGCAGCTCGATGAAGATACTATTCCCGATTCGCTGCTGCATACCCGCTGGCAGATTCAGCGCACCCAACCTTACTCCCTGAGCGACCTCTATCAGAGTCCGCTCGACCTGAAACGTCCTGATAATCTGCAATATCAGGTAGTCTACAACGATACCCTCGACCGCTATATCATCGGCAACCGCATGGGCTCAACCTGGCTTTCGGCCCCTATCATGCTCACTCCGAAAGAGTATCTTGCATGGACCGAACAGCAGCAGCGCAACAGCTACTTCCGCAAGCAGAACGATGAAATCTTCCAGGCAAAAGGCAAGGAGAAGTTCGATTTCTCGGATATGCACTTCGACTTGGGACCTGCCGAGAAAATCTTCGGTCCTGGTGGCATCAGAGTGAAGACACAGGGTTCTGCCGAACTCAAGTTCGGTATCAACAAGAAGAGCATCGACAATCCTTCGTTGCCTATCCGCAACCGAAAGACGACGATGATGGATTTTGATGAGAAAATCAATCTCAACGTCAACGGAAAGGTGGGTGATAAGGTGAACATGAACCTGAATTACAACACCGATGCCACCTTCGATTTCGATGCACAGAACATGAAACTGAAGTACGACGGCAAGGAAGATGAAATCATCAAACTCGTTGAGGCGGGCAATGTCTCCTTCCCTTCCAACTCTTCGCTCATCAAAGGCGCCAGCAGTCTGTTTGGTGTTAGAACCGATATGCAGTTTGGCAAACTCAAGCTGCAGATGGTGGCTTCGCAGAAGAAGAGTGCATCGAAGAGCGTATCTACCAGGGGCGGTGTGCAGCTTACCCCTTTTGAGTTGAATGTAGCCGATTATGAGGAGAACCGCCACTTCTTCCTCTCCCAGTATTTCAGAAATCATTATGATGCCTGGATGCAGAAACTTCCTAATCTCACCACGGGCATCACCATCAACCGTGTGGAGGTGTGGGTTACCAACAAAACCGGCAATACCACCAATACCCGAAACATCGTAGCCCTGACCGACCTGGGCGAGAACCAGAAACTGAGCAACCCGATGTGGACGGCGAGCGGACAGGTGCCTTCTAACCAGGCGAATACTGAGTATGCTGCGATGAACAGCCAATATGCTGCTGCCCGTGACATCGACCAGGCTGCAACCACTCTCGATGGAGGCGGACTGGTTGGTGGAGCCGATTATGAGAAACTGGAGAGTGCCCGTCTGCTCAATTCTTCTGAGTATACGGTCAATACCGCTTTGGGTTATATCTCATTGAAAACCAGTCTGCAGACCGACCAGGTACTTGCTGTAGCCTATGAGTATACATCGGGAGGTGTTACCTATCAGGTGGGCGAGTTTGCATCCGATCTCAGCGATACCAAGCAGGCACTCTTCGTGAAATCGCTCAAAAATACCAGTAACAATCCGCGACAGGGCAACTGGGGGCTGATGATGAAGAACGTTTATTATCTGGCTTCTACCGTAGAGAAGGAGAAGTTCCGCCTGGATGTGAAATACCAGAGCGATACCACCGGCGTATATCTCAGTTATATCCCTGAGCAGCAGGTGAAGAAGCAGCCTATCATCCGTGTGCTGGGCGCCGACCGTCTGGATAACAACAACAAGGCACACAGTAATGGATATTTCGATTATGTAGAAGGCTATACCATCTCTAACGGACGCGTGTTCATTCCGAAGGTAGAGCCTTTCGGCAGTTATATGCGTGATTATCTGGTCAAGCGGGGCGTGGCTGCCGACAAGGCTGAAAAGTATTCCTTTACCGAACTTTATGACAGTACGAAGACCGTAGCCAAGCAGATAGCCGAAAAGAACAAGTATCAGATTGTGGGACAGTTCAAGGGCTCTGCAGCCAATGTCATCTCGCTCGATGCCTACAATGTGCCACAGGGCTCGGTGGTCGTTACGGCAGGCGGTATCACCCTGAAAGAGGGCACCGACTATTCGGTAGATTACAGTGCCGGTGAGGTGACCATCCTGAACCAGAGCATCATTGATGCCGGTACGGCTGTCAACGTTTCTCTGGAGAGTAATACCGATTTCGGACAAACGCGAAAAACGATGTTCGGACTGAACTGGGAGTATGATTTTACCAAGAACTTCCAGTTGAGCGGTACTATCCAGCACCTCTCCGAACAGGCGCTTACCACCAAGGTATCCATGGGCTCCGAACCGCTGAAGAACACCCTTTGGGGCATCAATCTCAACTGGCGCAAGGAGAGTCAGTGGCTCACCAATGTGCTTGACAAGATACCATTCCTGCACCTCACCCAGCCATCGCAGATATCCTTTACAGGAGAATTTGCCCAGCTCATTGCCGGTGAGGCAGGTGGCACACAGGACAATGCATCTTATATCGATGACTTCGAGGGTACGAAGACCACCATCGATGTAACGACTCCTACCTCCTGGTTTATATCCAGTGTGCCTTCGCTCAATTTCAAGGACGATTACAGCGATAAGACCGGTCTGAGCAGCGGTTTCCACCGTTCGCGCCTAGCCTGGTATACCATCGATCCGCTGTTCACCCGCCGTGGAAGTTCGCTCACTCCGGGACATATCAAGGGCGACCTCAAGCAGTTGAGTAACCATTATGTTCGCGAGGTCTATACCAAGGAGCTCTTCCCATTGCGCGACCAGAGCAGTTATCAGGGCGCTACCAATACCCTGAATGTACTCAATCTGGCTTACTATCCAAGTGAGCCGGGACCATACAACTTCAATGTAACAGATTTGCAGGCAGACGGAACTCTGCAGAATCCGCAGCGCAACTGGGGCGGAATGATGCGTAAACTGGATACCAACGATTTCGAGCAGGCAAACATCGAATACATCGAGTTCTGGATGCTCGATCCGTTCATCTATTCTCGCGAAGAGGCTGATGCTGCCGATTACGGTGGCGATTTCTACATCAACCTGGGCGAGGTGAGCGAGGATATCCTGCGTGATGGCAAGAAATTCTATGAGAGTGGCATGCCGGTAGATGGCAGCAAGAGCTACACCTATACCCAGTGGGGTAAGATTCCTACCCAGAGCACCGTGACCTATGCCTTTGCTACCACCAGTGGCAGCAGAGCCTTGCAGGATGTGGGTTTCAACGGACTGACTGATGCCGAGGAGCAGGAATTCTACAAGAGTGCTTATCTCGACCAGATTCAGGGCAAGGTGAACCAGGCGGTGTTCGACAGCATCTTTGCCGATCCGGCACGTGATGACTACCACTATTTCCGCGGTTCCGACTGGGATGAGATGCGTGCTCCAATCCTGCAGAGATATAAGTATATCAACAATCCTCAGGGCAACTCGCCTGACAGCGACAGCCGTTCTGAGAGCTATGATACTTCTTATAAGTCAACGCCGGATGTCGAGGATATCAACCAGGATTATACGCTCAACGAATATGAGAAATACTTCCAGTACCGTGTCAGCATCCGTCCGGAAGATCTCGTGGTGGGTAATAATCATATTGTAGATAAGCGTGAATACAGCCAGACCTGGCGTGATAATACCAAGTCTACCGTTACCTGGTATCAGTTCCGCATACCTATCGATGAGTTTGAGAGCCGTCAGGGCAACATCAACGATTTCTCCAGCATCCGCTTCATGCGTATGTTCCTCACCGGTTTCAAGAAACCTATCGTGCTGCGTTTCGGTACCTTTGACCTCGTGATGGGCAAGTGGCGTACCTATGATCAGCCGCTCGGCGCAGCCAGTGGCGGAACCCTCGACGCAAGCAGCGTGAGTCTGGAGGAGAACGGCGAGAAGACACCGGTCAACTATGTCTTGCCTCCGGGTATCAAGCGCGAACAGGATCCTAGTCAGCCTCAGTTGGTTGAGGCGAACGAGCAAGCGTTGAGTCTGGTGGTCAAGAATATGAGCACAGGCGAGGCGAAGGCGGTTTATAAGAATTCTACCCTTGATCTGCGCCAGTATAAGCGCATCCAGATGTTTGCCCATGCCAATGCCCTGGAGCAGAATACTACCCGTCTGCAGGATGGTGAACTCTCAGTCTTCATCCGTCTGGGTAGCGATTACAAGAACAATTACTACGAGTATGAAATCCCACTGAAGCTCACCGAGCCACGCTCCAACTACAACCGCTATGTGCTTGCCGACTGTAAGGCGGTATGGCCTGAGGAGAATATGCTCGATGTGCCGCTGAGTGTCTTTACGGCATTGAAGAAAAACCGTAACAAGGCGAAGGCACAGGGTGTGGCTTCTTATCTCGCTCCTTATTCCATGATGGATGCAGAACATCCGCAGAACAAGATTACCATCGTGGGTAATCCGAGTCTCGGCGAGGTGAAGACCATGATGCTGGGTGTGAGAAACAATTCTGTCGACATCAAGAGTGGTGAGGTATGGATAAACGAACTCCGACTCAAGGAACATAATAATTCGGGTGGTTGGGCTGCCAATGCCAACCTCAACATACAACTCTCCGATCTGGGTAGCGTAAATGCCACCGGCAGATATATCAGCGAGGGATTCGGCGGTCTGGAAGATGGCGTGGCAAGTCGCACCACCGATAATTACGGTACCTACAGTGTGACCACATCGCTCGAAATGGGTAAGTTCTTCCCTGACAAGGCGAAGGTGAGCATACCTTTATATTATAGTGTTACCAAGGAGAAGACCACTCCTAAGTATAATCCGCTGGATACCGATATGGAGTTGAAGGATGCCCTCGATGCTGCCGGCTCTAAGCACGAGCGCGATTCTATCGAGAATATCGCTGCCACTAAGATTACGCAGACCAACTTCTCCATCTCGAATGCCCGGGTGGGTATAGCTACCAAGCGCCATCCGATGCCATACGATCCAGCCAACTTCTCATTCACCTACAGTCATCAGCATCAGTATACTACGGGTGAAACGACGATGTATGAGCGCAAGGACAACTGGCGAGGAGCCCTGGATTATTCGTGGAGCCCGGTTTATAAGGCATGGGAACCATTCAAGGGACTGAAGAACAAGAGTAAGTGGCTCGACATACTGAAACGTTTCGGACTGAACTGGCTGCCGCAGAACATAGCCTTCAATACCGAGATGACGCGCGACTACTACGAGTTGCAGGAGCGCGATATGGAAACCCTGATGAGTGGATCTGCCGGAGTAGACTCCAAGTTGCCGCTCACTTTCAGTGAACAGTTCCTTTGGAACCGTGAGTTCTCCATCAACTGGGATCTGACCAAGAACCTGCACATGAACTTCCAGAGTGCTACCCATGCACAGATAGAGGAACCTTATACACCGGTCAACAAGGATCTTTATGCCGACCAGTATCATGCCTGGAAGGACTCCGTATGGACCAGCATCCGCCACTGGGGTGCACCGCTCGACTATAGTCAGAATTTCCAGGCATCTTATAGGTTGCCTCTCAATCTGCTGCCTGTCTTCGACTGGGTGAACAGCGATGCCTCTTACAATGCCAACTATTCTTGGGAGCGCGGTACAGAGGATGAGGAGGGCAACTCGTATGGAAATACCATCAATACCCAGCGCGAACTGACATTGAACGGAAACTTCAACCTGGTGAAACTCTACAACCATGTGCCTTTCCTGAAGAAGGTAAACGATAAGTTTGACCGTACCCAGAGTAGGGCACAGATGCAGCGCAAGAAGCAGGAAAAAAAGAAAAAGAAGCAGGAAGCAAAGGAACAGGCGGCTGATCCGAAGAAGGCGCTGCCTAAGAACAAGCGTGCCTTCGAACGGGAAATCACCCTCCTGCCTGATACCACATTCAAGATACGCCACGGCAAAAATACCAAGCGACTGATTGTGAATGCCAAGACGGAAGACGGCAAGGTATTCCCGCTTAAATATAAAAAGGTGGATAATAACCAGATCAGAATCATCTCAAAGGTAGATACTGCCATGAAGGTGAAACTCTCCGTACTGGCTAAGGAACCGCTTGATGATAAGAAATGGTATAAGGGATTGCAGTTGGCTAGTCGCCTGGCAATGATGGTGCGCAATGTGAGCATCAACTATCGCAGCAGCTATCAGCTCACCCTGCCGGGCTTCTTGCCTAGTGTGGGTGATGCCTTCGGACAGAAGAAGGTGGGACAGATGGCACCGGGTCTTGACTTCGCCTTCGGTATGGTTGGCGACGATTATATCAAGAAGGCTAGAAACAACGACTGGCTGCTCTGCAACGACAGTATCGCAACACCTGCTACTACCAGCAGAACGGATAATCTTACGTTGCGTGCCACCCTGGAGCCTATCAAGGATTTCAAGATTGATCTCTCAGCCACACGTACCAGGACCACGCAGAAGAGCATACAGTATATGTATGAAGGAACGCCAACTACCCAGAGTGGAGCCTTCCAGATGACTACCATCTCGCTGGGGTCGGCTTTCGAGGGAATGGGCAATGCCAATTCGGGTTATCGCAGCAAGACCTTCGAGAAGTTTGTCAACTCGCTGGCTGGTTTCAGAGATAGGGTAGAGGCGCAGTATGCAGGTACCGTTTATCCGACAGGTTCGGCTCTGGCTGGCGGCAAGTTTGATGCTTCCCGCACGCCGGTCAACCAGTATAGCAGCGATGTCATGATTCCTGCCTTCCTCAAGGCTTATACCTCGATGGGTGGCAATTCGCTTTCGGTATTCCCGGCATTGAGCCGGATGTTGCCAAACTGGACCATCCGTTACAGCGGACTGGGACGTCTGCCTTGGTTCAACGAGCACTTCAAGAGTGTCAACATCAACCACTCTTACAAAAGCGTCTTTGCGGTTGGCAGCTACAACAGTTACAGCACCTTCCAGGAGTATATGAACGGTCTCGGCTTCGTGAGTGATGCCACTACGGGCAATCCATCTCCAAGTAGCATGTTCAACATTTCGCAGGTAAGTATCAACGAGTCGTTCTCGCCATTATTGGGTATGGATGTCACATTCAACAATAATATGACGGTGAAGGCAGAATATCGCCAGACCCGTGTATTGAACCTCAGTATGACGAGTGTGCAGCTGAACGAGGCATTGAGTAAGGACTGGGTAATCGGTATGGGTTACCGCATCAACAACTTCGATGTTTTCGGTTGGGGCGCCAAGGCCTCCCGTTCCAAGTCGAAGGGCGGCAACAAGAATGCAGCCAATAAGAATGCGTCGACCACCAAGACGGTTCAGAATGGTACCAACCATGATCTGAATCTACGTCTTGACTTCAGTTTCCGCAAGCAGGCAGCCATCGTTCGTGATATAGCCTCAATGGTAAGCAGTGCCAGCAGCGGCAACAATGCTCTGAAACTGAGTTTCTCTGCCGATTATACCTTCAGCAAACTCCTTACCATGAGTTTCTATTATGACCGTCAGACCAACACCCCGCTCCTGTCGAGCAGCAGTTATCCTACCACCACACAGGATTTCGGCCTGAGCATCAAGTTCTCGCTGACGAGATAAAAAGAAAATTCACTAGAACCAATAGGTAGAAAGAAAAATTCTCTAATTCTCAAATTCTTGAAAATAAAAAAAAGCTCGGATGCATCACAAGCATCCGAGCTTTTTAATATTCTGATAATTCTTGATTACTTCTTGTCGTAAGCATGAACAGGATAGTCGATGGTATAGTGGAGACCACGGCTCTCCTTGCGTTCTATCGCCATGCGGGTGATGAGATAACCCACGTTAATCATGTTGCGGAGCTCGCAGAGTTCCTTGCTTACCTTTACACGCTTGAAGAGGTTTTCTGTCTCTTCGTAGAGAAGATCGAGACGGTCCCATGCTCGTTTCAGACGGAGGTCACTGCGCACGATACCTACATAGTTGCTCATGCATTCGCCAACCTCTTTCACGCTCTGTGTAATCAGCACCTTCTCTTCGTTGGTCAAAGTACCTTCATCGTTCCATGCTGGTACCTTCTCGTTGAAGTCGTACTCATCTACATGTTCAATACTGTGCTTGGCAGCAGTCTCGGCATAAACCACAGCCTCGATGAGCGAGTTGCTGGCAAGACGGTTGCCGCCATGCAGACCGGTGCATGAACACTCGCCCAGAGCATAGAGACGGTTGATGCTTGAACAGCCGTTCAAATCAACCTTGATACCACCACACATATAGTGAGCGGCAGGACGAACAGGGATATACTCCTTGGTGATGTCGATGCCGATGCTCAGACACTTGGCGTAGATATTAGGGAAGTGACGCTTGGTCTCCTCTGGATTCTTATGGGTTACATCGAGACAGACATGATCCAATCCGTGAATCTTCATCTCCTTATCGATGGCACGAGCCACGATGTCACGAGGAGCCAGACTCAATCGCTTATCATATTTCTCCATGAAACTTTCGCCGTTAGGCAGACGCAAGATGCCGCCATAACCACGCATAGCCTCGGTGATGAGGAAGGCAGGATGGGTTTCGCCCGGATGATAAAGAGCGGTTGGGTGGAACTGGACAAACTCCATGTCGGCTACAGTTCCCTTGGCACGGTATACCATCGCCTCACCATCGCCAGTGGCAATCACAGGGTTGGTGGTAGTCTGATAAACGGCACCACATCCACCGGTACACATCACGGTAACCTTACTCAGATAGGTATCTACCTTCTGGGTATCAGGATTCAATACGTATGCACCGTAACAGTTGATATAAGGAGTGCGGCGAGTAACACGGGCACCCAAGTGGTGCTGAGTGATAATCTCCACGGCGAAATGATTTTCCTTGATATCGATATCCGGACAGTTGCGCACAGCCTCCATCAGACCGCGCTGGATTTCTGCACCCGTATCATCTGCATGATGAAGGATGCGGAACTCGCTGTGACCGCCCTCACGGTGTAGGTCGAACTTGCCGTCCTGCTGCTTATCGAAGTTGACGCCCCACTGCACGAGCTCCTTGATCTGCTCCGGTGCCATAGTGACAACCTGCTTCACTGCTTTATAATCGCTGATATAATCACCAGCAATCATAGTATCCTGTATGTGCTTGTCGAAGTTATCCACTTCCAAGTTGGTAACTGACGCCACACCACCTTGTGCGAATGACGTGTTAGCCTCGTCGAGCGAGGTCTTGCAAATCATACACACCTTACCTTTATGCGCTCTGGCTACTTTCAGGGCGTAACTCATACCGGCAACTCCTGAGCCGATAATCAGAAAATCATACTTATAAACCATTGAGTTTATTCTTATCTAATTTCAATATTAAGAACAGGTGTTTTTATCTATAAAACAACCCCATTCTCTCAGAATTAATTCTTAATTCGTTGCAAAAGTAATAATTAATCTTTAAAATGAGTAATAAGAGAGGGATTTTTTGTAATTTTGCAGCGAAATTTAAGGTTATATAGTCTTTTAGACTATCAAACGGTCGTAAAAACGACAATAATATAAGGTAATAAATCAAAGTTATGGCAGACAGAACTTTTCATAAGCGCTTTACGCTGACGGCACGTATCGGTGTGGCGGTGTTCGCAATCCTGGCTCTCTACTTCTTCTGGGTCAAGCTGGCTATCATCGGCATCTTTGTGGCTATCATCATCGTGGGCATGATAGAGCGCATACTGAATACAACCTATACCTTCAAGATGGTAAAACCGATAGACCTGGATGAGGAGATGGAATATCTCATCATCAATGAGGGCAGGTTCTCTTCCAACAGAAATGTGCCGCTATGTGATGTCATTGATGTACACATAGCCAAGACTTTCTTCGGATTAGACCATTGTGTGGTCATCGAATACGGACATAAGAATATTGTGACCGTTCAGCCGGATAATGAAGAGGCGTTTATGGAGAGAATCAAAAATAAATAATTTCTTTTATGTTCCGGTGAACTGATTGTGATGAAAAAGATAATATATATGCTGTTGGGTCTGATGATGGTATGGATCTCTGTACCGGTGCAGGCCCAGAATGTGATTGAAGATGAGGAAATAGAAACGGTTGATGAGAAGGATGTTTCCGATTCTACACTCGTTGATTCCCTGACAGCGGATACGCTGACTCAGGAATTGCCTTGGCCCGAATCGGTGAAGGTGGGTATTGATAAACTCCTTGAGAGCAAGATGTTCGAAACATCACAGGTAGGACTGATGGTCTGGGACCTGTCTGCTGACTCTTGTATCTATCAGAGAAATGAACGACAGCTGATGCGTCCGGCAAGTACGATGAAGCTCCTGACTGCCATTACGGCGCTCGATAAGTTGGGCGGTTCTTACCAGTTTAAAACCACTCTGAAATATACCGGTACCATTGAGAATGGGGTGTTGACGGGTGATGTCTATTGTATAGGCGGCATGGATCCCCGTTTCAACAGCGATGATATGTCGGCATTTGTCAATAGTCTGAAGGATATGGGTGTTGACACCATCCGTGGCAGCATCTATGCCGACCGCTCTTTGAAGGATGCCGACCTGTTGGGTGAAGGCTGGTGCTGGGATGATGACAATCCGGTGCTTTCGCCACTGGTGTTCCAGCGCAAGGATATCTTTATGGATAAGTTTCTTGCCAAGCTCCGTGAGGAGGGCATCGAATATTCCTGCTTTGGGGCTTCAGAGAAGACTTGCCCTGCGAGTGCCTTTACGGTCTGTACCCGATTCCATACGATGGATCAGATTCTGCACAAGATGATGAAGGAGAGTGATAATCTCTATGCCGAGAGCATGTATTATCAGATTGCGGCTTCTACGGGAAATAAATGGGCGAGTGCCAAGAGTGCCCGGAATGTGGAAAGACAGCTTATCCGTAAGATAGGACTCGATCCGGCAAGATATAAACTGGCTGACGGCTCGGGACTTTCGCTCTATAATTATCTCAGTGCCGAACTGGAGGTGAAACTGCTGCGTTATGCTTATCTTAACGGTAATATCATGGACCATCTGAAGCATTCGCTGCCTATCGGTGGGGTTGACGGTACCTTGAAAAAGCGTATGAAAAACAGTTTTGTGCATGGCAATGTGAAAGCGAAGACGGGTACGCTGACGGGCATCATCTCATTGGCGGGTTACTGTACCGCAGCCAATGGTCATGAACTCTGTTTCGCCATCATTAACAATGGTATCATGCATGGCAATAATGCCAGACACTTTGCAGATAAAGTATGTACTTTGCTCTGCCAACCGTGAGCGTTAGTTGATAGTTTATAGTTGATAGTTAATAGTTTTATGGAGGAAATTCGTAAGTTTGTAGATGAAATGATAACATGGGCAGGAGTCACTGGTGATTTCGTGCCGATGCTGCGCCATATCTTGCTCACCATTACTGCCATCCTCTTGGCAATGTTGAGCGATTTCCTGTGTCGCAAGATACTGGTTCCGCTCATCAGTAAGATTACTGATAAGACGGTTATCGCTTGGGATGATATTCTGCTGAACAAGAAGGTGCTCACCTCGGCTTGCCATATTGTGCCGGCTGTGGTGATATGGTCGCTCATGCCGCTGATTTATCTGGAGTATCCGATATTCAAGGAGATATTGGAGCGGGTTACGGGCATCTATATCGTGGTGATGTCGGTGCGTACGGCTCTGGTCTTCATCGGGTCTTTCAAAGGATTGGAGGATTCTCAGGAACGACGCTCGTCGGCTCAGCAGTATTTCCATACTTTCTGCGGTGTTCTCAAGGTATTGATGCTCTTTGTGGCTGGCGTGGTGGTGGTTGCCATCCTGTTGGGCAAGAACCCGATGACCCTCTTTGCCGGTTTGGGTGCTACCTCGGCAGTCCTGATGCTGGTCTTTAAGGATACCATCACGGGATTGGCGGCTGGTGTGCGTCTTACCAGCAATGATATGTTGCATAAGGGCGACTGGATTACGGTGAAGTCGGTGGATGCCAATGGTATCGTTGAGGATATGTCACTCACGACCGTGAAGGTGCGCAACTTTGATAACACCATCGTTACCATTTCGCCTATTACCCTGGTGAATGGTTCGTTCCAGAACTGGATTGGTATGCAGAAGAGTGGTGGACGAAGAGTGAAGCGCGTGGTTTACTTCGATTTCCGTAGTGTCCGTCTGGTGGATGAGACATTAAAACGTAATCTGCTTGCCAAGCATTTCGCCACCGAAGATTCGTTTAAGTTGAAGGAGTCGTTGCAGAAGGCGATAGATAAAGATATACAAGAAGGGAAGGATATTGAGGATTTAAAGAATCCTGCAGCCCTTGCCCCTACCAATCTCCAGCTTTACCGTAAATTCATGGAGAAGTATCTGCGCCAGCGTCCGGAGGTCAATACCGATCTCACATTGATGGTGCGCCACATGGAAGCCACGCAATGCGGTCTCCCTATCGAGTTCTATTTCTTCATTAAGGATAAGGTATGGGTGAATTACGAGCACATTCTCGCCGATATCATGGAGCATGCCTATGCCTTGGCGAATGAGTTCGGTCTGAAGATTTACGAGCAATATCCGAAACAGTGATTACTTTGAACATTGAGATTTGAACATTGAATTTTATGAATAGTTTTTCGGCTGTCATTATCCATTGGTTTCGTGAGAATGGTAGGGATTTGCCTTGGCGCGAAACCAAGGATCCTTATGCCATCTGGCTGAGCGAAATCATCCTTCAGCAAACCCGCATCGCACAGGGATGGGAATATTGGGAGCGGTTCATGAAGACCTATCCCAAGGTTGAAGACTTGGCTGCTGCCAGCGAGGATGATGTCTTGAAACTCTGGCAGGGATTGGGGTATTACTCGCGAGCCCGCAACCTTCATACTGCTGCCAGACAGATAGTAGAGCTCGGTCATTTCCCTGATACACTTGAAGGTATCAAAGCCCTGAAAGGGGTGGGCGATTATACTGCAGCAGCCATCGGTTCTTTTGCCTTTGATATTCCGGCGGCAGTAGTAGATGGCAATGTGTACCGGGTTCTTTCACGTTACTTCGGAATAGATACTCCTATCAACTCAACGCAGGGGAAAAAAGAGTTTGCTGCGTTGGCTCAATCACTCTTGCCTGCTTCGTCTGCTCAGCAACTTTCTGATACAGCATTATCGCCTGTTGCTGCCTATAACCAGGGTATGATGGATTTCGGAGCTATCCAGTGCACTCCTCAATCTCCAAAATGTCTTGTCTGTCCGCTTGCCGAAACCTGTGAGGCGTTGAGAACAGGAAGGGTAGAGGAGTTGCCGGTGAAGAACAAGACACTGAAGGTGAAAACGCGCCATCTCTCCTATATATATATAAGGTGTAAAGGCGAAGTGGCTATCCACCGTCGCGGTGAGGGTGATATCTGGCAAGGATTGTGGGAACCATATAACGCATCAGATGCTCCGCAACTGCCTGCCTTTGTCCATAATCCTCTTCTCCTGGCTAAGGATGTGAAGCATGTACTTACCCATCGCATCCTCCTTGCCGACTTCTATCTGCAGGAAACAGAAACCCGCCCCCTGATCCCTGATGATTATATCTGGGTGAAAGAGGACGAGGTAGAACAGTATGGTGTTCCAAGGTTGATAGAAATCATGTTGGAAATGGTTCAAGCTAAATCATAAAAAAGAGGGTGTGTCATAAGGCCATGACACACCCTCTCTTATTTATATATGTTCTGTTAGATATTTCGTCTCAAGCAAGAATTAGTAATTCTGTGCTTCAATCTGGAAGTAGCTCTGTGGGTGGTTGCAGACTGGGCAAACCTCAGGAGCCTTCTTGCCTACTACGATATGTCCGCAGTTAGAGCACTGCCAGATGCAGTCGCCGTCACGAGAGAAGACGAGCTTGTCCTGTACGTTCTTCAAGAGCTTGCGATAACGCTCCTCGTGGTGCTTCTCGATTTCAGCAACCATCTCAAACTTAGCAGCAATCTCCTCGAAACCCTCTTCGCGAGCCTCCTTTGCCATGCGTGGATACATATCGGTCCACTCATCGTGCTCACCATTGGCAGCAGCTTCCAGGTTCTTCTCTGTATCCTGGATAGCACCGCCCTCCAGATACTTGAACCACAACTTAGCGTGCTCCTTCTCGTTAGCAGCTGTCTCCTCAAAGATATTAGCTATCTGTACAAAACCGTCCTTCTTTGCCTTGCTTGCAAAATAGGTATATTTGTTACGAGCCTGTGACTCACCAGCGAAAGCCTCCTGGAGGTTCTTCTCTGTCTTTGTTCCTTTTAATTCCTTCATAATGTATTCTGTATTAAGTTATTAATATGTTCTTTATTAAATTCTTGTACAAAGAAAATGCAAACGAGCGCAATGAAAGCTTGCTTTCAAATTGCCGAGTACAGCTTTTCTTATGCAAAGATATTGAAAATATTTCAAATATACAAATAAATTAAGAACTATTTACCTTTTTGGCGCTTATTTAAATAAAATAAAGCAAAACCAAGCATGGCAACACCGAATATCCACGAGATGATGGCACTCGTTACCATACCCAGCGTATGAGTGAATCCCGCTACAACGAAGGTGAGGAAACTCACACAGGCTACAGTCAGGGCGTAAGGCAACTGTGATGATACATGATGTACATGCTTGCATTCCGCTCCCGCACTCGCCATGATGGTGGTATCGCTGATAGGAGAGATATGGTCGCCACATACCGCTCCAGCCATACATGCCGAGATAGAGATGATGCGCAAAGGATCAGCACCAGGGAATACGGCGATGCAGATAGGAATCAGAATACCGAAGGTTCCCCAGGAGGTACCCGTTGCAAATGCCAGGAAGCCTGCTACCAGGAAGATGATGCCCGGAAGAAGCATCTGAAGTTCTGAGGCACTGCTCGCTACAACCGATGATACATATTCTGCCGCACCCAGCGAGTCGGTCATACTCTTCAGCGTCCATGCCAAAGTAAGAATCAGAATGGCTGGTACCATCGCCTCAAAACCCTTGATGAGACTACTCATCGCTTCGTCGAAAGGCAAGGTCTTGCGAATGGTAAACATCATGATGGTAAGAATCAGGGCAGCCAATGAACCGATTACCAAGCCTACAGAGGCATTGCTCGCAGCAAAGGAATCCACAAAATTGAGATAGTTGGCATTATCGGCATCGAAGAATCCGCCTGAATATACCATACCCACCATGCAGAAGATAATCAGCATGATGATTGGTATCACCAGGTCGCTCACGGTTCCCTTGTTCTTGGAATCCTCTTCCTGTTTGGCTCCCACACCATGCTCAACAATCTGCAGTTTGGTATCGCTCACCTCATCGAGCTTCCCGCCATTGGTTCGCTCGTACCATTCCTTCAGTCTTGCATCATACTTGCTCATCGCCTTGAAGTCGAAGCCCAGTATCACGATGCCAAACATAAAGAGGATGGTAAAGAATGCGTAGAAATTAAAAGGTATCGCCTTGCAGAAAAGTGCCAGTCCGTTCTCACCTCCTGATACGAAGCCCGATACCGCAGCTGCCCAACTCGAGATAGGGGAGATGATGCAGACCGGAGCGGCTGTAGAATCGATGAGATAAGCCAGCTTCTCCTTGGTAACACCGTTGCGCACTGCGATAGGGCGCATCACCGAACCCACGGTAAGGCAGTTGAAGTAATCATCGATGAATATCAGAATGCCGAGCAGAATGGTAGCAATCTGTACGCCAATCTTCGAGTGTACGTGCTTGGAAGCCCAACGGCCGAAAGCAGCCGAACCACCCGCCTTGTTCATCAATGAAACGATGCTGCCTAATACCACCAGGAATACCAAAATGCCCACGTTCCATGGGTCGGAAAGGCAATGTATCAAACCGTATGCCTTGGCATCATCGCCTTCACCTACAGTGTGGTTTGTCAGGTGAACGAGGAATCCGTCGAAACCTGTTCCCATCGAAATGCAATATTGAACGGCACCCAGTATGATACCGATAAAAAGAGAAGAATAGACCTCCTTCGTCTTCAGCGCCAGAGCAATGGCGACGATAGGAGGCAGTAACGACCATGCGGTCCCAATCATGTTGTAATCCATTTTATTGTTTTTGGGTTAGAAATATTTTGCTGAGGTGCAGCCTATCTTTTGCAAAGATAGTTTTTTTTGGTAATATATGCAAGCTTTTGGGCAGAAAAATGGTGCTTATGGGTTGATATGGGCTGTTTTAGCATATTTTATCATTATAAAGTGTCGTTTTTCTATATTTTTATTGTATCTTTGAAAACTCAAATTGCAACTCAATCTGAGATAGAATGGAAATTCAATTTTAACAACTTAATAATGGAGGACTAATTATGAACATCAATTCTGGTATTAAGCAAGCCGTGATTTTAACCATCGGCATCATCGTGCTTGGATTTTGTATCAAGTCGGGACTTGAAAGTGTGATTAGTAAAGACCGAAAGGTTGTAGTGAAAGGCCTTGCCGAAAAGGAGGTGGAGGCTGATAAGGTGACGTGGCCTATCGTTTCCAAGGAAATAGGCAATGACCTGCCTGAACTCTATCAAAAAATCAATGCCACCACAAGAACCATCAGAAACTTCCTGGTGGAGAATGGTGTAAAGACTAATGAAATCAACGTGAATGCGCCTGTGGTCATCGACCTCAATGCTGAACGGTATGGCGAGAACCGACAGGGCTATCGTTATAACATTACTTCCATCATCACGGTTACATCGAAGAATGTGAAACTGGTTCGCAGTATCATTGCCCGTCAGGGTAATCTGCTTCAGAAAGGTGTTGCCATTGTGGATGGTGGTTACGAGAATCCGGTGAAGTATGAGTATGTTGCCTTCCGTCAGATGAAACCTAAGATGATGCAGGAGGCGATAGAGAATGCTGAGCAGACTGCTGCCCAGTTTGCTGAGAACAGCAAGAGTAAGATAGACAAGATTATGAATGCCGACCAGGGCCAGTTCTCTATTGAAGACCGCGATTCCAACACTCCATATATTAAAAAGGTAAGGGTTGTTACTACCGTTACTTATTCTTTGAAGGATTAGGAGTAGTGATTAGTGTATAGTGATTAATTGTAATAAGAGGGTGTGTAATAGACTAATGGCATACCTTCTCAAATTAAAACAACGAAAAACTATGAAGAAAATCATATTAGCAGCTATTTTATTTCTACCATTTCTTGTTTCTTGTTCTCAGAACAGGAAAGCACCTGATGTTTCTCCTCAAACGACTGTAGGGAAGTCTGAGAAGAATGAAACTGCCAAGGTGCAATATCTCACCACATCTGATTTCAGAAAAAAAATTATGGATTACGAGGCTCATCCGGATGAATGGGTCTTTGCCGGTTCCCGTCCTGCCGTCATCGATTTCTATACCACCTGGTGTGGTCCTTGTAAGATGATGGCTCCCGTAGTGGAATCTCTCGCCGAGAAATATGCCGGCAAGATAGATTTCTATAAGGTGGATATCGACCAGGAGTCCGAACTTGCTTCTGTTTTCGGTATCAGCAGCATCCCTACCTTCCTCTTCATCCCCGTGAAAGGCAAACCATCTGTGCAGATGGGTGCTATGCAAAAGGAGGATTTCGAAGGACTGATTGATAAAATTAAAATAAAATGACAATTTGGTAGCATCTCAAATTTCCATGCCTCTCCTTACCTATATGTAGGTATTTTCGGGCGATACCTACTTTTGATGATGTCCTAAATTTGGAGATTTGTCAGATAATACCTAAATTTGCACTCGGAAAAAATGTTTAACGTAATTAAAAGTATTATAGTATTATGATTATTGAAAATGTTCATGCAAGAGAAATCTTGGATTCTCGTGGCAATCCTACAGTAGAGGTTGAAGTTTCTTTGAAGTCAGGTATCGTTGGTCGTGCATCGGTTCCTTCTGGTGCATCAACTGGCGAGAACGAGGCGCTGGAACTTCGTGATGGTGACAAGAGCCGCTATGGCGGCAAGGGCGTCTTGAAGGCTGTGGAGAACGTGAATCAGGTAATTGCGCCTGCTTTGGTAGGTTTTTCTGCCTTGGAGCAGCGTGCCATCGATTATAAGATGTTGGAACTCGACGGCACCAAGACCAAGTCTAATCTGGGTGCCAATGCCATCCTCGGTGTTTCTTTGGCTGTGGCTCATGCTGCTGCTGAGTATCTCCATATTCCATTGTATCGCTATATCGGCGGTTGCAATACTTACACTCTTCCTGTTCCTATGATGAACATCATCAATGGTGGTGCTCACTCTGATGCGCCTATCGCCTTCCAGGAGTTCATGATCCGTCCTGTGGGTGCTCCTTCCGAGAAGGAGGCTATCCGTATGGGTGCTGAGGTGTTCCATGCCTTGGCTAAGCTCCTGAAGAGCCGCGGTCTTTCTACTGCCGTAGGTGATGAGGGCGGTTTTGCTCCTGCACTCGATGGTATTGAGGATGCGCTCGACAGCATCTGCCAGGCTATCAAGGATGCCGGTTATGAGCCAGGAAAGGACGTGAAGATTGCCATGGACTGTGCTGCCAGCGAGTTTGCCGTTCAGGAAAATGGTGAGTGGTACTACGATTACCGCCAGTTGAAGGATGGCAAGAAGAAGGATCCTAATGGTAAAAAACTGACTGCTGCTGAGCAGATCAAGTTCCTGGAAGAACTGATTACCAAATATCCTATCGATTCAATCGAGGATGGCCTTGACGAGAACGATTGGGACAACTGGGTGAAGTTGACTGCTGCCATCGGCGATCGTTGCCAGTTGGTAGGTGACGACCTCTTTGTTACCAACGTGAAGTTCCTGGAGAAGGGCATCAAGATGGGTGCTGCCAACTCTATCCTCATCAAGGTGAACCAGATTGGTTCTCTTACCGAGACACTGGATGCTATCGAGATGGCTCACCGTCATGGTTACACCACCGTTACTTCCCATCGTTCTGGTGAAACCGAGGATACAACAATTGCTGATATTGCTGTAGCAACTAACTCCGGTCAGATCAAGACTGGTTCTATGAGCCGTACCGACCGTATGGCCAAGTACAACCAGCTTATCCGCATCGAAGAGCAGTTGGGCAATAGCGCAGCTTACGGTTATACGAAGTTGAAATAGGAATGATGATATGAAATTGGAAAACACCAATTTCACCATAACAAAACATAATTAGTAATAACTGAATAGATCAGATACGAAATAGATGGGCATGGATAACCGTGAGGGTTGTCCATGCTTTTTTTTCTTCTATGATGTATCTGCATCTTCATGTGTTTAACTGGATAACTTCAATATTATATTGATTATGACAAACGTATTGATTAGTGCTGCCGGACTTTGCGGTGCCACGATTATAGGTGCCATTTTGGGATTCTTCGTCAAGGAGTTGCCTCATAAATGGAACGACGCCGTGTTGGGATATTGTGCCGGAATCATGTTGGCAGCTTCCACGTTGGGACTGATAGTGCCAGCCTTCGAACAGACCAGTCTTTGGTGGCTGGTAGTAATCGGCGTGATGGCAGGAGCCTTGTTTCTGAATGTGCTGGATCTGGTAACTCCCCATCTTCATCATATCACGGGACTAGACCCCGAGGAGCATCGCAATAATGCCCGACTCAGTTAGGTGATGCTCTTCGTGATGGCGATAGCCCTACATAAACTGCCCGAAGGCATGGCTGCTGGAGTGAGTGTCTGTTCGGCAGAGGGAGCAACGGAGTGGGGGGGATCCTTCGGTATCGCCCTGCAGAACATCCCTGAGGGTATGGTGATTATTGCTCCTTTAATGATGGCTGGTGTTACAGCAGTCCGCACCTTCTTCATTTCCATCTTCATCGCCCTGCTCGAAGTGATAGGCATTCTGTTGGGTTTCGGTTTGGGTTCAGCCTCTTCCACCTTCCTCCCCGTGATGTTGGGTTTTGCCGGTGGCGCCATGCTTTATGTAACGAGCGACGAGATGATTCCCGAAACCCATGCCCATGGCTTTCAGAAGCAAGCCACCTACGCCCTTCTCCTGGGATTCATCACCTTTGTGTTGATGGAGAAATGTGTATAATCTTCTTTTTCCCATCTCTCTTATTTATGTTTGTAGATTCGTCTTGCCTGTAATTGAGGATCCCACTTGTAAATCTTCTGCAAAAGTACTCACAATTTATGAGAAAAAGAAAAAACTGCCGGGAATATGAGTGTGGCAGATGAAAAATACGCATATTTGTAATAAAATTGCGACAAACGTAATAAAAAAACGTAAATATACGTCTATTGCAAGGTGAAAATTCGTGAATCTGGAAAAAAAATCATATTTTTGCATAGCAAAAAATGTAAATAAACAGAAAAATGGCTACAGCTGATCAAATATTATCTCTGATACGAAATCATCTGAACAACGATGATACGCAATTCAGAAAGGTTGCCCTGCAGATTTCCGCTGTGGAGGCAAGGAGTGGTCATGCCATAGTAGCACGTACCATACAAGAATTGCTCAACCAAAAGAAAACATCCTTGGGTACGGTACGTTTGGTGTCTAAAAACAAGGATATAGATGACTTGCTGCTGCAAGTAGATACCTATGATGACATGACAAGTCTGGTACTCAGTCAGGAGTTGAAAGAGAAACTGGACAGAGTCATCAAAGAATATCTAAAGAAAGAAACCCTAAGTAAGTACGGATTGGCAAATCGCCGAAAGCTCCTATTGTATGGAGCATCGGGAACAGGAAAGACGATGACAGCCAGTGCCCTTGCAAAAGAATTCAATTTGCCATTCTTTGTTGTGCGAACTGAAAAAGTTGTGACCAAGTTCATGGGAGAAACAGGTCAGAAGCTAGGTAGAATCTTTGATTTTATCAACGAAGTACCAGCTATATATCTGTTTGACGAATTTGATGCCATAGGCTCTCAGCGAGGAATGGACAACGAAGTTGGCGAACAACGAAGAATACTCAATACGTTCCTACAACTGTTGGAGCGAGATGATTCTGACAGTTTTATCATAGCTGCCACCAATAGCATAGAATCCATAGATAAAGCCATGTTTAGGCGATTTGATGATGTCATAGAGTATAAATTGCCAGATACAGAACAGCGATTAGCATTGCTGCGTGAATATCTCTATACAGCAAAGGACCTGGATTTCTCATCAGCAGAATCCTTGTTTGATGGCATGAGCCATGCCGAAATCAAGATGGTTTGTTCAGACATATTTAAGGAATCCTTACTTAATGACAGGAAGATAGACCTTCCACTGGTTCAGACCATAGTAAATATGCGTCAGCAGTTAAATCGTCAAACCAGCTAAATAATGGAACTATATGCATAAAAAACATTTCTTTTTAAGCAACAATATAGCCGAAGCCCATGATTTTTCACCTCAGAATCAGGGCTTTGGAGGACATTCCCTACCAACAAGAGATAGGGTTGTGCATGCCCAAATGGTGAAAGGGCAATACGAAACAGCCGTAAATCAAGCCATTGCCCGTTTGGAAGAAAGAGAAAATCAAGGACAGCCTGTGGCTAACGGAATCTATGTCGATTTGAAAATGGACAAAAGTTTCATACCAAATTCTTTGGGTAAACAAGACAGTCCAAAAGGAGCAACCATCATGAAAGTAACTGACAACGGAGACGAAAATGACGTTGACGTTACTGTATATGTAAAGAAGGACAAGAAGGATTGGCTTAAAAATAAAGTTGACGACTATTCTTCCAAGAACACAGCAAAGGGAAAGCCATGCAATGAAAGGTTGATCGCCCCTATCAATGGTGTAGAAGCAACAGACATTCGCACACTCTACGTGTCAGCGGAAGAATTTGACATAATACCAGAAGAAGGCTCATACATTTACGAATTGTGGATGAGCCATAGCAAAGAAAACAGCCAAGAGCGCATAGAGAACACTTTGCATCAACTGGGCATAGAGAAGATGGCAGAGCCTTTGCTTTTTGATGGTGTTGATGTATGGTTGATTAAGTCAACCAAGCAACAACTCTGCACCCTGCCACTGTCATTGGGATATATTGAAGGCATACGTCCCTATCATAAGCCATCCATTCTGACAAGCAATAACACAGAGAAAAGAGAATGGAGTGAACTCATCAAAGGAGAAATCACCTACGACCAAGATGCGGATGTGATAGTCGGCATATTGGATTCGGGTGTGAACAATGCACACGAACTATTAAAGCCAGCACTACCAGACGAGCGAATGGATGTAGCCATTGGTGTACTGGAAGCAACCGACAAGACAGACCATGGCACTGGTATGGCAGGATTAGCCCTGCTTGGTGACTTGACAAATATTGCCTACCAACGAGAAACACCAGTAGCTGTGCATCATGCACTGTCGTCGGTTAAAATTTACGAGGCTGGGTATGAAACACCAAAGGAATTTTATGGAGCAGTCATAGAAGAAGCCATAGGCAAAGCTTCGGATATGGGTGCATCCATTCTATGCATGGCCATTACAGACGAAAGCGCCTACAACGGCATAGCCACCTCCAGTTCTGCAGCACTTGATGAAAGCATCTACCATCAGGGACAATGTGACAGATTGGTTTTGGTTTCTGCAGGAAACATACAGACATCCGATGTAGACCATAACAACTATATAGAATCCTGTAAGGCAAACGCAGTGCAGAGCCCTGCACAGGCTTGGAATGCCCTAACTGTAGGGGCCTATACCGAAAAGACTCTTGTAGGCGATGAGAGTTTCAAGCCATTGGCAGCCCCAGGTGGTGTATCGCCATATTCATGTAGCTCATACCCATGGCATGAGAAGCGCAATAAGCCAGAAATTGTGATGGAAGGAGGAAATGTAGCTTATCATGACTTGCTCAGAGAAACCTCACATAGCGACCTGAGTCTTGTAACAACCAGCAATGAGCAAGAAGAGCCATTGGAACCTTTCAATGCGACAAGTGCTGCTACAGGATTGGCGGCAAGGCTTGCCGCACAGATAAAAGTGGAGAATCCGCAACTGTCAATGCTCTCCATCCGAGGCTTGATGGTGCATTCTGCTCGATGGACAGATGAAATGATGCGTATAAATAACGTTGAAGAGCGTATGACACTCTGCGGATACGGCGTTCCAGATGAGAACGCAGCCGTATATAGCAACGAAAAATGCGCCACTTATATTTTTGAGAATCAACTGGAGCCCTACACACAAGGTGACAGTGGCAACATATATGGCAAGATGCACTACTACGATTTGCCATGGCCAAAAGAACTGTTGGAAGATATGGGAGACGAATACGTAAGAATCCGCATCACCTTATCATATTATGTGAAGCCATCCCCTGGCTATGCCGGAAGGACAAGTAAGTACCGCTACCCATCTGCTACATTGCACTTTGACCTAAAGACAGCAACAGAAACGGAAGAAGAGTTTCTGTGTCGTAGGAACAGGCAAGAAGGAGAAAAGACCACCCAAAACGATGCAACCAGATGGAACGTGAAACAGCAAAAGCGAGAAAGAGGCACTGTACAATCCGACTGGATTGAATGTACTGCAGCAGACTTGGCTGAAATGGACAAGATAGTAGTATTTCCAGGTCAAGGATGGTGGAAAGAAAGGAAACTGGACAATGTGGACAATTCTGTTCCCTATTCTCTCATAGTTTCAATAGAAACCAAAGAGACTGACATATACAACGCTGTAGAAACAGCAATTAGCAATCGTATAGGAGTACCTATTGCACAAGAAGTGTAATATACTCCATAAGACATTGAAGAAGGGCAAAGCTAAACACTCAGCCCTTCTTATTGTTTATACCTATAATAGGTAATATCACCAAAAGCACTTCACTTCATCTACTTTTACACATTATATACTTGGTCATGCCGATGCTTTAATAAATGGCAAACAATAATTCATCCATTTAAATTAAAGTATTATGGCAACAGTAAAAGTAAAATTCAGAGCATCCTCGGTGCCAGGAAAGGAAGGCACATTGTATTATCACCTCATTCACCAGCGCTGCCAGCGTTGGATCAGCACCGACTATCATGTCTTTCCGGACGAGTGGAACGACAAGAAGTCGGCTATCATTGTTTCTAACCGCAACAACAGACAGGCGCATCTACAGCTCATCCAGTCGCAGATAGATTGGGAGATGAAGCAGATGCAACGTATCATCCGTGATAAGGATGCCGAGGGCATCCCTTATACCATTGACGACATAGCTAAGGAGATACAGCAGCTGCCACCCTGCCAGAGCGTCTTTACCTTCTTTCGCCAACAGATAGCCAAGAAGGAACAAATGCTGTGCATCGGCACTAGGAACAACTATGCCAGTGCCGCCAACCGATTTATGGAATTTCGTGGCAATGAAGACCTGGCCTTCTCACAAATGACAAGCGAGATGATGAAAATGTATCAGGCTTGGTTATGGAACAGAGGTGTCGGACAAAACACCGTGTCCTTCTATCTGCGAACCCTGCGCACATTCTACAACAAGGCAGTGGAAACAGGCCATGCGCCAGCCAAGGATATCTTTGCTCACGTGCAGACCGCTAACGTGAGAACTGCCAAACGAGCCATCTCTGTAAAGGATATTCGCAAGATAGAAAACCTGGACTTGCCAGCAGGTTCCTCCCTTGACAAGGCGCGAGACCTATTCCTGCTCAGCTTCTATCTCCGAGGCATGGCATTCGTAGATATGGCGTTCCTGAAGAAGACCGACTTGAAATGTGGCATGGTGAGCTATAACCGTCGCAAGACCCACCAGAATCTCAACATCGAGTGGATGAAACCGATGCAAACCATCATCGACAAGTACGCCGGGCAGACCATGGATTCACCTTATCTGCTCCCCATCTTGACAGGCAAGGAATCCTCTCCATACACGGCATACCGCAAGGTGGAGCACAACACCAACTACAGCCTGAAGAAAATCGGTGAGATGGTAGGCTTGAAGATACCGCTCACCACCTATGTGGCACGCCACACATGGGCAAGCGTAGCCTTGCACATGAACATCCCAATAGCCACTATCAGCCAGGGCATGGGACACAACTCCTATAAGACCACACAGATTTACTTGCAGTCATTAGACGTAGCAACCATCAATGAAGCCAACAAGCGGATTATAAAAACGATCTCAAAAGAGTTGTAAACAAATCGTTATGTTTACCCCATTTCGGAATGATGGGGTAAAATTTTTAGCAAACTTCGCCCTTTCTTCTTAGAAGAGAGTAATTTGGTTACAAAAGTACGAAAAATAGTTGGATTACGTGTCCATTTTTTATATTTTCTGTGTCCTTCCCCAAAATTTAACACAAATGTTTAGCAAATCTGCCTAGGGTATTCCTGTAAATGGCAGATTTGCACTTATTTCGGCAGTTGTTGCCCTTTTCTAAGAAGAAAGCGCAAAAGATGTAAAATAAAGCTACATGTGTAGAGGCTGTATGGCTAATACTCATTATATAAGATTATGCATAATCATAAGAAATGGACCAGGCTTCCACAACCATCATGTATGGTTGCAGCTGAGGACATAAAGTAGAACGAGAATATGACGCAGGATTGCTTGAATTCACCTTCTACAGCCGACGTAAGCAAACGCTTACCAAAGGGCATCCACGTTATCGGGGCTGAAAGACTTTCGGATCCGAGTGTAGAAGGAATATCCCAACGTAAACGGATCAGAAAGAAAGAAGACCCTTCCACCAACCCCACTTCATGGAGTTATATTTTTATTCTTCACATGGCAGCTAAAGGGATGGAGAAATGGCTTGAAAAATTTAATGCTGACGAGAAAAATATCAAACAACCTTATTTCATTCATAAAACCCTTCGTTATTCCTACAAGGATGAGGAAAAACAACAAGGAGTGAAAAAGACTTTGGAGCAATCTGTCAGCGGACTTGTCTTCTTGCAAGGTACGGTGAAGGACCTACAAGAATTTCTTGCAGATTATTTTCCCCAATTTCATTTAGTCAAAGACCGCAGTTTAGGGCGACCTGCATCCATCAAGGACTCCATCATGCAGCCCTTTATGAATGTGATGAAGACCCATCCGGAGCAGGTTACATTCCTTCGTGATGATTTTGAGAAGTTTGCCAAAGACCACGTGAAGTTGCGTGTCCTTTCAGGACCATTCAAAGACTATGAAGGCTACATTGTCCGCATAGACCGTGACCGCCAGCTCGTCTTCGACTTCGGTGGGCGAGCTGTAGCCATCCGTGGCGTACATAAGGAAGACTTCGAAGTTGTAGAAGAGTAGTAGAACAACAATACTGTTAATATGTTTATGTTGAACCCCGAACATTAGCCAGGCGGTCCCAATCAGCATGCTGTCCCCAGGCGGTCCCATCCCGCACAACCATGGCGAGGGCTTTGATGCCCCGCCAACCTTATAGCGTAGCGGTTCCGAGCACCGAGTAGGGCGGTTACATCCCTAATCCCTATGGTAGGGATTTAGGGCTTGGGTATAGGGT
>OLZV01000064.1_pt1 | contig 61488 bp, 53 predicted proteins | sample 1644531 | NCBI WGS metagenome assembly OLZV01 (sample SAMEA103958115, study PRJEB25191) | human gut metagenome | biome: human-associated habitat [ENVO:00009003]; feature: intestine environment [ENVO:2100002]; material: feces | place: Germany | collected 2013/2015
GTTTCGAGTGCCGCCGTGCTTCTGCCCGTGACACGTCCCCCTTTGGTGTCCCACAGCTTGGGATCGACGGTCAGTTTGCAGCTGAACTGCATCTGGGTGCCGTCCACCGTGATGCGTCCCATGACGGGTACTGTCCCGTCCTTTTTCACTACCTGACGTTTGAGGTAGTAGATAACTGAAAATGTACTCTTCATCGTCCTTAATTTTTTTAGGTTCAAAATTAGTCGGTGAAGAATCATTCGTCGGTACGCAAAACACGGAGGAACGGCGCAATCTTTTTCCGTAACCGGATTTATTGCGTGAGTTGTCAGTAACTCACTATATCACAATGTCTTGTTTTACCATTCTTACCCATTTCGTCACTTATATGGTGTGGTTACGAACAAGTAACGTAGCGACGTCTTGATTTGGCTTTTGCAAGGATTGTGGTGGCGTTGGAGAGAATCGGCAGCTTAAATGAAACCTCTGTAAATCAATTCTATTACTTCATTCTTCCGTATTCCACTTTTTTGTAGTAACTTTGTAGCAGCAAATCTATTAATAGCCACCATTGGCAGACAGAAGCAAACAAACAGCTATGAGCGAGCAGAGACATCAATCAACGCAGCAAGGTAACAACGAGCCACCAAGCAGCCCGTATGGTTACAACGAACGCAACATCCACAGCGAGACGACAGAGCTGGGCGAGTTCACTGACACGCTCAACAGCGACCGTGTGAAGCTGGAATCGTCGTTCTTCAACGTTAAGCATCGTTGGCTGACAGGAACAGGCGGCAAGACCGATGCACGCCGCACAACAACCGACATCAACAATTTCGGCATTTCCATCATAACGCTCACCAGCGACAATGAGGTCCTCATCTACCACGACGGACGAATATACAAGCCCGTGAACCAATATTGGATTGACAACCTCGCCGATGACCTAAAAAGCGGAACGCTACCGGCTTATCTGCCCAACGCGCTGGCTTTAACCGATTTCTCCACACATCCCCTCGGCAACTATATCATAGACCATTGGCGCACACTGGGCGACGGACAAAACATCATAACCTACTGCCGCACATCGCAGCTGTGCAAGGTGTCGGAGATCATAAGCCGCTACCCTTTCGCGTTCAAACATTACCGCATAACACGCCAACAACACATCACTGCCTTCGGAGCGCCCAATCATGGCGACAGCCAACTGTTAATCTACAACGGCATGTTCTGCCAGTTTGACTATTCGGACCATCTAATGGAGATTCTCTCATCTGGCGTGATAGACGAGTGTGGCGACGGTCTCGACTCGTTGGCACAATGCAAGACAAAAGAGCTCGACAACAGCACGGCTTTCTTCCAGTTTGTATCAGGTGCCATGCGTCTGCTGTTTTGCAAGAACGACTCACCGTTCAATTTCCATGTAGACGACGTGTTGCTCGATGCTTTCCCCGTGGCCTTCGGCCTTTGCAAGGCTCATCCGGAAAGCAAGATACAGATAACCGAAGAGATGCTGCCGCCATTCCATTTAATCCCATGCACAGTGTCACGCGAGCTTGAACTGGCAGAGAGCGACGAGGTGTTTATTGGTGCCAAGGGCGACATGCGCCCGCTTGATGTGCGCCGTCTCTTCGGACACCAGCCAAGAAGCGTGGAGATAACCGTTGACATGCACGCCAACCTGCGAACATTCATCATCGCCAAAGACATGGACACGGAACAAGAGGAAGCCACAGAGTTTATATATCTAAGAAGATAAGAACTCGAGAAACAAAAGGCAGGAAAACAAAAGACAGGAAGACAAAAGACAGGAAGACAAGAAAATAAGAGAACATCCCTTAAAATACTTGTTTAAACAAAAAAACAGTCGACCAATTATGAATGAACTACATGCGAACACGTTGTTACACAACCGCCGCTACGCCATACAAAAGACGCTCGGTCAGGGTGGCTTCGGCATAACCTATCTGGCTTATGACAATGTCAACCGCAGGCATGTGGCCATAAAGGAGTTTTTCATGAAAGAGCTCTGCAACCGCAAAGGCAAGACACACCACATGTCGGTGCCCTCTACTGGCAGCAGAAAATTGGTTGACAAGTTCAGGGCAAAGTTTCTGAAAGAGGCCAACACCATAGCAAACCTCAGTCACCCCAACATCATAAAGATCTACGACATTTTTGAGGAAAATGCCACGGCCTATTATGCCATGGAATATATCTCTGGCGGCTCACTTGCCGACTTGCTTGAGAAAGAGCCAGATAAAAGGTTTTGCGAGACAGACGCTCTTCACTATCTTCGTCAGGTGGCAGGAGCACTCAACTACATTCACATGCTTGGCATAAACCACCTTGACATCAAGCCCGACAACATCCTTAACGACAACGGACGGGCGGTGCTCATCGACTTTGGCGTGGCTAAACGCTACGACAACGACGGCCATCAGACCAGCACCACACCCGTAGGTCTCAGTCATGGCTATGCCCCTTTGGAGCAATACAAGAGTGGAGGCGTGGCAGAGTTCTCACCCGCCACCGACATCTACTCGCTCGGTGCCACGCTCTACAAGCTCATCACAGGCCAGACCCCTCCCGATGCCAACGACGTTCTTGAAAACGGTCTTCCTGACATCGAAGACATGATGTCGACCCAATGTGCCGATGCCATAAAGAAGGCCATGCGTTCAAAACGCGCTTACCGTCAACAAAGCATCGACGAGTTTCTTAACATGCTGCCTCAAGAAGAAACGATAGAAGCAACGGCAGACGATGACGATGTGGAGATTGTGGAAGCCGAAGACAAGCTCGGCAACACCGTAAATCTGAACACTGGCAAACAAAAAACGGAAAACAAAAAAGACACAAGCTCAAGCGACACAAACAGTCGAAGCGGCGGCGGTGTCGTTATTTTCTGGATTTTGGTTGTCATTGTGGCGGGTGTAGGCATCTGGATGGCTAACAACGGCTCAATACCTTCTTGGTACAAGGGCTTGGCCATCGGCTTGTGCGTTAGTTATAAGGGGTTTGAGAAAATATAAAAACATCTGGTGACCATGCACAGTTGCAAAGGAAATGAGCACAAGGCAACATAAAATCACAGAGTTAAAACACATGAGAAGATAGAAAAAAACTATCAATTCAACAAATAAAAAAATATCGAACTTATGAGAAACAAGGCTCTTCTTCCAGGAACAACACTCAAGGGCGGCAAGTATCGCATTGAGCGTGTGCTCGGTCATGGCACTTTCGGCATAACATATCTCGCGTCGTGCAGTGTGACGGTTGAAGGTGAGTTAGGACAAATGTCTGCCAACATCAATGTAGCAGTAAAAGAGTTTTTCATGAGCGAGATAAACAACCGCAACGAAGGCAACAACGCGGTTGAAGGCTCTACAGGCGAATTGTTCACAAACTATTGCTATAAGTTTAGGCGCGAAGCTGAAAACATGGCTAAGTTGCGACATGAAGGCATTGTACAGGTAAGCGATGTGTTTGACGAGAACAACACCACATATTATGTCATGCAATACATCGACGGCGGGTCGCTTGACAGCTACATCATAAAGAAAGGACGGTTGGCAGAGAGCGAGGTTGTGCGACTTACATCTGAGATAGGTGACGCGCTACACTACCTGCACTCTAAGCGTATGCTGCATCTTGATCTCAAGCCAAGCAATGTGATGCTTGACAAGAACGGACATGCACATCTCATTGACTTCGGACTGTCCAAGCAATATGACGCCACAGGCAATCCTGAGTCGAGCACCTCTGTAGGTGCAGGCACGCCTGGATATGCCCCTATAGAGCAGACGACACATAACGACAGCACGTTCCAACCGACAATAGACATCTACGCCCTTGGTGCCACAATGTTCAAGATGCTCACAGGGCAACGTCCTCCTGAAGCATCAGACATTCTCAATGAAGGTTTCCCGCGCAGCCTGCTGTTGCAAAAGGGGGTGTCGCCATATCTTGCCACAATAGTGGAGAAAGCTATGTCGCCACAACGCAACAACCGCTATGCCGACATAGAAGACATGCTCATGGCCATTGGAGACAAAAGCAGCATCATTGCTGACATTGATGATGACCCCACATCATTTCACGCTCCTGTGTACGGGCCTCCACCATTTTATGGGAATGGGCAGAGACAAGCCCCAACACCCACGGTTTATGGTCCACCCCCTGTTGTTGATAACGAGGAAAACAGCAAAAGGCCGAATGAAAATGCAGATAACGAAGACAATAAAGAGAATGAAAACAAAGGAGAAAACAACGTATACAAAAATATTATAGCTGCCATCGCCATCACCATTGTAATAATGTTGCTGCTTGTGTTTGTTTCAATTTTGTCCGAATTGACACATTAACACAAAAACAGGCATCAACCGAAATCGTCAACAACAAAACGTTATGAACCAACTGCAACAAATAGACCGTGAGATAGCTTATTGGAAGCGTGAGCGCCTAAAGCTTCTTCATCCCTTGCGCCAGCTGTTTTGGGAGTGTACGCTGCGTTGCAACATGCACTGTCTCCACTGCGGCAGCGACTGCAAGACCGACACCATAACCCCCGACATGCCGTTGGAGCAGTTTCTGCCCGTGCTTGACGAGATAAAGCTCCACCAGCCACATGTGCCGACGCTTGTAAACACAGTGGGCGGTGAGCCTCTCGTCAGAAAAGACATCATAGAGTGTGGGCGTGCCATCACCGAGCGCGGCTTCTATTGGGGAACCGTGTCAAACGGTTATCTGCTCGACGATGCCATGACCCGTGCCCTTGTCGGCGCAGGCCTGCGCACCATCGCCATCGATGTGGACGGCCCGCGTGAGGACCACAACTGGCTACGCGCCAACCCACACAGCTTCGACCGCGCCCTACAGGCCATTACATGCCTGCAACGCCACCCACGGCTGACGTGGGACGTTATAACCTGCGTCAACAAACGCAATTTCTGTCACCTGGAGGAGACAAAACGTCTGCTCATTGAAGCGGGCGTAAAGAAATGGCGTTGCTTCACCATCATACCCATGGGACGCGCCAAGACACAACCCGACATGCTGCTCACCGACGAAGAGTTTAAAGAGCTGATGGAATTTATCGTCCGCACACGATGCGAAGGCAAAATCATGCTCAACTACTCGTGTGAAGGTTATCTCGGCGACTACGAAGGTCGCGCCCGCACCAACCCTTTTGCCTGTCATGCAGGTCTCACCGTCGCTTCCATTCTCAGCAATGGCGACGTGTCGGGCTGTCTAAGCATAAGAAGCCATTACAAACAAGGCAACATCTTCAGCGACGGCAGCTTCTGGGATATCTGGCAGAACAGGTTTGAGAAATACCGCGACCACAGTTGGATGCGGACAGGCCAATGTGCCTCATGCGACGCTTGGCACTACTGTCAGGGCAACGGCATGCACCTGCGCAACGACGACGGTAGCCTTATGCTCTGCCATCTTGACAAGTTAAGAAAGGCTGAAACGGCTACACAAGAAGAAACGAATAACAAATAGAAAAACAAACCCCATTATGAACAAGGAAGAAACAAGCAAAAACAACATCAACGATGTTGAAGGCATCATAACGAGCGACAACACAAGCACACCTGACAGCAAGTCGGCAAACGACGAGCTTGAGGTTGAAGTGGACAAGAACGATGTTATACACGCCGTTCTCGACAACAACGTTCATATAAACGATGACGGCTCGATAGAGGTCGTTGACATTGACGATATGCCGGCCCCCGTCTACGGTCCGCCTTCTTGGCTTGAAGAAAACGATGTCATCATTGACACAGACACCATCACGGGAGAGCCAAGCACGATAAACCCCATCACGGGAGAGATTGTTACGGGCGACCCCAACACCTTGAAAATAGATGACATGCCTGACGTCTATAGCCCCGACCCTTCGTTGATAGATGACACGCAGGTCATTGACAACAACTGATGGCATCAGTCACATGTAAACATAAAAACAATCACCCGACAAAAATATACCGATTATGAAAAAATACTTGTATCTCAATAGTCGCGATGAGCTATATAAAATTGACATCGCCAAGATAGTTTATTTTGAGGCTGAAGGCAACTACACCAACTTCTACCTCAGCAACAAGCTCAAAGGGGCTGTGTGCATGAACCTCGCACAAATGCAGAAGCTTATAAAAGACAACCTTCAGGAAGCGGGAGCCGTGTTCGCTCGCGTAGGCAAACGCCACATCATCAACCTCGACTATGTGTACCAGATCAGCGTGTTGAAGCAGAAGCTGGTGCTCAGCGACGGCGAGGTGTTCGTTTATCCCGTGAGCATTTCCAAAGATGCCCTTAAGAAGCTGAAGGAGATGTATGTAAACACTCTCTGCTCGTCGGCAAACAACGATTAAAGGTAAAAGGGTAAAAAGGTAAAAAGGTAAAAAAAGGCTGACGCCGTTGTAAGGGAGAAGGGAAAAGGAAAGAGTGAAGAGTGAAGAATTCGATAGCCTTTGAAAATGAAGGATGAAAAGTCGATAATGGAAAGAGGAAGGAAGAGAAAAAAACAATATAAACGACAAACAAAAAAGATAAAGAACAAATAAAGACAATGGACGAGAGATTATTTGGAAAGACCATTCTCATTGGACGTGAGCCGATAAACAACCGACTGCTCGTGTCGCTGAACCACAATGGCAAGAACTATTTTGCGCCAATAGGACAACTGGGCTGTGTGCCCGACTGTGTGAGCCGTTGCATACCAAACGAGAACAAGGCCCACTGCCGTCTAAACATCGACCCCACAGGCACAATGACCATTGAGAATGTAAAAGCAGAAAACATAACGTTTGTTGACGGCACACAGATCATGAAGAAACGTGTCGCTGAAAGCAATGTTGTGGAGATGGGCAAGTATAAACATAAGGTTACCGTTGCGGAGATAATAAACGCAGCCACCCTTATTGCTGCCAAGGTCATTCCTGACAATGTTGTAAAAGAGTTTGACATTCGCCCATTGAAGGAGGTCTATGCCGATTTTCACCAGAAACAGCTTGACATACGCATACGTCAGCGTAACCTCAACCTCATGCGCGGCATTGCTCCCATCTTCACCATCGGAAGCGGTGCTCTCTCACGCCTGCCCTTAGGTCCCGAATTTACAAGTTTGACAGGCCTGCTGTTCTTCGTTGGTCTTGTTGTCACGATATGGGCTTTCTACAAAGGCTATAACGACAAGAGCATTGAGGAAACGGACCAACTAACAGAAGAGTTCCAGCATAAGTATGTATGTCCCAACCCCGACTGTCATCATTTCCTTGGCATGCGGCCCTACCACCTGTTACAGCAAGACAACAACTGCTCTTATTGCAAGTGTAAATTCAAGAAATAAAAACCACAACAAAACAATCGGGTCATGGAAACCACACACTGCGTTTTCCATGACCCGATTTCGGTAAAACAGAGCTATAAGATTTTTCACTTTTCGTTTTTCACTTATATAGGGGATTTTTCACTTTTCTTTTTTCCCTTTTCCCTTAATGGGCGTCAGCCTTTTTTTACCCTTTTACTCTTTTACCTTTTTACCTTTAAAAAATCATTTCAGTCCTTCCACCGTATATCCTGCGTTTTTAAGGAGTTGCAAGAGTCCGTTCTCTCCAACAAGGTGCAAAGCGCCCACAGCAAAGAAAGTAGGCTTATCGGCCATGATGGCAGGCATCTTTTCCATCCACGCTTTATTACGGTTTTCAATCATAGCAGCTGTTTCCTCTGGTGTGGCATCACAACTGTTGCCAAGTTTCTCATCACTTGCTTTCTTCATAGCCACAAGATCCTGTGCATAGAAAGCATCAGTAAGTTCATCCATCACCTTAGCGTTGTAATCGCGATTACGAACGAAGCACATCAGCTGTTCCACCTGACGCTTCATAGGCACATCGTAAAGCAACTTGGCTTGCTGAGAGATAGTTTCCAGTCCTCCCACCGGCTCGTTGTTCTTCTTTGCCTGAGCCTGAAAATACTGGTCGAATGTAGACGAAGGGTCAAACTCGCCCATGTGGTTCGTCATGAATGTCACAAGCGTAAGCTGCACGAGCAGAGCCTGTGGTGCCAGCTGTCCCATGCTCTGCATCACCTCTTTGCTGCTGAAGCCCACGCTCATAAGTTCCTTTAGGCAAGCATCGACCTCTTTAAACTGTGCAGGTGTGAGTACATCCTTAATAGTTTTACCTGCAGGAAGCTGCGTATATTGCTGCATAACTTTTACCGAGTCGGCATTCTGCATGTCGCTCATCACCAGTTCACCATACACCTGGTCGGTCTCTGTGAGAGCGGTCTTCACCTCACTTATTTTCTGCACAAATCCCACGTTGGCAAGATGGTGCGTACCGATGATGTAAGACGGTTTCTCAAGATTCTTACCAGAAATTTTGTAAAGCAACTGTGCGTTGGCTCCTGCACACACGGCCATGCCTAGGAACAGTGTAACAAATAACTTCTTCATTTTTTAATTACCTTTTAGTTTATTACCTTTAAAATTATTTTTTTGGTTATTAGCAAAAACGTTTTCTGCTGTTATAAATACAAATATTGTAAATGCAATTGTTTTTTCAAAAAGTTCAAACTGTCGCAAATGGCCAATAACAGACCCATTATAAAGCTACAGTTTCATAAAAAAGGCTCTATTGTCATCGCGCACCGACCGAAGTACACACGCACACCGACCGAAGTACACACGCACGCCGACCGAAGTACACACGCACGCCGACCGAAGTACACACGCGCACCGACCGAAACGCGCCGACAACAAGCTCATTTGAGAGAACTTCATTACTTGTTTAGCTGAAGTTTCTCTCTCTTACAGAACTTATAAAAGCCCACCTCATGCTTCTCTTCCACAGCACGGCGTATCTGCCACACACGCTGTAGACAGTAGCCGCGTCCAACGGTCTTCTTAAATTCTTCCACATCGTCCTCGGGAATCATGAGCACGCCATCCTCAGGCTTGACCTTCTCAAACTGCTGTATGCGGTCGCCGAGATAGAAGTTGAGACTAAAGAAATGGAGCATCGGACTGCTCATGTAGCTATACATCTTTGTCATGTCAAAGCGTTGCTCTATCTGTGGCGCCAACGGCTTGTCTGCCTTGGTGTTAAGCACAGCAGGCTGGAACATGCTGTCAAGGGCAAGAAACAGTGCTACCACAACCGACAGCGACAACCACACGACACGGTTCCGAAGGTTATCGTCCTTCTTCAGAAGTGTCATTATCGTGGCCACGCCCACAGCGGCAGGCAACAAGGCAAAAAGCAGATGCGACGGTGAGACACTGATGCTCTCAAGGGCGTGAAGCATGGCTATGTTGTCGGCAGCATGCTTGCCATGGAACAAGGTGTCTGGCACCACGTCTGTCTTGAGCACCACAAAGACCACAGACAGCACCACACCGAGCACGCCCATCAGCCACGCATAAGCCTTGACAGCAGACAGGCGGTTAGCCACAAGCCACACGACATATTGGGCCATGAGCCAAGCCATGAACGGGTAGCAGGGCAACAGGTAGACGCTGCGCTTGCTCTTCGGAATGCAATAGAAGAAGAGAATGAGGCCGAACGCCAGCCACACAAACACCTGCATGGGCTCTGCGCGACGCACGCTCTGCATGAAACCGCTCTTGCTGAACCGCTTCCACGGCAACACGAAGAGCGAAAAGACAAAGAGCAGCGTGTAAGGAAGCCATCCTGTTATGAGCGTCAGGAAATTGTACCAGAACGGATTCTCATGCGACTCATACGCCATCTTGCCCAACAAGCGGTCAATGTTTTCTTCCTTGACAAGACGCAAGAACTCGTCGCCGCCTTGCAGATAGGCGGCATAATACCAGCACAGAGGCAAGACAAGCGACAGCAGAGCCGTCAGGCCTAACCGCCACACAGTGCTCCACAGGCTCTCACGCTGTGTGAGCATGAACACGCCCATCACAGCACAGGGCAGAAGCATGCCCACAGGCCCTTTGGTCAGCGTGGCACCGCTCATGCAGAGAATGGCAAGCCACGGCATGGTGTGCTTGCCCCTCTCCCACCATCTGAACATCAAAAAGAGAGCACCCACCATAAACGCTGTGTTCACCATGTCCACACGACAGTTGATGCCGGCACGGTGCACCTCAAAGGCGGTGAGCGACAGCAAGGTGGCAAGCAACGCCATGTTTGCGTTCTTGCGCTTGGCGAAGAACACGAAACCGCCAACGCTCATGGCAACAAGCGCCAACGCCGACGGCAGACGCGACGTAAACTCGCTCACATGGCCTTGAAGAAGGGAGAAGAGAGCTATGCACCAATGGAAGAACGGTGGCTTGTAAGGGATGTCACCGCCATTGTTGATTGGCAGAATCCAGTTGCCGTGCTCCACCATGGTATACGCCACTACCGCTTCACGCGGCTCGCCTTTGCTATAGAAATCGGTGAGTCCGAGAAACGGCACCGTGAGCATCACAGCGATAACGCACACTATCGTAAACGCCTTGTTGTAGTTGTTGTTCATAATGGTTGATTTATCCTTTTTGAAGCTTTTTCAGTTTTACATCGTCAAAATTACTAATAAAAAAACGGTTAACCTAAGCTATTGTTGCACAATTGTTCATAATTTTATAATTTTGTCGTGAAAACATTATCTACATCAAATTTTTGATGTCAGAAAAACATTATCCTAACAAGAATGAGCAGATTTTTCAAGACCGTGGCCTATGTGCTGACGGTACATGTGCTGGCCCTCGCGGCTTTTACAATTTTCCGGTTAATAGAGTTCATCACCCTTGGCGGCATGATTGCCGACAAAGAAGCGAGCGTGCTGACAGCCTTCGTCAAAGGTCTGTGGTTTGACAACGTGATAGCCTGCTATGTCGGCGTGTTGCCTGTCACCGTGTTGCTCGTCACTGCCGCCTTCGGCTTGTGCCGCCGTTGGCTGCTGCGTGGTGCAAACGTGTGGTATGGCGTGCTTTTTGGCGTGGCCTTCATGCCATCGGCTGCCAACACCCCCTATTTCCAGTATTTCTTCAAGAACATCAACTCGAGCATCTTCGAGTGGTTCGGCTATGCAGGCACCACGTCGGGCATGCTGCTGCAAGAGAAGTCGTGGTGGCTACACATCGCGCTCTATTTTGTTGTGACAGCCGCGTTCGTCTATCTGCTCGTCATGCTGCGCCGACGCTTCACGCCTCAGCTCTGCAACAAGCAAGTCGAGAAGCTCAAGCCCATAGCTACAGCGTCACGTCTGCTCATAGCCGTGGCCATGACAGGTCTCTGCCTCTTCGGCATACGCGGCCGCATGGGCTACAACCCCATAAAGGTGAGCCAGGCCTACTATTGCGATGACGCTTTCCTCAACCAGCTCGGCATAAACCCGGCGTTCAACCTCCTCACCAGTGTGCTTGACGACATGCGTAAGGAGAACCGCGAGCTGCATCTCATGCCCTATTCCGAGGCCATAACCAACACACGCCGATGGTTAGGAATAACAGGAACGGTTGATAGCAGCAACGTGCTCAAACGTGCGGTTATAAACCCTCTGCCCGCACACACCAAAGCAGCGACGGCAACAAAGCACCGGCCTAACGTGGTGGTGATTCTCATGGAGAGCATGTCGGCAAACCTCATGGGAACCTTCGGCAACAACAGCCACCTCACCCCCACCCTCGACTCGCTCTACAACCACTCGCTCGCCTTCGACCACTTCTACAGCGCAGGCATACACACCAACCACGGCATGACAGCCACGCTCTACTCGTTTCCTGCCATCATGTTCCGCAACCTCATGAAAGGCACCGTCACGCCTCATCGCCACGGCATAGCCACCGTGTTAAAAGAGCACAAATACAACAACATGTTCTTCATGACCCACGAGGCACAATATGACAACATGAAGGCGTTCTTCGCAACCAACGGCTACGACGACATCTACTCGCAGGAGAGCTACCCCAAGAGCGAGGTTGTCAACTCGTTCGGTGTGAGCGACCATTTCCTCTTCAGCTACGCTCTTAACACCATCAACCGCAAAGCGGCAACAGGAAAGCCTTTCTTCGCAACAATACTGACCATCAGCAACCACCCGCCCTACATCGTGCCGTCATGGTTCAAGGCAAAGAGCAAGGACAAGGAACAGCAAATTGTGGAGTATGCCGACTGGTGCGTGGGCGATTTTCTCAAGAAAGCAAAGCGTGAGCCGTGGTACAAGAACACAATCTTCATAATACAGGCCGACCACGGCAAGATCGTGGCTGGGTCGGGAGGCGAACTGCCACAGTCGCTCAACCACATACCGCTCATCATGTTTGGTCCTGGCGTTCCGCAGATGCGCTACGATGGGTTGGGCATGCAGGTTGATGTCATGCCAACGCTCTTAGGACTTATGGGAATGAGTTACACCTCTTATGGTTTTGGCCAAGACCTGCTCAAGAGCCCTCGCCACATGGTGTTCTATTCGGCCGACAACCAGCTCGTAGCCCGCGACCATAAGCGTTGCTTCATCTACAGTCCGTCTCTGCAAAAGACTTTCTGCTACGATGTGCTGCCCGACGGGGTGCTGAAAGAAAACCCCAACACTGCCAACTTTGCAGACCTCAAAAACTATGTGTTCTCAAACATACAGACAGCCGAGTTTATTGAAAGACACAAGAAAGGTCTTAGATAAAAACTATCGGTATAAAAGGGAAAACATAAAACCCAAGCGTGCTGATTGAAACTGCACACTTGGGTTTATTTTTATATCGTTAAAACAGAAAAAGCTGTTGGGCTTTCTATCATAGCAAGACAAGCAAGGCAAATTTTCTTGTCAACTTGTCCGCTCGGCTTTGCCGCTTGCCTAAGCAAGAACTTGTCAACTGACAAATCAAACATTCTGATAGAGATAGCGCTTGATGCTCTTCTTGGGAGTCTTCTCAAACTCTTCTTCCTGTATCTTTATTGTAGAGAGTTTGCTGTAAGCAGGCAGCTCGGCGTTGAGCTCCTGACGGTTCTGCTCCATCACGGCAACAATGTCGTCGTTGGTCAGACGCATGCCCTTGGCCTCATCATAGTCGGGATGTACCAAGCCCACGAGCTTGTCGCCCTGCTGAATGACGATGCTCTCGTTAACGAGCGCCATCGAGTTGAGTTTGTCCTCAATCTCCTCGGGATAGATGTTCTGACCGTTGGCGCTGAGCAGCATGTTCTTTGAACGGCCCTTTATGAACACGTTGCCGTTGGCATCCATCGTACCAAGGTCGCCGGTGTGGTACCAGCCGTCCTTGTCGAGTGTCTGGCGTGTGGCCTCCTCGTTCTTATAGTAGCCAAGCATCACGTTCAAGCCGCGAGCAAGAATCTCTCCAGGCACGTTCTCAGGGTCTTCGCTGTCAATGCGCACCTCCATGTGGACCACAGGCTTGCCGCATGAGCCGGGCACGAAATCGTGGTAGTCGGCATAGCAGATAATCGGCGCACACTCGGTAGCGCCATAACCCACGGTATAAGGGAAGTTGATACGTTTGAGGAACTGCTCCACCTCTTGGTTGAATGCAGCACCACCGATAATGATCTCATAGAAGCGTCCGCCAAATGCGTTCTTGACCTGCTCACAGATCTTCTGGTTTACCTTACGGTTGAGCACAGGCATGTTAAGGAGCAGACGCATGCGATTGTTCTGTATCTTTGGGAACACCTTCTTACGGATGATCTTCTCGATGACAAGCGGCACGGCAATGATGACGGCAGGCTTAACCTCAGAGAACGCCTGGGCTATGATTGCCGGACTGGGCACGCGTGTGAGATAAAAGATATGGCAGCCATGCAGGAACTCGAAGAAGAACTCGAACGACATGCCATACATGTGGGCCATGGGCAGAATGCTGATCACGCTGTCGCCGGCCTTAACGGTTGAGCCGAGCACGCTCATGGCAAAGTCGTAGTTGCTCCACATGGCGCGATAAGGAATCATTACGCCCTTAGAGAAACCCGTGGTTCCACTGGTGTAGTTGATGAGCGCCATCTCCTCACCGCTTGTCTCACGGCGGTAGTGGACATGCTCCTGACGGAAATATTTAGGAAATTTCTTTCCAAACATCTCGTTGAGGTGCTCGCGAGCATAGGTGAGCTTCTCCGTTCTCGACACCACAAGCGAGTAGTCGGGAATGTAGATAATGCCTTCAAGGTCGGGCATCTTCGTGGCATCAATGACCGTTGCCACCACATCGCCCACGAAGAGCAGCTTGGCGCCGCTGTGGTTAACGATGTTGTGAATCTGCTCGGCCGTGAACTCATGCAAGATTGGCACAGCCACGGCTCCATAGGTTAGTGTAGCAAGGAACGCTACAGCCCAACAAGCACTGTTACGTCCACAGAGCGCTATTTTATCGCCCTGCTGCACACCGCTGTTCTCGAACATGATGTGCAGCTTTTCAATTTTACGAGCCACATCATGATATTGCAGTGTGGCACCCTTAAAATCGGTCAGAGCATCGCGATTCCAGTTGTCGATAATGCTCTTCTCGATAAGAGAATTTAAACTTACGATCTCCATATCGTGTATTTGAGTATGTGTGTGTTGGCACATTAGACTCAACTTATTAGCAAACAAAAGACCTGTCTGCAAAGAAAAGGCCTGTATCGACAGACCATTTCTTTCAAGAAGGTTTCTTTATAATAATAAGGTGTGCCGTGCCTGGTTGTTTTCTGTTTTAGTGAGTTTGTTCAGACATCTTTGTAGAGATAGCGTTTGATGCTTTTCTTTGGGGTCTTTACAAATTCATCTTCATGTAGTCTGAGTTCCGAAATCTTACAGAACGGCGGCAGCTGCTCGTTGAGCTTCAAGCGGTTTTGCTCCATTATGCTCATGAGGTCGTCATCGTTGAAATCCATGGCCTTGGCCTCATCATAGTCGGGATGCACCAGACCGATGAGCTTGTCGCCCTTCTGCACGATCAGGCTCTCGTTGACATAAGCCATCGAGTTGAGCTTGTCCTCAATCTCCTCTGGATAGACGTTCTGTCCGTTGCTTCCGAGCAGCATGTTCTTTATGCGGCCTCTGATGAAGACATGTCCATCTGCCGACATGGTGCCGAGGTCGCCCGTGTGGTACCAGCCGTCGGCTTCGAGAACGGCGCGTGTGGCCTCTTCGTTCTTATAGTAGCCGAGCATGGTGTTCATGCCTCGTGCCAGCACCTCACCCGGCGTGTTCTGCGGGTCATCGCTGTCTATGCGCACCTCCATGTGCTTCACTGGCAGTCCGCATGAACCTGGCACAAAGTCTTTATAGTCGGAGAAGGTAATGAGCGGTGCCGTCTCTGTGGTGCCGTAGCCCACAGTTATGGGGAACTCTATATCTCTTAAGAACGCTTCTATCTCTTGGTTCAGGGCTGCTCCACCGGTAATTACCTCATAGGCGTTGCCTCCAAACACATCGGCCACCATGTCGCGAATGTTTGCTTTCACTCGTTTGTTCACCACGGGCATGTTAAGCAACAAGCGCACGCGGTTGCTCTGCACAACAGGCATGATCATCTTGCGCACAATCTTCTCCACGATCATAGGCACTGCCACGATAAGCGACGGCTTGACCTGCGCAAACGCCTCGGCGATGAGCGACGGCGACGGCAGACGTGTGAGGAAGAACAGATGGTTGCCGTTGACGAAACCGAAGATAAACTCGACCATCATGCCATACATGTGGGCCATGGGCAGAATGCTCACGATGTTGGAGCCGCTCTTTATGTGTGGACCAAGACCATCAAGCACAAAATCGAGATTACCCCACAAAGCACGATAAGGGAGCATCACACCCTTGGAGAAACCTGTTGTGCCGCTGGTATAGTTGATGAGTGCCAACTCGTCGGGCGACTGCTCCTTATAATAGTTAACATGCTCCTTGCGGAAATATTTGGGATATTTATGTCCAAACATCTCGTTTAGATGCTCGCGTGCATAGGTTAGTTTTTCGCTACGCGACACCACAAGCGAGAAATCAGGCAAATAGACGACACCCTCCAAGGAGGGCATCTGATCAGCATCTATCGTCGTGGCAACCACATCGCCCACAAACAGCAGTTTGGAATCGCTATGGTTGACAATGTTATAAATCTGGTCGGGAGTAAACTCATGCTGTATAGGCACCGCCACGGCGCCGTAGGTCAACACAGCGAGAAAGGCCACTGCCCAATGGCTGCTGTTGCGACCGCACAGCGCCACCTTGTCACCTGGCATGAGCCCGCTATTTTCGAACACAATGTGCAGCTTTTCTATCTTTCGAGCCACATCATGAAACTGTAGAGTGGCTCCCTTATAGTCGGTAAGGGCATCCTGATCCCAGTTCTTTATTATACTTTGTTCAATTAAGAAGTTGAAACTTGGATTTCTTTCCATTGCACATTTTTGTAAATTTAGTGCAAAGATACTACCTAATTTGCACATCGCAAAAAGTTTTGTGCAATATTTTTCTTTCAATATACAATTAGTCCCCATTTGTGGTAGTTTTAAAGATAAAAATGCCACAAATGGGGACTGATATAAAAACGAGCTTGTTTTCTCACATTGTCATTGCCTCACATCACTCGTAGCTCATGGTCTTGGCAGGGTGGATGTGGGATATGAGATAGCTCGGGGCGATGAGCACAAAAAGACTTATTATTAATGTGCCGATGTTCAGCAACACGACGTAAAGGAGGTTAACCTCCACTGGCACAGTGCTAACATAATAGGTTGCGGGGTCGAGCTTCACAAGTCCGGTGACATATTGAAGAGCCACAAGACCTAAACCTACAATGTTGCCCCACAGCAATCCGCGACTAATAATGAAGGCAGAGAACCACATAAACGTGTGGCGCACAGTAGCATTACCCGCGCCCAACGCCTTGAGCAGTCCGATCATCTGCGTGCGCTCAAGAATGATAATAAGCAGACCTGATATCATGGTCACAGCAGCCACACACATCATGATGGCAAGGATGATCCACACGTTGAGGTCAAGCAGGCTGAGCCATGAGAAGATCTGCGGGCTCACCTCCTTTATGGTCTTCGAAGCGAAGGTGTTGCCATAATGGTCGGTCGTGCGGTTAACCTTTGCTATGACGGTTCGCTCCACATCGTCGAGCTGTTCAAAGTTGTTTATTGTAAGCTCAGCACCTCCTGCCACGTCAGCAGGCCAGCCGTTGAGCTTTGCCACCGCGTGCAGGTCTGTGAAACAGATGGTGTTGTCATATTGCGTGAGGTTGGTCTGGTAGATGCCCGATATGGTGAACCTGCGCATGCGCACACCAGTATAGTCGATGAAATAGGCGAAGAGCCGCGATCCGGTCTTGAGATGCAGCTTGTCTGCCATGTTCTTAGAGACGAGCAGCTTGTTGCCCGATGTCTTGTCGGAGAAGTGTGGTATGCTGCCTTCAACCATGTTTTTGTGGATGAAGGTTGAGTCAAACTCAGGACCTACGCCTTTGAACATGACGCCAAGAAAATCGTCATCGGTCTTAAGTATGCCCTGTCGATAGGCAAACCGCTGCACATGCTTCACGCCCTGGATGTGGGAGAGCACGCTCATGACAGAGTCGTCCATCTGCACAGCCCTGCCGTCGCCACCCATCAAAGCGTTATATTCTGCCACCTGTATGTGGCTGCCGAAGCCGATGACCTTGTCGCGGATGGCATGTTTGAAGCCAAGCACCACACACACGCTCACAATCATCACGGCAAGTCCTATCGCCACCCCGATAGTGGCAATGCGGATGGCAGGACGCGACACCTTGCGCTTGTCGTCGTTCTGGGCATATATGCGATGTGCTAAGAAATAAGGTAGGTTCATGACTGCTGCTCTTTACGTCCGGGGTAAGCCTCAAGTGCCTTACGCAGCACCACAAGGGCGCGTTCCAGATCTTCTTTTTTCAGGACATAAGCTATGCGCACCTGGTTTATTCCAGCTCCGGGCGTTGTGTAGAAGCCTGTGGCGGGAGCCATCATGACGGTTTCGCCCTCATACTGAAACTCTTCCAGACACCAACGGCAGAACGTCTCCGAGTCGTCAACAGGAAGCTGTGCCACGGTGTAGAACGCTCCCATGGGTATGGGCGAGTAGACACCGGGAATGCGGTTCAGACCGTCGATCAGGCATTTACGGCGCTCCACATACTCGTCATAGACGTCGCGATAATATTCTTCCGGTGCGTCGAGCGATGCCTCAGCCACAATCTGTCCGATGAGCGGTGGCGAGAGACGAGCCTGACAAAACTTCATCACGGCGGCTCTCACCTCTTTGTTCTTAGTTATGAGAGCACCCACACGGATGCCACACTCGCTGTAACGTTTCGACACCGAGTCGATAAGTATGACGTTCTGCTCTATGCCCTCAAGGTGGCAGGCGCTGATGTAGGGTGAGCCAGTGTAGATATACTCGCGATACACCTCATCGGAGAAGAGGTAGAGGTCATATTTCTTCACAAGGTCACGGATCTGGTTCATCTCGCGGCGCGTGTAGAGATAACCCGTTGGGTTATTGGGGTTACATATCATGATGGCGCGTGTGCGCTCATTGATCAGCTCCTCAAACTTCTCCACCTTGGGCAGCGAGAAGCCCTCTTCTATGGTTGTGGCAATGGTGCGTATTTTTGCGCCCGCCGAAATGGCAAACGCCATGTAGTTGGCATAAGCGGGTTCTGGCACAATAATCTCGTCGCCAGGGTTCAGACATGACATGAACGCGAAGAGCACAGCCTCTGAACCTCCCGAGGTTATTATTATGTCGTCTGCCGTTACGTTAATGTTATATTTCTTATAATAGCCGACAAGTTTCTCGCGGTAAGACAGGTAGCCCTGCGACGGCGAATATTCCAATATGTTGCGGTCGATGTGCTTAAGCGCGTCGAGACCCACCTGCGGTGTGGGCAGGTCGGGCTGACCAATGTTCAAATGATACACTTTCACGCCCTTCTTCTTTGCTGCAGCAGCAAGGGGTGCAAGCTTTCTGATTGGTGATTCGGGCATCTCCAGCCCTCGAACTGATATCTCTGGCATCTTTATGTTGTATTGTTTCGTTCTGCAAAGGTAATGCAATTAAAAGACAATACAAAATAAGCTTGATTATTTTTTCTTGTTGTTACATTCTAAATGTAACTTTCCTCACCGCTGACCTCATCATTGACAAGAGCCACGATGCACACGATGACAAGGCCGGCCATAACCATCAGGGGCGTGGTGTAGTTGCCCGTGGTCACGATGTTGGCCACAGTTCCTACAATGTTGCCAAAGAGGTTGAGCAGAAGAGCCTTGAGCAGAGACAGACCATCGAAGAGGAAGAACAGCACCACACCGGCCGTGGCACACACAGCCGTCCAGATGGCGTTGAGCCTCACGATGTTTCGTGTGGCAGGAAGCTCACGCATGACCTGTTGTGAGAAGCCGTTGTCTGCAATCTCGGCGTTGGCAAACTGCCTCATGAAATTGTCAACCAGCTGCTCGTCGTCATGCGTGTCGGAAACGTTAACATACTGATTATTTTTTGGATCCATCATAACCATTTCTTTTTAAATAACTTGCAAGTTTTTCTTTTCCTCTTGAGAGATGCGACTTCACCGTGCCCTGCGCAAGACCGGTGATGTCGGATATTTTGTCTATAGAATAGCCATCGATGAGCTGAAGCGTTATGCAGCTACGCTCCTTCTCACCCAAGCGCCGAAGCGCGTCATAGAGATCCATCTGCAACGCCGTGTCGTGACGGTCGCGTTCGGGCTTGACATGGGTTGAGGTTTCATAATCTTCTGTCATGTGGTGGCTTCTCACATAGTCGTAATGAACATTATAGGCTATTCGGAAGAGCCATGTGGAGAAGTTGGAGAGCCCACGAAACTTCTGCAGATTGGTGTATGCTTTGATGAACGTGTCCTGTGCGAGGTCGTCGCTCAGCTGTTCATCGCCCAAAGTCTGGTTGAGGAAGAATCGCCTTATAGGCGACTGATATTTCACAACCAGGCGGTTGAACGCCTGACGGTTGTGAAAAACAGTCACCTGGGTGATGAGAGAGATATCGCTTAAATCGGTCACGTTGTGTTATGTTGAAATTTTGTTTTCTGAAACGTTGTTTGGAGAGTTTTCTGTTCATGCCATTGGCTGTTTTAAACAAAGCCATAGGCTGTTTTACATAAAACCCTTAGCTGTTGGGTGTGCCACCGATGTTAGGGTCATTGGGGTCGTTAGGGTCGTTGTTTCCCTTGCCGTTTGATGTGCGTGCAATGAGCATCTGACCGATACCATAGCACAAGACGAAACCGCCAATGCCGGCAAAGAAGCGGATGTCCCAGAAGAGGAAGATCACCATGAGACCAAAGCCGATGGAAGCGTTCTTAACGCCCTTTCTCCACATATAGTCGTCGCTCTGACGGCTTACGGGGCGCAAGTGTTCCGGCACATCAACGCCAGCCTCCATGGCTTTCTCGGCAAGTTCCACACGGTCGTTATGGCGACGCATAAGATAACGGAGAATCATGAACAAGATGATGAACGGCGCGAAGAGGAAGGTGAACACAACGACGATGACAAGCAAGGCCAGCACTATGCCTCCAAAGCCTGCGGTGAACAAGGTTGCAAACCAGGCAAAGGGGTTGTCGTAATGTTTGAAGTTGAGCGGACTGTCGTTTACGTCAGAATTGGCGTCGTCCGTACTGTTTGCCTCATCAAAACTGTAGGTCGTGGCAGACGTTGTGTCGCTGAACGCAACGTTCTCGTCGGCTGTTGACTTGCCGTCATTGTTGTCGTTGTCGGCTTCTTTGTTGTCGTTGCCTTTGTCGTTATCGTTTGCCACCTGCTCTGTTCTCGGTTGATGACGGTGACGGGGCTGATGAGTCTGCGACATTATTGGCGATGTGCCAAGCAAAGCAAGCAATGATAGTGCTAAAACGGTCTTTTTCATATTGTCTTTCTTATTTTTGTTTTTTTATTTTCTGATTGTTAGACGCAACAGTTAGGCTTTTAGTTGCAAAGAAAAAAAATTTTTCTTACTTTTGCAGTATAATAAGGCAAAAAATGACAACTGAACAGCAAACATTACCCGACGATTTCACTTCTTACACCTCTAAGCTCATGGGCGAGGAACTGTATGACACCTTTATAAAGGCTCTCGAAGAAGAACCTCCTGTGAGCATACGCCTCAACAAGCTCAAGACGGGCGAGGGACAAGAGCAGGCAACCGACGGCTATGACGGAAAGGTGGCATGGTGCCATGAGGGCGTGTACCTAAGCACGCGACCCAACTTCACCGCCGACCCTCTCCTCCATGCCGGATGCTATTATGTGCAAGAGGCATCGTCGATGTTTGTAACCCATGTGCTCAGACAGCTCGTCAAAGAGCCTGTTTCGATGCTCGACCTCTGCGCCGCACCTGGCGGCAAGAGCACGGCGGCACGCTCGGTGTTGCCCGAAGGCAGCTTGCTGTTTGCCAACGAGCCTATGCGTAACCGCGCCAACATCTTAAGTGAGAACATCCTGAAGTTTGGACACCCCGATGTTATCGTGACAAATAATTTTCCGCGCGACTATAAACGGTCAAAACTCATGTTTGATGTGGTGCTTGCTGACGTGCCGTGCTCGGGAGAGGGTATGTTCAGAAAAGACAGCGGGGCGGTGGACGACTGGAGCCGAACGAAGGTTGACGAGTGCGCTTCGCTGCAACGCGACATCATAAGCGACATCTGGAACTGTCTGAAGCCCGGCGGCATCCTTATCTACTCGACCTGCACCTTCAACGCCGATGAAGATGAAGACAACGTCATGTGGATTGCAAACAACCTCGGTGCCGACTTCATAAAGATAGACACGCAACCCGAATGGGCAATAACGCCTGCTCTCACACAAGGACAAAAAGGAGAGACAAGCGGCAACGGGCCTTTGACAAGCGGCAACGGCGAGACAGATGCAAGTGGCAACGAGCCATCAAAAGAGCAGCTGCCGTGTTACCGTTTTATCCCCGGGCGCACACGCGGCGAAGGCCTGTTCATGGCTGTGCTGCGCAAACACGGCGAATGGAAAGACAACGCCAAGGAGACGAAGGACAGCAAGAAAGGAAAGGATCGCAAGAAGAAAGGCAACAACAATAAAGATAGCAAAGCCGCTCTTCCCGCAACCCTACCCCTGTTCCACGCCGACCGCTACGCCTTGCTCCAACACGGCGAGAGCGTGTTCGCCATTAATCGCGAGTGGGAGTCAACGGCGACGGTAGCCATGGCAAGCCTCAACGTCATGAACATGGGCGTAACCATTGGCACCATGCGCGGCAAGGCGCTCCTACCCGACCAGTCGCTGGCGCTCTCTACAGTACTCGACCGCAACGCCTATCCCGTGGTGGACGTGTCGCTGACAGAGGCTATAAGCTATCTGAGACGCGACACCATAACCTTGCCTCCCAACACCCCAACGGGCTTCGTGCTCATTACGTTCCGTGACCACCCTCTCGGTTTTGTCAAGAACATAGGCAACAGGTGCAACAATCTCTACCCCGCAGAATGGCGAATAAAGAGTACACATCTGGAGGAACAATATGAGGAAATATTAAAGGAGCTGTAATAGCCGAAAAAAGAAATGAATGAAGGTAGGGGGAGGGGGAAAAAATAAGGATAAGGAAGAAATAAGAATAAGGAAAAAAGATAAGATAAGAATAAAGAAAAACAGATAGAAAAAGACAAAAACAAGATAACATGAAACAATATCTCGACTTGCTTAACCGCATTCTGACGGAAGGGCACAAAAAGACGGACCGCACAGGCACGGGCACGATGAGCGTGTTCGGCAACCAGATGAGGTTCAATCTTGAGGATGGTTTTCCTCTCCTCACAACAAAGAAGCTCCATCTCAAATCAATAATCTACGAACTGCTGTGGTTCCTTCGTGGCGACACCAATGTGCGTTGGTTACAGGAGCACGGCGTGAGGATATGGAACGAGTGGGCTGACGAGAACGGCGAACTGGGACCGGTCTACGGACACCAGTGGCGCTCATGGCCCGACTACAACGGTGGAACTATCGACCAGATACAGAATGTGCTTGACCAGATAAAGAACCATCCCGACTCGCGACGCATGATCGTGAGCGCTTGGAACCCGGCGGAGATAGAACAGATGGCGTTGCCGCCCTGCCATTGCCTCTTCCAGTTTTATGTTGCCGACGGCCGACTGTCGCTTCAGCTCTACCAACGTTCTGCCGATACCTTCCTCGGTGTGCCGTTCAACATCGCTTCTTATGCTCTGCTGCTCATGATGATGGCTCAGGTAACAGGGCTTAAGGCTGGCGATTTTGTACACACCACAGGCGACACTCACCTCTACCTCAACCACCTTGAGCAGGCTCACTTGCAGCTCACGCGCACACCGCGCCCGCTGCCCAAGATGAAGCTGAACCCCGATGTCAAGAACCTGTTCGACTTCAAATATGAGGACTTTGAGCTTGAGGGCTATGACCCGTGGCCTCACATCGCTGCTACCGTGAGCGTGTAACCACACGCTGAGAACCATAAAATAGCCCCAACAGGCAAAAGCGAACAAAGAAAACAAGAATTATTTATGATAAGCATCATTGCCGCCGTTGCCGCCAACCGCGCCATCGGCAACGACAACAAACTGATCTATTGGTTGCCTGATGACCTCAAAAGGTTTAAGGCTCTCACCACGGGCAACACCATCATCATGGGGCGACGCACCTTCGAGTCGCTACCCAAGGGCGCATTGCCCAACCGCCGCAACATCGTACTCAGTCGCACGCAGACCTGTTTTCCAGGTTGCGACGTCTACGCATCGCTTGACGAGGCATTGACTCATTGCTCGAAAGATGAGGACATATATATAATAGGTGGAGCCAGCGTTTACGAGCAGGCTCTCCCCATCGCTGACCGGCTATGCCTCACCGAGGTAGAGGACACACCCGCAGACGCCGACGCTTTCTTCCCTGCATACGACAAGGGGTGGAAGCTTGCCACAAAAGAACAGCACGAGATAGACGAACGCCACCACCAACGCTTCGCCTTCGCCGATTATGTGAGAAGATGTGAAGAATGATGAGAGAAGAATGATGACCAAAAGCTTTTAAGCTTAAGAACAAGACGACGTAAAAGACGACGTAAAAAGACGACATAAAAGCCATAAAAAAACGACAACAGAGAATCACCCTGTTGTCGTTTTTTATGGCTTTATTCAAAAAAATGATCACTCATCCTCATCGTCATCCTCATCGGTAGGCAAGTCTACGATGGGCAGCTGACGGTCGATGGCTGCGTTGAACGAGATAACGGTCTCGCTGCGTGACAGTCCGAGTGGCTGCAACTTGTCATGGATGATGCTCATGAGATGATGGTTGTTGAAGGCATAAATCTTGATGAACATGTCAAAGCCTCCTGTTGTATAGTGACATTCAACAACCTCTGGAATCTTTCTAAGGCCCTCAACCACATTGTCAAAATTTGCGGGATCCTTAAGGAACAGACCTATGTAGGCGCATGTCTCATAACCAATCTTTTCGGGATCTATTATAAACTGCGAACCTTTGAGAATGCCAAGATTGGTGAGCTTCTGAATGCGCTGATGAATAGCCGCTCCACTGACATTGCAGACGCGAGCCACTTCAAGAAACGGTATTCGTGCATCGGCAGCTATGAGATGCAGAATTTTTTTGTCTAATGAATCTAAATTGTGATGTGCCATTCTGATTTTACTAATTTGGTTGCAAAGTTACATTAAATAATCTAAAATGGCAATAAATTAACCTATTTTTGTGTTAATTTATCATCATAAGCCACTATTCACCTTTTTTTTCTGCCGAATAGTTTATTCGGGAAGCCCCTCCAAGGCGTATTGCCCGTTTCACATCGTTCACAACCGCCATGCGCGTGGCACGGTCAGCTTTCACCGAAACGGTCATGCGCATCTGGTCATCGGGAGCCATGCGACGTTTCTCCGTGGCCACATAATCGGCAACATCCTGAGCCGACACCAACTTGTCGTTGACCTGTATGACAGATGCTTCCTTCCCCGCGCGTCCAATATAGACATGCGTGACAGCTTGCTTTTTTGTCAGGCGTGTCAGTTCGGTGCCTTGCGGAAGAGCATATTCTACCTTGAGCGTCACCTTGCGCATATGCGTAACAATCATAAAGAAGAAGAGCACGGTGAAGATAAGGTCGGGCAGCGACGACGTGTTAAGCGTCGGCACCTCATGTTGTCGTCTTTGTCGAATCGTCATTCTGCGTCCCCTCCTTTCGTGTCGTTATCATAGTTTTCTGCCACATGCTGCGGACAGGCATCGGTCACGGCCTTGCGCTCCGCAACGCCACATTGTGCCATCGGCTTGCCATAACGACGGCGTGCCTCAGCATCGCGCACCATGGCATAGGCTGCCACCAGCTCGTTCTGCAAGGCAATATAGCTGTCGTAGCTTGCATCGGCATCGGTCTGTATGGTTATGAGATGTCGGTTGCCCGCCTTGCGCACAAATGAGGCTATGGTATTGCGCAACCCCTCGTAGCGTGCTGGCTTGCCATCGACAACGAGCTTGCCGTCAGCCCCGATGACACACTGCATGATGTTGCCGCGCTGCACCTCTGCCACACTCTTATCCTCGGTCTGTTCCACAGGCGGCAGTTGGCGCGTTATGCCCTTGTCCACATCCATCGACGTTGTAACGAGGAAGAAGATGAGGAGCATGAACGAGATGTCGGCGGTGGAAGCCGTGTTGAGGGCCGGCACGCGGTGACGGCGACGCTTAATGAGCATTTTGTGCCTCCTTTCTGCGGTTACGCACACGTCTCACATAACCATAAGCCACAGCCACAACAGCAGCCACAAGCAGCAAGAGGGACGTGTCGACAAACATCTCTGCCACACGCAGCCATAACCCATCGGCATATTGAACACCGTTAACGCTCATCGCATCGGTGGACGCAAGGGCAAATGAAAGAATCATTATGCAGAACGTGCCCAAGCCTACGCCCAACACTATGCGCAAGGCCGGAACGCCGTTGACCACACCTGTGTGGCCACGCATGCGACGCAACGTTCTGTAGACCGCAAACAGGGTCACGGCAACAGCCATAAGCAGCAGCAACAGCACAAACGTTATGAGCACACCGGTCAAGAGCGGAGCGTTAAAGTCGGGGTTCTCATCGTACGGATGCTCATAGCCCACAAGAAAGAAAAGGGCATAGACAACCACGATGAGGGTCATGAGCAGGTAGAACACGCTCTGCGACACCTTCACCGCCTTCCAATGCTTTATGTCGCGCAACGACAACGAGGCAAAAGGAAACAATGCTTTAAGTAAGTTTTTTTTCATCATTGTTCAATAACGCCCTGTTTGTTTAACAACGCTCCGATTGCTTGACAGCGCCCTGTTTGTTTTTCATCAGCGAGTCGAGCAGCGCGATGGCACACTCCTCCATCTGCGCCGTCAGACGGTCAATCTTTGAGAGAATATAATTGTAGAACAGCTGGAGCACCAGCGCCACAATAATGCCAAAGATGGTGGTGATGAGCGCCACCTTCATGCCGGCAGCCACGATGGTGGGGTTGATGTCGCCCACGGTCTGTATCTGCTCAAACGCCATAACCATGCCTATAACCGTTCCGAGGAAGCCAAGCGAGGGAGCCATGGCTATGAACAGCGTGATCCATGAACAGCCTTTCTCAAGGTTGGCGGCCTGCACGCTGCCATACGACGCCACCGACCTCTCAATGTTGTCCATCGACTCGTCGGCACGCACCAGGCCTTGGTAGCATATCGACGCCACAGGACCGCGAGTGTTGCGGCACAGCGTCTTTGCGCCTTCTATGTCGCCCGACACAATCTTCCCGTCGAGCGCCGCCATAAACTTGTCGGTGTCTATCTCCGACAACGTGAGGTAGATGACGCGCTCTATGCAGAACGCAAGGCCTATGACCAGAGCCAACGCCACAAGCGACATGAACGAGGCATCGCCCTCGATAAACTTTGTCTTAAGCATCTTATGGAAGCCCGGACTCTCCACAGCTTCTATATCGTCGTCGGCTGACGCTGCAGAAGCGGCGTTGTCAACAGCAGGTGCCACAGCCGCGCTGTCGTCTTGAGCTGATGCAGCTGCCTTGTCGTCACCTGCCACAGAGGTGGTGTCGACCTTTGCTTCTTGCGAGAAGGCCGGGGCAAGACTCGCCATGCCGAAGAGCATAGATAAAACTATCGCGAAGCGCAAAACAATTGTTTTCATAACAATAATATCTTTTTTTTATTCAAGAATCGCTTTTTTATTCAAGAACCGCATTTTTATTCAAGAACCGCATTTCTATTCAAGAACCGCAATGACCAATTGACAAATCGGCAATGACCAATTAAGAAAATCAGCACAGCATGTTCGTTGACAACCTGCTGTGCTGACCCTATTCTTTCTTTGTTGCGGAAAAGCGGAAAGAGGGGGATTCGAACCCCCGATTCCCTTTAGGGGAATACACGCTTTCCAGGCGTGCCTCTTCAACCACTCGAGCACCTTTCCTTACGAAGCGGATGCAAAGGTATCGCTTTTCCACTTATTTCCGCTATGCAGGTTCACTATTTAACTTATTTTACCACACTACATTTTCTCCACTCTTGGGAACACCTTCAAGGCCGTAGCGGTGGTTATGCGTGCCACCTCATCGTCGCTCACGCCGTAGCTTGCTGCGAGCGTAGAGATGACATGAGGCAAAAAGCTGCTCTCGTTGCGCTTGCCACGGAGCGGCACGGGCGCCATGTACGGACTGTCGGTCTCCAACACAATGCGGTCCAAAGGCACAACGGCGGGCAGATCCTCACGCAGATGGCTGCTCTTAAACGTTGACACGCCACCAATGCCAAGGACAAACCGCGGAAACGTCAACAGTTCGGCGGCCTCTTTCTGGTTGCCTGTGAAGCAATGGAACACACCACCCGGCAACTGGTCCTGGTAGCGGCGCATCACAGCCACCATCTCGTTTTGTGCCTTGCGGCAATGGATCATGAGCGGCAGACGGGTCTCCACCGACCAGCGCACCTGCTCCTCAAAAGCCTGTAGCTGCTCGTCGGCAAACTCGCGCGACCAGTAATAGTCGAGTCCCACCTCGCCGATGGCGATGAACGGATGCTGTCCATCGAGCATCTGGCGCATCTGCTGTAGCTGTTCGCGCCAGTCGGCCTTCACCTCTTCGGGGTGCAAGCCGATCATGGGATAGGCGTAGCCCTCGTTCTCGCGACACACGCTGAGCACAGTGTCTACCGACTTCAGGTCTATGGCAGGCACAAACATGCGGCTCACGCCTGCAGCCTTGGCACGCGCTATGGTCTCTGCGCGGTCGTCATTAAACTCTTCCCCATCGATATGCGTGTGGGTGTCTATGTATTGCATCATCAGCTCTCCCGTAGTCTTAATATTTGCGTTTCATCAGTTTGTAAACATACTCTACGAGCATCTGCTTGCGGTCAGCATCAATGCTCACGGCATCAAGACATTTGAGACCCTCGTTAAAGAAGCTCTCAATCTTCTGCTCTGCCAGGCGGTCAATGCCTATAGCGTTGTAGAGACGTGTCACGGCAGCAATCTTCTCCTGCTCGTCAAACTCCTTTGCCTCAACCCATCGTGTCAGCTCAGCTTTCTGCTCCTCATCGGCACGCAAGAACGCGTTGATGAGCATGTAGGTTTTCTTGTTTGACACGATGTCGCCGCCAATGGCCTTGCCAAACACCTTGGTGTCGCCATAGACATCGAGGAAATCGTCTTGAAGTTGGAACGCCAGACCAATCTTCTCGCCAAAGCTGTAGAGACGGTCGGCATCGGCAGCGCCGGCATCGGCGAGCACGGCACCGATCTTCAGAGCGCAAGCCAACAACACGCTGGTCTTCAGACGAATCATCTCTATATACTCGTCCTCGCGCACATCCATGCGGTTCTCGAAATCCATGTCATACTGCTGCCCCTCGCCAATCTCAAGAGCGGTCTCGGTGAAGATGTCGAGCACCTCCTTGAGCTTGTCCTGACGGCAGTCGGCCATGAGCTTATAAGCGAGCACGAGCATGCTGTCACCCGAGAGGATGGCGGTGTTGGCATCCCACTTCTTGTGCACGGTCTCATGTCCGCGGCGCAGGTCGGCGTTGTCCATGAGGTCGTCGTGGAGCAACGTGTAGTTGTGGTAGGTCTCGAGGGCGCATGCCGAACTGAGGATGCTCTGCGGATCATCCTTGAAGAGGTTATAGGCAAGAAGCATGAGGACAGGGCGCATGCGCTTGCCACCCATCGACAAGACATATCTTATTGGCTCATAGAGCGACATGGGCTTGCGGTCGAAGGGCATGTGCTGGATATAATCGTTTACGATGCCCAGAATTTCGTCTGATTTTAGCAACATCTTTTTTTTGTGTTAAGAGTTATTGTTAAGTGTTCAATGCTTAATGTTTTAGGGCTGTAGAGCTTTCACCGTATCAGCTTTTAAACGTTTTCTTATAGCTTAAACTCTATCGGGATGGCAAACATCGTGCGGCACGGCTTGCCGTCCTCTATACCCGGCTTCCAGTGGGGCATTAGCTTTACCACGCGCTTCGCCTCGTTGTCGAGAAGTGGATGCACCGACTTCACAACCTTGATGTTGGCAATGCTGCCGTCGCGGTTGATGATGAAGGTGACGAGCACACGACCCTCGATCTTCTGCTTCTGCGCGGCGTAAGGATAATGGAGCGTGCGGGTGATCCATTTCATCATCTCTACCATGCCGCCCGGAAACTCGGGCAGCTGCTGCACCACACGCAGCTTCAAGGGGTTCTCATCCTTGTCCACCGCCACGGGCGACAGGGCCTTGGTGGTCTCCTCATCGTCAGAGACCTGCTCGCCGTTGGCTCCCCCCTCGCCCTCGCCTTGAGCATCGCGCAGCGTGTTTATGGTGACGTTGCGCTCAAGCTGCTTCTTCACCTCGTCCACAACCTTCACGTTCTTAGGCGTGGGCTTGGCGGGCGCTCCCGACGGTGCTGCGGCAATCATGTCGCTACGGTCGAGGGCAGGCATGAGGTCAAGGTCCTGCATGTCGTCAAACTGTGAGGCATCGCCAGACATGTTGCCCGACGAGGTGTTAAACTCAAGGGCAACATAAAGCGTTGCGAGAGCCATCACCAACCCGAGCATGAAGAACACGGGGCGACGACTGTCAAGACTTGCCTTTTCCGACTTTTTTATTTCCACTTTTCTTTCTGTCCTTTCGTTCCACAGTCTCACCAGCCTTTTTGTCTTGCAGACAGCTCTTTCTTCAGCAAGCGGCAAAGCCTGGCGAAAACATGCGAATCTTTTGTCAATAAAACACTAAAAGAGCGTTTATCGCGTTATCTTTTAAGCATGTCGACACATGTCGACAGCATTTTCATCTACAAAATTAGCACAGATATTTTAAAAAAGCAGTAACTTTGCGAAATAAATTCGAATAAGACGAATGAAAAAGGCTATTTTAACGATTATAACCATACTTTGGGCTGTTTTGGCCTCGGCACAGGAAAGTCAGACCGAATATAATTTCCTGCGTCTGCCCGTAAGCGCGCATGCTGCTGCCCTGGGTGGCGACAACATCACTATTATCGAGGACGACGAGGCTCTGATTTTCAACAACCCTGCCCTTCTCTCGTCGGTGAGCGACAAGACGATAAACCTCAACTACATGAACTACATGTCGGGGGTCAACACAGCAAGTGCCGCCTTCAACCGCGTGGTCAAGGAGAAGGCGTCGTGGGCGGTGTCGGCACAGCTCATGAGCTATGGCACGATGAAGGAGATGGACGAAAACAACACGCAGACGGGCGAGTTCTCGGCAAAGGACATAGCGTTTGCAGGCTATTTCTCCTACATGCTCTCTAACCGCTTGGCGGGCGGCATAACGGCAAAGTTTATAACCTCCTACATCGGCAACTACAACTCTATAGGCATGGGCGTGGATCTCGGACTAAACTATTATGACCCTGAAAGCGACCTGTCCATCGCTCTTGTTGCAAAGAACCTCGGCGGACAGCTCAAGGCCTATAACGACACCTACGAGAACATGCCCATCGACGTGCAGCTCGGAGCATCGAAGCAGCTGACACACACGCCGTTCCGCTTCTCTGCCACGCTCGTCGACCTTAACCACTGGAACTATAAGTTCATCAACCACCTTGTCTTCGGCGTGGACATCTCGCTGTCACACAACATCTGGGTGGGAGGTGGCTACAACTTCCGTCGCGCCAACGAGATGCAGATTGAGAACGGAGAGGAGAAAAGCAGCCACGGAGCGGGCCTGTCGTTCGGTGGCGGTGTGACCCTTGAGCGCTTCAAGCTCAATGTGGCATACGGAAAATATCATGTGTCGAGCTCTTCGCTGGTCATCAACGTGGCCTACTCGATATAAAAGAAAGATAAACAAGAACAAAAAAATATTATATAACAATGAGAAAAATAGTTATCGCGATTGACGGATTTTCGTCTTGTGGTAAAAGCACGATGGCCAAAGACTTGGCTCGGGAAGTGGGTTACATATATGTAGACACGGGCGCAATGTATCGCTCCGTAACGCTCTACGCCTTGCGCAACAACCTCTTTGACGAGGAGGGCAAGGTAAAGGAAGAGGAGCTGATCAGCAAACTTGACGACATCAACATCTGCTTCAAGCTGAACGAGCAGACAGGACGTCCCGACACCTATCTTAACGGGGAGCGCGTGGAAGACCTCATACGCTCGCTGGAGGTGTCGCAAAAGGTCAGTCCCATAGCCGCCATACCTGCCATAAGAGAGAAGCTCGTCAAGGAGCAACAGAAGATGGGCGAAGACAAAGGCATCGTCATGGACGGCCGCGACATAGGTACCGTGGTGTTCCCTAAAGCCGAACTGAAGGTGTTTGTGACGGCCAGCACTGAGGTGAGAGCCCAACGCCGCTATGACGAGCTGAAGGCCAAGGGCATGCCCGCTTGCTTTGACGACATCCTGAAGAACGTTCAGGAGCGCGACTACATCGACTCGCATCGCGCCACATCGCCTCTGCGCCAGGCTGACGATGCGCTGGTGCTCGACAACAGCAACATGACCATCGCCGAACAGAAAGAATGGCTTAAAAAGGCGTTTGACAAGGCTTGTGCCGAACAATAAGCTGAGCTTGCACTAAGAATTTGTAATCTTCACATTGCAATCTTCGCATCAAAATATGCCTATTAGTTGAAAAAAAATGGGCATTGGTTGAAGAAAATTGTCATAAATAATTCTGTTTATTATCTTTGCATTACAAAAACAAACGAATCACGATATTTATTTCAGATTCCATATATTTAAAGTATCTAGAGATACACAAGACAGTTAGTGAGAATTAGATTATAAATTTTGAGTTAATTACTGATTTTTTGGAAAGGACGCCTTCGTGAGAAGTCGTCCCTTTTTTATGCCGTCTTTTACACCATCGCATCAAAACGTCATTTCAACAACTTTATCGGGAATATATATAAACAAAAAAGCATCACCCTCGTTGGATGATGCTCAAACTGTTGTTGGGATACTCGGACTCGAACCAAGAATGACAGGACCAGAATCTGTAGTGTTACCATTACACCATATCCCAATAAAACGCCGTAGCAAAGCAGCAGCTTCTCTATTGCGAGTGCAAAGTTACTCATTTTTTTTCATACTCCAACTTTTTCACCGTTTTTTTTATAAAAAAAAGTCAAAATAACGCATAATTATGTGCTTATTCAGATATTTAGGTGTAACTTTGCACTCAAATCGGACGTTTTTTACCTCGTTGCAGCGGTTGCTGACAGACAACAGCATGAGCCACACTAAACCCAAGCATGAGACAACCAAAAAACCAGGCATGGGCGTGCAGAGAAAAAACGACGTCGCGATACACCTTATTTATATATTAGAGAGATTTTATATAAAACGAGGGAAAACAATCAACAACAGTAAAAAAAGCTGCGGAAGCAGTTTGACAGAAAACAATTTTTAAAATCAAGCAAAAGAAAAGAGATCTGAATGGAACAGACAGAAAAATTGGTTAGCACCATCATCAAGGGAATACAAGAGAAGAAGGGACAAGGCATAAAGGTTGTTGACCTCAAAGGCATCGACGGAACCATCGCCAGCTATTTCATCATCTGCCAGGGCAACTCGCCCGCACAGGTGGAAGCAATAGCCGAGTCGGTGAGCGACACCGTGCGCATAGACCTGCACGAGAAGGCAACCAACTGCGTTGGACTGGAAAACTGCCAGTGGGTGGCGATCGACTTCACCGACGTGCTGGTTCATGTGTTCCTTCCTGAAGCACGCCAGTTTTACGACCTCGACAACCTGTGGCAAGATGCCAAGGTTACCGACATCCCCGACCTCGACTAAGAAGAGAGGAGCATAGCGAGGTGGCCGAAAGGCATAACAGCAACATATATCCTCACAACAGCATCACAACAACAAATTCATGGCAGAAAACAGCAATCCACAATCAAACAACGACCAGCCGAAGATGCCCAAGTTTAACGTCACTTGGATCTACACCATCATCATCATCGCGCTGGCCATCCTGTTCTTTACAGGAGGAGGCAACGCCTTAGGAGGCGACAGCTCCGCAAGTCAGACGGCAACATACACCCAGTTTAAGAAATATGTGGCTAAAGGTTACGCCAAAAGTGTGGTGGTGATCAAGCCCGACAACAAGCTGAAGATGTTTGTCAAGCCTGAACACATACGCGATGTGTTCCAAAAGACAGCGCAACAGGTTGGACCGAAACCTTATGTCAGCGTCGACTATGGCTCTATCGATGAGCTCGGACAGTATCTTGACGTCATGCAGCAACAAGGCAAGATTGTTGACGTGAGCTACGACAACAACAAGGACAACTTCCTGACCAACATCTTCTTCAACTTTGGACCCATCATCCTTATGGTGTTCCTCTGGGTGCTGCTCATGCGCCGCTGGGGAGGCGGCGGTGGCGGCGGCGTGTTCAACATGGGCAAGAGCAAAGCCAAGATGTATGAGAAAGCCGACGACATGTGCGTGACCTTCAAGGATGTGGCAGGACAGGCAGGAGCAAAACAGGAGGTTGAAGAGATCGTGGAGTTCTTGAAACAGCCTGAAAAATATACCGAACTGGGAGGAAAAATTCCTAAGGGCGTGCTGCTCGTAGGACCTCCGGGAACGGGCAAGACCCTGCTGGCCAAGGCCGTGGCAGGCGAGGCTGGCGTGCCGTTCTTCTCGATGAGCGGTAGCGACTTCGTCGAGATGTTCGTGGGCGTGGGAGCAAGCCGAGTGCGCGACCTCTTCCGCCAGGCCAAGGAGAAGGCTCCATGTATAATATTCATCGACGAGATCGACGCCGTGGGCCGTGCCCGCGCAAAGAACCCGTCTATGGGCGGCAACGACGAGCGCGAGAACACGCTCAACGCCCTGCTCATCGAGATGGACGGCTTCGGAACCAACAGCGGCGTGATCATTCTTGCAGCTACCAACCGTGCCGACATGCTCGACAAGGCTCTGCTGCGTGCCGGACGATTTGACCGCCAGATAAACGTTGACCTGCCAGACTTGCCTGAGCGCAAGGAGATTTTCCAGGTTCACCTGCGTCCTGTGAAGACCGACGACACCGTCGACATCGACTTCCTGGCCAAGCAGACACCTGGCTTCTCGGGTGCCGACATCGCCAACGTGTGCAACGAGGCAGCCCTCATTGCCGCCCGCCGCAACGAGAAGGCGGTAGGAAGACAAGATTTCCTCGATGCCGTGGACCGCATAATAGGCGGTCTTGAGAAGAAAACAAAGATCATGACCTTGGAGGAGAAGCGCACCATCGCTCTCCATGAGGCCGGCCACGCCACCGTGTCATGGTTCTGTGAGCACGCCAACCCGCTGGTCAAGGTTAGCATCGTGCCGCGCGGACGTGCGCTCGGTGCCGCCTGGTACCTGCCTGAGGAACGACCGATCTCAACAAAGGAGCAGATGCTCGACGAGATGTGCTCGCTGCTTGGAGGACGAGCAGCCGAGGAACTCTGCACAGGACACATATCGACAGGTGCCATGAACGACCTTGAGCGTGCCACAAAGAGCGCATTCGGAATGGTGGCATACGTCGGCATGAGCGACGCGCTGCCCAACATCTGCTTCTACAACAACCAGGAATATCAGTTCCAGCGCCCCTACTCGGAGACCACAGCCAAGCTCATCGACGATGAGGTGCTGAAGATGATCAACGAGCAGTATGCCCGCGCCAAGGACATCCTTAAAGAGAACGCCGACGGACACCGTCAGCTGGCAGAGATGCTCATCAAACGTGAGGTTATATATGCTGAGGATGTGGAGAAGATTTTCGGCAAGCGTCCATGGCAAAGCCGCACGGAAGAGATCATCAACGACAACGAGCCTAAGCTTGAAGACATGCCCGAGGCTGTGAAGGCAGCACAGGCAGAGCACGAAAAGGCACAAGCAGAGAAGGCTGCGGCTGAAAAGGCGGAAGCAGAGAAGGCTGCGGCTGAGAAGGATGAAGCAGAGAAGGCTGCAACTGAGCAGGCTGAAGCCATAAGCGAAAGCGAAAGCGGGAACAGCGGCAACAGCAACAAGGAGAAATAACAAAAAAAGCGACAGTCAGAATGAGCGACAAACTTAAGAACATGATAACGCGTGCCATAACAGGCACATTGTTCGTGGCAGCTGTGGTGGTGTGCTTCATGCGCCCACAAGCCATGATCTTCCTTTTTGCTGTTGTCACAGCTCTCACCGTGTGGGAATATACGGGGTTGGTGAACAACATCGAGGGGGTGTGCGTGAACCGCTTCATCACAACAGCAGCGGGCACATACCTCTTCCTCGCCTTCGCGGGGTTCTGTAGCAACATCACACCGTCGGCGGTGTTCATACCATACCTGCTCACCGTCGTCTACCTGTTCATCAGCGAACTGTACACGAAGGCTCCGAACCCAATAAACAACTGGGCTTACACCATGCTCTCGCAGCTTTACATCGCCCTGCCCTTTGCCATGATCAACGTTGTGGCGTTCAGAAGCGAGGGCGGCGTGACGGTTTACGACAGCATGTTGCCGCTGAGCATCTTCATCTTCCTGTGGACAAACGACACGGGAGCCTACCTCAGTGGCTCGCTCTTTGGCAAGCATAAGCTCTTCCCGCGCGTCAGCCCCGGCAAGAGTTGGGAAGGCAGCATTGGCGGCGGCATCTTGGTGCTTGCCGTGGCAGCACTCATTGGCCATCTCATGAACAGCGGTGATGGTGGACATGTGCTCTCCCTGCCTGCGTGGATGGGTCTCGGACTGGTTGTCGTGTTCTTCGGCACATGGGGCGATCTTGTCGAGTCGCTCTTCAAGCGCACCATAGGCATCAAGGACAGCGGCAACATTCTGCCCGGTCACGGTGGCATGCTTGACCGCTTCGACTCTTCACTCATGGCTTTCCCCGCCGCCGTGGTCTACCTCTACACGGTGCTCACCATGTGCGCATAAAAGACAAAGAGAAAAAGATTGTAAAAACAATCTCTTAACGAAGAGATATAAAAACGCAATGGAGCCATCTTCATTGCGTTTTTTTTATTCAAGACAACAACGATGTTGTGGCACGCAACAACGATGTTTAACACGACAACAACGATATTTTTAAACGACAATAGAGACAATAGAGACAATTCTTTAAATTGTTGGTGCAAACAAAAACCACATAAAAAGAATTGTCTCTATTGTCTCTATTGTCTTAAAAAAATCGCTGTTATCATAAAAAAATTCGTGTTAGAGAGTTATTCGTGTTCAAAAAAACAGCTGTTGCCGTTAAAAAAAACGCAGATTCAGAAGAGAACAAAACGGCGGCAAAAAGAGCCAAAAACAGCAAGAAAAAAGGACAGAAGCGTTTTGCATATTTATGCATTTTTGCCCTTGTTTTTAGCGGCGTTCTAAAAGAGCCCAACTTACGATTTGAAAGTGCCTCTTTGACGTCCTCATTAAGGCTCTTTGACGAGCTCATTAAGGCCCTTTGACAGCCTCAAAGAGGCTCTTTGACAAAACCGCCCCTGTTTTAAGAATTGTTAACAAAAACAATAAGTAAAACACCTGTTATTTTTCAAAACAGAAAGAAAAACACCCAAAATCGCTTACAATCGCGATTTTGGATATTTATTCATTTCAACTTATGTTTTTGTATATTTATTCATTTTCCGCGTTTTTATACATCTCAAAAAGCAAGAAAATCTTCTCAAAAAAAACGAGAAAAACATCTTTAAAAAATCGAGAAAAACATCTCTAAAATCAAGAAAAACATCTAAAAAAACCGAGAAACAGCCAACACATGTCCTACCCTTTCAGCAGCTTCACCATGATACGGGCAGCATTGTCGGGAGCAGAAGTGTGACCGAGGCGCGATGCCACGTCGTCATAGCCTTGGAGCATAGCCTCGCGGCGGCTTCCACCAGGCAAGATGGAGCGTAGGTCGTCACGAATCTGGCCCACGCTGAAGCGCTCGGCAAACAGTTCGCTCACCACCTCGCGGTCAGCAATGAGGTTTACGAGCGATATGAAACGCACCTTCAGCACATGGTTGAAAGCAAAGCGGATGAGACGCGGCACGGGCGTTTTGTAACACACGGTCTGAGGCACGCCGAAGAGAGCGGTCTCAAGCGTGGCTGTGCCGCTGGTCACAAGAGCGGCCGTTGAGTGTGAGAGCAAGGCATAGGTCTTGTCGCTCACCGCCTTTATGTCCTTGCCTTTCAGGAATGGAGCATAATAGTCGTCATCGAGCGACGGGGCCTTGGCAAGCACAAGCTGATATTTGTCCTTAAACGCCGACGCTGCCTCGATCATGGCAGGCAGATTGTCCTTCACCTCCTGTCGTCGGCTGCCGGCAAGCAGGGCTATGACGGGGCGGTTATCGAGCTGGTTGTCATGGCAGAACGCCTCAAACGACTGGTGCTGCCCGGCTTTAAACTGCTCCACCTCCTCGGCCGTGGGGTTGCCGACATAATGGATGGGGTAACGGTGCTTGCGCTCGTAGAAGGAGATCTCGAACGGAAGGATAGAGAACATCTCGTTCACGTCGCGACGGATGTTCTTGATGCGCCACTCTTTCCACGCCCATATCTTGGGCGAGATATAATAATAGACCGGTATGGAGGTGTGGGCACGCACATACTGGGCTATGTTGAGGTTGAAGCCAGGATAGTCGACCAGAATGACCACGTCGGGCGCCCACTCCACGATGTCGCGCTTACACATCTTCATGTTGCCCAGGATGGTGCGCAGATGGAGCAGCACAGGCACGAAGCCCATGTAAGCCAGCTCGCGGTAGTGTTTTACGCGCGTGCCGCCCACCGCCGACATGAGGTCGCCGCCGAAGAAGCGAAACTCGGCATCGGGGTCTTCCTTTCGGAGCGATAGCATGAGACGCGAGGCATGCAGGTCACCGCTCGCCTCGCCCACGATAAGATAATATTTCATAACGTCTCCCAGTCTTTCATTCGTTCAATCATTTCATAAGCCGTCACATCAATCTGCGTCGGCGTGACAGCCACATAGCCGTGGGTCAAAGCCCAGTTGTCGGTGTCGGTGGCCTCAGGCTCATCGTTACGATAGCTGCCTGTCATCCAGAAATAGCTGTAGCCGCGCGGGTGGTCGTTCTTCACACACTCGTTGAACCATGTGCCATGCGCCATGCGGCACACACGCACACCCTTAAACTCGTTGGCTTTAGGGAAGTTGACATTCAGGCACACGCCCTTAGGCAACCCCTCGCGGAGCACACGCTGCACCATCTCGCGGACGTATGGACGCAGCGGTTCGAAGCAAGCATCGCTACTGAAATCGGCAAGCGAGAAGGCTATCGACGGGATATATTTCATGCAACCCTCGATGACGATGCCCATGGTGCCGCTATAGTGTACGTTTACGCTGGCGTTGTCGCCGTGGTTTATGCCGCCAATGATAAGGTCGGGACAACGACCGTCAAAGAGCTGGTCAAGAGCCAGTTTCACACAGTCGACAGGCGTTCCTGTGCATGACCACATCTTCATGCCCTCACGTTCTCTGCGCAGCTTCAGACGCAGCGGATCGTTCACGGTAAAGGCACACGCGAAGCCGGAGCGTGCCGACTCGGGAGCACACACCACGATGTCGGCAAGGTCGGACAACATGTCTACAAGCGCGTTTATGCCCTTGGCGTGATAGCCGTCATCGTTGGAAATAAGTAGCAATGGTTTGTTTGTGTTCATATTTTTTACATCTAATTTGCGTACAAAAGTACGAAAAAAGGTTTAAATGACCCATTTCTCGCATAAAATATGTAACTTTGCCAAAGAATTTCCGCAAAAAACAGAGAGAATAAACTAACATGGGAAAAATCATCGCATTAGCCAATCAAAAAGGAGGAGTGGGCAAAACAACCACTACCATCAATCTGGCAGCGTCGCTTGCTACGCTCGAGAAATCGGTCCTCGTCATCGATGCCGACCCTCAGGCCAACGCATCGAGCGGCCTGGGCGTGGACATTAAGGAGGTGGATTGCTCCATTTATGAGTGCATAATAGACCACGCCGACGTGCGCGATGCCATTTACACCACCGACATCAACGGCCTCGACATCATACCCAGCCACATCAACCTTGTGGGTGCGGAGATAGAGATGCTCAACCTGCCCAACCGCGAGAACGTGATAAAGAACATGCTCGCGACGATACGCGACGAGTATGACTTCATACTCATCGACTGTAGCCCGTCGCTCGGCCTCATCACGGTGAACGCCCTCACGGCTGCCGACTCGGTTGTCATACCCGTGCAATGTGAGTATTTCGCCCTTGAGGGCATCAGCAAGCTGCTCAACACCATTAAGATTATAAAGAGCCGCCTGAATCCGCAACTCGAGATTGAGGGATTCTTGCTCACGATGTATGACAGCCGCCTGCGTCTTGCCAACCAGATTTACGATGAGGTGAAACGCCACTTCCAGGAGCTGGTGTTCAAGACCGTCATTCAGCGCAACGTGAAGCTGAGCGAGAGTCCGAGCCACGGATTGCCCGTAATTCTTTACGACGCCGACTCTACAGGCAGCAAAAACCACCTGGCTCTGGCGAAGGAGATTATAAACAAAAACAGCTGATAAAAGCATAAGCTTCGAAAAAGCGACAACCCATCAATGGTTACACCTTTAAGATTAAAGGCCACATCTTAAAACAAGAGCTATAGAAGAAGAGAAAAAGAAATGGCAGTACACAAGAAATACAACAAGAGCGTGCTGGGACGAGGACTCGACGACCTGGAACGCGGTCAAGGACTTGACGCCCTCATCGACACCAACGGCGTGCGCACACAAGGCTCGTCAACCATCAATGAGGTACCGCTCAACGAGATATCGCCCAACCCCAACCAGCCACGACGCGACTTCGACGAGGATGCGCTGCGTGAGCTGGCAGCAAGCATACAGCAGATAGGCATCATACAGCCCATCACCCTGAGACAGATCGAAGACCACAAGTTTCAGATCATTGCAGGTGAGCGCCGCTGGCGTGCCTCACAGCTGGCTGGCCTCAACGCCATACCCGCCTACATACGCACCATCAACGACGAGAACATCATGGAGATGGCGCTTGTGGAGAACATTCAGCGCGAGGACCTCAACGCCATAGAGATTGCTCTGGCCTATGAGCAGCTGCTCGACCATGAGGGCATGACACAGGAGAAGGTGTCGGAGCGTGTGGGCAAGAGCCGCACAGCCATAACCAACTATCTGCGCCTCTTGCGTCTGCCCGCACAGGTGCAGATGGCGCTCCAGAAGAAAGAGATCGACATGGGCCATGCCCGCGCCATCCTGGCGGTGGACAGCCCGTCGTTACAGATAAAGCTGTTCAAGGACGTGCAGAAGTATGGCTACTCGGTGCGCAAGGTGGAAGAGCTGGCGCAGCAGCTTAAGAACGGCGAAGACATTGAGCTGGGCAACAAGAAGATTGTGGCCAAGCCTGCTCTGCCCGAAGAGTTTAACGTGCTGAAGAGCCGCCTGTCGACATTCCTCAACACCAAGGTGCAGATGACCTGCTCACCCAAAGGCAAGGGTAAGATAACCATCCCGTTTGCCAACGAGGAAGAGTTGGAGCACATCATGAGCGTGTTTGACAAAATGAAACAATAAGAAAGAATCGTGAAATTTTATTTTCATATCATATTGACAGCCATCGTGGCCCTGCTTTGCGCCGCACAGCCGTTCACGGCAACGGCACAGAACAACGTGCCACGCCCTGCCGCAAAGCGACAGGCACAAGGCACAGCTGCAAAGCCCACATCGACCGTGATGCCGGCAACAGCCGGGACGGGAGCGAAGCCTCTGTTTGTCAACGACATGCAGCTCCTTGCCGAAGACACGATAAAGGCTGAGCAGGCGCTCACACGTGCTGACAGCCTGGCGCTGCTGACGCTCTCCGACACGCTGAAGCTGAAGAAGAAGCGCGACTGGGCAACATGGCACCCCAACCCCAAGCGCGCGCTGTGGTTGGCAATAGTGATTCCGGGTGCGGGACAGATCTATAACCGCAAATACTGGAAGCTGCCTATCGTCTACGGCGGATTTGTGGGTTGTGCCTACGCCATGCGCTGGAACAACCAGATGTACCGCGACTACTCGCAGGCATATCTCGACCTCATGGACAACGACCCCAACACGCAGAGCTACAACCAGTTTCTGCACCTCGGGGCAAAGATCGACGAGACAAACCTCGCACGCTATCAGGCGCTCTTCAAGAACCGTAAGGACAAGTTTCGCCGATGGCGCGACCTCAGCTTCTTCTGCCTGGTGGGCGTCTACGCCCTCTCTGTGGTCGATGCTTATGTGGATGCCTCGCTCTCTGAGTTTGACATTTCCAACAACCTCAGCCTGAAGGTAGAGCCGACGATCATAAACAACTCTACGGAGCGCAACCCACTAAAACAAAACTCACTGGGGTTGAGTTGCAGCCTCAACTTCTAAAGCCTGCAAACGGCTACAAACATAGCACCCCGAGAGAAGAAAGGAACCGCGCGGTAAGAACCACGAGCGGAAAGGACACCGTGCGGTAAGAACAAATAAAGAAAAAAGGAATAATTAATCATATTGCAGACAAGAAAAAAGCAAGCATTTAAAGTTAAACATATTGATGAAAAAATTTGGTTTACTGATAGTCACAATGCTTTTTGCGTTTAACAGCGGCATCCAGGCACAGAACGTGGATGACAACGACACAGAGATCACTGTGACAAACAAGAAAGGAGAAAAGGAAGTAATTGATTTGCCCGAGGCCCTGTCGTTCGAGTATGACAGCCTCTTGAGTGTGTACAACGCGAAGACTTATCTCAAGCGCGATGTCAACTGCGACAAGCCCGACATCAACCCCGTGTATGAGAAAGAGGTGTACAAAGAGCGCCTCAGCCGCATACCGTCGGTCATGGAGATGCCTTATAACGAAGTGGTGCAGAAGCTGATAGACCGTTACAGCGGCCACCTGCGCCGCTCCGTGAGCCTCATGCTCGGCACACAAAACTTCTACATGCCCATTTTCGAGGAAGCGCTCGAAAGCTATGGTCTGCCCCTGGAGCTTAAATATCTGCCCGTCATCGAGTCGGCTCTCAACCCCAACGCCGTGTCGCGCGTGGGAGCAACAGGCCTCTGGCAGTTTATGCTGCACACAGGCAAGCAGTATGGCCTTGAGATCAACTCGTTCGTCGACGAACGTCGCGACCCGATCAAAGCATCTTATGCCGCTGCCCACTATCTGAGCGACCTGTACAAGATTTTCGGCGACTGGAACCTCGTCATCGCGGCTTACAACTGCGGTCCGCAGGGCATCAACAAAGCCATACACCGCGCAAAGGGCCTGACCGACTATTGGGACATCTACCCCTATCTGCCGAAGGAGACACGAGGCTATGTGCCGGCATTCATTGCCGCCAACTACATAATGAACTATTACTGCGACCACAACATCTGCCCGATGATTGCCGAGCTGCCGGCAAAGACCGACACGGTGATGATTGACCGCGACGTTCACTTTGAACAGATTGCAAAGGTTCTCAACATCGACATAAACATCGTGAAGGACCTTAACCCACAATACAGACGCAACATTATCAACGGAAGCAGCAAGCTCTCGGCCTTGCGTCTGCCCACACAGAAGATCGCGCAGTTTATCGATCTGCAAGACTCGATCTACGCTTGCACCGTCGACAATTTCCAGAACAAACGTACAGAGGTGGAGATTGACAACTCCACACCACAATATTCTCAAAGCACAAGCCGCACAAGCCGCTCATCGTCAAAGGCAAGCAGCCGCAGCAAAAAGAGAAGCAAGAGGAGCCGTAGAGGAAAGTCGGTGACCATACGTCAGGGCGACACTCTCTCTGAGATTGCTGCACGCAACGGCACAACCGTTGCAAAGCTCAAGAAGCTCAACCGCATAAGCGGCAGCAGCATACGCGCTGGTAAGAAGATTAAGGTTAAGTAAAAAAAATCAATAGGAGGACTGATCCATGGACGACCAGGAGAAGAAAGACGCTCAGCGCGAAGCCGCTGAGGACAAGATGATCAACGATGCGTTTCAGCATCTGCTCGACACTTATCTGGCATCACGCCACCGCAAGAAGACCGACATCATAACAAAGGCGTTCAACTTTGCACGCCAGGCTCACAAGGGTGTTCGCCGCATGTCGGGCGAACCGTATATTATGCACCCCATCACCGTTGCACAGATAGCATGTGAGGAGATGGGGCTGGGCTCTACAAGCATCTGCTCGGCCCTGCTCCACGACGTTGTGGAAGACACCGACTATACCGTTGAGGACATTGAAAACATTTTCGGTCCCAAGATTGCGCAGATCGTTGACGGTCTGACCAAGATCTCGGGCGGCATCTTCGGCGAGCAGGCATCGGCACAGGCAGAAAACTTCAAGAAGCTGCTGCTCACCATGAGCGACGACATTCGTGTGATCCTGATAAAGATCTGTGACCGTCTGCACAACATGCGCACATTGGCCTCGCAACCCATCAACAAGCAATATAAGATTGCTGGCGAGACGCTCTACATCTATGCACCATTGGCTAACCGCCTCGGCCTCAACAAGATAAAGACCGAGCTCGAAGACCTCAGCTTCAGCTATGAGCACCCGGAAGAGTATGCTGCCATAAAGAGCAAGCTGTCAAAGACGCAAGAGCAGCGCGACACGCTGTTTGCCGACTTCACCAAGCCCATACGCGAAGCCCTCGACAAAATGGGCATAAAGTATGAGTTGAAAGCACGCGTGAAGAGCCCCTACAGCATCTGGAACAAGATGCAGAACAAGCACGTCACCTTCGAGGAGATTTACGACATCCTGGCCGTCCGCATAATATACGTCCCGAAAGACCGCAACGACGAGATCAACGAATGTTTCAAGATATATGTGGCCATAAGCCAGATATACAAGTCACATCCCGACCGCCTGCGCGACTGGGTTAACCACCCCAAAGCCAACGGCTATCAGGCGCTGCATGTGACCCTCATGTCGAAGCAAGGCAAGTGGATAGAGGTACAGATACGCTCTGACCACATGGACGAAGTGGCAGAACAGGGATTTGCTGCCCACTGGAAATATAAGGAGGGCGACGTGGTCGTGGACGACGACAGCGAGCTTAACAACTGGCTGAGCACCATCAAGGAGATCCTCGATGACCCGCAGCCTGACGCCATGGACTTCCTCGACACCATCAAGCTCAACCTCTTTGCGAGCGAAATTTTCGTGTTCACGCCCAAGGGCGAGATCAAAACCTTGCCGGCAGGATGCACTGCCCTCGACTTCGCGTTCCAGATACACACCTTCCTCGGCAGCCATTGCATTGGTGCCAAGGTAAACCACAAGCTGGTGCCGCTGAGCCATAAGCTGCAGAGCGGTGACCAGGTGGAGATTCTTACGTCAAAGTCGCAACATGTGCAGCCGTCATGGATCAACTTCGTGTCTACAGCCAAGGCCAAAGGCAAGATACAGGCCATCTTGCGTCGCGACAACCGCGAGACACAGAAGAACGGCGAGAAGATTGTGGCCGACTGGTTTGCCGACAATGAGCTGGCCATGACAACAGCCACGCTCGACAAGCTCTGCGACTTCCACAACGTGCAGAAGCATGAACAGCTGTTCTTTGCCGTGGGAGAGAAGAGCATTGTGCTCAACGACAAGGACCTTGAAGAGCTGCAAGAGAAAAAGAAAGAAGGCAAGGGCGCGGGATGGCGCAAGTTTGTGCCTTTCCTAAGCCACGACAAGAAGGAAGAGAAGCCCAGCTATTTTGTGGTGGGCGAAGGCTTCAACAAGAAAAAGCCTATCATCATAAGCGAAGACAACATCGCATCGTTTATCTTCCCCGACTGCTGCCACGTCATACCCGGCGACGATGTGCTCGGTTACATCGACAACAAGAAGCGCATAGAGATACACAAGCGCGACTGTAATGTGGCTAACCGTCTGAAGGCAAGCTTCGGCAACCGCATTCTCGATGCAAAATGGAACATGCACAAACGCATGTTCTTCGATGCGACAATAGAGATCCACGGCATCGACCGCAAGGGTATGCTCCTCGATGTGTCGAAGGTCATAACGAGCCAGCTCGACATCAACATTCACAAGATCACGATATCGAGCGACAAGGGCATCTTCGACGGCACCATCGAACTGCGCGTTCACGACCGTAGCGAGGTGAAGGTGATCGTGGACAGCCTCATGAAGATCGAAGACCTTAAAGAGGTGCAGCGAATATTGTAATATCGGGGCCTTATAATATATATAAGGTGTAAAAGCGAAAAAACGATGAGATTTTTCATAAAAAAGCATCATTAAGATGATACACAAAACGGCATCTTTGTGCACTTTCTGTGCACATGAGATGCCGTTTTGTGCATTTTTAGACCCTTATATTTGGCTGCAAGCGAGAAAGTTATTACTTTTGCAATTCAGAAATTTCACAAAATAAATAAGATATTTTTATGAGTTTGAAAATTGTTGTACTTGCCAAGCAAGTACCTGACACAAGAAATGTCGGCAAGGATGCCATGACAGCCGAAGGCACCGTCAACCGCGCAGCCCTGCCCGCCATCTTCAATCCTGAAGACCTAAACGCTTTGGAGCAAGCCCTGCGCCTGAAGGAGCAGAACCCTGGCTCAACAGTAGGAATACTCACCATGGGGCCTCCCCGTGCTGCTGAGGTTATTCGCCAGGGACTGTATCGTGGTGCCGACACCGGCTGGCTTCTTACTGACCGTCTGTTTGCCGGCGCCGACACGCTGGCAACCTCTTATGCCCTCGCCACTGCCATCAAGAAGATTGGCGACGTGGACGTTGTGATTGGCGGACGACAGGCCATCGACGGCGACACCGCACAGGTGGGACCTCAGGTGGCTCAGAAGCTCGGCCTCTCACAGGTGACATACGCCGAGGAGATAACCAAATGTGAGGACGGAAAGCTCACCATTCGCCGCCACATCGACGGTGGTGTGGAGACCGTGGAGGCTCCCATGCCCCTCGTCGTCACCGTTACAGGCAGCGCCGCTCCTTGCCGTCCAGCCAACGCTAAGCTCGTCATGAAGTATAAGCGTGCGACAGCTCCCATGGAGCGAAAGCCCGAGGACAAGTACAACTACCTCTACGAGGAGCGTCCTTACCTCACCCTGAACCAATGGACCGTGGCCGACGTTGACGGCGACCCACAGCAGTGTGGTCTCAGCGGCTCACCCACAAAGGTGAAAGCCGTTAAGAACATCGTGTTCCAGGCCAAGGAGAGCAAGAGCCTTACAGGTAGCGATGCCGACATCGAGGGTCTGATAAAAGAATTGTTGGACGAAAAAATCATTGGATAAATTTTGAGTTTTGAATTTTGAATTTTGAAAAGTGGAGAACCCACCAATTCAGAATTCGAAAAATCAACATTGCGGCTTGCCGCAACAACTCAAAATTCAAAAATCAAAATTCAAAAATCGATTATGAACAACGTATTTGTATATTGCGAGATCGAAGGCACTCAGGTACAGGAAGTGTCTCAGGAACTTCTCACCAAAGGCCGCAAGCTCGCTAACCAGCTGGGCGTAGACCTCTGCGCTATAGTTGCAGGAACAGACATCAAGGGCAAGGTGGAAGACCAGATTCTGCCTTACGGCGTTGACAAGCTTTTCGTCTTCGACGCCGAGGGACTGTTCCCTTACACATCGGCTCCTCACACCGATATCTTGGTAAACCTCTTCAAGGAGGAAAAGCCACAGATAGCACTCATGGGAGCTACCGTTATTGGCCGTGACCTCGGTCCGCGCGTGTCGTCATCGCTGACCAGCGGTCTGACAGCCGACTGCACAGAGCTGGAGATCGGCGACTATGACGACAAGAAGAGCGGCACCCACTATGACAACCTGCTCTACCAGATTCGTCCCGCCTTCGGTGGTAACATCGTGGCAACAATTGTGAACCCCGACCACCGTCCACAGATGGCTACCGTGCGTAGCGGCGTTATGCAGAAAGCGCTCTATGAGGGCCAGGCAAAGGGCGAGGTCGAGTATATGGACGTGGCCAAGTATGTGCCCACAGCCGACTTCGTGGTGAAGGTCCTCGACCGTCATGTGGAGGCTGCCAAGCACAACCTCAAAGGCGCTCCCATCGTTGTGGCCGGTGGCTACGGCGTAGGTTCAAAGGAAAACTTCGACATGCTCTTCCAGCTTGCCAAGGAGCTGCACGGTGAGGTCGGAGCAAGCCGCGCTGCCGTTGATGCGGGATGGTGTGACCATGACCGTCAGATCGGCCAGACAGGTGTGACCGTTCATCCGAAGGTCTACATCGCCTGCGGCATCTCTGGACAGATCCAGCATATCGCCGGCATGCAAGACTCGGGCATCATCATCTCTGTGAACAGCGACCCCGATGCTCCCATCAACAAGATCGCCGACTATGTGATAACGGGTACCGTGGAAGAGGTGCTGCCGAAGATGATCAAGTATTATAAGGCGAATAATAAGTAAAGCCCCTCCCCCAGCCGCCGATGGCGGCTTTCCCCTCCCCGTTGGAGAGGGGAGTGATATGTTCTTATTGCTTGAGTCATTATTGAACAAATAAAAATTCTTTTAGTTTAGAGAATAATTGAACAAATAAAGATTCTTTAAGTTTAGAGAATGATTGAATAAATAAAAAGTCCTTTAAACTTGGGCATTGTTTAATTAATAAAAAGATGTTGGTATGAGTGTAGATAATCCGGAATTTAGAACGTCTTCACCAGACATTTATCTATTATTAAAGAAAAATGCAAGAAAGAACCGAGCAAAGATGACAGAAGCAGAAACTATTTTATGGGAGAGGCTCAGATGTTATCCACGTCCCATTCGTTTCAGAAGACAACATATCATCGGCGATTATATCGTTGATTTTGCCTGTTTACAAAAAATGCTGGTTATTGAGGTCGATGGAGAATACCATTCCACTGATGAACAAAAAGCACTTGATGATTTAAGAACAGAATACCTGAATAAAATAGGTTTTTCTGTTATAAGATTCACTAATGAACAAGTTGTAAATCACATAGACGATGTTCTTGCGCATATTGAGGAGCTTATTTATGAATAGCAAATATTAATAATAAAAAAACAACCCACTCTTGCTAACAAGGTAATTACTCCCCTCTCCAACGGGGAGGGGAAAGCCGCCGCAGGCGGCGGGGGTGGGGCTTTAATTATGGCAAACTTTTATACCGACCATCCGGAATATGAATTCTATCTGAATCATCCGGAAATGCAGCGCGTGGTAGAGCTCAAGGAGCGCAACTACGCCGACAAAGAAAAATATGAGGATGCGCCCGTCGACTTTGAGGACGCAATCGAGAACTATAAGCGTGTGCTCGAGATCACCGGCGACATCGCCGCAAACATCATCGAGCCTAACTCGGAGGATGTGGACCTCGAAGGACCGCACCTCGTAGACGGACGCATGCACTATGCGTCAAAGACCTACGAGAACCTGGAGGCTACACGCCAGGCAGGACTGTGGGGCATCTCTATGCCTCGCCGCTACAACGGCCTGAACATGCCCATCACTCCCTACTCTATGGCTTCGGAGATCGTGTCGTGCGCCGATGCCGGCTTCCAGAACATCTGGTCGCTGCAAGACTGTATCGAGACACTCTACGAGTTTGGCTCTGAGGAGCAACGTCAGAAATATATCCCCCGTGTGTGTGCTGGCGAGACCATGTCGATGGACCTTACCGAGCCCGATGCCGGCTCTGACCTGCAGCGCGTAATGCTCAAAGCCACACAGGACGAGGACGGCACATGGCGCCTGAACGGTGTGAAGCGATTCATCACCAACGGCGACTCAGACATTCACCTCGTGCTCGCACGCTCTGAGGAGGGCACACGCGACGGCCGCGGTCTGTCCATGTTCATCTACGACAAGCGCGATGGCGGCGTTACCGTGCGCCACATTGAGAACAAGCTGGGTATCCACGGATCACCCACCTGTGAGCTCGTCTACAAGAACGCCAAGGCAGAGCTGTGCGGAAGCACACGTCTGGGTCTCATCAAGTATGTGATGGCTCTTATGAACGGTGCACGTCTGGGCATCGCAGCACAGTCGGTAGGCGTTAGCCAGGCTGCTTACAACGAGGCACTGAAATATGCTAAGGAGCGCAAGCAGTTCGACACAGAGATCATTAAGTTCCCTGCTGTCTACGACATGGTGGCACGCATCAAGGGCAAGCTCGATGCAGGACGTTCAATCCTCTACCAGACAGCTCGCTATGTGGACATCTACAAGGCTCTCGAAGACATTCAGCGCGAGCGCAACCTCACAGCCGAGGAACGTCAGGAGCTGAAGAAATATTCGCGTCTGGCCGATGCCTTCACACCGTTGGCAAAGGGCATGAACTCTGAGTATGCCAACCAGAACGCATACGACGCCATCCAGGTGCACGGCGGTTCGGGCTTCATCATGGAGTATAAGAGCCAGCGTCTGTATCGCGATGCCCGCATCTTCTCTATCTATGAGGGCACAACACAGCTCCAGGTAGTGGCTGCCATTCGCTACATCTCTAACGGCACATACCTCACCATCATCAAGGAGATGCTGGAGAAGGAAGTGGCTGAGGAGCTGCAGCCGCTGAAGGCTCGCGTCGTAGAGATGGTTAAGCTCTATGAGCAGGCTCTCGAGTATGTTAAGGAGGCACAGAATCAGGAGATGCACGATTTCCTCGCACGCCGCCTTTACAACATAACAGCCGAGATCATCATGTCACTCCTCATCCTCGAGGATGCCACACGTTCTGCAGAACTGTTCGCCAAGAGCGCCAACGTTTATGTTCGCATGGCTCAGGCCGACGTTATCGGCGACCACGCTTACATCATGAACTTCGTCAAGGAGGATCTGCCCAGCTTCCGTGCTGAGTAGAAAGACTGTTCTGGTCTCGTAACCTCTTGAACAACTGATAATAAGGATATGCAACGCCACCTTTCTGTGTGTGCTTGCATATCCTTTTTCTTTTCATTTATTGTCTTTTAATTTATTTTCCTTCGATCTATTGTTCCTTTCCATTTCTTTTCTTTCTATCCATTTCTTTTAACCTTTTCTTTATTCCTTACCCAGGTCAATCATTTTTACGCGCCACTTTTCACATTATAAATAATAAAAGTTGTAACTTTGCAAAAGTAACAAAACCCATTCCCCATTATGACAACAAACAACAACGACACGCGATGGATTCAACGCTTAAGCAATTACGACAAAGCGCTTGAACGTCTTAGCAAAGCTGCCGACATCTTATCTACAAACAAGATGTTAGGTGACGACGTTGACGACTTGTTAAAAGAAGGTCTTGTGCAACGCTTCGAAATCAAGAATTTAAAAGTCATATAGACAGAAGGGGAATTGTTGTCTATACAAACGAAAAGGCTGTATAAGAAGAAAGAAATGAAATGAAATGAAAAGAAAAGAAAAGAAAGAAATGGAAGAAAATAAAAAAAATACGATAAAAACAAATAATTAATGGGAAGAACCAAATTTTCGGAGAAAGAGATAAAGGAGATTGGCCGATTGCTGCGACTGAAGAATGCCGGCAACCGCGCACAGCAGAAGCAGATACGTCACGACCTGAGAGTGGGTTATGAGTTTAACATATCCGATTTCAACGAGCAGGGTAAGGCCTTCGGCGAAGAAGAGCTGCACGCTGCAATAGAACGCGGTGCGATAGCCATTCTCGACGATGCCACTATTGCCGACATGAAAGCCAAACGTGCTCGCGACAAGGCTCGCGACGAAGCACAACGTCAGCAGGAAGCTGTGGAGAGCGGACAGCAAACCGACTGGAAAGCGGCTATGGAAGAATGGGAGAAATGGGAAAATGAAGCAAAATAAACCGCAACGTCTTAAAAACAAAAAAGGCGCATGACCAACGAAAGCATTGCTTGCAAAGGGTCATGCGCCTATATTTTTCTACTCTATTCCTATTTTTATAGGCTTCAATTTAGAGCCCTCAATTTAGAGCCCTCAATTTAGAGCCCTCAATTTAGAGCCCTCAAACCAGAGGCTTCAAATTAGAGGCTGTCGATAACGGTGCAGATGTCACCGAAGATGCGGTCAAGCTCGCCAAGACCGTTGATGTGGTGGTGAATACCTTCCTTGCTGTACCACTCGATGAGGGGAGCAGTTTGGTTGTGGTAAACGTCAAGACGCTTCTTGATGGTCTCAGCGTTGTCGTCAGAGCGGCCGCTCTCCTGTCCACGCTTGATGAGACGCTTCATCAGCTCCTCCTCGGGAACGTCAAGCTCAATCATGGCTGCTACCTTGTGTCCGCGCTCAGCGAGCATGGCCTTGAGAGCCTCAGCCTGCGGGATGGTGCGGGGGAAACCGTCGAAGATCACACCCTTGTGCTCCTTGCCGAAGCTGTCGTAAACGCTTGCCAGGATGTTAACCATCAGCTCATCGGGGATCAGCTGACCGTTGTCGATGTATCCCTTAGCTGTCTTGCCCAGCTCTGTTCCGTTCTTGATCTCTGCGCGAAGCACGTCGCCAGTAGAGATATGGTTGAAACCATACTTCTCGATCATCAAGTCGCTCTGTGTGCCCTTGCCTGAACCAGGAGCACCGAAAATTACAATATTTTTCATCTTTTTACCTTAAAATATTTTGTTAATTACAATGTTCTATCCTTCCACCAGCCAAACCTTCAACAGACAAAGCCTTCAACAGACAAAGCCTTCAACAGACAAAGCCTTCTATAGATCAAGCCTTCCACAGACCAAGCCTTCCACAGACAAAGCCTTCTATAGGTCAACCCTTCCACAGACCAAGCCTTCCGCAGCCCAAGCCTTCCGCAGACCAAGCCTTCCGCAGACCAAGCCTTAAGCAGACCAAGCCTTCCACGAACCAAGCCTTCTATAGGTCAAGCCTTAAGCCGACCAATCTTTCTACAAGTCAAGCCTTAAGCCAACCTCAGTTTTAAGCTTATGGAAAGGTGTGCTTTAAGCACACATCCCTCTAACCGCCACATTCCAAAGGCAAAAGACACCCTATGTGTCGCCTTCAGACATGACAGGCAAAAGCGTTCAGGCTTATTCAGAAGCAGACATGTCTATCACGATGCCACAGCCTGTGAAGCCAGACAGCAAGGGAGAGGCCTACTCCTCAACAAGCGTGTAGATGTCGCGCAGGTTGCGGCCCTGCTGGTCATAGTCGAGACCATAACCAAGGATGAAATCGTTAGGAATCTCCATCGCCACATACTCGATGTCGAGAGGCACCTTTAGACGCTCAGGCTTTAGAAGCAGCGTGCAGATGTGTATCGACTCGTGGTTGCGTGTGCCAAGGCTCTCTATCATCCGCTTCATCGTCAAGCCCGACTCTACAATGTCTTCAACGATGATGACCGTACGACCCGAGATATCCTCGTTTATGCCTATCACCTCCTTAACCGTGCCGGTAGAGGTTGTGCCCTGATATGAGGCAAGCTTGACAAACGAGATCTCGCAAGGAATGTTTATCATACGCATGAGGTCTGCGGCAAAAACGAACGAGCCGTTGAGCACGGCAAGCAACAGAGGGTTCTTGTCGGCCATGTCGGCATTAATCTTGTCAGCCACGGCTTTCACCTTCTTCAGGATCTCCTCCTCAGGAATGGATGTCTTAAAGGTCTTGTCCTTTATTTTTACTATGTTCATGAAACGGATTTTAAAATTTCCGCAAAATTACGAAAAAATCGCCAAACAACAGCCATACATCACAATTTATTCAACATCAAGAAGAAAAAGCTGTCTTTGATGACACTTGAACGGTTTCTTTTTTGTATTTTTGCATCACTATGAAAATATTTACAAGTGCTCAGATTCATGAGCTTGACAAATATACCATTGAGCATGAGCCGATAGACTCTATTGATCTCATGGAAAGGGCTGCGAAGACACTCACGGCAGCCATTGCTGAGGAGTGGACAAAACTCACGCCCGTCATCGTGTTCGCCGGCCCCGGCAACAACGGTGGCGACGCGCTGGCCGTGGCACGCATGCTGGCAGAGAGAGGCTTCAAGGTTGCGGTCTACCTCTTCAATATACACAACCACCTGTCCGACGACTGCGCCGCAAACAAGAAACGCATAGAGAACGACAGCAGAATAGAGTTTACCGAGGTGTCAACCAATTTTGACCCTCCGACGCTTAACGCCGATACCCTCATCATAGACGGACTGTTTGGCTCGGGACTGAACAAGCCGCTGGCAGGAGGATTTGCCTCGCTCGTAAGATACATCAACGCATCGCCATGCAAGGTGGTGAGCATTGACCTCCCGTCGGGTCTGATGGCTGAAGACAACAGCTTCAACAACCAGCAACACATCATAAGAGCCGACCTCACGCTCACCCTGCACCAGCGGAAACTGTCTATGATGCTCGCCGACAACCAGCAATATATCGGCCGTCTGAAGGTGCTCAACATACGTCTCTCGCAAGAGTATGTGCAGAACACCGACACGCCGTTCACCATTGCTGAAGAGGCAGATATCAGACGACTCTTCACCCCTCGCCACGACTTCGCCCACAAGGGCACCATGGGCAATGCCCTCATCATAGCGGGCAGCTACGGCATGTCGGGCGCTGCTGTCTTGGCAACCAAGGCTTGCTTGAGAGCCGGCGTGGGAAAGGTTACAACGCACACGCCACGACGCAACTATGACATCATGCAGATAACGGTGCCCGAAGCTGTCGTTCAGCTGGACCGCGACGAGACCATCTTCTCGGAACCTGTAAACACCGACGGGTTCGACGCCTTGGGCATAGGACCAGGCCTTGGACGCGACGAAAACACAGCCATAGCCCTCATCGACCAGCTACGCAAGACGCTGTGCCCCGTCGTGGCAGATGCCGATGCCCTCAACATTCTCGGCAACCACTCGTCATGGATGGAGCAGTTGCCTAAAGGCATGATCATGACTCCCCACCCTCGCGAGTTTGACCGTCTGGCTGGCACTCCCTGCTACAACGATTTTGACCGGCTGGAGAAAGCACGCAGCATGGCGATGCAGCTTGAGGCATTCATCATCCTGAAAGGCCACTTCTCTGCCCTCTGCACACCCGACGGCAAGGTGACGTTCAACCCTACAGGCAACGCGGGCATGGCGACAGCAGGCAGCGGCGACGTGCTCACAGGCATCATCACGGCTCTCTTGGCACGAGGCCACTCGCAACGCAACGCCTGCCTGCTCGGCATGTATCTGCACGGACTGGCTGGCGATCTCGCCGCCAAGGAGCTGGGCAAGGAGAGTCTCATAGCAAGCGACATCATTGCGTATCTTCCGGCTGCCTTCAAATGGCTACAGGACTAAAGCGCGAAACAATAAAAACAAGATTTACCTACAAGAAAACAACAATGCTCATTATGAAAAGAATATTTTCTACATTGGCCATAGCCATAACAGCTGCTACTGCCGCCATGGCTCAATCAGCACAGGAAGGCATTTCTTATTTCTTGCCTAAGACAGGCGTGCAGATAGCGCTGCGCATAGAGAAGACAACATTCACGCCAGGCAAGCTGGCGCCCTACTCTGACATCTATTTCAAGAAACCGGCAGAGACACAACCCAGCGTGAGCTACCGCATTGTCGGAATCAGCTGCAACACCATGGCTGTGCCCGACAAGGACAAGAAGTTTGAGATCACGGTAGACAAGAAGCACAGCATAGTGAATGTCGACTGCGACAAGAACGGCGTCATCATGGCCATTAACGCCAAGGGACAGCCTGTGAAGGAGCGCACGCCGTTCAAGGCGGCACCTCAGCCCGCACCGCTGCAAGCTGAAGACTATATGAGCCAGGACATCCTCTCATCGGGCAACATGCCCACGATGGCGCGTATGGTGGCTCAGGAGATTTATGACATACGCGACAGCCGCAACCAGCTGTCACGAGGCGAGGCCGACTTCATGCCGAAGGACGGCGAGCAGCTCAAGATCATGCTTGCCCAGCTCAACACGCAAGAACGTGCTCTCACACAGGCCTTCCAAGGCACAACGGTGAAGGACACCACCGAGCAGGTCGTGACCATCATTCCCGAGAAAGGACAGGACAAGATGCTGGCCTTCCGCTTCTCTCGCCATTTCGGCCTGACCGACAACGACGACCTCTCCGGCGCTCCCTATTATGCTGTCGTTGAGGACGAGCACATCATTGATGAGCTGGAGACAACCGGCGACGAGAAGAAAAAGAAAGACGACCTCATGATCGGGGTTAGCTTGCCTGGAAAAATAAAGGTAAACATCGTGAACGACGGACGCACCGTGGCTCAATATTCTACCTACGCTGCCCAATATGGTCGCGTGGAACTGCTGAGCGGCGCTCTCTTCGGAAAGAAGATCACGTCTCACATCGTCCTCAACCCCGTGACAGGCAACGTTATAAGCTTGAAGACAGAACCGCTGGAATAATTTTAAAGGTAAAAAGGTAAAAAAGTAAAAAGGTAAAAAATATATAAACTGCGGAAGCTTTTTACAGGGAGCAGCAGGACTTTTATTTAGAGCTATGGGCTTTGACGTTATTAACTATGGCACTTAAGACCATTAACTATGGCATTTAAGACCATTAACTATGGCTTTTAGTTGCTATAAGCAATGAGCAGTAGAGCTCAAACGCCATGGCATATGTCCGTTAACTTCACTCGCGAAGCGAGTTAACTTCCCCTTAACTCCCCTTTAACTTCCCTTTTAACTCCCCTTTTAACTCCCTTTTAACTTCCCTATTAAAAACCTTTTTCCCATCATCAAGAATAATGGAAAACAAGAAAGTATCTCTTAGCAGCAAACAGTACATCGTGCCGTTTGTGCTTATCACCTCACTCTTCTTCATGTGGGGCTTCGCTCGTGCCATTCTCGACGTGCTGAACAAGCACTTCCAAAACGAACTGGACATAAGCATCACACAGTCGGCACTCATACAGGTAACAACCTATCTGGGCTATTTCCTTATGGCCATACCCTCAGGCCTGTTCATCAACCGCTTCGGCTATCGTCGCGGTGTGGTCTTCGGACTGCTCCTCTTCGGGCTCGGCTCGCTCCTCTTCATACCTTGCGCTGCGGCAGGCACCTTCTATGCCTTCCTTGCCGCCCTGTTCGTGATTGGCTGCGGACTGACCTTCCTCGAAACAGCTGCCAACCCCTACGCCACAGAGCTGGGACCAAAGGAGACGGCAACAAGCCGTCTGAATTTCTCGCAGTCGTTCAACGGTCTGGGATGTATGTTCGCAACGTTTGTCGTGGGACAGTTCCTCTTCAGCTCTAACGACAGCAACGAGGGCGGCAACGTCGTGGTGCCCTACGCCATCATGGGTGTGCTCGTACTCGTCATCGCACTTGTGTTCTCACGCGTCAACCTGCCCGAGATAAAGCATGCCGATGCCGGCAACGAAGACGAGAGCAAGCAGAGCGGCACACACAACCTGCGCCTGCTCTTCGGCAACAAGATGTTCCTCTTCGGTCTGGCTGCCCTCCTCGCCTACGAAGTGGCAGAAATATCCATTAACAGCTATTTCATCAACTTCGTCACCGGAATGGGATGGATGGCAGACAAGTCGGCAGCAATGGTCATCACAGCCGCCCTCTTCGTGTTCATGATCGGACGATTCATAGGCAGCTGGATCATGCGACGCGTGGCAGCAGAAACCATGCTCACCATTTGTGCCGTGGGCAGCGTGGCGTGCATGGTGCTCGTGATGCTCGACATCAAGGGTCTGTCGCTGGCAGCCCTCATCGCCAACTACCTGTTTGAGGCCATCATGTTCCCGACAATCTTCTCCCTGACGCTTGACGGACTGGGACGCCTCACCAAGAGCGCATCGTCTATCTTGATGATGACCCCTGTGGGCGGCTGCGGCTTCCTGCTCATGGGCCTCATCGCCGACCGCACCGACAATTTCCTGCTGCCTTTCTTCATTCCTCTCGTCGGTTTCGCCATCGTGCTTGCCTACGCCATGAGGAAACGGGCATTTCTGAAGAAAGCGTAAGCTTCAAGACTATGGTTCGCTGTGCTGACATTGTGGCGATTTGCCATGTCAGCATTGCAACGTCGCCTTATTATAATAATAAGGTGTGGGTTATTAACAAAAATTGAACAGCGCGAAGCATTAAAATTTGTTTTAACACTTGCTTTTCAAAAAGAAAATGTTAACTTTGCATCGGTATAAAGAAACAGCCGAAAAGAAAAGCACAACATTTTCGGCTGTCAAAAGACAAAAGACATATAATACACGTTTTAAAAATATTTTATAAAACTATGGTAAACTACAAAGAATTGGGCTTGGTGAACACTCGTGATATGTTCGCAAGAGCCATCAAGGGTGGTTATGCAATCCCCGCATTCAACTTCAACAACCTCGAGCAGCTTCAGGCTATCATCAAGGCTTCTTCAGAGCTGAAGTCGCCGGTTATCCTCCAGGTTTCTAAGGGTGCACGCGCTTACGCTAACGAGACTCTTCTCCGCTACATGGCAGAGGGTGCCGTTGAGTATGCAAAGGAGCTTGGCTGCAAGCATCCTGAGATTGTTCTTCACCTCGACCACGGTGACAGCTTCGAGCTGTGCAAGAGCTGTGTAGACCTCGGCTTCTCTTCAGTTATGATCGACGGTTCTTCACTGCCTTACGAGGAGAACATCGCCCTGACAAAGAAGGTTGTAGACTATGCTCATCAGTTCGACGTAACTGTAGAGGGTGAGCTCGGCGTGTTGGCTGGTGTTGAGGACGAGGTTTCTTCAGACGTATGCCACTACACAAAGCCTGAGGAGGTTATCGACTTCACAAGCCGCACAGGTGTTGACTCACTGGCTATCTCTATCGGCACATCACACGGTGCTTACAAGTTCACTCCCGAGCAGTGCACACGCGACCCGAAGACTGGCAAGCTCGTTCCTCCTCCATTGGCATTCGACGTTCTTGACGAGATCATGCAGAAGCTCCCCGGATTCCCCATCGTGCTCCACGGCTCTTCTTCAGTTCCCCAGGAGTATGTTGACATGATCAACGAGTTCGGCGGCAAGCTGCCCGACGCTGTTGGTATCCCCGAGGAGCAGCTTCGCAAGGCTTCTAAGAGCGCTGTTTGCAAGATCAACATCGACTCTGACTCACGTCTGGCCTTCACCGCTGCTGTTCGCAAGGTGTTCCACGACAAACCAGGTGAGTTCGATCCCCGTAAGTACTGCGGTCCCGCTCGCGACCTCATGGAGCAGATGTACAAGCACAAGATCATTGACGTGCTCGGCTCTGACGGCAAGCTCGCTCAGCTCGACTAATAAAGCAGCTGCTGCTTAACGGACAGTTCTTTTTGTAAGATTGTTCTTTTACAAAAGGGTCTATCCTGCAAGCACGACATAAAAGCACAAGGCGCACAAAACGTTCAATAGGTTTTGTGCGCCTTTTCTTTATATAATTTGCGCTTCGCGCATTTTTTACATTAATTTTGCCGCGCGAAGCGCGTATTAATGATAATTAATGGGGCATTAATGAAAATTAATGTTTAAAAAACAAACGAGCGCGAAGCGCTATGTAAATAATAATCCTTGGAAAGTTCAGTATCTTATAAAAATGACAGCTTTCTTGTCTATAAGACAACATTTTTTCTTTTTTTTCGCAATAAACCCCAATCTCTTGCGTTATTATAGCGTGTTTAAACGCTTTTTCATTATATTAGCAACGTTTGCATCAGCCGCAACAGAGGCCAATGCACAATATGACGTGTCGTTCAGCCACTATTTCGACATGGAGCCGACCTTCAACGCGGCTGCCGTGGGAAAGCAACCAAAGCTGAACATCACGGCAGCGTATGCCCTTGACATGGCGGGATTTGAGAACAACCCGAACACCATGTATGCCGCTGCCGACATGCCCGTCAGGTTCATCGGTGCCTTACACGGTGTGGGCTTGCAGTTTATGAACGACAAGATCGGTCTGTTCTCACACCAACGCCTGGCGTTGCAGTATGCCTACAAACACAAGCTGTTCGGAGGAACGATAAGTGCCGGCGTGAACGTTGGACTGCTCAGCGAGAGCTTCGACGGATCAAAGGTCGATGCAGGAGAAAGCAGCGACCCCGCATTGGCGACATCAAAAGTGGACGGCAACGGGCTGGACCTTGGAGCCGGACTCTACTATAACCGCGGCCCGTGGTATGTAGGCGTGTCGGCCACTCATCTCAACGCCCCGCTCATCGAGTTGGGAGAGAGCAACGAGCTGAAGATCGGCCCCACCTATTATCTCACGGCGGGCTACGACATAAAGTTGCGAAACCCGTTCCTCACCGTCAAGACATCAGCCCTCGGACGAACCGACGGCGTGGCATGGAGAGCCGACGTGACAGGACGACTCGTCTACACAAACGAGAAGAAGGTGATGTATGCCGGTCTCACCTACAGCCCCAACACATCGGTGACGCTTCTCATCGGCGGCCGCGTCCACGGCGTGATGCTCGGATACAGTTATGAGTGTTACACCTCCGCCATGAGCCTCGGCAACGGTAGCCACGAGCTGTTCATCGGCTATCAGATGGACCTCAACATGACGAAGAAAGGCAAGAACCGACATCAGAGCGTGCGAATTCTGTAAAGAATTTGTAAAGAAGAGAAGGCGGCTCTAAAAAAACAATAACTCTAAAAAAAGATTTTTTTGACTCTATAACAACGAAGGTTATCAACATAATGATGAAAAGAACAAACATTATATCTGTGCTCTCGGCAGCGGTCATTACGCTCTGCCTGACAGCTTGCTTCGGCAGCAAGTCGACCACATCATCAGGACGTGGAGGCGAACTGGTCGGCGTGGGTGGCGGACGCGGTTTCTCCGAGCCCACACCGTTCGGCATGACAAAAGTGGGCCGCGGCTTCCTACACATGGGTTTGCAGAAGGAAGACAGCCTGTGGGGCATGAAAACACCGAAGAAAGACATCTCGGTGGACGGATTCTGGATGGACGACACGGAGATAACCAATTCCGAGTATCGACAGTTTGTATACTGGGTGCGCGACTCAATCCTCAGAACACGTCTCGCCGACCCTTCATACGGCGGCGACGAGTCGTATATGATTACCGAAGACAAGAACGGTGACCCCGTGACCCCACACCTCAACTGGAAGAAGGCTCTTCCGCGCAAGCCGAACGAAGACGAGCAGCGTGCCATAGAGAGCCTTTATGTCACCAATCCCGTGACCGGTGAGAAGATGCTCGACGCCAGCCAGATGAACTACCGCTACGAGACTTACAATCTCACTGAGGCGGCGAAGCGCAAGAACCGCATCGACCCGACACGACGCAACTACAACACCGACGTGCCTGTGCCGACAGAAAATCCGTTCATATCCAAGGATACGGCGTATGTCAACGACAATGGCGACATCGTGCGCGAGACAATAACGCGCCGTCTGTCGAGCGACTACGACTTCCTGAACACGTATATCGTCAACGTTTATCCCGACACGACGGTGTGGATAAACGACTTCGAGAACGCATACAACGAGCCGTACACGCGTCTGTATTTCTCGCATCCGGGCTACAGCGACTATCCTGTAGTGGGCGTGTCGTGGGAGCAGGCCAACGCGTTTGCAAACTGGCGCACCGACTATCTGCGACGCTCGCTGGGCAAGCAGGGCGTCTACATCGAGCCGTTCCGTCTACCGACGGAGGCTGAATGGGAAATCGCTGCGCGTGCCGGTATCAACGAGAACAAGTATCCGTGGGCAGGCGAGATGCCTATGACCGACGACGGTTGCTTCTATGCCAACCTGAAGCCGGGAGAGGGCAACTACGTGCGCGACGGAAACCTGATAACATCGAAGTGCGGCACGTATGAGCCTAACGACAACGGTCTCTACGACATGGCGGGCAACGTGAGCGAATGGACTTCGACGGCGTTTACCGAAAGTCTTGACAAGCTGACAAGCGACATCAACCCTGAATACCGCTACAATGCCGCGGGCGAGGATCCTTACCGGATGAAACGCAAGGTGATACGTGGCGGATCGTGGAAGGACATTGCCCACAATGTGCGTGCTGACTTGCGTGCCTGGGAGTACCAGAACGAGCA
>OLZV01000072.1_pt1 | contig 58432 bp, 49 predicted proteins | sample 1644531 | NCBI WGS metagenome assembly OLZV01 (sample SAMEA103958115, study PRJEB25191) | human gut metagenome | biome: human-associated habitat [ENVO:00009003]; feature: intestine environment [ENVO:2100002]; material: feces | place: Germany | collected 2013/2015
GATGCAGTGACAAAAAATGGCTGACAATGCACGGATGCAACGACCACAAACGACCGCAAGAAAGCGCAACCACAATTATTCACTGTTCATTATTCATCATTCATTAGCATTACCCTCTCTTGTTCCGACACGTTTTTCACCGTACGGGGTATAAAATACAAGCTGTCAGCATACAGCATAACAATGAAAGGGGAGCTTTATACGAGTGTTGAAATAATAAAACGAAACGGAAGCGTCACCGCTGTGATAAGCGGCGAACTCGACCACTGCGAGGCGGCAGGCATACGGATGCAGATAGACCCCGAGCTTGAACATCTTATGCCGACTATGCTTATTCTGGATATGTCGGGTGTAACATTTATGGACAGCTCAGGAATAGGACTTATACTTGGCAGACAGCGTGTAATGGAATCGCTCGGCGGCGGTATCACAGTCAAGAACCCTTCGCCGTCCGTCCGCAGGATATTGCAGGTTGCGGGACTTTCAAGGCTGATCATAAGCGGTAAGAAAACGGAGGAATAAAAATGAAGTGCGAAAATTATGTTAAGCTGTCGTTCCCTGCCCTGTCACGAAACGAAAGCTATGCAAGAGCGGCTGTCGGCGCTTTTGTTTCCCAGCTCGACCCGACACTGGACGAGCTGGGAAGCGTCAAGGCGGCAGTGTCCGAAGCGGTGACGAACTGTGTAGTCCACGCCTATTCGGAATGTGAAACTGTCGGCATTATAAATATAACTGCTCGTATAAAAGAAGAAGATGTATACATAAAGATAACCGACAAAGGCTGCGGCATAGAGGACATAAAAAAGGCAATGGAGCCGCTGTTTACAACAAAGCCGGAGCTTGAGCGGAGCGGACTCGGCTTTGCGGTTATGGAAAGCTGTTGCGACAAGGTCAAGGTATCGTCAAAGGTAGGTAAAGGTACAACTGTTACCCTTACATTCCGTTTTGATAAAAAGGTGCTGAAATGAGCGCCGACAAGGACAATTCTTTCATCACGGAGCATTTTGCTCTGGTGCATTCTATAGCAAGCCGATTCAAGGACCGTGGGATCGAATATGACGAGTTGTTCTCGGCAGGGTGCGTCGGACTTGTAAAGGCAGGCAATAATTTTGACGAAAGCAGGGGGCTGAAGTTTTCAACATATGCCGTACCGGTTATCATGGGAGAGATCAAACAGCTTTTCCGTGACGGCGGTACTGTCAAGGTGAGCAGGGGATTAAAGGAGCTGTCGCTGAAAATATGCCGGCTGCGTGACGAGCTTGTCAAAAACGGCGAAGAACCGCATATTTCGGTGCTGGCGGAAAAGATCGGGATAACGCCCGAAGAAGCGTCGCTTGCGCTCGGTGCGTCATTACCGCCGCTGTCCCTCAGCAATTATGATGATGAGGAAAACGACGAAGGAACTTTTGACTTGCCTGTTGAGCCTGAACAGCCGAAAGCGCTGGACAGACTGGCTCTGCGACAGCTTGTTTCCCGTCTTGAGCCACTTGACCGCAGGCTTATAATACTGCGTTACAGCGAGGAATGTACGCAGAGCAGAACGGCAGAAATACTTGGAATGACGCAGGTTCAAGTGTCACGCAGAGAGAAGAAGATACTGGAGGGGCTGAGAAAACAGTTGCTGTGTTGACTGCGGCGGCAGATTGCCGCTGTCAATTCACCGTTTTTTTGTTTCTGCTTTGCCGAGATTATGTTATCGGCAGATATCTGTGACAGGACGATCGGATACGCGTATAATCAAAAAAATCTTTTCTACAAAATAACCAAAACCGACAACTCTCATAGGCATTATTCCTGCTATTTTGACGACGCAGTAATTTACTGTTAATTTGCCGTACGAAAGTGTTCGTGAAATATAAACAAAAATGAAGTGTAAAGTTTATGTAAAGAATCTACATTAAACAAAAAATGTTGAAAACTCGGTTGAAACTGTTGAATTGCAACGAGGGCTGTTGGGATATACAATAGGTTCAAAGAAAAAAATCTACCCGACAGGAAAGGAAGTTTTCAACTATGTCAAACGAAAGATACGAACTTAACAAAAACCTCGCCCAGATGTTAAAGGGCGGTGTAATAATGGACGTTACAACGCCTGAGCAGGCAAGAATAGCACAGGAGGCAGGCGCTTGCGCAGTTATGGCGCTTGAGCGTATCCCTGCCGATATAAGAGCCGCAGGCGGTGTCGCAAGAATGAGCGACCCTGCTATGATAAAGGGCATTCAGAACGCAGTTACAATTCCCGTTATGGCAAAGTGCCGTATCGGTCATTTCGCCGAAGCGCAGATACTTGAGGCTATAGAGATAGATTATATAGACGAGAGCGAGGTTCTTTCTCCCGCAGATGACAAGTACCACATCGACAAGACAAAGTTCAATGTGCCTTTCGTATGCGGTGCAAAGGACTTAGGCGAGGCACTCCGCCGTATCTCAGAGGGTGCTTCTATGATAAGAACAAAGGGCGAACCCGGTACAGGCGACGTTGTACAGGCTGTAAGGCATATGAGAATGATGCAGCAGGAAATCCGCAGGCTGACATCTATGTCAAAGGACGAGCTTTACCAGGCGGCAAAGGATCTTCAGGTCGACTATGAGCTTGTAAAGTATGTTGCGGAAAACGGCAAGCTCCCCGTTGTAAACTTCGCCGCAGGCGGCGTCGCAACTCCTGCCGATGCCGCTCTGATGATGCAGCTCGGTGCTGAGGGCGTATTCGTAGGAAGCGGTATCTTCAAGTCAGGCAACCCCGCAAAGAGAGCCGCCGCTATCGTAAAGGCTGTTACAAACTACACTGACGCTAAGATGATCGCAGAACTGTCGGAGGATCTCGGTGAAGCGATGGTCGGCATAAACGAACAGGAAATCGCTCTCCTCATGGCAGAACGAGGCAAATAAGGCGGCAGTGTGCCACTTCAAATTCCGACCTTTTTAAAGGTCGGTGCATTGCTAACGCTATCGAAACGGTCGGGGATAAACGATATTCCGGCTTATTGCGATTTGCGGCGAACCGCCGCCGGTAATTCCGACCTTTGCGGCAATGTGCCGCCTCAAATTCCGCCTTTATAAACATTAGAAATATATAAAGGCTTGCAAAACGGCGGATTTATAAAAAGTGCTGAGCAAAAAGATTGCTGTAATAAACCGCTCAGCCGAAAGGACACAACTAATGACAGTAGCAGTTCTTGCGCTTCAGGGCGCATTTGCGGAACACGAAAAAATACTCTCGAAGCTTGGTGCAGACAGCTTTGAGATACGTCAGAAAAAGGATCTTGACCGCAGCTTCGATCGCCTTATAATTCCCGGCGGTGAAAGCACAGTGCAGGGAAAACTGCTCCGTGAGCTTGATCTTTTTGACGGCATAAAGAGCCGTATCGAAAACGGTATGCCTGTCTACGGCACCTGCGCGGGTCTTATCCTGCTTGCAAAATCTATCTCAAACGACAGCGCACAGCACCTGCAGACAATGTCTATCGTTGCCAACCGCAACGCATACGGCAGACAACTCGGCAGCTTCCATACCGAAGCTCAGTTTGAGGATATAGGAGAAATTCCTATGACGTTTATCCGTGCGCCGTATATCGACAAGGTTTATGACGATGTACAGGTTCTCTCGGAGGTGGATGGAAAAATAGTAGCCGCAAGACAGAAAAATCAGCTTGTCACAGCCTTCCACCCGGAGCTTGACGGCGATACAAGAGTGCATGAGTATTTTCTGTCGATGTAATTTATAATTTAATACCAAGATCCGCTGTTTTTTAAACGGCGGATTTTTTGTTGCCGTCCAATCTTCCGCCCCCGCTTGCTTTATCAAAAATCATTTTTCCCAAAAATTAAAAAAATTTTCAAAACCCTCTTGACAAATTGCAAAAGCAGTGATATAATAAAGCCTACAAAATCGATAGGCTTTTAGAGATTAAACCGAACCGAAAACGAGGTAAGGATATGAACAAGGACATGACAAGATATATCAGCGGTTTCCGATGTTGATTTTAGCAGCATCTTCAAAGTAAGACAGATATACTTTTGTTGTAAATGCAACACACGGTTTTATACCGACGGAATAACAAACGAAAATTAAACTTAACGTATAACAGATTATGAACCGAAAAGGAGAAAATTACAATGAGAACTTTTGACAAGATCACAGACCTTATAGGCAGCACACCCATATTAAAGCTCAACAACTACATAGCTCTGAACGAGCTTCCCGCAAACATTTACGCAAAGCTCGAATACTTCAACCCCGCAGGAAGCGTAAAGGACAGAATCGCAAAGGCGATGATAGACGACGCCGAGGCTAAGGGCGCACTTAAGCCCGGTGCAGTTATAATCGAGCCTACAAGCGGTAACACAGGTATCGGACTTGCCGCTGTAGCCGCTTCAAAGGGCTACAGAATAATCCTCACAATGCCCGAAACCATGAGCGTTGAACGTCGTAATCTGCTCAAGGCTTACGGTGCAGAGCTTGTACTCACGGACGGTGCAAAGGGTATGAAGGGCGCAATCGCAAAGGCAGAGGAGCTTGCACAGCAGATTGAGGGCGGCTTCATTCCCAGCCAGTTCACAAACAGCGCCAACCCCACCGCACACTTCAACACAACCGGTCCTGAGATATGGGAAGATACGGACGGCAAGGTTGACATCTTCGTAGCAGGCGTAGGCACAGGCGGTACGGTTTCCGGTGTCGGTAAGTACCTCAAGAGCAAGAACCCGAACGTAAAGGTAGTTGCAGTTGAACCCGCAGGCTCGCCCGTGCTTTCAAAGGGCGTGGCAGGACCTCATAAGATACAGGGTATCGGCGCAGGCTTTGTTCCCGAAACGCTTGATACCAAGATTTATGACGAAATAATCGCAGTCGAGAACGAGGACGCATTCGCTACAGGCAGAACGCTTGCAAGAAAAGAGGGCTTACTTGTCGGCATCTCATCCGGTGCGGCAGTTTACGCGGCTTCACAGCTTGCAAAGCGCCCCGAAAACAAGGGCAAGAACATTGTTGTCCTTCTCCCCGATACAGGCGACCGTTATCTCTCAACGCCTATGTTCGCAGAATAATTCAGAAATTTCTACACCCAATTTTATATAGCCATCGCAAAAGCTGTCTCAAACGGACAGCTTTTTGCATTTTGATTATAAAATAACGTCAAATAATCACCGGAAATCCGTATCACAGCGTTATCTTATAACCGCATTTTGCAAGTTACGATTCCTAAACTTGCACAAACGTGCTTGTGCTATAGCACAAAACCCTGTAAAACCGGTTGACCTCTCAGACTTTCGGTAGTACAATACAGGTAAAGAAAAAAACAAGTACCGCAACGGCGCAGGACGATGAAAGTTCTGCGCCGTTTTGTTTACAAAGGAAAGGATGACGTACAAATGTATGAATGCAGTTTAGACAGAATGAAGGATAAGATCTCCACTTTCAGCAAATTCGGTGATGCAGGTCACGGCGGTATCACACGTTACTCGCTCTCACACGAGGCTATTATGGCGCGTAACGAGTTCATCAAGCGTATGAAGGCTATCGGCGCAGAGATCGAGATAGATGATGTTGCGAATATCTACGCAACGCTCCCAGGCACAGACCCCGACGCAAAGCGTATCGTAATGGCTTCCCACTGCGACTCGGTAAAGAACGGCGGTAACTATGACGGTATACTCGGTGTTATGTCGGCTATGGAGGTGCTTGAAACAGTACACGAGAAGAACATCCCCCATAAGCATCCTCTCACCGCTATGATATGGACAAACGAGGAGGGTTCGCTGTATCCGCCTGCTATGATGTGTTCGGGTATCGTATGTTACGATTATCTGCCTGAAGATATCAGATGCAAGTTCAAGTATGAGGATATGATGAATTCTAAGAGCATCCTTGACAACAAGTCGACATTCGGTGAAGCACTTGACAAGTCGGGATTCAAGGGCGACAAGAAGTACCGCCTGTCACCCGACAGATATATGTATATGTTTGAAACTCACATCGAGCAAGGTCCTATCCTTGAAGATGCAGGAAACGATATAGGCGTTGTTGACTGTGTACTGGGTATGTTCAACTACAGACTGAAGTTCTACGGACAAACGACCCACGCAGGCACATTCCCGATGCCCAAGCGCCGTGACGCATTCTTTGCCGCATCGCAGACTCTGTGCTATCTGCATGAGGAAATCGACAAGCTCGGCTACAGCGACCTTGTTTACACAACGGGCGAGGTTGTATGCCACCCCTGCGTACATACCTGCGTACCCGACTTCTTCGACTTCTCGTTCGACTCACGTCACGAAGACCCCAAGGTACTTGAAAAGGTACTGGCTATCGTAAAATCCTGCGAGGAAAAAACGTGGGCAGGCTGTACCTGCAAGGTTGAAAGGGCTTGGAACCGTGATACTGTCTACTGGGATAAGAAGCTGGTAAGCTATGTAAAGGCATCTGCAGAGGAATGCGGTATCAAGCACCAGTATATCCACTCAGGTGCAGGTCACGACGCGCAGTTTGCCGCATATATGCTCCCGACAACTATGATATTTGTACAGTCGAAGGACGGTCTTTCACACTGCGAGCCGGAATATTCAAGCCCGGAGCATTGCACTGAGGGCGCAACGGTTATGCTGAATGCTGTCCTTAAGGCAGATAATGATTGATTATAATGACAACCACTTCTTTTTTTGGTATATTTCCTGACTGATTTTGCTTTATCTGATTTACTTTCACCCGCTTTTACTGCGGGTGATTTTTTTGCGGTCAGGGTTCATTACGGACAGTAATTAAAAATAGAATAATAAGGCTTGATTTTTTATTTAAACTATGGTACAATAGTACAGTATCAGAAATAGAACCCGTGATTATGGGTGTAAGCCCTGTGCAAGGGAGTCCTGTGAACCATGTCAGGCGGGGAACCGAGCAGCATTAAGCAGTTATGACCTGTGCCGCAGCAAGTTTACACTCATAATCATGGGTTCTATTTTTATGTATTGATTTTGTCACAGGAGGGTCAGCTTATGCATCTTGCACTTTATCGTAAGTATCGTTCTGCCACCTTTGACGAAGTAATTTCGCAGGAACATATAACCACCACGCTGAAAAATCAGATAAAAGCCGGCACACCCGCTCACGCTTATCTGTTCACGGGATCAAGAGGAACGGGTAAGACGACCTGTGCAAAGCTGATGGCAAAGGCGGTAAACTGCTTATCTCCCGTTGACGGCAACCCCTGCGGAGAATGTGAAAGCTGTAAGGCGATAGCCGCAGGCTGTCCGGATATAATCGAGATGGACGCAGCCTCAAACAACGGCGTTGACGATGTAAGGGCGCTGCGTGACGAGGTAATGTATGCCCCGACAATGTGCAGATACAAGGTATACATAATAGACGAGGTGCATATGCTCTCTGCGTCGGCGTTCAACGCTCTGCTGAAAACCATAGAAGAACCGCCGCCGCACGTTATATTCATACTTGCGACTACCGAAATACACAAGGTGCCTGCGACTATCGCATCAAGATGTCAGCAGTTCCGCTTTTCAAGAATTGACGTAGAAGAAAGCACAAAGCGGCTGTGCGAGATAGCAAAAAAAGAAAACGTAAATATAACCGAGGATGCGGCAAGACTTATTTCAAGATTGTCCGACGGCGGTATGAGAGATGCGGTTTCTCTGCTTGACCAATGCATAAGCGTAAGCAACGATATAGATGAGGAAACAGTCCGTACTACCGCAGGCATTGCAGGAACAGACCATCTGTTCGCACTTGCGGAATGCGTCCGTGAGCATAACGCTCCCGAAGCTCTGAAGATAATTGACGAACTGCACAATCAGTCGAAGGATCTTATGCTTCTTCTTGACGAGCTTTTGTCACACTTCAGAAACCTGTGTATGCTGACTGCAACAAACAACGACTTCTCGCTTATACCCGCAGGAAGCGGAACGAGAAACGACCTTGCAAGGCAGACAAAGGAGTTTACTCTCGGAGAAATAATGCGGTGTATGGATATACTGCAGGACTGCATTGCAAGAACACCGAAAACGGCAAAGCGCAAGACGGTTGCCGAAATGTGCCTTATAAGGCTGTGTACGCCAAGACTTGACAGCGACTTCTCTGCTCTGTCGTTAAGACTTGAGAAGCTTGAGAACAGGCTCGACAAGCTGTGTGACGGCGAGATAAGCATTCAGCCGAGAAGTACCGTAACAACAAACGAAATAACGAGATCCGCAGAGCCTGTCCGGACGGTAAGCAACAAGCCGCAGGATATCATTGCGGATACCTTAAATAAGATAGAAAACAAGATAAATACCGTATCTGACAACCCGGAAGACGAGAAAGCCCCGGTTGCTCCGATGCAGCAGACTGAAATAAATCAGAGTGTTCCCGACAGCAAGCCCGACCGGCTGTTTGATGGTACTGGCGGTGCTGATGATAACACAAGTGCACTAAACGAAGATGCTCCTCCGTTTGACCTTGACGAACCGCAGGCAAGCATTGCTCCCGCTCCGCAGGAACAGGCGAGCAAGACAGGCGGCAACGGCGACAAGCCTGATTGGCTGTTTGAGGGTACGGGCGGTGCTGACGATAACGCAAGCGCAGGAAACGAAGATGTTCCGCCGTTTGACCTTGACGAACCGCAGGCAAGCGTTGCTCCGACAGAGCAGGAACAGGCAAGCAAGACAAGCGGTAACGGTGACAAACCGGATTGGCTGTTTGAGGGTACGGGCGGCACAGACGATATCGCAAGCACAGGAAACGATGATGTTCCGCCGTTCGACCTCGACGAACCGCCTATAAACGTCGCTCCTGCCGAGCCTGCTCAACAGGCTGAACAGGTACAGTCGGGTGATATTCCGCCAAGGACAGCATATGAGCAAAGCACAAAAATGCCGAAAACACAGGATACCGGCAATGCCGATCCCCGTATAGCTGAGATACTTGACAGGCTTCCAGTTATACTGCAGGCTATACTGGGACAGGTGCAGGTGACGCTCGGTCGGGATACGGTGAATATCAGCGGTTATCAGAAATTCCAGTACGATTTTCTGACAACGGGCGATTCAAAGGAACGCCTCGAAAAAACCGCCGGAGAAGTACTCGGCAGAAAAGTGAAAATGGTGTTTGACGGCGATGACAATGCAGACACGCAGACAGCTGAAAACGACCCTATTTCCGACTTCCTTACAAAAGCGGAAAAGATGGGCGTAAAAATAAAATATAAAAAATCAAAAAATTAAGTCGGACGACTTAAAGATACGAAAGGAAAAATCAAAATGAAAGCAAGATTACCCAAGGAATATCAGAACAGAGGCGCAAGCAACATGAACAGCATGATAAAGCAGGCTCAGAAGATGCAGGAAGACATCGAGCGTGTACAGGCTGAACTTGAAGCAAGAGATTTCACAGCTTCTGCCGCAGGCGGAATGATCGAAGTAACTATGAGCGGCGCCAAGGTGCTCAAGGAGGTTAAGCTCAACCCCGAAGTTGTTGACAAGGACGCTATCGAGGATCTTCAGGACGTTATCATTGCAGGCGTAAACGCTGTTATCACACAGATCGAAGAAGTAAGTGCCGCAGAGATGGAAAAGGTTACAGGCGGAGTTAACATTCCGGGACTTGTTTAATAATGGCTGAATATAATTCTCAACCGCTGATAATGGCGGCGCAGGAATTTGCAAAGCTCCCAGGCATAGGACTTAAGACGGCACAGCGCCTTGCATACTATATACTCAACGCTCCCGAAGAAGACGTTGAGCAGTTTGCCGAGGGCATACTCTCGGCAAGACGCAGTATGAAGATCTGCAAGGAGTGCCAGAACATATGCAGTTCGGACAAGTGCGACATCTGTTCCAGCGACCGCAGGGATCACAGAGTGATATGCGTTGTCGAGAGCCCCAAGGACGTTTCCGCTATAGAACGCAGCGGCGGCTTTGACGGAGTATATCATGTCCTTCACGGTCTGCTGTCGCCGATGAACGGAATAGGTCCGGAACAGCTCAAAATAAAAGAGCTTATGGCAAGACTGTCCGACGCCGATGAAGTGATCATGGCAACCAGTCCTACCATTGAGGGTGAAGCTACTGCGACATATCTTTCACGAATGATAAAGCAGCTCGGCGTAAAGGTAACACGGCTTGCCTACGGACTGCCAGCAGGTGCATCACTGGAATATGCCGACGATGTAACACTTCAGAGAGCGCTTGAAAACCGCAACGAAATATAATTATACCTTCGGGAAAGGAATATTACAATGACACAGGAACAGCTCAACGCAATACAGGAACAGACAAAGAAAATAACCAACCCGAAACTGCTTGAGATAATGAGAAAGCTGAAAAAGGCTTCCGAGGAAAAGACAAACACAACGCCTCAGGATCAGGAAGACTATATAAACAACCTGATGACTGCAAAGCTCATTGCTCCGGTTACAATAACCGATATGACCGGAGAAAAGGACAACCAGATAAAGGTTCAGTTCTCAAGCCTTGCCAACCCTCAGAAGGAAAGATACTTTATGGTGTTCACAGATGTTGAAACATTACACAAGAACATTCAGGACACCGATAAGATCTTCCTGCTTGCTGTAACATACAAGGATCTTGCAGTTATGCTCTCCTCCCCCAACTGTGCAATGAAAGGCTTTGTTATCAATCCTTTCACAGAGAATATAATCTGCGGACCCCAGCAGTCTGAAGTTATCGCACGATATATCAATCAAAAGAGATTCAACAACGGTGAGCTTACCGTTATAAATGAAGTGACCGGCGTACCCGAAACCGTAACAAAGCCTATAATGACATACTTTGACGGACGCAGGGACGTAAAAAAGGCATACATTATGAATATGCGCAAGGTAAACCAGCTCAACCGTCTTATAATAGTTGATTTCGAGGGTGAGGACGATAAGTTCAATGACTTTGCAAGCGACTTTACAGACAAGGTACTCAAAGATATAAACGACGAAAAAGCGCCGTTTATGGTAATGAATTTCAATCAGCCTGCCGCAAAACAGGCAACAAAGGAAAAAGTACCGTTCTACGTTAAGGTCGGATGATTATTACAAACGGCTTAACGGTTAATCTGTTACACAGAAAAATCAACACAAAAAAAAGAGGCGTATGCCTCTTTTTTGTTTATTCTGCGGAAATTTTCATTTATTTTTTGCATTTACTTGACGAAAATGCGGTTATGATATATCATTATACTGTATAATTAGGTTTAAACGGACAGGAGAAAGCATGAAAACTATTATTTCGGCATCAATGCTAGCGAGTGATCTTGCAAATATAGAAAAAGAAATCCACCGCACCGAAAACGCTCAGGTCGAATGGCTTCATATCGACGTTATGGACGGCGTTTTTGTTGATAATATAACCTACGGAAATAACGTTGTAGCCGCTATGCGCAAGGTAAGCGACATATATTTTGATACGCACCTGATGGTAACGGACCCTACAAAGCTTATTCCGCTGTTTGCAAAAGCAGGCAGTAATATGCTCACTATCCACCTCGAAAGCAACGGCGACGCAAAAGCAAACCTTGCCGCTATAAGAGAAAACGGTATGCAGGCAGGACTTGCGATAAAGCCCGCTACCGACTGGAAAGAAGTCATACCTTATCTGCCATTATGCGATATGGTGCTTGTAATGACAGTTGAACCCGGCTACGGCGGTCAGGGATTTATCCCCGAATGCGCCGACAAGGCAGGCAAGCTTCGCAAGTACTGCAACGAAAACGGATTTGATGAAATGAATATCCAGGTTGACGGCGGAATAAATGCCGCTACAGCCGATACCGCCAAAAAAGCCGGTGCGAATGTACTCGTCGCAGGAACATATCTTTTCAAGGCAGAGGATATGAAAGCGGCGACAGACGCTATACGCTAAAAACAGGACGGAAGGATATCAAGCGCCTTATCTGTAAGCAGAGCATAATATTCTTCGGTATCGCCGACAGGCAGGTCGCCTGTATATGTCTCAACGGAATATTCCGCAGATATGCGGCGCACCGCTTTTATATCCGAATGCGGATATACGATAAGACGGTAGCTGTTATCCGCACGGCAATGATAAAGCAGAGCCTTCCGTGACGCTTTGCGCAGTACCCTGCACAAAGCCGCAAGGTCGCCTATCGCCCCTGTGCATACAACGGCGAACCCCCGTGATGATACGGCAGTATTATTCTGCACACCTTTAAGGCAGGAGATATAGATTATACAGCCTCCGTTACTTTTCGGAAACGCCTCCACAAGCAGACGTTCCCCGCTCAGTCCGAGGTCGTGGTCTTCGCTGAGCCCCGATATCAGTCTTGAAATCGCAAGCTCGGCGGCACGGGAATGTCCCGATATATCCTCGCTCCTTACATGATATCCGCTCATATCCGACGGTTCAAGCGTTATTTTCACGGTATTTCCGGCAAGATCGTCAATTTGCATATGATACCTCCGATAAACATATTTACAGACAGTTTCCGGTCTGAAAGGATAAAATAAAGTAATGAACACACCCACAAATGAAGCTTTACTGAAAAAGATAGATGAAGCGCCCTTGCTGATGTCAAAGGAAGCGGCGCGAAAAAAGCTGCGTAAGCCGCGCAGTATATACGGCGACCAGATACTCTTTATGCTGGCTATAACGGTAATCGCAACCTGCTTTTACGGCTGGCGTGTCGTTGTTGTATGCGCCTGCTCGGTGTTTACCTGCATACTTACCGATATGGCGGGCTGTTTTCTGTCAAAGAAAGAATACGGCGTAAAGGACTTATCAACTATCGCTTACGGTATGGCGCTGGCGCTTATGTTGCCTGCAAGTGTAGAATATTATATAGTGATAATCGGCGCTGTGCTTGCAATTACCGTTAAACATATATTCGGCGGCAAGGACAACTATATATTCAACCCTGCGGCAGTCGCAATTGCGTTTCTTATAATCTGCTATCCGACACAGGTGCTGATGTACCCCCAACTCGGCACTCAACCTGAAATTTTCGGTGACGCCGGAGTGCTTGTAAGCGGCATCGAGAGCAATTTTATAAAAAACGGCGCTATGCCGTCGCTGACGGAGCTTGAGATACTCATGGGCAGATTTGCAGGTCCAATGGGAACAACGCATATACTTGTGCTGATAGTCAGCGGTATCTGCCTTATTTGCAGAAGAAGCGTTTCACTGTCGGCTACGGTAGGCGGTATTGCTGTTATGGGCCTGCTGTCATATCTTACAAGCAGTGTACAGCCTGCTACAGACGCAGTCGTATTCCGTTTTATAAGCGGATTTGTACTGTTCGGATTTATCTTTCTTGCCAGCGATCCGCAGACGCTCCCTCTTACAAACGGAGGCAGGATGCTGTACGGTATTGCGCTCGGCGTAATAACGGTAATATTCCGCAACACCGCCAATATTGAAGGTATATTTGTTTTCTCTCTTCTGATAGTAAATGCACTGTCGCTGTATCTTGACAAGCTGGCATTCGTTATCGCCGTTGAAACAAAACAGATCGTGCGGTATCTGAAACATAACCTCGGTTCATTTGAACGTATGACCAAGGACGTAAAACAGGGTAAGACACCCTCGCTTTCGGATACTCAGGAAATTATGATAGAGCCCGTTAATTATAATATGCCTCCTATTGACAATAAGGTGACAAAGGTAAAACGTCACAAAAAGTCGGTATTCGAGAATATATCGGATAAAATATCGGATGCGGCAAAGAAGAAAAATACCGCAAAGGAAAGCAACGTTATCGGGGACAATACCGACAACGCAGTCAGCAAAACGGAAAAGGAGGCGCAAAATGGCTCAGGCAAAACAACTGAAACCGGAAAAAACACGGAAAAGTGACTTTAAATTCACCCGTGACCTTATAGACGGACTTGCAAAGCAGAATGTCGTGCTTATGACCGGCATTGTAAACGCGCCTGTAATAATCGCCGCAACGACCTTCAAGAAGGGCGTGGTAATCGCTCTTGCTTTTGCGATAATATCGTTCCTGACAATCGTTACCTGTTCGTTTGTTCCGAAAAAGATAGTTTACACTCTCAGAGTAATTATATATGCGCTGGTAGGCTCGGTCTATTATATCCCGACCGTACTTCTTTTAGAGCAGATTTTTCCGCTTACGGTCGAGCTTATCGGTATCTATATGCCGCTTATAATCACAAACGCTCTTATCTTCTCGAAAACGGAAAGCCGTTTCTATCTTGAGGACAAGCTGAAAATGATAATCGACGTGATCTTCTTTGTGGCAGGATTCGGCATAGTATGCGTGCTGACGGGAGGCTTCAGGGAACTGATATGCTTCGGTACGTTTGCCGGAATAAATCTGTTTGATTTCAAGATTGCGGCTTTTGAATCGCCTTTCGGCGGATTTATACTTGTCGGAATTATGGCAGGAATGTTCAGGGCGCTGTACAACTATCTGCGTAACCGCAGAATAAGACAGAACAGAGAGGAACAGAACAAGGCGGCGGCAGAACAGATATTCCGCTCAAGCACGGAAACCGATGGCGCTACCAATGCTATGATTGCCGACAAGAGCAACGAAGCAAAGGAGCAGAGCAATGGATAAATTGGCACTGTTTATCAATACCGCCATGCTTGCGATGTTTGTAGAAAATGCGATATTCTCCCGTGCGCTCGGCACAAGCGTGGCGTTCTATGCGTCAAGAAAAAAAGAAAGCATATTCGGACTCGGGCTTGGCATAACATACGTTATCGTGGTTTCAAGCTGTATAACGTTCTTTGTTGACGGGTGGCTGGCTGACTGGCAGTATTTCTATGTAGTCATGCCGCTTATATACACACTGATAGTGAGCATAGTATATACAGGCAGTCTGCTTCTTCTGTGGAGATTTTTCCCGAAAATATTCAGAAATATAAAGAAATACGTACATCTGTCGGTGTTCAATGCGGCAGTGCTCGGTGCGCTGTTCCTGAACACGACATATCACGCTGATTTCTTTTCGTATATGGGATTCGGAGTAGGTATTGCGGCAGGATTTTTCATTGCGGTATTCTTCCTTCATATCGCAAACGAAAGACTCAACTCTCCGCTTATCCCCGAAGCCTTCAGAGGAATGCCGATAATGATGGTATTTGTCGGCATTATGTCACTTGCATTCTATGCGCTGACAGGATATAACACAGGCGCTATCTGATAATTTCTAAAATGGAGATACTGATATGAGCAGAAAAAAAGGATTCAAGGTAAAACGTTCAAGAAGAAATCTGTATAAAAAACGTAAAAGCACCGGCAGGAAGATATTTGACGGGGTTCTTTTCATTGTGATACTGGGCGCACTTGTCTTTGTGGGATACTCGGTCGCTTCTCCGCTGATAAAGTTTTTCGGCGGAAACGGTGGCAATTCCTCTGTGAGCGAGCCTGCGTGGACACCGCCCGAATCGCTCCCCGAAACATCGGACAGCAATTCGCAGGCAAACACTTCGGATAACACGTCTGACAACTCAGGCGGCAGTGATACAACAAAGGATAACACCTCCTCAGCGCCAAGCGAGGTAACATCTGCTTTTGCGACGGTTGCTCCCGACTCCGCACTGAAAAGCGATGCCGCACTGAATAAGTTCCTTGCCTCGGCAAAGGACGGCGGTTATAACACAGTCGTATTTACGCTTAAAAACACTACAGGCGAGCTATTATACAAATCATCGCTTAAAGCTGTAAAGGATAACACAGACGTAAATAAGGGCAGTCTGACAGCGGCTCAGATAGTAAAGGCTTGCAAGGCGGCAGATATTACCCCCGTGGCAGCAATAACCACACTGTACGACAGAAAAACGCCTTACCTTTTCGACGACGCAGGATATATAATAACAGACGGAAACTGGAGCTGGCTGGACGCAGCGGCTGACAACGGCGGTAAACCGTGGACAACGCCGTATTCGACAAATGCGGTAAACTATTATGCGGATATCTGCGGCGAGCTTGCAAAGGCTGGCTTTGCCGATATCGAGCTTGAAAACACTGTCTTCCCAAACTTCCAGTCATATGACTATTCACTGTTGTCAAAGGATCTGCAAAACGCAAACAGATGTGAAAAGCTTGCGGCCCTTGCAGAAGCCTGCGCAAAGAAGGCAAAGGACGCAAAGGCTACCGCAACAGTCGAGATAAAAGCGGACGCACTGCTTACAATGTCGGCAACGGCATATGACGGTACGGCTGAAATATGGTCGGCTAAAGACAAGATGACAGCCGCAGGAGTGCTTGTAACCATGGATATGTCGCTCCTTGGCACAAAGCTTCAGACCTCGGCAGACAAGACAGTAACAGTTGAAAAGGATAAGGTCAAGGCGGTAAATCAGATATTCACGCTTGTAAAGAAGGCTGTCGGCGACAAGGAAATATCGGTCGGAATAACAGACAGTGCAAATTTAACGGCTGACGAAATCAAAAATTGTAAAACGGCGCTCGAAAAGCTCGGATTTACCGATATAAGATTTGAATAAATACACAAAAGTGCTTGCATTTGCGGCATTTTTAAGGTATAATTAGAGAATAATGAAAGAGCGAATATCGCACGGAAAAGAAAGGAATACAAAATGACAGAATTACTGACATTATTGACAAGCAACGGACAGACAGCCACAGCTACACCACAGGGCGGAAACGATATAGTGAGCATACTTACAATGCTTATCCCACTCGCACTTATGGTAGTTATATTCTACTTCCTTATCATAAGACCCGAAAAGAAGCGCAGCAAGAAGATGCAGGAAATGCTCAACAACCTTGAGGTTGCCGATGAAGTAGTAACAACAGGCGGTATTGTAGGCAGAGTATTAAGAGTTACAGATGATACTGTACTTATCGAAACAGGCTCTGACAGAACAAAGATCCGTGTATTAAAGAGCAGTATTGCTGAAAACAGAACTGTTCACGATGATACGGAATCAAAGTAAGATATTCTGAGATCATAACAAACTACACCCCACAGCTTATGCTGTGGGGTGTTTTGCTGTATATTGCTTTTTATTCAGACAGCGCTGAACGACGTATCAGAACTTACGGAACCGCCGTTATAACTGTCTTAGTGTTTATTATCGTCAGTGGACCGCTCGGTTTTTGTTACCGTGCTGTAAAGATAAATGTCACGGGAATCATTTAACTTGAAGCTGTCGGGTACAACATAATCAGCCGCTCCGGATTGGTATCTGACGCTCGTCAGCTTTGACTTCATAATGCCCGAGCCGATGAAGCCGATGATAATTCCGACAACTACGCTGATGCAGACCGCAATAATAATATCACGGGTCGCTACGGGAGCTTTGTCGCTGTCATCGTCCTCTGTATCGCCGGTTTCGTTTATTGCGGCGGTGTCGTAGTTATCGCTGAGCGTCACTGTCGCAGAGTCGTCGCTTATTATATCAAGAGCGGTATCGGCTTGTGCTTCCTGTGCTGTCAGAAGTACCTGTGCGTCATTTCCGGCAGTGTTAAAGTCGCTGTCAGCAAAGGCAGGAATCGATGCTCCGACTGCTATTATTGCCGCCGCAAGTATGGCTGTAATTCTTTTCTTCATCATATATAAGCCCCCTTAATTCAGTAATACAAATGCGGAAACGGCAAGTGCGGCAACAGTTGCTATCAGGGCGATAAGTCCCGTCCAGCGCCAGTATGCGCCCTTATCGAGCGGCAGATTTCCTACGAATTTTCCTGTCTGTCCGTTCATTGCAAAGTTGTATATATCGCCGTTCCACTTGGCTGTAAGCAGCCATACGGGATATAAGGCATACTTCACCGTGCCGTTATCAAGCTGTACGGATGAACTTTCGGTGGTTACCGATGTGAAGTCGGTGGTGGTGCTTGTAAGGCGGTCAAGCGTGCTCTTTTTGATACGCTCGTTGGCTCTGCCGTTGCTTTCGTTGGAATCAACGTCATACTTGTCAGCTATATAGCCCGAAAGATATGCGGTCTGGAAAGCCACCTCTCCGTCTGCTGTAAACGGTTCGAGCGACTCCATAAGGTCGTCCGCCATCTTGCTTGAGCCGTCGACCGGCACTCTCTCGTAGTCCATTGAGCCGTTGCGGTAAAGCCTGTAGTGCGATGTCTTGGTGTAGTTGTACTTGTCATCGCTCCAGCTTTTGACCTTGGTTGCGTGGAAATATGCCTGTGCATCGGCGTGTGCGTCATAGAGCCAGAAAGGAACGTAAACGCCCTTTATATCGTCTATGTAGCTGTCCGTTCTGAATGCCTTTGGTAAGAGGCGCTTTTTGCAAAGGTGCTGTTTAAAGCCGTTCTTTGCCGCTTCCTTATCCAGCTTGAACGGGATTATTATATCGGGTCGCTTGTCGCCTGCAAACTGACCCACCATTACTACCGGGCTTCCGCAATAGGGACAGTCGGTGGCTCCGGTGGTATCGTCACAGACGATCTGACCGCCGCAGGAATTACAAAGGTAGACCTTCTGACCGTCAAGCTCTCCCTGCATCCACTCGTTACTGGGCTGGCTTGACCAGTCCATCATATCGGGCTTTTCTTCCTTAAGGACGTCGTCGTTGCTCTTAAGGGTTTCTGCGTCAAACTCGTTGTCGCAGTAGGGGCATTTCATCTTCTGTGCGTCGGTATCGAACTGTAGCGGTCCGCTGCAGCACGGGCATTTGTATTCAAGTATAGCTCCCATATAATGTATTTTCCTTTCGTTTTTGGTAAATATCATACTGATGTATTCAGTATATCATATAACCGGAGGTCGTGCAATACACAAATGGGTAATTTTTTATAATCTGTAATACGTTACATTGCGGATCGGTTGCTCAGGCAATAGTTCTTTTTGCGTTGATTGTGGTATGAGCCGGATTTTTAAGATGTGTGGGATTATTAAAAGTCTGCCTCCGCCGTTCAGATAGAACAGCAAAGGCAGACCGGTTATAACAAGAGCCTATAATCCTGATAATTACTTTTCTTCTTCATCAAGCAGATTGGTCATACTCTTAAGGCTGATTGCAAGTGTGGAAGCGTTGTGGAACAGTGCCGAGGTCGTCGGTTGGATTATTCCGCCCACACCGAGTAGTATCAGCATAAGATTGAACGATACGATAAAGCGGTAATTGTGGTGAATCCTTTTCATAAGCGCTGAGCTTATCTTTCTGAGGGTTACCAGCATATAAAGGTCTTCGGACGATACCGTAATGTCGGCAATCTCCTTTGCTATGGCGGCTCCGGTATTTATGGCAATACCTGCGTCGGCTTCGGACAGTGCGGGAGAATCGTTTACTCCGTCGCCTATCATTATGACCTTTCTGCCCTTTTCGTGTTCACGCTTTATGAAATTAGCCTTATCCTCGGGGAGAACACCTGCGTGGAATTCATCAACGCCGACCTTTGCCGCTACCGCCTTTGCGGTCTGCTCGTTATCGCCCGTCATCATAACTATCTTGCTTATACCGCAGTCGTGGAGCGCCTTTATAGCGTCTGCCGCTTCAGCTCTCAGCGGGTCTGATATGCAGATTACTGCGGCAAGCACACCGGATATGGCAAGATACAGGTGAGAATATTCGCCCGACAACGAATTGAAAAGCTCCTCGTCACCCTCGGGTACTACACAGCCCTCATCTTCAAATACAAAGTGAGCGCTGCCGATTATAACCTTCTTGTTCTCAACCATACTGGATATGCCATGTGCTACGACATATTCAACGCTTGAATGATATTCTTCGTGGCTGAGCCCTTTTTCCTTTGCGGCGGCTACTACGGCATTTGCCATTGAGTGAGGATAATGCTCTTCAAGACAAGCCGCAAGACGCAGCATCTCGTCTGCATCTCTGTTACCGAAAGAAATTACCTTTTCAACTGTAGGTGCGGCATAGGTAAGCGTTCCTGTCTTATCGAACACGATAGTGTCGGCTTCGGACACGGCTTCAAGAAACTTGCCGCCCTTTACGCTTATCTTATAGTTACTGCACTCACGCATTGCCGAAAGTACGGCTATAGGCATTGATAGCTTCAGCGCACACGAGAAGTCGACCATAAGCACAGCCAGCATCTTGGTTACGTTACGGGTCAGAAGATAAGTAAGTATCGTTCCTCCGAGCGTATATGGAACAAGTCTGTCTGCAAGCCTTGACGCTTTATCCTCAGAAGATGATTTGAGTTTTTCGGACTGCTCTATCATCTTTACTATACGGTCATATCTTCCGCCGCCGAGAGCTTTATCAACGCATACGACACATTCGCCCTCTTCTACTACAGTACCTGCATAGACATAGCTTCCCTCGCTCTTTCTGACGGGGAGAGATTCGCCTGTGATAGACGCCTGATTTACTGTAGCTTCTCCGCCTGCAACCTTACCGTCAAGCGGTATCATGTTGCCCGTGCGGACTACAACCAGATCGCCCTCACGCACATCGTTTATGGATATCAGCGTTTCGGTGTCGCCTGTCTTTACCCATACGTTTTCAACGTTCAGCGACATTGCGCCTGCAAGATCGGCTACCGACTTCTTATGCGTCCAGTCCTCAAGTATCTCACCGATATTAAGCATGAACATTACAGATGCTGCGGTCTTGAAGTCGCCTCTCAGGAGCGATACGGTCACCGCAGTGGCATCAAGTACGGCTACGGACAGTTTGCCGCTGAGAAGCGCCTTAAGTCCGTGCTTTATATATTTCCACGACCTTATTACAGCGATGAACGCTCTTATCGGCGCAGGAATAAAAGTCTTTGATATAAACCGTGCCACAACCGTCATAACAAGCTTGTCCTCAAACTCACGGTTGAGCTTTCTCGATGTATGGTCGGGAACCAAGCACATTTTCTGAGCCTTTTCAAAAGCAAAGGCGGCAAGCGCTTTAAGCACCGCTTTTCTGTCGGTGAATACTATAACCGCATCGCAGGTACGGTCATATACCGAAACATCGGTAACGCCGTTTACGGCACGGAGGTAATATTCAAGCACGTCGGCATTGTCGAGCGACATTTTTCCGCAGAAAAGATGCACACGCAGTCTGCCTTTGGACTCGTGAAGTATTTTACATTTCATTTTCGGTCATCTCCATATAAAAAACCGACGGCAAACTAAGCGTACCGTCGGCTTTCTATCAATTCTTACGCTTCTTCCGAAACGGCTTCGCAACCGCAGTCACAATCACATTCGTCTTCGATAACAGCATTCTTAGCGTCACGCTTTTCGTTAATATCCTTAGCGTCGGCGAGAATGTCGCCTGCGTTTTCTTTTACGTTCGTAACGGTCTTCATAACCGATTCCTTAGCGCGAAGAGTTGCCGCTGTAACCTGTGCATATACCTTCTTTGCGTCCTTACTGCCGAGAAGCTTCAATCCTACAGAGCCGAACGCTACACCGCCTGCAAATATGCCTAATTTTACCCAGTTCATAATTGGACCTCCTTATATCATCGCTCTTTACAGAGCCGTCTGTGCACCTTGTTCAGGCATTAAAGCGTACACAGTAAGCCTTGACTAACTGTATTTTCATAATAAAACGTTATGACGGCAGGTATGTTCTGCTATGCTATTCCGTCGGCGCTTTAAACTGCCTTTGAAATCTGTTTACACAGACGTAACTATTTGTTTTTATTTAGTATAACACCATACTTTTTATTTGTCAATAAGTTGTAACTTGCTAACCGTTACTGTTTTTAACGATAGTTTTCGACGGTTTACGGGAGAAAATTGTGCAAAATTACACTGAATTACAGATAGCCGATGACAGCGCGGTTGTAAATAAGTCGGACATTTTTTTAAACAGATGCAACGACCGTCTGTTTGCGCAATATCCAAAAAAATTACAGCAGTTCACGCAAGGGAGAAGGCGCAACTGCTGTAATTTTTATAAGGGAGTTTCAACGTTAGCTGTTATTTCGACAGATCGGTTTTTCTTATTGCGTCACGGACCTTCAGTACAAATGTCGGGGAAACCGAAAGCTCATCAATGCCCATGCGTAAGAATGTTTCTGTAAGGGTGGTATCTGCCGCAAGCTCGCCGCAGATTCCTATCCACGCACCGTTCTCATGGGCGTTTCGTGCGCTCATTTCGATAAGGCGGAGAATAGCCTCGTGGTGAGTATCGACAAATTCCTCCGCATCGGGATTCTGTCGGTCGCAGGCAAGCGTGTACTGTGTGAGATCGTTTGTGCCTACGCTGAAGAAGTCTACCATAGGGGCTAAGCGGTCACTGATTATCGCCGCCGCAGGAGTTTCTATCATTATACCTATCTCGGTCTTGTCGGAATACTCGATGCCCTCAGACTTAAGCTCCGCTTTTACCTCCTCGCAGATTGCTTTGATACGTTCGACCTCGCTCACCGATGTTATCATAGGGAACATTATGCCGAGATTGCCGTAAACGGACGCTCTGAACAAGGCCCTGAGCTGTGTTCTGAATATCTCCGGGCGGGTAAGGCAAATGCGGATGGCACGAAGTCCGAGGGCGGGGTTTTCTTCCTTTTTCAGTCCGAAATAGTCCACCTGCTTATCTGCGCCTATGTCAAGCGTTCTTATTATTACTTTCTTTCCTGCCATACTTTCAAGCACACGCTTATAAGCGTGGAACTGCTGTTCTTCCGTCGGGAAATCGGAATTTTCAAGGTACAGAAATTCGCTTCTGAAAAGTCCTATTCCGCCGGCATCGTTCAGCAGTACAGCGCCTATATTGTCAATGCCGCTGATATTTGCAAACACGTTTATCTTAGTGCCGTCAAGGGTTATATTCTCCTTGCCCTTAAGCTCCTGCAGGAGCTTTTTCTGCTCCTCGTCACGCTTTTGCTTTTCGGTATAGGCTTTTAAGGTCTGTTCATCGGGAGAAACTATAATCTCGCCCGTAAAGCCGTCTACTATGGCTGTATCGCCCTCGTTTATCTCGCTTAAAAAGCTGTCGCCCACGCCGATAACGGCAGGGATATTCATATTTCTTGCGAGAATTGCCGTATGGGAATTTGACGAGCCGTGAGCGGTAACGAACGCAAGCACCTTGTCCTTATCAAGCGAAACGGTTTCGCTCGGCGCAAGATCGTCCGCACAGACAATCGACTTCTCATCGGCTGTGGTACTGTCGGTATTTGCACCTGTCAGGTTTGCGATAATGCGGTTGGAAATATCTCTTACATCTGCGGCTCTTGCCTGCATATAGGCATCGTCCATAGATGAGAACATTCCTGCAAAGTTATCCGATGTAAGCGCTACCGCATATTCGGCATTTACTGACTGGGTATCTATTATGTTTTCGATAGACTCGTTGTAATCGTCATCGTCAAGCATCATCAGATGAATCTCAAATATCTGTGCGTGAGTTTCTCCGACCTCTCTGAGCGCTTTTTCGTGAATTTCGGTAAGCTGTTTTGCGGCAAGCTCCTTTGCCGCTTTTACTCTCTGCTTTTCCTTTTCGGTATCTTCAACGTGTATGCGTGTTACTGCCGCATCGCACTTTTTGAACACGGATATTTTTCCTATTGCCACTGCGCCGTATACGCCTTTGCCGAGATATTTCTTCATTATTGCTCCCCCTTTGGTGTTATTTTTGACATCCGAAACAATCAAAAATACTCATCTGTTTACGGGAGGGGCTTGCCCCTCCCCTACTGATAGATGTGCTTGCATTTCAGTCAGTGCAAAAACGCTTACTTGCATATTTCTGACCGCCGGTTAAATGTCTGTTATTCGCCGAATCCGCTTTCAAAAAGCTCTACAGCCTTGTCAAGTGCCGCCTGCTCGTTATCGCCGTCTGCGGTAATCTCAACGATTGAGCCTTTCTTGAGGCCTGCCGCCATTATCTGCATTACGGCTGTTGCCTTTGCCGTCTTATCACCGCTTGCGATAGTTATCGTGCAACCGGGGAATTTCTTCATTTCTGCGGCAAGCTGTCCTGCGGGTCTCATATGAAGTCCCTGCTCGTTTACTACTGTTACTGTCTTTGTTACCATTGTGATACGCTCCTTTTTATTTACTTAACGTTTTTTGTTTCGGGTTCTTTTACCGTTTTCTTCTTTTTAAGCAGTGCCAGCAGTAACATTGATACTACAGCGCCTACTGCAAGGGATACCAGGTACATAGGCCAGTTGCCTACAACAGCGAATACGAAGATGCCGCCGTGCGGTGCCATAAGCGTGCAGTTGAATGCCATTGAAAGACCGCCTGCAACGCCTGCGCCGACCATACAAGCCGGAATAACTCTGATCGGATCTGCCGCCGCATAAGGAATTGCGCCCTCTGTGATGAAGCTAAGTCCCATAATATAGTTTACAGGGCCGTTCTTGCGTTCTTCTTCTGTCCATCTGCTCTTGAAGAAGGTTGTTGAAAGTGCTATTGCAATAGGAGGAACCATACCGCCTATCATAACTGCCGCCATTATATCGTAGCCGCCTGTTGCTATTGCCGCAGTACCGAATACATAAGCCGCCTTATTGAACGGCCCGCCCATATCTATAGACATCATAGCGCCGAGTATAACACCGAGGAATATCTTGCTCTCTGCGCCCATATGGTTCAGGAAATCGGCTATCGCAGTGTTGATGATGCCCATAAAGGGATTTATCGCACACATTACTACAGCTATGATGCCAAGACCTGCGAGAGGATAAATGAGAACGGGCTTGATACCGTTAAGGGCTCTCGGCATCTTGTCGCAGAGCTTTTCAAGTCCGAGCATAATAAATCCGCCGACAAAGCCTGCAAAGAGTGCGCCTAGGAAGCCTGAGGGAACATCGCCGCCTATCTTGACGAAGGTCGAGCCTGTAGTTGCAAGATAGCCGCCGACAAGTCCTACAAGGAAGCCGGGTCTGTCTGCTATACTCTTACCGATATAGCCTGCAAGTACGGGTATCATAAAGTTGAAGGCGTAACCGCCTATTGTCTTGAAGAATGCCGCTACGGGAGTTACAGTACCGAAATTATCGCCAGGCTGTACGCCCATCAGCGTATCTATAAGGAATGCAAGCGCTATGAAGATACCGCCTGCAACGGTGAACGGGAGCATATTTGATACACCGTTCATCAGATGCTTGTATATCTTTCTGCCGAAGCTCTCGTTTGCCATAGATGAAGATGAGCTTGCCGCTCCGCCCTCGTGATGATAAACGGGAGCATCGCCCTTTTCTATTCTTCCGATAAGCTCCTCAGGAATCTTTATACCGTCGGAAACCTTTGTCGAAAGCACCTTTTTACCGTTAAAGCGAGCCATCTCTACCGACTTGTCAGCCGCTACGATGATACCGTCGCACTCTGCTATTTCCTTATCGGTAAGAACGTTCTTTGCTCCGCCTGAGCCGTTTGTTTCGACCTTGATAGAGATACCGAGCTTCTTGCCTGCCTTTTCGAGTGCCTCTGCCGCCATATAGGTATGTGCTATACCTGTAGGACAGGCGGTAACCGCAAGCACCTTTATCCTGTCGGCGTTTTCGGGTACTTCCTTAGCTGTCGGTTCATCGGGATACTTTGCCTTTTCGGCAGTGTCGATTACCGATAAGAACTCGTCTGTATCCTTTGCCGAAAGGAGCCTTGCTCTGAAATCCTCGTCCATAAGCAGAGTCATAAGACGTGAAAGCACCTCAAGATGAACATCTGCCTCAGTATCGGGTGCGGCTATCATAAACAGTACGTCTGACGGCTCATCGTCAAGCGCTTCGTAATCAACTCCGCCCGGCACTGTCATAGCCGCAAGCGAGGGTGCTTTTACCGCACTGCTCTTTGCGTGGGGGATTGCTATGCCCTCTCCTACCGCTGTCGAGCCTTTTTCCTCACGGGCTAAAATGCCCTGCTTATATATCTCTCTGTCGGATATGTTGCCGCTCTTCATCTGAAGATCGACCAGCATATCAATAGCCTCTGTCTTGCTTTTCGGCGCACCGTTTAAAAGAATGCTGTCCTTATTTAATAAGTCAACTATTCTCATTTTTTCCTCCTTTTTCGGTTTAAGCTAACTGCTCCATAAGCTCGTCTATTGTTTTCTTTTCAGCAAGTCCGTCGGAAAATGCCGTTGCTCCGCCGGATGCTGTACCAAGTTTAAGCGCATATTCATAGTCGCCGTTTTCGCAGCCTGCGATAAAGCCTGCCACCATTGAATCGCCTGCACCTACGGAATTTCTTACCTTGCCCTTGCATACTCCGCAGATATGGGTCTTGCCGTGTTCGTCAAGAAGTATCGCTCCGTCGCCTGCCATAGAAATAAGGACATTTACAGCGCCTTTTTCTCTGAGCTTTCCTGCATACTTTATTATATCCTCGTTTGTCTTAAGCTCTACTCCGAACATTTCGCCAAGCTCGAAATTGTTTGGCTTTATGAGGAAAGGCTTGTACTTGAGAACGTTCAGCAACAGCTCCTTTGTGGCATCTACCACAAATCTTATCCCTCTGTCGCAAAGACGTGCCATAATACGCTCGTAAATATCCGAGGGAAGCGATGAGGGGATACTGCCTGCAAGCACCAGTGTGTCGCCCGCCTTCAAGGAATCCAGCTTTGTGAAAAGCAGGTCTATGGCTTTAGCTGTTATCTCGGGACCTTGTCCGTTAAGCTCGGTTTCCTCGTCCGACTTTATCTTGACGTTTATTCTCGAAAAGCCTTTTTCAAGATGAACAAAGTCGGCGTCTATGCCCTTTTCGGTGATGCCCTTTTCAATTGCCTCGCCTGTGAATCCTGCAACGAAACCGAGTGCCTTTGACTTTACGCCAAGCTCGGATAATACCAGCGAAACGTTTATGCCCTTTCCGCCGAAGTATATCTCCTCACTTTCCGAGCGGTTTACCGCTCCTGCCGTAAGCGCTTTTGTACGCACGATATAATCAACCGCCGGGTTGAATGTTACCGTATATATCATTGTCCTACCTCCGTAATGTCTGCCGCTTCTTTATACTTTCTGTTGGGAATCATATCTGTGATTATGACAGCCTTTCCAAGTCCTGCGAATGTCGCTGAGCTTACCTCGTCAAACTTTGAATGGTCGGCTAAAACGTAAACCTCACGGCTGCTCTCGATAGCGGCAGCCTTTACCTTTGCCTCGTTAACATCGGGGGTCGTAAAGCCGGCTGTCAGCGATATGCCGTTTGTACCCATAAAGCACTTTGTGAAATTGTAGTTTTTCAGCGTGAGTACGCACTCGGCTCCCACAATCGCCTCTGTGCTTGCTTTTATCTCGCCGCCTGTGATAAAGACCTTGTAGCCCTTTACCGCCAGCTTCTTTGCGTGGATAAAGCCGTTTGTGACGAATGTAACATCTCTGACGGTAAGATGATCTATCATCTTCTCCGTTGTCGTGCCTGCGTCAAGAAAAACAAAGTCACCTTTTTCAATCAGCTTTGCGGCATATCCTGCGATTGAATTTTTTTCTTCGGTGCAGATTGCGGATTTTTCCTCGACGTTTTTCTCTACCGACGAGAAGCTGTCGTTCTTTGACATTGCGCCGCCTCGTACCTTGATTATTTTGCCCTCATTTGCAAGAATAATCAAATCACGTTTTACGGTTGAAGCAGAAACGTTAAGAATCTCCGAAAGCTCTGCGATAGTTACGCTTGCACGCTCGTTCACCGCTTTGATTATCATTGAATGTCGTTCTTCTGTCAGCATATTAAGACCTCTTTAAAAATATCATGATATTAGTTAAATGAGCTGTTTTAAGCTCTTTTGGACTTTACTCTCTGTCCTTGAGCTTATAATAACACGTTAAAAGTTCAAAATCAAGCACTTTCATTCAGATTTATTCAAAAAAGCGTGATTTTTGTTGTATTTGACAACATATAACAAGAGTTTTTGTGCAGTTTGAACAAAATTGAGCGGTTTTGATGCGGTTTGGGTCATAATAGGTCAGAATCTGCAAATTAAGCTCAAATAATGTTAATAGCTTTCTGATTTATAAAATCTGCTCACTTTTATAATTTTAATGCTGCTATTCACACAAACTTATAAAAACAGGGCTTTTTTTGTGAAGTTTAAACGCTTTTCGGTGTGTAATTTGCAAAAATCGTTGAATTTTGTGAATAAGTGTGCTACAATCGAACTATAATAACAAAGGAGGTAGCTTTATGAAAAAAATACCGCTTAAAAAACTCTTTCATATTGATAGGGAAGCTTATAAATCGGAATATGAAAAACGCTTTAATGACGATGATACTGTTCATCTTGATATAGAAATTTCGGGCAATGCCGCTTTCTTATGTCAGACGAAAGAAATGTTCGGCAGTATTATTTCAATTGAGCGTACCAATACCAAAATTGTCAATATGTGCTCGGTATTACCTGAGAGAGCTCTTGTACAATACCGTACACGTTGTCTTACAGACGAAATCGTGCTTACTAACAACATAGAGGGCGTACACAGCACACGAAAAGAAATAAATGAAATACTGTCCGATCTTTCAACGAAAGACAGAAAAAAACGTTTTGTCGGACTTGTCAAAAAATATGCAACATTGTCACAGAATGAGGAAATACCTCTGCGTACCGGACGGGACATAAGAAAAATATATGACGATATTTTTTACGATGAGATAAACGCAACAGACCCTTCAAATCTTCCTGACGGCACAATTTTCAGAAAAAACGATGTAAATGTATATTTGCCTGCACAAAAGGTTATCAATACCGGTGTTCATCCGGAATCGGAAATAATATCGACAATGGATAAATCATTGAATTTTCTTGCAAATGCCGACTGTGATATTTTAATAAGAATAGCTGTTTTTCACTATCTGTTCGGATATATTCATCCGTTTTATGACGGCAACGGCAGAACAGACCGTTTCATCAGCAGTTATCTTCTGTCAAAAGAGCTTAATAGTCTTATCGGATACCACATTTCTTATACGATAAAAGAAAATATAAATAAGTACTATAACGCTTTTGATACCTGCAATCATCCTTTGAACAAAGGCGACCTTACACCTTTTGCGGAGATGTTTGTGAACCTTGTCGACATTTCTATGAAGCAATTATATGACGAGATCAAAAGCAGACTTGATAAATTCAATTTTTACGGTGACTTATGTCCGAGCCTACCCAATGCAGATCATAAAGATATAGAAAGGCTTTATTATGTGTTGATACAAGCGGCGCTGTTTTCAGAAAACGGTATATCTCAAAAAGAGCTTGAAAGCTTTTTTAATGTGTCTTACTCCTCGGTGCGCAACAAGCTAAGCTGTATACCGAGCAAATTGCTCATCAAAAATACAAGGGACAGACACGCGTATTATATGCTTGACCTTGATAAGGTTGATATGATGTTTTCAAAATAAGAACAGCGGCAGACCGTCCGGACGGTCTGCCGCTGTTCTTATACTGTATTACTTCAGCACATTTTCTATTTCTTTTATTTCTTCATCGGTAAAGTCAAGTTTATTTATACACTCAACGTTTTCAACTATCTGTGCAGGGCGGCTTGCACCTATAAGAACCGTTGCCACCGCCTTATTACGAAGCACCCATGAAAGCGCCATCTGGGAGAGCTTCTGACCTCTGCTCAGCGCAATTTCATTCAGAGTATTAAGACGCTTCAACATTACATCATCAAGCTGTCCATCCAGCCACGGAGCGCCTCCTTTCGCAAGACGCGAATCTTCGGGAACTCCATGGAGATACTTATCTGTAAGAAAGCCCTGATAAAGCGGTGAGAATACGGCAAGGCTCAGATTATTTTCAAGACAGTATTTATCGAGGTCGTCACGTTCCACCCAGCGGTTGAGCATTGAATATGACGGCTGATTTACTATAAAAGGTGTGCGCAACTCTTTGAATATTTTCTGTATTTCTGCGGTCTGCTGTCTGTTATAGTTCGATATTCCTACATAGAGAGCCTTACCCTGTCTTACGGCATTATCAAGCGCAAGCGCTGTTTCTTCAAGCGGTGTGCCGGGGTCGAAAATGTGATGATAATAGATATCAACATAATCGAGCTTCATACGTTTAAGGCTCTGATCAAGGGACGCTGTAAGATATTTCCTTGAACCGTTCTTATCACCGTAAGGTCCGTCCCACATTTCATAACCTGCTTTTGTTGAAATGCACATTTCGTCACGGTATTCTCTCATCCCGCGGTCGAGTATCTTTCCAAAGTTCTCTTCTGCACTTCCGTTATAAGGGTGACCGTAATTGTTGGCAAGGTCGAAATGAGTTATGCCAAGGTTGAATGCGGTGTGTACCATTTTTTCGGCATTTGCAAAATCCGATCCGAAGCCGAAGTTCTGCCATAATCCGAGCGATACGGCAGACACTTTCAGTCCGCTGTTGCCCAGTCGGTTGTATACCATTTTCTCATAACGGTTATTTTCCGGAATAAACATAATTCTTTCTCCTTTGTACTTATCAGATCCGGTTGTAAAACCAATAGCTTTTAATGTATTTTCATTATATACTTTTTCTGCAACAATTTCAATATCTGTCGTCGCACCATTTGATATAAAAATACTCTTTGTCAATAGTTGTGTACAGAAAAACAGAAAAATTGCTTCAGCGGGTTCGGATCAAGAATCCGCCTGTAATTTTTGATGAGAAAAAGGCACTATAATAGTCATGATTAGCACTGTAAACTATAAAAGCACTTGCATATTGCAGGTGCTTTTATCTATATACCATATATACCTTATGATTTTTATATTACTGACAGAAAAAATGCAAGACTTTAAAAAATTTTACGGTAATAACGAATATGTTGTGATGTACGCTTATTCCATATATAATATTAATATTGAATAGAGGAAGATTGCGTAGAAGTATGTGTTCTTAACTGACAGAAAAGGTGGTAGTAACTATTTGTGAGATTCCGTTGTATTTTCTGAAATTTTCTCAAGTAATTCACGCTTTCTTTCAATAGAGGAGTGTACATATGTATTGAGTGTGACTGATACGTTAGCGTGTCCGAGAATTTCGCTGAGAGATTTAATGTCAACACCGCCTTCTATGCAACGAGTAGCAAATGTGTGACGCAAAACGTGATAATTGAAGGGTGATATTCTGCATTTTTCCAACACTGTATGAAATCTGTACTCAAAAGTTCTCGGACTTACAAAAGAAGTTTCTGCTGAAATAATGTATTCTGAGTTTCTTGTTTCATATAAAAATATCAAGGGCTTCATTAGCTGTGATATAATCGGAATTTCACGGATTGAAGACTGAGTTTTCGGGGTATCTATTATTAATTTACTTTTGCTGCTGTTTTCATCATCGCTTTTTACACGGGAAACAGTTGAGTTTACTTTCAATATTGCTTTTTGGAAATCTATATCTGACCACTTCAATGCACATATCTCCCCTATTCTAAGACCTGTATTCAAAGAAAGCAGTATGCCCATATTAGTTGGAGTTAGATGAGAAAATAAGTAATCTTCCAATGTTTTTTGATTTATCTTATCCATAACACGAATTTCACCTTTTTCGTTTTTAGGCATATGTAACTTGATTCTTATAGGTGAACTATATCCTTCGTCTATTGAAAAATTGATTATTTCAGTTATAATTATCATGATATTCTTTACATATGACGCCGCTAGTCCTCCGTTTTTGTCGATTCTGCCATGTTTCAATTTATGATTCATGAAATCAGCCAGCAGTACCGAATTTATCTGTGAAATACAAATATCGCCCAATTCAGGAATAATATGCTTGTCTATAAGATTGCTATATTTTAAATAGGTAGAACCTTTGAGATGAATTTTACTGTATCGCTTCCATAATTCTGCGGCTTGTTTCAACTTTATTTCCGGATCAGAGTCTGTTTTACTATATGAAGACGTTTTACCGGTGAAATCAGATGTGATTTCTGTTTTTTTACACAAAGATGTGTCAATGAAAATATTATCATAATTTATGCGATTTTTATATAGGTGGTTTTTTCTTAGCTTTTTGACCTTTTTAATTTTAATATCACGATTTGTTCTTGACATACACATATTCCTTTCTATTAAGTGACAACGAAACTTTATCGTTTTTCTAACAATTCTGTTTAATGAAACTTAAATTAAATTCATTCAAATCAGAAAAATGTATTAATTATAAAATATAAATCACCTTTCGATTGTTGACACATATCACAAATGGTGATATAATATAAACAAAAGTAAGATTTTGTCGAAGTTAAGAACACATACTTCTACGCAAAATTGTTCGTTAAAATGTTCATATTACACGGTTGGACTGATTACCGACTGAAAAATACAGTAGTTAATAATTATATAGAAACGTGCAGCCGCTGTGTAACTTCGCATATCTGATGAAATATTGTTATACGGATTCCGTTTTCAGAGCGGAGCTGTATTTGTGGCGAGGAGAAGAATATGAAGATTAAACTGGCTATATTGGAAAATGATAAAATATATCTTGAACGTATTGTATCAGCGTTTAATGCACGATATGCCGATAAACTTGAGGTATACTCATTTACAGACCCGGAAATAGCATTACAGGTAATTTCCCAGATGAAAATCGATGTACTATTGTCAAGCGATAATTTTGAGATAGATCGATCAAAATTATCAGAAAAGTGCGCCTTAGCTTATCTTGTAGCTTCTGCAGATATTGAATCTGTAAATAACGAAACAGCAGTTTGCAAATTTCAGAAAGCTGATCTTATATATAAACAAGTTCTTAACCTATATTCTGAAAACAGCTCCAATATTACCAGTATGCATTTCTCGGAAAACGGCGATACAAAAACAATAGCATTTATGTCACCTTCAGGAGGAACCGGAGCCTCCACAGCTGCAGCGTCCTGCGCTTTGAGTCTGGCAAAGAAAAACAAAAAAGTGTTGTACTTGAATCTTGAAAATTACGGAAGTTCTGATGTTTATTTCCAAGGCGAAGGAAACAGCACTTTCAGCGATGTGATATATGCAATAAAGAGTAAAAAGAGTAACATTTCTTTAAGGCTTGAAAGCTCTGTAAAGCAGGATGAAACAGGGGTATATTTTTATTCTGCAAGTAAAACGGCGCTTGATATGCAGGAGCTGAGCGGTGCAGAGAAGGTAAAGCTTCTTAATGAGCTCAAAATATTCGGTTCATACGACTATATTGTCCTTGACCTTGACTTCTCGCTCAAAGAGGAGCAGCTGAATATACTGAAAGAATGCTGGAAAATAGTATTTGTTTCTGATGGTTCGGTGATATCAAATCAGAAACTTGAAAGGGCAATATCAACACTTAACATTATTGAGCAACAAAAAGATCATAGAATTTTTATGAAATCCAATCTGCTTTTCAACAGAGTAAGCAGTCGGAATTCTTACAAACCCGAAATAGATGAACTCAACGAGCTTGGTGGAATTAAAAGATACGAAGGTTACACAACCAGACAGATGATAAATGAATTGTCTAATCTGGAATTGTTTAATGCTTTAGTATAAGGGGTGAGTAAGGTGGTATTTGAGAAAGAGCAGCAGATAGTAGCGGAAATAAAACAATACATTACTGAAAATTTACCTCTTAGTAAACTCAGCGACGAGGAATTACAGGAAAAAGTTGAAGCTATAACTATGGAAAAGCTTTCCGGGCAGTATATCTCAATAGAACAGCAGGTTTCCATAGTTGAGCAGGTATACAGCTCTATCCGAGGATTTGGCTTACTGGATTCTATTATAAGCGACGATACTATTACGGAAGTAATGATAAATGGCCCTCAGAATATATTTATTGAGCAGAACGGCAGACTTTTTAAGCTTGATAAAGAATTTGAAAGCCAGAGAAGGCTCGAAGATATCATTCAGCGTATAGTCGGTTTGGCGGGCAGAGAGGTAAACCAGGCAAATCCTATATGCGATACGAGATTACCGGACGGATCACGTGTAAATGTTGTTTTGCCGCCTATAGCGTTGTGCGGTCCTACTGTTACTATAAGAAAATTCTCAAAAACACCTATGACAATTGAAAAGCTTATACAGTACGGCTCAATTACCAAAGAAATAGCTGAAAAACTGCAAATGCTTGTCAAGGCAAAGTACAACATATTTATAAGCGGAGGTACCGGTTCAGGTAAAACGACGTTTCTTAATGCGTTGTCAAATTATATACCTAAAGACGAACGTGTAATTACAATAGAAGATTCTGCCGAGTTGCAAATAGAAGGCATAGATAACCTTGTCAGCCTTGAAACAAGAAACGCAAACGCATCGGGTGCCGGACAGATCACCATAAGAGATCTTATTAAATCGTCACTGCGTATGAGACCCGAACGAATAATTGTCGGAGAGGTCCGTGGCGGAGAAGCTCTGGATATGCTTCAGGCGATGAATACCGGTCATGATGGTTCTCTTTCGACCGGACATGCCAACTCAACAGAGGATATGTTAAGCAGACTTGAAACAATGGTGCTTCAAGGCGCAGCGGGTCTGCCGCTTGAAGCAATACGACAGCAGATAGCGTCTGCTGTCGATATAATTATACACCTTTCCAGGCTCAGGGACAAATCCAGAAAAACTATGGAGATAACCGAGGTTGTAGGATACGAAAACGGAAAGATAATACTCAATCCGTTATATGTATTTGAAGAAGATGAAAACAGCACGCTGGAGAGGGTATCAGGAACGCTTCACCGAACCAAAAATCCGATGAAGAACACGTTTAAACTGCAGCTTGCCGGAGTAAGAAGCGAATTTTAGGTGAACAGATATGAGTTTGAAAAAGAAAGAAAAGTATATACCGGTTCAGCCGCTGGTCGGAGAAGGCACCGATTATAATGTATATAATGCCACTGTGAAAGAAAAGGCGGCGTGGTTTCTTATCGGTATGTTGGTAAGCGGCGCAGTGCTGTATATTTTCTATGAAAATATTTTTGTGTCGATCATAATCGGAGCAATATGCGGAATTTTCTTTGTACCGCTACGAAAAAAACAGGTAATAAATAAAAGAAAGAAGAAGCTTACGGCGCAGTTCAGGGGATTGCTTGACGCACTCGGCACCTCGATCGGAGCCGGAAAAAATATGTTTGATTCGTTTACCGGTGCCGAAGAAGACCTGGCAGTGCAGTTTACTCCGGAGGCTGACATAGTAAAAGAAGTCAGGCTTATCCGTATAGGACTTGACAATAACATAGGTATTGAAGATCTTTTGCTTAACTTTGCCGAAAGAAGCGGCATTGATGATGTCAGAAACTTTGCGAATGTTTTTGCTACCTGTTATAAAAAGGGCGGTAATATAAAAGACGTTATCAAGAATACGACATCGATTATCGGCGACAAGATTGAAATTCAGATGGAACTTGAAACTATGGTTGCCGGTCAGAAGAATGAGCAGAATATAATGCTTGTTATGCCCGTTGTATTCATAATAGTGTTGAAATCTATGGGCGGAGACCTTATTGATCTTAAATCACCCGTTGGAATAATATCGGTAACAGCGGCAATAGCAATATTCATTCTTGCTTACTTTATCAGCAAGAGGATTCTCAATATCAAGCTCTGAGCGGAGGTACTGCAGTGGGAGATTTTATTTGCTTTTTGATATATGCCGTTCTGGCGGTCGTCTGGATAAGCTTATTGCTTATAGGAAGCAGAAAACACGGTGAAATGATCGCACCGCTTGAAGGTAATAAATATGTGTTGAAAGAGCTGTATCCGGTAGGCATGGAAATTCTCAGCGTGATCGGATATTCTTACGACACGATGTTTGACAAGAAAAGAAAAGCGCAGGCGAAGATCGTTTACGGAGAGCGTTTCGGAGAATATTACTATCGCATAAATGTTGCGGAAAAAGTTACTTATCTGTCTATCGGAGTGATGTTTGCCCCGCTGTTGGGCGTCGCTCTGGGAAATCCTCTGTTAAGCCTTTTCGGCTTGTTTGCCGGCGGTATCGGTTTCTATTATGCCGATTCTAAAATTGCCGATGTAATGAAAGAGCGTGAGGCGGTAATTACCCGTGACTTTCCTGATATGGTAGCAAAAATGGCTCTGCTTATAAACGCAGGTATGATCACCCGTGAGGCATGGGAAGATATCGCTTATACGGGCGAAGGCGTACTGTATGACGAAATGAAGACGACGGTTGTCGATATCAGAAACGGTGCGTCGGAAGTTGACGCGTACATATCATTCGGTAACCGTTGCGGAGTTCAGTTTGTTAAAAAGTTTATATCTATGCTGGTACAGAACCTGTCAAAAGGTAATAAAGAGCTTGTAGACTTTCTTAAATCCGAGTCGTCACTCTGCTGGGAAGAAAAGAAACACTTTGTACGCAGACAGGGCGAGGCGGCAGCCAACAAGCTGATGATTCCTCTCGGACTTATTCTGATAGGAATATTTGTTATGATTCTTGTTCCCATCGTAAGTAAGATGGGTATATAGGATAAAATTATTGATGAAGGAGGGAAATCGATATGTTCACAATGATGGCAATGGCAAAGAGAACGGCGTCACTCGGTCTTTTAAAGATCGACGGTTGGTTCAGACGCACCTTTAAGGAGCAGGCAGGCGGTGCAGAGCTTATCGCAACGCTCATAATCGTCGGTATAGTTCTTATCCTTGCGTTTATATTCAAGGATCAGCTTATTCAGCTTGTGCAGAATCTGTGGAATGGTCTGCTTAAAAACGGTGATAAGGATACCAATCAGGGCGACGTTGTACCTGAATGGACGTAATGTCACCAGTCGGCTCCGTTGTGCTCGACGGAGCCACTTTTGATAACAATAACCGGAGGTAGAAATGAAGAATCTTATTGAAAGAATCAAAAGCGAAGACGCTAATGCGCTGATTGAAAATGTAATAGTTTTACCTCTGATTTTTATAGTGATATATGCGTTGATCCTTATGTGCTTTATAATACACGACAGGAGCACGGTGGAATCAGCGGCAAAGCGCGGCGCAATCTATGCGGCGCATTGCATAAGCGACCCTAACTATGAAAGCATCTTAAGATCTTCCAGCAGCGAGATCGGCGCACTTGATACAAGCATAAATGCTACGGTAGGCGACGGAAGCGAAAAATACAGTTTTGCCGGCATAAAAAAGAATATACACCCTTACAGATACCTTTTCGGCGGTGGAACGAAAATTGACGAACAGGTGAACAGGGAGGTCAGAGAAATTATCGACAAAACCCGTATAAAGTGGAGAGATCTTAAAGTAGACGATGTAAAGTACAAATGTGTAAACAAAGTGCTGTATCAGGACGTTACCGTAACTGTGAAAGCGGAATATCCTTTGCTGAGCTTTTTCGGAAAATTCGGGATGGATATCAAATATGAATATGAAGCTACCGCAAAGATGTCGGTAAACGATCCGGATGAATTTATCAGGAATGCGGATCTGATAGTAGATGTAATTTCTCAGATCGATAACAAGTTGCATATAACCGATAATATAAAAAATATGGTGTCCAAAGTATCGGGTTGGTTCGGTTCGTTCAAGAACAAGAAATGATCGGGGTGGAAAGATATGAAGCTTAAGGCGAAGACCAAGAGAAGAATACAGGGTTCTATAACTGTACTTATGGTTATAATAATGTTGCCGATGATGACAATGTCGGCTATTATAGTTGATGCTTCGCGTACCAATATGGCACGTTCTATGGTATCAAGCGCCGGTGACCTTGCAATGAACACAGCGCTTGCAAACTATGATACGATAGTCAAGGACGTCTACGGCTTATTCGCTATGTCGCAGGGACAGAGCGATGAAGAACTGGCAAAATCATTGAAGGATTATTTCTCTAAGACGCTGGTATCTTACGGCGTGGTAAATACAGCGGAAGCCGATGAATATGTCGATTACCTTATGGGTGACTTCAAAGCGCTTATAGCCGGTACAAAAGACAAAAAGGCAAGCAATTTTATTGATATGTCCGTCAATGAATTTACCGTAAAGAAAATTGACGACAGCTCACTTGCCAATCCGGAGATACTGCGCTCACAGATAGTTGATTATATGAAATATCGTGCTCCGGTGAATTTCGGTATGAGTTTTCTTGATTCTGTAAAAGCGTTCAAGAATGTTGAAAAGCAGACGGAAGTTACCAAGGCACAGGTCGAGGCACAGCAGAGCACACAGGATGTTAATCAGGCGTGCGCGACAGCTATGAAGCTTATCAGGGAACACGATAAGCTCATTGACTCGATAAATACAGACAGCGGAGCGGAAGCTGTAAAGGGAAAAGTAAGCAAAAGCGACGGCAATCTGGTTAAGATCAAAGAATACGATGAACAGGTAGGTAAGTATAATTCGTCATGGAGCGGTGATAACTATCAGAAAGCAAATCAGCTTGCTATGATATTCCTGTTGAATTCGCCCAAGGTAGACTCTTTATATTTAAGCAAGCTTGATGCAGGGCATTCTCAGTTCTTCATCAAGAACGGAGGAAACGGTCTGATTTATGATAAGTCAGGCATAAGTATATCTGTTTCGACCGCTTCGGATTATAACGGAGCAAAAAAGCAGTTGACAGATCAGATAGCAAAGCTCAACAATGCTTCCGGAAAAGAGAAAAAAACGGCAAATTCTTATGTTAATGCAAGCTTCCTTGATCACAAAAATATTTCGGAATCAGGAGATAATTATAAAATTATCAATGAAACCAACGCTATAAATACGTTTATCGAGTATGAGAAATTTCTGACCGATACGGGTACTTTAAAATACAGTGATGTAAAATCCACACTGGAGAATATATATACGCTCGGAAAGTACTACGATAACTACAATACGCTGGCAGGAAAAGCTGTAAGCTCCGCAAAGAAGGAAATGGATACCGCAAACGGCAAGGTATCATCAGCAAAGTCAAATGCCACAAAATATTACAACAATATAAAGAGTTATGTTGACGGCATAAACGATGCGAACAAGAATTACAATACTTCTTACGATTTTCTCAACGGGATCAATAACGGCGATAATGAAGATCTGCACACTGTAGTATCAAATATGTTATCGCAGAAGGTCAGTATGCCTACTGCCACCAAGACGGTCAGCGGCTATGGTTTCAAGAATTTCAACAACTTTGTCAATAATAATTATAAAGAAAACAGCAGCGATACACACGACAAATATATAAAGGTGACCAAGGAGATAATCGGTTCATCGCTCAAGACAAATGTCAAATATGCTTCAGTCTGCAATGCCGCTGATTCCTATTTCAAAGAAATTGCAAATAACACAACATCAAAGACATTTGATACATATATGAAGGATAAAGTCGGTTCATCGGTTGACGATAACGACTTGTATAAGTTACTGCTCAGTCTTCGCAGGCATAGCATTACGGTTGATGATATAAAGGATGCAATAGGCAGTTACAATGAAATTGTAAACGGTTATAAAGCGCTTGTTGACGACGCACACACCAAAAAGAACGCTTATGACGCAAAGAAAAACGAACAGGCAAGCGACACGGCAAATTACAAGGCTTGTCTTAACAACTATTTTAATTTCGGAAACCGTTATCAGAACGATTTAGTATTTTATAAGAAGTACATAGCCGCCGCTAAAAACACGATCACTGAGAAGGTAAGTGCGGTAAGTACGCAGTTTGCTAAAATTGAGGACAATGTAAGTAAAATTGCCGAACAGCTTACTGCGATAGATGAACAGCTCGGCGTTGCAAGAACTGCAATAGAAACATATAATACGAATCTCAACACTTGGAACACTAAAAACAACGAATATAAAAACAAAGCCGGAAGCGATAATTTCAGCGAACAGAACAAAGCGGATATTGAAGCCGCTCACAAGCAGTATGACACGAAAAAGCTTGACGATTTCAGAGGCAAGCTTTTAGCGTCATGGCTGAATGAGTATAACGAATTTAAAAGTATCCTTACAAGATCCGATAACTTCAAATACGGCAAAACAAAAATCAAGGATATCAAAACAGCAGATAAACTTCTTGCCGCCATACCGTCTGATGTCAAGAATTCGCTCGGTAAAGTGGTTACGGTTGAGGACGCAAATTCAAAGCTGAACACGCTGTATAAAGGCGAAAAGCCGGGAAAAATTGAGATTGATAGCGAATACAAGTTCCTTTCTCCGACTATTATACCGGTGACGTTCCTTGTTTATCTGAATGCAACATATAAGGATGAAAGTACGAAAACCGCTGCTGACACAACGATAAAAAACAGCTATGAGACATCTAAAAACAAACTGAAGAGTAGCAATAACGGAAGCAGTGCGGAAAATGCTACTATTCCGCCAAAAAGCGAAGAATTGTCAAAATCAGAAAACAACAAAGGAAATTCCGGAAATAGCAATACTGCGGTAAAAGGCAATTATGGATATTCATATAAAGGAAAAACCGCACCGAATGATTTGCCGTCAAAAGGAGCAGATAAAGGAGGACAGAGCAATACTCAGTACAAGCTGGATGAAAAAGACGGTAAGATAGACGCATCAAGCGGATTTACTCAACAGTCAAACGTGCTCGGACAGATCCTGAACGGTATAGGCAATATAGCTGAAAACGCACTTGAGAATGTATACATACTTACTTACATTTTTGAGAATTTCTCTTATAACACGTTGATACAGGATGAGCTTGTCAACGGTGAAGGTATTGCTAAAAATTCAAAAGGCGATACAAGTATGACCGCATTTATGAAGGCTGAATCAGCACTTTCCGATTCAGATATCACAGGCAAATATGTCGATAAGCAGAAAATGCTCAGCAGTTATCCGATGAAAGCGGCAAACAACTATTTCTATGGTGCGGAGATAGAATATATTCTATATGGCAACGAAAGCGCCGAAAAGAATGTCACATACGCAAAAGCCAGCATCTATGCAATAAGATTTGCATTTAACTGCATATATGCGTTTACTAACAGCGATATAAGAAACCTGACCAGAAACGTAGGTCTTGCGGTACAGGCAGCAACCTGCGGATTTGTGCCTTATCAGATCGTACAGGTAGTTCTTCAGTTAGCGCTTGCCGCAGGCGAATCTGCCACAGATCTTGTTATGATGGAAGATGGACTTAAGGTTGCGATTGTTAAGTCAAAGGATACATGGACGTTGTCGCTGAAAAACGCCTTTGAAACTGCGGCTGAAAAAATAGCAGATGTTGCTGTTGAAGTCGTAAAAGAGGGCGCAAAGAAAATATCTGACGGTATACAGGGCATCGTTGATGCGACAGCAGACAATATAACGACTTCGATAGATGAGCTGAATGAAAATCTGACCTCTGCAACCCAGAGTAAAATAGATGAAATAGTCAACTCTGCCAGCAATTATGTTCAATCAATAATTGAAGAAAAGCTGAATAATCTTCAGTTCCTGGACGATCCGAAAAAAATAAAGGCCGAAGTAGGAAAAGCTTTTGATGAAATTTCAGGAAGTCTGCACAATGAGCTTCAATCCAGATTTGGCGGCAATAAAATTGCCGATTCTATTCTTTCTGACGTAGAAGAAAAGTTAAACGGAGTGATAGACAAAACAAAGACTAATATTCAGGAAAAAATAGGTAAACTTGATTCAAGCGAAGCCTATTCAACATTTGTAACAGAACTCAACAACTTCAAGATGGATTTATCAAAGAGATTGAAAGAAACCGTAGACAATATTGGCAGCACATTAAGCGGTAAGGCTACAGAACTGACCAAAGAAGTACAGGAAAAAATCAACGGATATGTCGGCGACAAGACAAAAGAGCTTACAGATAAGGCAACGGATGAGCTTAAGAAAAAGATAATAGAAACAACCAACGATTTCTCAAAGAACTTCCTGGAAACAGGCGAAAACGCAATCGGAGGCGGTGTTGACAATCTTAAGGGCAATTCAAGTTCATCGCTGGCATCTGCAATAAAGTTCGGATATAAAGATTATCTGATGCTGTTTACATTTATATCTATATCAGTAAACGATAAGCCGATACTCAACAGAACCGCAGATGTTATACAGATGAACATTACGAATGCCAAGACAAGCAACGGCGCCACATATCAGCATATGCTGACGAAAGATGACGGTTCAAATTTCAGAATGTCACAGGCAAAGACATATGTTGCCGTTCATGCGTCAGTTGATGTGGATATGCTGTTTATGAATATGGATTTCTTCACGAATATACTTTCGGATGCGGAAAACGGAGTTACGACAGAAGTGGACGGTGACTTTACACCGGCGGCAAAGCTTCAGTACAACGGTCTGTCCGGATATTAAAAACAAAAGATAAGAAAAGTGGTGATACATATGAAGAAAGGTATAATCGAAAAGCTTAAAGAGGATGAGGCGTCGGCTGTAGTAGAGGCGGTAATTTCGTTTGCCGGATTTCTGTTCGTAATATTTACTATATTGAACGTCGTTAATTTCTGCCGTGCACAGATGCTCATATCGAATGCGGTCGATACCGCAACAAAAGAGCTGACGCAATATTCTTACTTTTACAAGATGAGCGGTTTGCAGAAGCTTTCCGATGATTATGCGGCAAAGGTAGACGCCGAAAAGGCAAATATCAACGGCGTTATCGGAAGTGTAGATGAGTTTTACACAGCGCTTGCCGGTGCTCAGGACGATTCAGTTGAACAATCAACGAATGTCAAGAACGCTATTGAAGAAGGCAACCTGAATCTTGATGATATTCAGAATGCGCTGTCAAGCTTAAAAACCGATGCAGTTGATATCGAAAAATCGATGAAGACCATCGATAATGCGTTCGGAGCAGTACAGGATAATCCGATGGCATATATGAAAAGTATAGCGGCTATCGCCGGAAAGGAAACAATAGATATTCTGACTTCACATTGTATCGCCGCACCTTTGTCGAGGCTGTTTGTAGCAAAACACTTCGGCTCATCAGTCAGTGAGGCAAACGAAAAGCTGAAAGCCATAGGAGTGGTAGACGGTCTTGATGGCATGAACTTCAAAATGTCAACGCTGTTCAATACCGTTGATGTAAACGACGCTACAAAAAACGGAGATGTACATATTGTTGTTTATTACAGACTGAGTATGGTTCAGCTTTTCAACTGGGCAACGCTTGATGTACCGATATGCAAGGAGTCAGTAGCAAGAGGTTGGCTTGCGGGAGACAATCCGCAGGCAAAAATCCAGGAGAAAGCTCCTGCGGCAACAACAGGCGGAGGTCAGAACACAGCAGATAATCCGGCTGAGTCTGAAAAACCGTCAGAAACAACAAAAGCAGATGAAACAACTGCTCCTGCCGAAACCGAAAAGCCCGAAGAAAAAGTTGATATAGAGGGAAGCTTTTGGCATATGGGCGACGGAGGTCCGAATTTAGACGAACCGATTCAAATATTGGCGTTCAGAGAAAAATTTTTCAGTGAATACGGAATTGATGAGAATTACGCAATGATGTATGGCAGTTGTTATGATACCACGCTGGCGCCAAATCAATATTATAGTTGTGGCATTGCGAAAACTGCTGAAGATGAGCGTTACTCCGTATTTATGATGAGCAATTTAGCGGATATGAAGCAGAGACAAGACGCAGGCGAGATCAGTAAAACGGAAAAAATTGATTATACATTTATTATTTACGTGCCTGAGAATATATCCGAAGAAGAATATAGTAGTATACAAAAAGAACTCAGAACGGTTATGGTAGCATGCAATGACGGAAAAGCCGAAGGCAAATATCCGTCAAATGTTAACGCTAAGTTCAAAATTGAAAAAGCCGGCGGAAATTATGACTATGGGAGTACAGAATAATTATGAGTGATATTTTATTCGCAGTGCTCACATTTATATTTCTGATTGTAGCTCAATTCTTCATTTATATGTATATTACATACAGAAAAGATGAAGACGAGAAAAAGCGGTTCTTTAAATTGAAATATGACAGGAAACTGATATTGATAAGCGTTGCAACGCTTATGGTTTCGATTGCTGTTTATTTATACGGCTGTTATGTAATCGGAAACGTACTTATGCAGTCTGCCATGAATGCGGCTGTTATGATGTGGATATCAGCGCTTGCTTATATAGATTTCAAAGAAAAGATAATTCCTAACAAATTGATAATTGCAGGTATTGCTTTCTGGGTATTGCTTTCACTGATTGAAATTTTTGTTGCGCATACATCTTTCAGAAGTATAATGCTGTACTCGCTTCTTGGTGCAGGCGTATGCGGCGGTGGACTTTTTATAGTGTCGCTGATAGTCAAAAAGGCACTTGGTATGGGTGATGTAAAAATGTTTTTTGTGATAGGACTACTTTACGGTCTTGAAAACACATACACCATATTGCTGGTGTCAATGTTGATTATGGCAATTGTATCTGTAATACTTCTGATAACAAAAAAGGCAACCAAAAAGTCGGCTGTACCGATGGCACCTTTTGTGGCGGTCGGATTGTTGATAAATATTATATTGGGTGTGTGAGGAGAGCACGATGAAAGTAAAACTGATAGCTATAGCGATAATTATACTTGCCGGAGTTATAGTGCTGTTTATAAAGGCAGAATCATTTGTTTCGGTAAATGATGAATATGATACTTATCTGGCGAGCGCCAGGGCAAATGCCGAAAATCAGGTGCCGTATATGGCAGTACAGAAATATCGACAGGCAATGAATATAAAAAGCGATGACGAGGGCGTGTATAAAGAATATCTGGAGCAGACCAGATTGCTTGGTGACTCATTTTATGACGCCGCACTCAAAAGTTATGTTGTCCGTTTTCCTCAGTCAGCAGAGGCGTATGAGAGATTGTGCTCATATTATTATGACAATGAAGAATATCAGAATGTGATAAATCTTGCAAATACCGCAAAAGACGCCGGTGCGGCAACAGAAAAAGTAAGAAATTATTACATTGAATGTATTTATAAGTATAAATACGTCAAGATGAACCTGGAGGGTGCTACAACATTCCTGGGAAATTATGCAATGGTAAAAAGCGACGGACAATATGGCTATATAACTGACAGCGGCAGTTATCTTATAGCGCCTGCGTTTGAAGACGCTAATGTGTTTATCAGTTCAAGTACGGCTGTAAATGACGGCACCGAGTGGTATATTATCAATACCGATGGTTTTAAAATTGCCCGTCCGTCTGAAAAAGTTGAAAAGCTGTCTTTTTCAAGCGACGGGAAAATAAGAGTCGCAAAAAACGGTAAGTATGGCTATACAGATGCGGCTTTTGATATTGCGGATACTTTGCCGTATGATTACGCTACAAATTTTAAAAACGGTGTTGCGGCAGTAAAAAAAGGTGATAAATGGGCACTTATAGATAGTGGCGAAAACATGATCACTGATTATGTATATGAGGATATTCTGCTTGACGAGTACGAAACGTGCATTGATAACGGGGTAATATTTGCTAAGACAGGCGGGAAATATTATATGACTGATAAAACCGGTTCTCAGATATCATCTCAGGGTTTTGATAATGCCTATCCGTTCGCAGGTACAGAACCTGCCGCAGTGTGCATAGGCGGAAAATGGGGATTTGCCGATGCAAACGGCAATATAGTTATCGAACCGGCGTATACAGCGGCAAAATCATTCTCAATAGGTCTTGCACCTGTTCAGGAAAACGGAAAATGGGTTTACATAAATTCTAACAAAGATATCCGTGTAAATGAGCAGTTTGATGATGCATTACCGTTTGCCAGTAACGGCATAGCTGCCGTGAAAGAAAACGGTGTGTGGAATTATATAAAATTATTATGCTATTATTGATGGAGGAATAACAATGAATTTTGAATACGAAAACCAAGGTCATATAACATATCTGTCGTATTCGGTATCCCAGAACGAAATTATTGATACGATGTGTCTCGGCATGATTACAAATAATAAGATAAATGGTCTTGCGGCATGTGTTTATACGCAGAGCAATATGGAAAAGTACATAAAATATAATGTATCGGCAAAGATTCCGGTTAATCAGTTCTTTTCAGGAGCAGTATCAAAAAAAAGGCTGCTGACGGTATTTGACGGCATAGCCGCCGCAATGATAGCTGCTGAGGATTATATGATAGCGATCGAATCACTGGTGCTTGATCTTAATTATATTTTTATTGATGTTTCAACGTGTGAAGTTTCCCTCATATGTTTGCCCGTACAGAGAGAAAATGCGGAACCGTTTGATGTGAATGCATTCTTCAAGAACATAATGTTCAGCACACACTTTGATCAGACCGAAAACGGTGATTACATTGCCAAGATTATTAATTTTCTAAACGCATATCCGGTATTCTCCATCAGCGATTTTAAAATGCTGATAGATGAAATCAAGGGCAATATGTCTTTATCGGCACCTGAAAATATAAGCAACACTGTTGTTCCGGCTCCCATGCCAATACCCGCACCTATGCCGACTCCTATACCTACACCTATGCCAGTACCTAATCCTATACCTGTGCAGACGCCTAAGCCGGCATCTGCACCTATAGCGGCGGCTAATCCTGTGCCTGCGCCTATGCCGATGCCTAATCCTGTGCCTGCGCCCATGCCTAATCCTGTGCCTGCGCCCATGCCTAAGCCAGTACCAAAGCCCATGCCTAAGCCTGTATCTATGCCTATGCCTGGATCTGCGCCTATGTCCCAACCGCCTTTATCTCGTCCCGCTATGCCACAGCCTCCCATGCCTCAACAGCCGATGCCGCAGGCACAGCAGAAGAAAAAAGGCGGGTTCTTCGGACTTTTCAAAAAGAAAAAGAAAAACCAACAGCCGCCTGTACCTCGCCCGATGAATGGAGGAAACCAGAACGGTTTTGCGATACCGGGCAGTGTAAACGGCAATAATAAATTCCCCGTCCCCGCCCCCGCAGGACAGGCGTTTTATCCCGCAGGCAAGCCGAACGGAGCCAATTCAAATATTCCCGGCTCCGTTCCTGTACCCAATACTCCTATCTCCAATCAGTCTCCGCGCAATATTCCGCCTACGCCTGCGCCCTCACCTGTTCCGGTACAGGCTCCGTCATCTGTACCTGCGCCTGCATCAGCGCCAGTGCCGACTCCTCAGCCTGCTCCACAACCTGTTATGGCGCAGGGTCAGCATCTGAATTTCGGAGAAACTACAGTGCTCAGCGGTAAAAAGCCCGGAGAAACCACCGTTCTTAACGGTGGAGCTCAGCCACGACAGACTGTGGTTCCGCATCTTATAAGAACCAAAAACGGCGAGAAGATATATATCAATAAACCGTTCTTCCGTATAGGTAAGGAAAAGAGTTATGTGGATTATTTCATAGGCGACAATACCGCCGTAAGCCGAAGCCACGCAAATATTGTCACCAATAACGATAAATTCTTCATTGTTGATACAAATTCGACCAACCATACATTTGTAAACGGAAGTATGATACAGAGCAATATAGAAACTCCTATCAGTCATGGCGACAAGATTCGCTTTGGCAACGAAGAATTTGAGTTCAGACTTTATTGATTATGTGTATTGCGGCACGGATAAAGAGGTGTATATATGAATTTTATAATCTCCACGGCAACGGATATCGGTACAACTAAAAGCACAAATCAGGACAGTTTTAACGCCTGTGTATATAATACGTCAATCGGTAAAATTGCATTTGCAGTATTGTGCGACGGCATGGGCGGTCTTTCAAAAGGCGAAGTGGCGAGTGCTTCTCTCGTAAACGCTTTCAGAAAATGGGGAGATAACCGACTTCCTGTTCTTTGTGCAAACGGTATGAACGAAAATGATATCCGTACAGAATGGACAGGCATAGTTACTGAGTACAACGAGAAAATCAAAGTGTACGGAAAGAAATGCGGACTTACAAGCGGTCTTGGTACTACTGTTACCGCACTGCTTCTTACCGGAACGAGATATTGCATAATAAATGTCGGAGATACCAGAGCGTATGAGATATCAGACGGTGTAAGAGTACTTACAAAAGACCAGACTGTAGTGGCACGTGAAGTTGAGCTTGGTAATCTTACGCCCGAACAGGCTGAAAACGATTCAAGACGCAGTGTTCTTTTGCAATGTGTAGGCGCATCTGACGAAGTATATCCTGACTTGTTCTTCGGCAATATAAAGACTAACGCAATATATATGCTTTGCAGCGACGGATTCAGACACGAGATTACTCAGGGAGAAATATATAATTTCCTAAACCCCGCTGTAATGACCGATGCCGAAAAGATGAAACAGAATATACAGACGCTGATAGATATAAATAAACAGCGCCATGAACGCGATAACATTTCGGTAGTAACTATAAGAACATTCTGAAATCGGAGGAGAAGAAATGCTTGATATCGGATCACTCGTAGACGGCAAATACAAGATACTCAGCAAAGTCGGTCAGGGCGGTATGAGTGTCGTGTATATGGCAATCAATGAGAAAGCAAATAAGACCTGGGCGGTCAAAGAAGTCCGTAAGGATGGCGTGCTTGATTTTGAAGCGGTAAAACAAGGACTGGTAGCCGAAACTGATATACTGAAAAAACTCAATCATCCCAATCTACCCAGCATTATTGACGTAATAGATACAGAAGATTCGTTCATTATAATAATGGACTATATCGAGGGTAACTCGCTGAATAAGGCGCTCGAAGAATACGGCGCACAACCGCAGGAATTTGTCATAAAGTGGGCAAAGCAGCTATGTGACGTTCTGGGATATCTTCATTCGCGTCAGCCACCCATAATATATCGTGATATGAAGCCTGCAAATATTATGCTGAAGCCGGACGGCAATGTTACGCTCATCGATTTCGGTACGGCGAGAGAGTTCAAGGCGAAGAATCTGGCAGACACAACCTGTCTTGGCACGGTCGGTTACGCCGCACCTGAACAGTTCGGCGGAATGGGTCAGACAGATGCGAGAACCGACATATATTGTCTTGGTGCAACATTATATCATCTTGTGACAGGCTGTAATCCCAGCGAGCCGCCTTATGAAATGAAACCGATAAGGCAGATAAACCCCGGACTGTCGGGCGGACTTGAGCGGATAATTCTGAAATGTACTCAGCGCAACCCTGCAGACAGATATCAGTCTGCGGCGGAACTTATGTATGCACTTGACCATTATGAAGAAATAGACGACCGTTATAAGAAAAAGCAGAAAAGAAAGCTAGGCGGCTTTATATCGGCACTTGCGGCATCAATTGTGTTTGCGGCAGGCGGTATAGTGCTGAATGTTGTTGCAACACAGAAAGCGACCGATACCTATCAGACTCTGCTGAATCAGGCAACGATCAATACTGATTACATTGAAAAAGTAAATATTTATTGTCAGTGTATAGAAGTGCCAAATATGGCAGGTGAAAAAGAGGCATATCTCGGACTTATCAAGACGTTTAAGGAAGATGATTATGTTTTCACAAAAGATGAATCTGATATGCTTATAAAGTATATGACAAACAACGCTGATGCTCTTCAGGCTGATAAAAGCGGTTATGCAACGATATGTTTTGAACTTGGAAAGCTCTACTGGTACTACTATGAAGCACCTGAAGAGAGAGCAACAAGGTCAAAGTCATGGTTCCAGAAAGTTATTGAAAACGCTCCCGAAGACTATGAAAATCTGAATATGGCAAAGACCTATGCAAGCATAGGAGAATTCAGAGCCAAGCAGAAGAACGGTAACAACGCCGAGGGTATCAGCAATACAGAATTTATGGATTATTTCAATAATCTTAAGGAGTTGTTGAATACGGTTGCCACAAACGCAAATGAGCAGGAAATCGTAAGACTTGAATTGCTGGAAATGGCAAGAGGAATGCTTCAGCAGTATCCGACAACATTCAAGGGACTGGGAATATCCGAGGATGAACTTATGCAGGTCTACGATCTTATAGCGAATACTACGGAAAGTATCACACCTATTTCAGATGTAACCGAAAAGAAGAAAGCGGCAATACTTGAAAATATGGCTGATACCAAGCAGTACATAGAAACGGCTTACAATACGAAAGCGGAGGTAAAAGAATAATGTCGGTTGAATTATTACAAACGTTATCTCTCATTTCATTTATTGTGGCAGGCGTTGCACTGCTTGTAGCCATAGCGCTCTTCTTCCTGCTGGATATCAGAAAGGTCGTAGGCAACTTGTCAGGAGCGACAGCTCGCAAAGCTATCAGAAATATACGTCTGCAAAATGAAAATGCCGCCGATAATGATTACAGTGCGGCAACAGACAGAATAACAAGGTCCGGACGAATAGAGCGACAGGCGGCAGGCAAGGCAGGCGCACCGCAGACCGAAAAGTTTGCAACAACGGAGCTTGCAATGTCAGCACAGGAAACAACTGTTCTGGGACCGGCGGCAAACGAAACCACAATACTTATGCCTGCCACAGCCGAAACCACAATTCTGAATGCCGGAAGCGGAGCGACACAGCCTCTTCAGTCTATTCTGCCCGCATCTGCAAAGCAACCCGCTTATACGGTAACAGATCCTGCGTCAGCGGCGGTGTTTGTCAAGGAAATTGAAATGGGCTTTACAGACAGCACAGAAATAATTGAATAAGTGGTGATGGTATGAAGATAACGTCAGGAAAAAAGAATACTATGCTTATAAATTTTGTTACTGCGTTGTTTATGATGTCGATGTCGCTTATTCTGATGTCGTTTTGCGGCACGGAAAACGAATCAAACAGAGTGCTTACGATAGTTACAGGCATTTTTTTCTGGTGCGGTTTCATAGGAACGATAACAGCATTTATTTTTATGAATATAACGCGCAGGAAAAACGATAAATCTGCGTCTGAAAAAAACGGTATCCTGAATATAGGTTTGTTCCGCTTTTTCAGCAATACCTGTGCCGGAGTGTTTGATGTTATTATGATATTATCGTTGTGCGCATTTATAGTCGTGTTGGTAGCAGCAGACAACATATCTGTGCAGTTGATAATAATGGCAATATTTGTTTTCTCGTTCGGTATGCACTGTATTCTGAACGGAATCAATTATAAATATATAATCAGTAAAGACAGGAGAGTAAAAAAATGATTAAAGCAAAGCCTAAAATCTGTGATAGAATTTTAGCGTTGTTTATGGCATTTGCTATGCTTATTGTGGTTTTATCCGACAATATGTTGCGTACATATGCCGCACCCGCAGACGCATTCACAATCACAGTTGCTGACAAAAGCGACAACGCTATATCAGGTGCAACAGTAGCTTATGAAGTAACTGTTGACGGCGCAAGTTTCACACAGAGGACCGTTGAAACAGGTGACGACGGAAGGGTAGAAATATCCGAAATAGCGGATATTGATTTTACAGCTCAACCAACACCCGTTGTAAAGCTGTCGGCTACCATAACGAAGGCAGATTATAAGCAGAGCGTCCTTACCGACACAGCCGTAACAAGCACAACAGGCAATGTTAATGTTACGCTTAAGGAAAAGGCAGTGGACGCAGATTTCGGATTTGCTAATCCGAATCCCGTAATAAATTACGATCAAAATAATACCGGATTTACAAACCCGCTTACAAAAGGCAACGGCAATGGTAATATCACATTTGAAATAGAAGGCGGTAAATCTGATGTGGCAAGCATCGATGCCACAAACGGTGAGCTTACTATAAACAAAACGGGTACTGTCACCGTAACGGCAAAGAAAGCCGCAGATGAAAATTATAAGGCGGCACAGGCGTCATATACATTGACTGTAAAAGACGTAATCAAGTTTGATAAAGAAACTCCCGAATTGGATTTTGATCCTGAAAAAGAAAATACATATACTCAGGAAGTTACAATAGGCGCAAGCTTAGGTGTTGTCAAGTATAAGATTGAAGAAAGTACACCTTCGGACGCGGCAAGTATAGATGAAAGCTCAGGTAAGGTTACAATAACCAAGCCCGGCAAAATCAAGGTCGGTGCGGATCTGACTATAGGAGAAGGCGGAAATCCCGGCAAAACATTTTCTGCGTCCTACATACTGACCGTGAATAAGGCAGATCAGACAGGCTTTGCTTTTGAAAAGCAGAATCCCGGAGCAATAACATACGATCCGAAAAACAATACGTTCAGCAATAAAGCAAGTAGCGATCAGGGCGAAGACAATGTTACTTACGAGATAACAAGTGACAACGGTGTTGCAAGTATAGACAGCACAACAGGCATACTTACCATTCTTAAAGCCGGCGATGTTACGGTAAAGGCAACAAGAGCGGCAGACGATAAGTATAACGAAGTAACAGCCAAGTACACCCTCACAATCAATAAGGCTGATCAGACAAACTTTGCTTTTGAAAAGCCGAATCCCGAAGCAGTAACATACGATCCGAAAAACAATACGTTCAGTAATAAAGCAAGCAGTGATCAGGGCGCAGACAATGTTACTTATACGATAACAAGTGGTAACGATGTTGCAAGCATAGACAGTGCAACAGGCACGCTTACCATTCTTAAAGCCGGCACGGTTACAGTAAAGGCTATAAGAGCAGGCGATGATTGCTATAACGCTTCTGCTGAAATAAGCTACACGCTTAAAATCAACAAGGCGGATCAGACAGGCTTTGAATTTGAACAGTATGATAATGATACATACAAAATTACTTATAATACCGGTATGTCGTTTAAGAATGCGGCGTCGGGCGGACAGGGCACAGGCAATATAACATATTCTCTTTTGCCGTCGGACATTGTAAGCATTGATGAAGACGGTAATATAACGTTCAATGACGGAAAAGTAGGTACAGTTACAGTAACGGCAACAAGAGCGGCAGACGATAAGTATAACGAAGTATCGACCAAGTACACACTTAACATATCGTATCTCGTTACTCCCGAAAATTCTTATGTATTATCGGGTGCTAAGCTTGACAACAATAGCAAATGGTATACGGGAGATATTACAATAACACCTGCCGAAGGTTATAAAATCAGCCGTTCAAATGCACTTTCAGATAACGAATGGTCTGATTATCTGACCGTAAGCACAGAAGGAAATGAAAACACCGAAACTGTTTATCTGAAAAATGATGACGGCATAACAGCCGCAATTGTTATCGGCAAAGGACAGCTGATGATAGACAGAACAGCTCCTGCTGTTTCAGTAAAATATGATAACAACAGTGCAGACAGTGATAAGTATTTTGATAAGAACCGTACCGCAACAATAACGATCACAGAGCATAACTTTGACCCTGCAAAGGTTGAAGCTATTGTTACCGTAAACGGTACAGTATCCGATAAGTTCAATGCAGATCTTAAAAAGGCGGAAAGTTGGAAAAGTGAGGGCGATGTACACACAGCCAAAATAACATTCTCCGACAACGCCGACTATACATTCAGCATAAGCTGTACAGATAAAGCGGGTCACGTTACGGAAAACAATTCTGTAACATTTGCCGAAGGTTCGGTTGCAACCGGTGAGTTCACTGTTGATAAGACAGCACCGAAAATAGAAGTTGCTTACGACAATAACTCTGTCAAGAACGGTAAGTATTTCAAGGCAGACCGTACAGCAACGATCACGATTACGGAGCATAACTTTGACGTATCAAGAGTTAAAGCAGTAATCACAGACAAGAACGCAACGGATACAGTAAGCGATTATGCCGCTTATCTCAGTGATCCGAAGAACTGGACCGCTGACGGCGATAAGCACACGGCAGCTATAACATTCTCAGTTGATGCAGACTATACATTCAGCATAAGCTGTACCGACAAGGCGGGAAATGCAAACAAAGCCGTTAATTACGGTGAATCAGAAGTTCCCGAAAAGTTTACCGTTGATAAAACAAACCCCGAAAATCTTGTAATAAGCTACAGTGAAAGCGTACTTGATATCGTTCTGAGAACAATATCGTTCGGATTCTTCAATCCGGATATAACGGTTACTGTTAAGGCTGATGATATGACATCGGGCATTGATTACTTTACCTACAGCACGGACGGCAACAAGACTGTTACCGCCGCTCAGGCAAAAGATGTGAAGTATGATAAAGACGGCAAAGCGTATATCACATTCAGAATAGCTCCACAGTACAGAGGCAAGATATCCTTTAAAGCCTTTGACCGCGCAGGCAACAAAGCGGATATGAGCGATGACGACAAGACAGTAGTAGCCGACAATACCAAACCTGTTATAAGCGTAGAATACGACAATAACAAGCACGATAGCAAAAACACTACTTTCTACACCGCGAAGAGAACCGCAACGATCAAAATAACCGAAGCAAACTTCTTCACAGAAGCTTTCGATAAGAATTATCTTAAAATCACGGTTGTAAGAACCGATGACAACGGCAAGAAAACCACCACTGTACTGAAGAACGCAGACCTTACAACTCCGTTTGAAGACAGTAACGGCAATGTGCATACCGCAAAGCTTGACTTTGTTGAGGATGGCGACTACACGTTCACTATTGATTATACCGATTTCTCGGGTAATAAGGCGAGAACGTACAGCACATCGTTCACCATTGACAAGACAAGACCGACAATAGATGTTTCTTATGATAATAACTCTGCCAAGAACAGTAAGTATTTCAAGGCAGACCGTACAGCAACGATAACGATAAACGAGCATAATTTTGATGCTTCAAGGGTTGTCGCAAAAGTAACGAACAAGAATGCAACAGGTTCAGTTGGCGATTATGCCGCTTATCTGAAAAATGCGAAGAACTGGAAGACAAACGGCAATACGCATACCGCAACCATCAGATTCACGACAGAGGCGGATTACACATTCAATATATCTTACAGTGACAAGGCGGGCAATAAAAACAAGGCTGTAAATTACGGCAAGTCAGTAGCCCCCGGTGAGTTTACGATCGATAAAACGGCACCGACAAAAGCAGATATCAGAATTAACAATGAGTCTGTAAAAGCAACAAAGGGTGTTGCTTTTGAAAAGTTCTATCGTAACAGCGTGACTGTAAAGTACAGTGTAAACTGTGACATAAGCGGTCTTGACAACATCACATATCAGAAGGTTGACGATGTGGCAGGTTATTCTGCCGACGGCAGCTGGACAGCTTATGCAAACACCGGTGTAAAAGTATCGCCGAGTGAAAAGTTTGTAATCTATTTCAGAACTGAAGACAAGGCGGGCAATGTCACAATAATAAATTCTACAGGTATTGTTGTTGACAGCAAAGCGCCGACAGGCGAAACCTACGCACCGGAGATCGATATCAAGCCCGAAGCGGCTAACAAGAACGGACTTCACAATAAGGACGTGTCTGTTGACCTTAATGTAATTGATCCTGCATACAGCGGAAATAACGCTGACAGCAACGGTTATTATTCAGGCATTAACAGAATAACCTATCGTATTTCAACTACCGATACACAGGCTGAGGAAACAGGCGTGCTCTTTGATGTAAACGAAGGCATAACAAGCGGCTCAGTTTATGACAATGACAGCCTTGTAAGCAGTTGGACAGGCAGAATTAATATTGATGCTGCAACTTTCAACAGCAATAACGTAGTAGTTGAAATTACAGCAACGGATAATGCGGGCAATGCAAGAGTAACAACCAACGAAATGATAAACGTTCCGATAGCAATCGATGTTACAAAGCCCGAAATTAACATTTCGTACAATAATAACTCTGTTGACAGCGAGTCGCTGTTCAAGGCTGACAGAGTGGCAACCATAGCTGTTACCGAACGTAATTTCAAATCTGACAATGTCAAGATAAAGATAACAAATACCGACGGAGTGATACCTGCTGTATCAGGTTGGAAAAAAACAGGCGGCACAGGTAATCTCGATGACACAATATGGACTGCCACAATTCCTTATACAGCAGACGGTGATTACGAGTTCAGTATCGAGTATACCGACCTTGCAGACAACAAAAGCGATGGTGCAGTATATGCGGCAGGTACACAAGTACCTGAAAAGTTCACTGTCGATAAGACGTTGCCCGTAATTGACGTTTCTTATGATAACAATTCAGCCTCAAACGGCAATTATTACAACGCAGGACGTACAGCAACTATAGTTATTACAGAGCACAACTTTGATGCAAGTCGTGTTACGGTAACACTTACTGCGACAGATGACGACACCGTCGCAGCACTTCCTATAGTAAGCGGCTGGACTGATAACGGAGACAGACACACTGCTACCGTATCCTACAGCAATGACAGTCTTTATACTTTTGATATAGCTGTTAAGGATAAGGCAGGCAACGATGCAGCTGACTTCGCAAAACAGACATTCTATGTTGACAAGACAGCTCCGAGTCTGACAATCAGCGGTGTTGCAGATCTTTCAGCAAACAGCGGTGAAATTATCCCGGTTATCTCATATACGGATACTAACTATGATGACGCAAATGTAAGTATAACGCTCACCGGTGCAGAAAGAAAAGCTGTTGCACTTGACGGCGCATATTCCGATCAGCACAACGGAAAGATATTTACCTTCAACAACTTCCCTGAGAAAAAAGAGGTTGATGATATCTACACGCTGACTGCCACGCTTACGGATAAGGCAGGCAATACTACAACCAAGTCGATCAGATTCTCTGCCAACCGTTTCGGCTCAACATATGCTCTTCCGAAGGCTACAGAAGAGCTTAACGGCTCATATACGCAGAGCGGTAAAGATGTTGTAGTGACAGAAACCAATGCAAACCAACTTAAAAACATCAAGGTGATCCTCTTCAAGAACGGTGAAACCATAACGCTCAAGGAAGACGACGATTACAGGATTGATGTAAAAGGCGGCAACGGTCAGTGGTATGAATACACTTACACTGTATATTCGGCAAATTTCGCCGATGACGGTGTATACAGACTGTCATTCAGCTCGGAAGACGATGCAGGAAATAAAGCTGAAAATACTCTTGATACAAAGAACAAGGAAATTTTGTTCAGTGTAGATAAGACAAAGCCCGATATTGTTGTGACAAATATCGAAAACGGTTCGACATATCCTGTTGATAAGTTGACAGTAACAATGTCAGCAAGCGATAATATCCTTCTTAAAACGATGTCGGTATACCTTGACGATTATGACAAGGAATACAAGACATGGACAGCTGAGGATATCGCAAAAACAATAGATGCTGACGGAAACTTCACCTTTGATATTGATGGAAACTCAACAGGCGCACATAAGGTAAAGGTTGTCTGCACCGATGCAGCAGGAAATGAGCAGACGGTTGAAATTACAGATTTCTATGTAACGACCAACCTGTTTGTACGTTTCTACAACAACAAAGTTCTTTTCTTCGGCACGATTGGCGGCGTCATTGTGATAGCTGCCGCAATAGTAGTGCTGTTAGTTCTTAAAAAAAGAAAGCAAAACACCGGTGAAGACGAATAAATGATTTTTCTGCCGGGTGAAAATACAGCCGGCAGAAAATTTATGTCATTTTTAATGACAAACATCTTTTGATCCGCTATATTACGGATTGATTTTGCTCGAGAAAAATATTATAATTATATCAGGATTTTGTCGCACTTTATTCAGTGCGACACCGAAAAAATTCCATAGTCTATGGAAAGTTGACAAAGGAGATCATTAATATGAAAATATGTCCTAATTGTAACTCACAGCTGGATGACAGCGCATTATTCTGCACAACTTGCGGAACACAGTTTGGCAACACACAGCCCCAGGGCACAGTGCCCCCTCAGGGAATATATGCGGCTACTCCCGCATATGATCCTTACGATCATACGGCAGAATTTGATCCCAAGGATATTTCCGATAACAAGGTATTTGCAATGCTTTGCTACCTTATGGGTATATTCGGAATAATAATTGCCCTTCTTGCAAGCAACTCATCAAAGTATGCAATGTTCCATGTAAGACAGGCGCTTAAGTTTGAAGTTGCAAACATACTCATGCTTATCTGCACGATTATTCTGTTATGGACACTTATAGTACCTATTGCTTATGGCATTATGTCAACTGTTCTGTGGGTAATCAAAATTATAGCCTTCTTCCAGATCTGCTCAGGTAAGGCTAAAGAACCCGCTATTATCCGTAGCCTCAAGTTCTTACGCTAAGCTTCATAAGAATAGATGCCCGTATCGCCTTTCAAAAGGTGATACGGGCTTTTTTTATCGACTCTATAATAAATGTTGGTGAAACCGGGAATTAAACGGAAAAAGAAAACTGATATATGTTCAGTTATGCCGCCGCAACAGGAACAATATATGATTAACAGATATCATAGCAAAATTAGCCGATATCTGCACATACAAAAGTGTATCTGGAAAAGCAGATATACCAACAACCTCAATACAAATATTTTTAAATAATTTGAATTATCCTCACATAAGTGAAACACTCATCAGACCTTTTAACAGTAACTTTAATGACGCAGGCAAACAAAGCCGTAAATATTATGCTCTTATATTCGGCGGATATTATGGGCGCAAACTGTCTGAAAGAAAAATTTTTCACTGCTTTGCGTAGCAGTGCCGAACAGGCTGAAGCAATGCTGTCAGAGTGGATACATATTGCCGAAATAAGTTTGATTAAAGATTTTCGGTATTGCGCCAGAACACTGAAATCGTGGTTTAACGGCATTATCAGTTCATTTGCTTACGGTTACAGAAATTTCAGAAGATTCCGTAACCGTATTCTCCACATTTTTTCTCATCAAAAATTATCGCGGATTCTTGATCCAAACCCGCTGACGCAATTTTCTATTTTTCGTACCTAAACTATTGACAAAGAGTCGTTTTCGCCACCGCGGCGCTTCTCTGCCTTTGCCGCCGACTTCGCAGTTCAGTGTTAAGCGTGTTTC
>OLZV01000090.1_pt1 | contig 50985 bp, 62 predicted proteins | sample 1644531 | NCBI WGS metagenome assembly OLZV01 (sample SAMEA103958115, study PRJEB25191) | human gut metagenome | biome: human-associated habitat [ENVO:00009003]; feature: intestine environment [ENVO:2100002]; material: feces | place: Germany | collected 2013/2015
GCATACAAGTGGTCGAACAAAGTCGGTGCAGGACGCACCGACAACAAACGACCACAGTTGCACAGATGCAGAGCCAACAAAGCATACACAGCCCTTCACCACGGGGAAGGGGTTTGGGAATAGGGATAAAGAATTCGCACTACTTTATAAAAAAGCAGACTTTTTCTACAAGCTGAGCCGTCTTTCTGATAAAGAAAGATGGCTTATTTTAGAAAAATTTCCCCTCTTTGCCCGTTTTGTATTGACTTTTTCACGTCAATATAGTAAAATCAAAATAGTATGTATAATTGATTGAAGTATACGATTTGCAAAAGGGGGCTGTGTATATGAGTAAAACCGTGCTGTTTGTTGCATCGGTGACTAAAAAGCATATTCTTCAGTTCCATTTGCCGTATATGAAATGGTTTAAAGATCACGGATATAAAGTCCATGTCTGTGCCGGAGATGACTTTGAACCGGATGAACCTAAAAATGTTCCGTATTGTGATAAATACTACATAGTGCCTTTTTATCGTTCTCCTTTTGCGACGCAGAACTATCGCTCGTATAAGGAATTGCGCAAGCTGATAGAAGAAAACGAGTATGAGCTTGTTCATTGTCATACACCGGTTGCGGCGGCAATTGCACGCTATGCGTTCAGGACGGCAAGGAAAAAGCAAGGCACAACAGTACTGTATACGGCGCATGGGTTCCATTTCTATAAAGGCGCTCCAAAGATAAGCAGGCTTTACTATGCCGCAGAGAAGGCGCTTATAAGGTATACTGACGGAATAATTACGATAAATGAGGAAGACTATCTGGCGGCAAAGAAAATGTGCCGTAACAAAAAATGCGACGCCTATAAAATACCCGGTATCGGAATTGACTTAAGTCGTGTGAGAAATTCTTCCCGCACAAAAGAGAGTATTCGCAAAGAGTTCGGAATACCAAACGACGCTTTTCTTGTAATGTCAAATTCGGAAATAAATGAAAATAAGAATGTAGAGTGCTCGATAACCGCAGTCGCCGCCAATAAAGGCGTGTATATGCTGATATGCGGTACAGGTAAAAATATGGACAAGTGCAGATCACTTGTAAAAGAGCTCGGCTGTGAGGACAGGATAATATTCGCAGGTTACCGATATGACGCCAAGGAACTTCTTCACGGAGCAGACGCATTCATATTCCCGAGCCGCCGTGAAGGTCTGGGACTTGCGGCAATCGAAGCTATGGCGGTGGGTCTGCCGCTTATCGTTTCAGACAACAGGGGAACAAGGGAATATGCTGTAAACGCTGAAAATGCAATTGTATGTGAGTATAACAATATCTCACAGTTCATAAACGCAGTACAGCTTTTAAGTTCAGATACGGAGCTTTGCAGAAAACTCGGTGAAAACGGATACCGCACGGCAGAAAAATACAGTCTTGAGAATGCTTTGGACTGTATGGCGGATATATATCGCAGTTATATTGATATTCCTGCGGACAGTAAAACGGAAGTGTTATCAGGTGAAGATAAAAAAGTATAAAAATATACTCGGCGATTGTCCCGGGCTGCTTGCGGCGGCAGATAAAACCGCAATGAAAAGTGAAGGTAAATTAGCACAGGCAACGGCATATGTCACAGCACCTGTGCTGTTTTGCTATGTCGGCTATGTTATAGAAAGCGCCGTAAAGCTGGGAATTCAGCGAATATATTTTCTTGCCCGTGACGGATATATACTGAAAAGCATTGCAGATGTGATAATAAAAAAGCGAGAGCTCGATATTGATACGCATTATCTATATGTTTCACGCTATGCGCTGAGAAATGCGTTATATTATAAATGCAATTCGGTGCAGGAATTTGAAAATGCAGGCTTTTTCGGTCACTGTGCCGTACAGAGCGCAGAAAACACGCTCAAAAGAGCGGGATTTGAAGAATGTCAACGTGTGGAGGTTTACCGAAAAATCGGATTTACCGATGATGAAAAAAAGATATTAAATGACGCCGAATATAATGATTTCTGCGCTCTTCTGAAAAATGACAAAGAATTATTTTCGGATATAAAAAATCGCTCTGAGAACAATTATAAAAATATCATTGAATATTTCAACAGGAACGGTCTGTTTGAGGATGGAAAAATTGCGCTTGTCGACAGCGGGTGGCTTGGCTCTGTGCAGAAAACGCTGACGGAGCTTATCAAGGATAAAACAGATACAGACAGGATAACCGGATATTATTTCGGATTATACAGAGAAAAGAATGATAAATACAATTCGTTTCTGTTTGATATTTCAGACGCTCATAAGTATGTGCCGACGTTCTGCAATAATCTTTTTGAATGCTTCTGCTCTGCACCTCATGGAATGACAACAGGCTACAGTATCACGGATAACGGCATACAGCCGATAATGGCTGAAGCGAACAGCTTTATAGTCGAAGCCGCATCGATCCAGACGGATGTTGCTGTGAAGTTTGCGGGATATGCCTGCGAAAACCCGGTTGATATTTCCGTGAAAGAACTTAAAAAGCTTTCGGCAAGGCTTCTGAAAGCGCTGATGTATAAGCCTGACAGGGAAGAAGCTGAGATATTCGGTGCGTTTCCGTTCTGCGACGACGCTACCGAAATAACGGTACAACCATTGGCGTGTGACAGCGGAAAAAGCATAAGAAATGTTCTTTTTCTGAAAAGAATATTGAGAAAAAGAAAAGGTCAGAGCATATATCCGGACAAGGGAATGTTCTGGCTTTACGGAAGTGTGATTTTTAGTGCCTGTAAGCCTGCGTGGGTTTACCGGATCAGCGTCAGACTATGGGAAAAACTGAGGTTGCTCAGAGAAAAGAGGAAACTATGCCGTTGATTTCCGTGATAATGGGTGTGTATAACAGCGATCCCGAAAAACTTAAAGCCGCTGTGGAATCTGTTCTTACTCAATCCGTAAGCGATATTGAGCTTATAATATGCAACGACGGCTCTGATAACGGTACTGATAAGGTGTTGGAAGGCATTCCGGACAATAGGCTGAAAATTATTACATTCACTGAAAACCGTGGGCTGGCAATGGCACTCAACGCCTGCATAGAAGCTGCGACAGGCAAGTATATAGCAAGGCAGGACGATGATGATTTAAGCCTGGACGGACGTTTTGAAAAAGAATCGGATTACCTTGAAAAAAATCCAGATATAGCTTTTGTAGGTACTGCGTGTGAACTTTACTCCGAAACAGACGGTGTTTACGGCGAATGGATAATGCCTAAAAGTATAGATAAAAACAGTTTTCTTTTTAATTCTCCGTTTATTCACGGAAGCGTAATGTTCAGAAGCATGGTGCTTAAACGCCATAAATACAGAAAGCTGGGTAACAATTACAAATATGAGGATTACGACCTTTTCATGCGTCTGTGCTCTTACGGTTACAAATCGGCTAATCTGAGCGAAAAGCTGTATCGCTTTCATTATGACAAAGCAACAAGAGGCGTATCCGGCTCAATGCGATACGATGAATACAAAGTGCGCATGGATGGCTTTAAAAAACTCGGTTTGATGCCCAGAGGCTTTTTTTATGCAATTAAACCTTTGATACTTGGTATTATCCCAAATAAAGCTATAATCAAAATTAAAGAAAAAACAAAGAAACTCTGAAACCTGTAAACAAATAGAAAATATTGACGCATTTTGCCCAACCGACTTTACTGCTATATTTTTTCTTTGTAGCAATTGCACATTGTAATATGATATGAAATGTGGTAAAATAAAGTGATATTTCTGAATTGCCAATAACTATGTTAATCTGATAAATTATTTAGGGAGTTGAAATTAAATTTGAACGATAAATTTGATATTGATGATATACTTGCTGAATTTGATGACGATAAGAAGAAAAGCGTCAATAACGAAAAAAACGGGAAAGAAACAAATGCTACGCCTGCGACTTCAGGTAAAAATCCCGGTGCTACAATGATCCTTCGTTCGATAGACGAGAAGAAGAAAGCTGAAGCGGCTAATCGGACTAGTCAGAAAAGCGCCGATACAAAAGAAATTCCTAAGCAAAGCATAAAACATATGAAAGCGGATATCGGTGATAAATACAAGCCTCATAATACCGAAATAAAGCCGGAAAGCCAAACATCGGTAAAAAACGGGCAAACCGATAAGAGCAAAATTGCGTACAAACGCTTGTCGGATTTTGAGGAAGAAAAAACGGCTCAGCCAAAGGCAAAGCAGGCTGCTGATTCTTCGTCAAATCATACTGTCAATACTCATTCAAAAGCCAGGCCGAATAAAAATACCTCCAAACATTCAGCGTCAAAAGCGGATTCTGAGCCTGATAAAATAACGGCACATACAGGCGGAAACAAAAAAGCGAAAAACAATAACCGCAAAAAAGATAAAATCAACGTTTCGATAAATACTTCAGCCAATATGTCTTTTATCGACAAGATAAAACAGTACAGATTCCTTTTCGAGGAGCTTACCAAAAGAGATTTCAAGAAGAAATACAAGAGGACTTTGCTCGGTGTGCTCTGGAGCGTAATTTCTCCGTTTGTGACGTTTCTGGTTCAGTATTTCGTATTCGGCTATATTTTCCGCAGGCATGACACACAGTTTGTAATATATCTTCTCAGCGGTACGCTTATGTACAACTTTTTCACCAATGCGACGACTGCCGGTATGTTTTCGATGTACTCAAACGGCGGTATATTGTCAAAAGTGAATGTTCCGAAATCGTTGTTTGTCCTGTCGTCAAACTCTGCGGCGATATTCAACTTTCTGCTGACGCTTGTTATATATTTCGGGTTTATGGTGTTTTGTCATGTGAGCTTCGGCATTCACCTTCTGATGATGATATTCCCGATACTGTGCCTTATTATTTTCAATATCGGAATGAGCTATATTCTGTCTTCTCTGTTCGTGTTCTTCAGGGATATGCAGTATCTTTATCAGATTTTTACTATGCTTCTGATGTATATGTCTGCTATTTTCTACGAAATTGACCGTTTCCCGGAAAATCTGCGTTTTGTATTCGATATAAACCCGATTTATCATTTTATAACCTATATCAGACAGCTGGTTATCTATGCTACGGTACCTGATTTTACCAATCACATAATATGCCTTGCCTTTGCATTCGGTATGCTTGCAATCGGCTATTTCGTACACAGAAAAACAGAGCAGAAATTTGTTTATTACTATTGATATGAGGGTTACAGATGGTTATTGATGTTAAAAATGTAACGGTGCAATATACGGTGAGCAACTTCAGGGAGATAGGTCTTAAAGAGTATCTTATAAAAAAAGTAAAGAGAGAGATAAAGACCGAACATTTCACGGCAGTAGACAATGTGTCATTCAGCCTGGAAGAAGGAGATTTTCTCGGAATAATCGGAACTAACGGCGCCGGTAAATCTACACTTCTGAAAGTAATATCCGGTATAATGAAGCCTGCAAAAGGAAGTGTAACGGTAAACGGAAAGATCGCGGCGCTGCTTGAGCTTGGCTCGGGATTTGACGGCGACCTTACGCTCAATGAAAATATATATCTCAGAGGAGCAATGCTCGGATACACCAAAGAATTTGTTACAGAAAAATACAAGGAAATACTCGAATATGCAGAACTGACCGAATTTGAGAACAGAGCCTTCAAGCAGTTATCCTCGGGTATGAAGTCACGACTTGCTTTTGCAATATCCTGCCTTATGGAGCCTGAGATACTTATACTTGACGAGGTGCTTTCTGTCGGCGATGCGGCATTCAGGGCGAAGAGCGAGGCAACTATGATGAATATAATCAAGAACGGCTGCTGTACGCTTTTTGTTTCGCATTCGCTTCCGCAGGTAAGAAGACTGTGTAACAAGGTGCTGTGGCTTGACAAAGGCAAGCAGATTGCGTTCGGCGATGTTAATACAGTCTGTGATAAGTACGAAAGATACATTCAGACTGTCACGAATATGCAGAAGATACAGTAATTGCTGAGAGGTAATATGGCTATATATCTCATAGATTTTGAAAATGTGCATTCGGACGGGCTGAAAGGGATAGAAAAGCTTGAACGCAATGACGAATGCTACATTTTTTACAGTGAGCACGCAGGTGTGCTGACTTTCAATATGCACAAGAAGATCACAGAGAGCCGTGCTAAGATATATTATGTTGAGGCGCAGGTCGGTATGAAGAACGCACTTGATTTTCAGCTTGTATCATATCTCGGCTATATGCTGAGAGAAAAGCCTGAGGCGGCATATTGTTTGATTTCAAACGACAAGGCGTTTGAGCTGGTGTCAAAGTTCTGGCAGGCTAAGGGCGTGAACGTTACTTCTGCGGTGTCGCTTGACAGGGCGGCAGATGCGGCGCATTACAGTAAAATCAGTGCAGAGCTTGAAAAACTGCTTGCCGACCGCAGCGAACGTGAATTTGTTGAAAAGTGTATAAACGAGCTCTCTACAAAGTCCGGTATCAACAACCGCATAGTCAAGAAATACGGAACTACACGGGCAGGAGAAATATATAAGCTGATAAAGCCGCTGTTGTCTGATAAGAAGGGCGATATGCGGAAGGGATAACACAGAATATGAAACGGCGTTCATTGCGATTTGCAATGAACGCCGTTTTGGTAATACGAATATTTATTAATCCTGATACTGTGATGTTATACCGAAATACTCTTCAAGGGAAAGTCCGCTTTCAGTTACCTTTGTAGCAAGATCAACGCCGATATATCTGACGTGCCACGGCTCATACATATAGCCTGTTGAGCTGTCCTTGCCCTTGGGGTAACGGATAATGAAGCCGTACTTGTAGCAATTCTTCTCCAGCCATTGACCTGCAGGGTCATACTGGAAGTCCTGTTCAAGCGAGTTTAAGTCAAAGGTGTATCCGGTCTGGTGGTCTGAGTGTCCGGGTCGTGAGGAATATGTATCTGCGGCATCTCTGCCGTCCTGTGCAACATAACGGTTGTAAATTACTTCCTGGTCGTCGTAAGAACGGTAGCTTGATAAAATCCACAGTGAAATTCCTTCCGAAGCCGCCGCCGCCTGCATATCGTAGAATGCATCCATAGCTTCCGGTTGTACACCGGGATTGTAACTTCTGGGCAAAGTATATGTCTTGTTTGCTATCATAACTCCGTCAAAGTAGGTTATGCCGTCTATCACTTCCTTTTTGTGCGAGCCTGTATACTCCGGCGTCGGAGCAGGCTTTGAAGAAGCGGGCGGATCGGTTTCGGTATCCGGTACAGGTTCTGTAGCGGATGTTTCGGGTGCCGGGGTTTCGGGAACGGTCGTCTGATCGGTTATAACGTATGAATCTATGACAGTCACCTCCATAGTAGCCACAAGGCGGTAGTCGTTTTCGTAATACGCCTCTATGGCACAGCTTCCTGCGCTCTTTGCGGTTATAACGCCCTCATTTGTGACAGACGCTATTGTTGCGTCACTGGTATAGTATATGGCACCTGTGTAGGTAATATCATCCGGAGTGAAACGGAGAACGGAATTATAGACTTCTCCCTTTTCGAGAGTCACGCTCTCCTTTTCAAATTTCATCGATTCGGGAAGCTCAAGACCGTTGACGGTGACGGCAATATCCTTTGAAAGCCCTGTTACGGAATCTGTTACCGTTACGGTCGTTTCGCCGGTGTTTACGCCTTTGATCGTTCCGTTGCTGTCAACGGAAGCGACCTCGTTGTCCGCACTCTTCCAGCTGAGCTTTACATTCTTTGCGTCGGCAGGTGCGACCTTGGCCTCGACCTTCTGTTCTTCTCCGCCGTCAAGCGATAAAGCCGCAAGCGAAACGTCAAGCGATTCTATAATATCCTTTTTGACATTAACGGTTATCGTGTCTGAAAGATCGCCGCTTGATACGGTTATTTCGGTTTTTCCGTTTTTGACTGCGGTTACTTTACCTTCAAGTGAAACTGTCGCTATTGACGTATCGGCGCTGATATATGACAGTGCATATTCTGTACCGGCAGGTTCTGTCTTGATCTTAAGCTGTTGAGAGTGACCTGCACGCAGAGTGATCTCATCGCCGTTTATGATATCAAGGTTTGTGATGCTGTTACCGTTATTGCCTGCAAAGATAAGCGCTACAAGTATGGCGCAGGCGACTATCAGCAGTCCGATACCGCTGTATATCATGACGTTTGCTATCATACGGTTACGTTTTCTTTTGCTGATATTTTCCGGAGAGGACCTTTTTACAGCATTTTCTACAGCCTCTTTGGTGACAACCGGTTTTTCTGTTTCTCCGAATGTATCGGAATGGATAATATCCTCTTCTTTTCTGTTTTCAAAAAGTGCTTTTATATCATCTATACTGCTGGTTTCAAATTTTTTATCAGAGTTCATTTTCTTTCCTTTCAGGCAGTGCCCGCAAGTATTTGTCGGGTATGTATAAGGTATGCAAAAATACGTTGCCGTTTTGCGGTAATTAATGTAATTATATCATAATTGTGCGGCATTTGCAAGTGCTGCCGATGTTGACAAAATCGGGCAGTTGTTGTACAATTATTACAGTATAAATATGACCCTTTTCATTATCGGAGGAAATATGAGATACAGAAGAATAACCGCCGCACTGTTTGCTGTGCTGATCGGAACGGTAATTGCCGGATGTTCCGAAGAAAGCCATATAATTACGCAACATACCTCACGTTCGGATTACAACGGCAATTCCACGCCGTACTCAACGGACGACAGTCTTACAAAAGATGATATAACGCTCACTGTCTGGGAATCAAAGGACGGTCCCGATGAGTGGATAAAAGAAGCGGGCGAGAGCTTCAATGCGCTTTATCCCAATATTCATATAGAATATGTCAACGTTGAGCTTAAAGATGCTGCAAATGAAATTGTCAACGAGAACAGTTCTGTAAAAAAGCCCGATGTTTTTGCCGCACCCGGCGATATGACGGGCGAACTTGTCGAGAATCAGCTGATACTTCCGACAGGGGATACCAATGTTGTCAACACAACTGCGCTGGCGCTTGCAAGAGAGGCTACGGTTTATAATGACGTGATGTACGGATATCCCGTAGCGTGTGAAACATATGCTCTTTTCTATAATAAGAAATTTGTTGAAGAGAAGGATATACCTTCAACGTGGGAAAGTCTTATCACCTGGAGCGATGCTTTCAACAAGCTCTATCCCGGCAAATACGGATTTGTTTTCCATACAGATACGGTATACTATATATCTATGCTTATGAGCATGGATAAAAACAGGCTTATGCTCGATGATAACTACGGACTTCTCAATTCAAAAGCAAGCTACGGACTTACTCTGTTAAAGCAGATGCAGGATATATTTCCTAAGAATATAACGGATTACAGTTATGATGAATGCGACGAACTGTTTTTAAACAGTAATGCCGCTTTGACAGTAAACGGTCCGTGGTTTGTGACAAAGGCTGACGCAGCGGGTATTGATTACGGAATAGTACCGTTGCCCGGCTTTGATAACGGCAGCAACACATATTCGATTGCAGGCGTAAGAACGATGTTTGTCTATTCCAAGGGCGAGCATACCGCAGAAGCGGACGCATTTGCAAAATATCTTCTCAGCGACGATATGCAGAGCCTGAGAACAAAGATAACCGGAACGCTCCCTGCAATAAATATTGATGTGAACGAAAAGCTAGATGGGTTTGTCGACCAGCTTGAATATTCATATAGCATACCCAACAGAGCTGAGATGATGAGATTCTGGAAGTTCGGCGAGCATATTACCGCCGATATCTATGGCGAAAAGGAAATATCACAGGAACTTAAAGACTATGTGAGATATATCGACAATACCGATACACAGACAGAAAACAGCAGCAACGATATTTCAGAAAACAGCACGACACAAAACGAATAATTACGGAAGGACAACTCATATATGTCAAAGCCCGAAGAGTATACTTCACTTGAAAATATTACCGATGTGACGACCGGACTTACCGCAGAGCAGGTAAACGAGCGTATCTCCTGCGGTAAGGTCAACGGCGATTTCAATATACCGAGCAAATCGGTAAAGCAGATATTCAAGGATAACTGTCTTACATTCTTCAACCTTATCAACATAATACTGGCGGCTTTTGTTGTTGCGGTAGGCTCATTCAAGAACTGCCTGTTCTTAGGCGTTATCATATGCAACACGGCAATAGGTATATTCCAGGAAATACGCTCAAAAAGAGCCATCGACAAGCTGGCTCTTATTTCTGCGCCTAAAGCGGATGTGCTGAGAAACGGCGAAACACAGACGATAGCCGTAAAGGATATTGTTCTTGACGATATAATGATTCTGTCGGCAGGCAGACAGGTCTGCTCGGACTGCATAGCGGTAGAGGGCGACTGCGAGGTAAACGAGAGCCTTATAACAGGCGAAAGCGACCCTATCGTAAAGCACAAGGGCGATGAGATATTATCCGGCTCGTTTCTGATAAGCGGAAATGCAAAGGCGCAGGTTATCCGCATAGGCGCAGACAATTACGCCAATAAGATAACAAGCGGCGCAAAATATATCAAGAAGAATAACTCAAAGATGCTCGCAAGCATAAACTATATACTGAAGATGATTTCCGTATGTATTATACCGATGATACTGCTGATGTTCGGCAAGGAAATGCTTCTTGCACACAACACGTTCACCGATGCCGTTGTAAACACGGTGTCGGCTATAATCGGCATGATACCGGAGGGCCTTGTGCTTATGGCAAGTATGGTGCTTGCGGTAAGCGTTATCAGACTTGCAACGAACAAAACGCTTGCGCAGGATCTGTACTGTGTGGAAACCCTTGCAAGAGTTGATGTTCTCTGCCTTGATAAAACGGGTACGATAACCGAGGGCAGAATGGAGGTATCCGACGTTATCTCTCTTGACGGCAACGATCACGAAAAAGCTCTTTGCGAGATGATATATGCGCTCGGCGATAATAACCCCACTGCGCTTGCCGTAATGGACAGATACAAAAAAGACGGCTCTTTGCCAAGCCGTGAATGGTTGGCAAAGACGGCGATACATTTCTCAAGTGCGAAAAAGTGGAGCCTTGCGGCTTTTGAGGATAAAGGAACATATATTCTAGGTGCGGCTGAATTTATCCTGGGCAACGCTATGACAGACGCTCTGAGAGAGCAGATAAAGACGCTGTCGGAGGGCGGATACAGAGTTGTTTTGTTTGCGCACAGCGACAATATGCCTCCCGAAGTTGAGGGCGGCGCATTGCCCGAAAATATAACTCCTGTTGCACTTGTAAGAATTACCGACTGCATAAGAAAAGAAGCCCCTGCAACGCTGAAATATTTTGCGGAGCAGGACGTTGACATAAGAATTATTTCGGGCGACAGCCCCGTTACCGTTTCGGGAGTAGCTCAGCGCGCAGGGCTTGAGCATTATGAAAATTACGTTGACGCATCGACATTAACAACCGATGAAGAACTGTGGGAGGCGGCTGACAAATATAAGATATTCGGCCGTGTAACGCCGTATCAGAAGCTGGAGCTTGTAAAGGCGCTGAAAGCCAAAGGGCATACGGTTGCTATGACAGGCGACGGTGTAAACGATGTCCTTGCGCTGAAAGAATCCGACTGCTCTATAGCAATGCAATCGGGAAGCGATGCTGCAAGAAATGTATCGAATATCGTTCTTCTAGACAGCAATTTTGCGTCAATGCCTAAGATAGTAGGCGAGGGCAGACGCTCTATAAACAATGTCGAGCGTTCGAGCGTGCTGTTTCTTTATAAAACCGTATACTCGTTTTTAGCGGCGCTTATGTTCTGCTTTGTGCCTATGGGCTATCCCCTTCAGGCAATACAGCTTACGCAGATTAATATGTTTACAAACGGCATACCCTCGTTCTTACTTGCTATGGAGCCTAACTTCAAGCGTGTAAAGGGCAAATTTATAGAAAACGTCCTGCCGAAATCCATAATGCACGGACTGCTGATAACGTTCAATTTTGTCGGAATAGTGCTTATGCGCTATATTTCGGGCTGGATGAACATAATTCCCAGAGAAACCTTTGATTACAGCATTGAAACAATGTCAACTATATGCATAGGATTTGCGGCGTTCGTGATACTGTTCAAGGTTTGTATGCCCTTCAAGCCGTGGAAAATAGGTCTGTTTGTTTTTCTGATAGGCGGATTTACGGCTGATATATTCATATTGCGTGATTTCCTGCTTGATTTAAAGCCAATGCGCATTGAAATGGTAATAATGACAGGAATCCTTATGGGCGTAACGATTGTTCTTGCGGCGCTGTCATCTGTATTCGAGCGGCATATAACCGATAATCTGCTTGCATTCCAGATATACTGGAAAAACGTATTTGTCAAGATATCCGCAAAGAGAAGAGCAAGAAAGGAAAGCAAGAATGCCTGAAACTATTGTTGAGATATTCAGCGACGGAGCGTGCAGCGGCAATCCGGGTCCCGGAGGGTACGGTGCGATTCTCCGTTGGAACGGAAAAGAAAAGGAACTGAGCGGCGGCGAAAAGCATACCACCAATAACCGTATGGAGCTTACCGGAGTTATTGAGGCACTGACGGCACTGAAATATCCGTGCAAGGTGATACTTACCACCGACAGTAAATATGTTGTGGATTCGGTCACAAAGGGTTGGGTCAACGGCTGGAAACGCAGAGGATGGAAAAAATCCGACAATACGCCTGCGCTGAATGTCGATCTGTGGGAGCGGCTGCTTATGCTGCTTGATACGCACGATGTGGAATTCCGCTGGATAAAAGGCCACGCAGGACACCCCGAAAACGAACGTTGCGACAGGCTCGCAGTAAAAATGCGTGATTACTACAGCGCATTATAATTAGCCGAAAGAAGGCGTTTTTATGAAAAATGAGATTAAAGAATATAAGGAATATATAAAACAGCAGGCGGCAGACCCTGACATTGACAAGAAAGCGCTTGCGCAGCAGCTTCTTGTCAGGATAGGCTTCTATCAGCACGAAAGGCTTATCCACCTCATAGTAACGATGAGCTTTGCGATATTCTTCCTGCTGTCGCTGATACTGGTGTCGATAAATGTTTACTTTCTTGCATTGTCGGTGCTGCTGCTTGTACTTCTTGTTCCGTACATAGCACACTATTATTTTCTTGAAAATTCAACGCAGGAGCTTTATAAAGTGTATTACTCGCTTATTTCGGGGCAATAATTCTTGCAGACGAAAAATAGTTGTAACTGTTTAAGCAAAAATCACACAAAACCGTGAATTTATTTCCAAGTTTCGTTTAATCCTACAAAATTATCTTGCAAATATGGATTTTTTCGGCTTTCTGTAGTATAATTATAGCATTAATCTGCCGAATCAGTCGCATTATGTTTGTTTTTCAGTGTAACAAGAGGGGTGAGCCGATGAAAAAAGATATATTTTCAATTCCGAACATACTGAGCTTTGTGCGAATATTGCTTATCCCGATATTTGTATGGTTATATGTCACCGCAGGCACGAGCGGAGAGTATTATCTTGCTGCCGCAGTTGTCGTAGCGTCGGGAATTACCGATTTCCTTGACGGACAGATAGCACGGCGATGCAATATGATAACCGAGTTCGGCAAATTCCTCGATCCGCTTGCCGATAAGTTGACGCAGGGAACGCTGTTCCTTTGCATAGCGATAAATTATCCGCTGATGTGGATACTGCTTGCTATATGGCTTTTAAAGGACGGCTTTATGGCAATCATGGGACTTGTGCTTTTAAAGACAAAGCAGACAAAGCTTGACGGCGCACGTTGGTACGGAAAGGTCTGCACGGCTATCATTTATGTAGCGGTACTTGCGTTATTGTTTTTCCCCGGAGTATTCCCGGAGGGCTCGCCTGCATCATCCTTACTCATTCTTATCTGTATAGGTGTAATGCTTCTTTCCGGTATTCTTTATTCGGTAGCACTTATAAAGATGTGGCTTCACAATGAAACGATAGCCAAAGAGAACAGAATGAAGCTCAGGGAGATAGCTAAGGAAAGCACCCACGAGCATAGCAACATCAAAAGTGAATAAAAATGCGACCTGCAGGATAAAACCTGCAGGTCGTTTTTGTTTTCAACGGTGTTGGATATGTCTTTTATGCTCTGATAATTTAATAAAAGATTACACGCTTTGCCAAGCACTGATTTTAGCTCCCTTTACACAAGGGAGCTAAATTGTGATACTTCTGTTTTTTATATCTATACAACATTCTCAATTTCGTTTTCTACTATGTTGAAGCGCTTGAACTCCGGTATGGATTCATCAAAACTTTTTATCAATATGCTTTCGTCACCCGAAAGACTGTACATTGCCATTATTCCCGAGGGATAAAGCACTTTGTCGAGCTTGCCCGTTCTCAGCTTATCATATCCGTTATAAAGCGGGATATCGTTCTTGCGGCTGAGGTAATCGATCATAGCAAGCAGGTAAAGACATTCGGCGTACCACTTACGTTCGTACAGCTTGCTTACTTCGTCACTGCACAGCATATCACGGATAAAGGAAAGCTCGCCCTTGTCTTTTACAAGGTGGCAGATGTTGCTTTTGAATATTTCAAACGAGCTTCTTTCCATGTGGTTTTCCTCCGTTTCGCTGTTTTTCTGATTTTAGCACAGTATTTTTATGCTGTCAAGAAGACTTTTTCCAATCATAGCAATTACAGGCTTATGAAAATGCCGTTTATTATTTCGTTGCGTTGAATTATGCTGTTTTTTATGTTATTATAAGGTAGACGGTTTTAATGCGGTCAATTGACGTTATAGGTTCAATTAATGCCGGAATTTTTTCTGTGTACTATAACAATACAATGATAACGTCAACGCCGAATTTAAATATTTGAACATAAGGGATTGAAAAAAATGACAGAAATTTCGGAGAAATTAAAATGACTGAATTAAGTATTAAAGATTATATTCGCAACGGGCTTTTCTTTGAAGCGCAAAGCGTGGCGTTGGATTTTGTTTCATTTCTTGAAGAAAAAGGCGTAGACTTTTACAAGGACAACTGCGATTGTTGGAAAGATAAAATCTACTATCAGTGTAAATTCAACAATTGTTGTGTATGCTTTATTTCAATCAAAGACCCCGATGAGCCGCAAGATCTATGGACTGTATGGTCTGATGATATAAAATCGGAATGGCTTGATAAATGTGATGTTGATGATGAAATAAAAAAGCTTGCGTGGAAGTATGTAGATAACTGCGGTCATTGCGGCTCATGCAAAGGCGGACGTCGTAAAGTCATTTTCGGACGGGAGTTTGAAGCTGTCTGCGGTTGTACATTCAGGGTCGATAATCCGACTATTGAAGATCTACCGTTTCTGAAGGAAATAATCAGGCTGTGCATAATAAACTTTGAAAAGGAAACAAAACAGTGAATATCAGAACTTTGAACACAGGCGAATTAAATCTGCTGTTTCAGCTCTTTGACTACAACGATCCCGATGAAATGATAGCAGAAAATACAGTAGATATTAACGAGAGAAAAATCGATATATTCGGCTTGTTCCAAGAGGACAGACTAATAGGAGAGATACGCGCCGCTTATGTCCATAACGATGAAAGGCATGCCGTAAGAAATAAGCGTGTTTATCTCTTTGCTTTCCGTATTCATAAGGATTTTCAAGGCAGGGGATACGGACAATTTTTGTTGAAAGAGGTAATTTCCACGCTTATGCAAAAAGGTTATTCTGAATTTACGATCGGCGTTGAAGATGATAATGAAACGGCTGTACACATATATTCAAAGCTTGGATTTACGCAGTTGGTCGGTAAAATCAGCGAAGAATATCAAGGGGATAGTTATAAATATGGGTTGTACTTGAAAGCATTAGGAGTAAATATGCTCTGATTTACAGCGAGATCTGATATTATCGAAAGTTACAGGCTCCTTTTCGAACAGGAAATGTTCGGAAAAGAGCTTTTATATTTTGAATATCTCACTTAAAATTTACCCGATGTGAACAAATCTTTGTTGAGTTTTGATATATACAAATTTCTCTTTCGGGTATAGAATATAGAGGTTGCTGTTTGTCCGCAGGACAAAGGAACAGAAAGAGGGAGAGAAATGATAAAGCGTTATTTCAAACGTTTAAAGACAGAATTCAAAGGCTATAATGCAGGAAAATTCGGAAAAGATGTGCTTGCCGGTATCACAGTAGCGGCTGTGGCACTTCCGCTTGCGCTTGCATTCGGTATATCGAGCGGTGCGACTGCCGCCGCAGGACTTATCACGGCACTTATCGCAGGTGTTGTAATAGGACTGCTTTCGGGTGCGTCATACCAGATTTCAGGACCTACGGGTGCTATGGCGGCTATCCTTTGCTCGCTTGTGGCCACATATCAGATACAGGGTGTGTTCATTGCCTGCTTTATGTCGGGTGCTATACTTCTGCTGTGCGGAATATTCAAGCTCGGCGGACTGGTACAGTTTATACCCACGCCTGTTATTACAGGCTTTACATCGGGTATAGCAATAATAATCGCATTCGGTCAGATAAACAACCTTACGGGACTTAAATGCGAGGGTGCTTCTACTATAGATAAAATAGTAAGCTACTTCAACACGCCTCAGACACTGAATTTCGAGGCAATAGCAATCGGCGTATGCGTTATAGTGTTTATGCTTATTTATCCCAAAAAGCTCAATGCTATCATCCCGTCGTCGCTTATGTCTATTATAATAGCAACGGCACTGAACTTCATATTCAATTTCAATGTCGGCATTGTAGGCGAGATACCGCAGACGCTTCTGCTTAACGACAGGCTTGATATTACGGCGATAGATTTTGACACGGTCAAGAATCTCATATTCCCTGCAATCAGTATTGCGGCACTCGGACTTATCGAGAGCCTTTTGTGCGGTGCGAGCGCAGGCAGAATGAAGAATGAAAAGCTTGACAGCGATCAGGAGCTTGTAGCACAGGGCATAGGCAATATGCTGATACCCTTTTTCGGCGGTGTGCCTGCGACAGCGGCAATAGCAAGAACGAGCGTTGCCATAAAGAGCGGCGCACAGACAAGAATTGCAGGTGTAATACATTCACTGGTGCTTTTAGCGTCAATGTTCCTGCTCGGAGGCGTAATGTCAAAGATACCTATGGCGGCGCTTGCAGGCGTACTTATCGTAACTGCGTGGAGAATGAACGAGTTTGCGGTAATAAAGGACATTTTCGGCAGAAAGATAAAGACCGCAATGTTCCAGTATCTTATCACAATGGCGGCAACGGTTATATTCGACCTCACTGTCGCAATTATAATCGGTATACTTTTCTCGGTCATCATGTTCGTGCTTAAGGTTTCGGATATGACGGTAAACGTTGCGGATGTTGACCCTGCTAAGATAGATATAGCCGACAAGGACGGAAAACTCTGCGGCACAAAGGTCGTATATGTCACAGGTCCGCTTTACTTCGGAACATCAAACAAGCTGTCGGAGAAGCTGTCACATCTTGAGGTCGATGACGGCGGAAAGCTGATATTCTCAATGCGTGGCGTGCCTATAGCGGATATTTCAGGTGTACAGGCTATGAAGGAGCTTTGCGACAGCCTTTCCGCAAGGAAGATAGAAATATACTTCTCGTGCGTACAGCCTGCCGTTGACGAAATGTTCCACCGTTGTGGCCTTATCGAAACCTACGGCGAGGAGCGTTTCTTCTGGAGTACCGACAAGGCGATGAAATTCATTGCAGGCGAAACCGCAAACGTCTGCCCCGTTTGCTCCGCAAACACATCAAATACAGCCGTAACCGCAGAAACGGCAAGCATATAAATCTAAAACAAAAATCAGCCCGCAGGAAGATAAAACTCCTGCGGGCTGTTACTTTATGCTAAGCGCCTCTGTTGTTGCCTTGTGACATTACGATAAAGCTTACTATTATCGTAATTATCAGAACGAGTAATCCAAGCAGCTGATTTTCAATAAAACAAACCGTCAGCGCAACACCGCCGATTAAAATAGCAATTCCGAAAAGGAGCCACAAGCATTTTACCGCTTCACTGCGTGTATCGGTATTGTCATAGTGACGATAAATCCCCCTGCGATTATTCTGCGCAGGCGACTGTTCGTTTTTCTTGCTGTCCTCGATTATATGATGAACAAGCCCGAAGGTTACAAAGTCGTCGAAGGTATCGTGCTTACCGTTTCCGTTCCAGTCAAACATAATAGCGCTCCCTTCGCATCTATTCAAATATTCCTTTAAAAGATTCTGTTATCGATTTACGCACTACAGAGTAATTTTCTTTATTGATGCGACCTATTCTGACAATAAGCTGTGCCTGATTGATAGTGGTTATCTGTTCCATAAGTACTATACTGTCGAACATGAGCCCGCATTTACTGTTTAGATTAAAGTGGACCGGGAGCTGTTTTTTATATCGTGCCGTAAGCGGAGCAACGATAGTCGTTGTGCTGAAATGATTGCCGATATTGTTCTGTATTATAAGTACCGGTCTTATTCCGTATTCGATACTTCCTGTTTTTTCGCCAAGGTCTGCGAGCCATATCTCGCCTTGAAATGCTTTTCCGCTGACATTCTGTACAGTTGTTGCGGAAGCATTATCGGTGTAATTACACGTCATATTTAATTCCTTTCTCAACTGAATTGCTGTAAACATATAATAGTTTCGTTTTTAGTAGCGGTATACCGGTGTTAAGCTGTTGAGTCCGTATCCTACACTAAATCTGATTAGCTATTGTAATTATTTTAGCATAGGGAGTGTACGATAAAAAGGACAAACTAAATTTGAACAAGGATGACAATCTGTATTTGATATTAAATTAGTATAGTAAACTGCCGATTAATGAATATATGATTACAAATATAAGCATTTCTGTTTACTTTTATGTCGAAATATGATATAATCACCGCAGGGACGGTGATACAATTGGACAGAAACATTAAGCCAAAGAAAACAGCTGATGAGTTGGTAAATAAGTTGCAAAACGAAAAAGGCATAACATTTAATATAATAGATAAAAATACGGCTGTTGATTATTTCAGAGATATCAACAATTATCTTCGCACCGCCTCATATAGAAAAAATTATGAAAAACATCAAAGCGGCGAGGATAAAGGGAAATATATAAAACTTGATTTTGCATATCTTACAGAACTTTCTTCAATAGATATGCACCTGAGAAAAGTAGCTTTTTATATGTGTGTTGATATCGAACACGCTATAAAGACAAAATTGATTACAACAATAGAAAATAATCCGGATGAAAACGGATACGATATAGTAGATCTGTTCTTTCAAAAATTTCCTGATGTATTGGATAGTATCGAAGGAAAGGCTGATTCTATATTCACAGGCGGCTTAATTGACAAATATTTTTCTTTGTGCTATGTATTTGACAAATCACAGACACCTACATTTTTAAAAACCCGAATCAGCAGATATGATTGTCCTGTCTGTGTGCTTGTAGAAATAATATCGTTTGGCGATTTGTTGAAACTTGTTTCACTTTATAACGAACAGTATCCTTTATATAAGGTTAACGTTCCGTCAAACAGCATTTTAAAAGCTGTAAAAAGTCTAAGAAATGCTTGTGCACACAATAACTGCCTGCTGAATAATATGAATGTAGGAACAACTAAGCCTTCTGCTGAAATAACACAGTTTGTAGCAAAAATTAAGACTATAGGCAAGGAAGAGCGAAATAAAAAACTTTCCTGTCGTCCTATGTTTGAACTGGTATGTATGCTTAAAGCATATGATGAAGTTGTTTCAAAAAATGTAAAAAAGCATGGTTTTGATAGTATATCGGAATTTGTGGATAATATATTATTAAATCATGAAGATTACTTTGATACAAATATCGTGGTAAAAACTTCTTTCGATTTTTTTAAAAAAGTTGTTGACAATTTCAAATAAAACGAGTATAATATTACTGATATCAAAAAGCGTAAGCTTTTGTAAGGGTGGCGTTGCTGACGTTGCCCTTATTTTGTTTTATTAAGTAAATTTATAATTTTGTGCGTTCTCCTCGCAAGGCTGACAACAAAAAATAAGCACCGCAATCAAATACGGTTGATTGCGATGCAGTTTTTTGGCACGCCTGATGCGATTCGAACGCACGACACATAGCGTCGGAGGCTTAGGCTCTATAGTCTGTGAAATGGCTCTGCAACTGGTTTTATAAGCTGTTTGACTTACAATTTGACTAGTGTTTGACTAGTGTTTTTATATGCTCTTACGTTGCTTGTCGCAATTTTGCATTCAAATGTTCGTTAAATTTATCAATATTTTTTGCCTTGTAAGTCTTGTCTAAGTGCGTGTAAATTTTGAGGGTTGTGGATATATCCTTATGGCCTGCTTGCTCTTTTGCTGTCATAATATCCACCCCTGCAAGATACATCAAGGTTATAAATGTATGACGTAAGCAGTGGGCTGTGAAAGGTTCAATCACGAACGGAACACCACCGGGCTGAAAACGGCTTGTTGGTTTGTCGGATAATGTGTTATCAAAATTGCCGTGCTCATAGTTCAGAACGGACATATAACTTTCCCACATTCTGCGCCAGGACGTGTTGCTGTGCATTTTCTCGTTTGCAGTCCGGCAAACGAGAAAGCCGTCATGCTTCGCACCTTTCAGATAGTCAACGAGCACATCGGGAATATAGACAATTCGTTTTGCACTTTCGGACTTGCCGTAGTTTTTGACTTTAGCCTGATTGCCTGAGAACTCTACAAATCGTGCTATCTTGACAGTTTTACTGCTTAGGTCAATATCATTCCATTGAAGCGGTATAAGCTCGCTCTTTCGTAACCCGGCATACATCATGATCATTGCGGCAGTCTGGGCTCTGTGGGGCGTAGTTCTTATCCACTCCTGCTCTTCATCGGTCAGAGCACGGCGCTCCTCCGCAGGCTTTACCTTTGCAGGAAGTTTTACATTCCGGAAAACGTTATAGTCGGTGGCTCTGTTCTCGATAGCCAGGTCAAGGACACTTACCGATATTTCATACACCGCTTTAATTGTTCTCTTGGAATAGTCCTCCTGAGCCATATCTATGAGAATATCACGCAAATCCGATGAGGACAGTTTTGCTATCGGAAGATTATACAACGGTTCAAGGTGCTTGTAGTAGCTCTGCGTATTCTTATACCACTGTTCCGAAACGTCGGCTTGCTTGTATTTTATCCACTTTTTGCCCCAGTAGTCGAAGGTTTCACGGCAAGCATCAAGATCTATACCTTTACCGAGCTTGATTTTAAGCGAGTTGGACTTTTCTTCGACTTCTTTCTTTGTGTTCCCGTAAACAACACGGTATTTCTGCTTGCCGTTGTTATCGGTACCGATATAAACCGATTGCTGATAACGGCCATCCACACGTTTTTTCATATTTGCACCTCCTAAATTTTTCCCCGCTTGTTACGGTGGGGAAGTTTTTATACACCAAGTTTCGCTATCTCTCTGTCAAGCTCCTCCTCACTTGGAACATTGTCATATTTTTTCGTCGTTCTTTGTGATACAAAATCTGTTACAAGCGTATTATTGCCTGCAATAATGTCTGCAACAATTTTCTTGAATGTCGCAAAACTGACGATAGAATCAGGAATTTCGAGCTTTTGACAAGCAATAAGCATTTTAGGTACATAATAGTCTTTGTATTCATAAATAGCTTTTTTGACAGCCGGAGCGATGATAAGCTGATAAGAAGCTAAATTTCCGCCATCTTCTAATCCTGACAAATCTATGCGAAGAGTGTAAAGATAATACTGTAAACTTTCCTCGTAATTCTTAGAACTTTTAGACAGTTCAGCTAAAGAAAGCAGTACATTACGATAAGCACAGTATTGTTGCTCTTGCAAAGCGTCATTAAGTCTTCGGCTGAGTATAGCTTTCGCTACTTCATCAGGCACAGTATCGCCAAGATTTCTTTTCTCTGAAATATACTCGTCAACTGTAATACCGTATCTCTGGTACTCTATAGCTGTCAGCAATTCGGCATGCTCTTTGATAAAATCATTTCCTGCGTCCGTAAGAATACAGTCGGTAACGCCCTTTATTGTTCCGGAATGCTGTAATAAACCTCTGCCTATCATCTGTTCTTCTTTTGAACGAGGATCGTCTATTTTGCATTCATAGTGCATCCATTTTGGAAAAGAACTGTGCTTTCCTTTAACATACCAGTTAAGAAAACGAGCATTAGCAAGATCATCATCTGCATTTGTTGGTTCGGCAAAAGGCTCTGCAGAGGTCGGGTTGTTTTCTACAGGCTGTTCTTTCTTACCGAAGAGTAAATTAAATAAGCTCATTTGTCACCTCTTATGTATTTCGCCGCTATCTGCGGCGATTGTGCTCTATAAAATCTCTGAATTGATCGTATAATCTGCGCTCTAATGGCGATGTTAAAAAGCGATTACGTCTATAGAGTTCTTGCATACGCTCAGCGCGAAAGCCTGCTGCTTGCAGAGAAATATTACAAGTTTCGGATATTTCTTCGGCTGTATGCAAATCAAGCCCCCATAAGACACAAGCGGGTGCTAATAGCCGTGCCGCAAACATATCTGCTTGTGTTTCAAGTTCAGGCTTGACTTCTGTACGCGCTCTATTGAGTTGTGTTACATCGTCACCTAAATGCCCGAGTAGGAAATGTCCGAGTTCATGAGCGATCGAAAATCTGCAACGAGATTTCGGCTCTGTATTGTTGACTACTATTGCTATTTCAGAGTTTATTTTTACTATCCTCCCGCTTTCGTTCGCATTGAGATAGTTATTATCATCATCAATAACATCGATGTCGTAAATGCGGCAGATACTGCCTATAGGCACAGGCAATGATCTGATGTTACAATCAAGCAGACACTGCCAGCTCGCGTTACGGACGTTTCTGTATTTTGCATAGTCCATTTAATCACCTCAGGGTTATTGTTTACCTTGAGATGATTTTTATTTATTCATTAGTCGTACTTGTCGTTTTGCGGTATTGCTCTTAATATTCTTTCTGCTTCGCTCTTTGATATTTTCTTTTCCCCGGGTTCATCGCCTCCGCGTGCGGCGGTCTGAATTGTTACATATTCTTCTTCGTCCGGCTCAAGAAGTGTATCAACGATCGCACTATCTCTTTTGTTGAGTTTTTGATATCTGTCGTACAGTGTAGCCGAAAATAATGTATTCGGCATCGGTAGTCCGAAACAATTGGATATTTTTCTTGCTAAATTTATGCTGACTAACTTGTGCCCCTCTTCGATATTCTTAATTGTTTTTTCTGTACAGTGAAGCACTGAAGCAAATTCAGCACGGGTCATGTTTTTACTTTCGCGCAGATATTTAACAACATCTGATGACGAGCGGTATTCAAGGGGATTATAATTGCCCTGTAATAGTAAGTCGGTATTATTGCTAATTATTCTCTCCATAGGAACATCATATCCCATAAGCCATGCTTCGTCTACGTCAAGAGCCTGTGCTAAAAGATAGGTTCGCTTTTGTTTGGGCTTAAAAGCTCCGGAAATATACTGGCTCATTGCAGACTTAGGTATCCCTGTTTTTTCACACAGTTCTGTTTGGTTGATTTTCCTCATATCCATAGCTTGTTGTAATCTTATATGAAATTCGGTCATAGTAAAGACCTCCTTTTCTTCAGTATATCATACAGTTTAGAAAAAATCAAGAAATTTTTAAAAAAGTTTAGAAAATCTAAAATTTTATCTTGACAATTTGAAAATTAGTTGCTATAATTAGTTTAGAAAATCTGAACAGGAGGTGAAAGAGTGGCATTTTGTTATTCAAAACTTTCGGGCAGAATAGTTGAAATCTTCGGCACACAGTCAGCTTTTGCTGTTAGTATGGGCTTTTCAAAGGCTACATTATCACAAAAACTAAATAATAAGACCGAGTTTTCACAAGAAGAAATATATAAAGCTATCAATCTGCTTAAGCTTAATGCAAGCGATATACCTTTATATTTTTTTACCCTGAAAGTTTAGAAAATCTAAACTGCAACAACCAAAGGAGGTGAAGAAGGTGGAAATAACAGAAGCAAAAGAAACAGCCGATTCTACAGCGGCAACTGAAAAATCGGCTAAAGAAAAAGTTTTAAACAAACAGCTTGAACTGTTGTCTAAAGCGAGTGAAACAGTGTCACAGGACAGAGAGCTGATAAAGTATCTGCCTGCACTGTCAAACGCAATCAGCGAGATTTGCTATCTTCTAAATAAAGATTAGCAAGTACATCGTTGTAAAATTTGTTTACAGCTTTAATGTTATTGGCGTTTTTCTCATCAATGCTATGACCGTTATATACATCTTTTTCAATGAGATGATTTTCAATTGCCTTTAATGTAAGCTGTAAAGCAATTTCTTCATTGTCTATCACTATAATCACCTCCTTTCAAGATGATTATAGAACAAAAGTAAAGAAATGTCAAATAAAAGAGGTGAGGAAGCTGGATAAGCTGAGATTTATCGCCGACAGCGGAACAGAGTATCGTGTAATGGTTTCGGAATCTGCATACAAGACAGTACAGGATATAGCCAAAACGACAGGCTTATCCGCTAAGGCAGTAGCAACAAAAATGATAAATTTCGCCGCACGGAATGTTGAAATCGTGTACGGCGAAGAAGAGTAATCGCTATGTGGCACAATCGCCATAGATAAGGAGGTACACAATGTACAAAAAGACACAGTTCCCTGAGATGATGAATACGGAACAGGCGGCAAGGTACATCGGAATAGACACGGGTACCTTGCGGAAGTGGGCAAGGAACGGAGATATTCCTGCTCACAAGGTAGGACCTAAGCTCTGGCGGTTTTTCAAGTCAGAGCTCGCAGAAAGGATGGAGATGAATGAAAATAGCTAAGATAATCGCCTACATACTCTCGCAGCTCCTCAGAGCGTGGATAACAGTGTGTGCGGCAGTGATGATGTACGTTCCGATGTCAGCACTGGCATTTGCTGAAAGAGGTTATAAAGCAGTCGGCGGCGAGATCGTACCGGTTGTGCTGGTGGCTGTGGCTGTGTGGCACGGGCTGGGGTGGCTGATGAAGGTATGGTATAGGAATATGATCGGGGGTGGACGCAAATGAAAGCAAACGACCCTAACGCCCTACTCGCACGTGACGCAAACGAAGTAGCAAGAGCGGGGCTAAGCTATGGCGCGCGGCGGTCACTCAAGGATGGTCAGGAGCTCGCCGACAAGGTACACTTCCGCAGAGCACAGCAGGTGGCGGAGATCAAGAAGAAAAGAGGGAAGAAATGAGCGAAGTTTTTCATAGCAAAGTTTACACAGACAGACCCGCATACGCGGATTTTGATGCGCCTGCAAAATTCGAGGCAATAAAAGCAATCATTGCAAAGAGGCTTATAGAACACCCGAACGCAATTTGTTCGTATTCGGGAGGAAGTGACAGCGACATATTGATGCATCTGATAGAGAGCGTAAGAGGGCTTTACTCGTTACCTCCTGTCAAATACGCATTCTTCAACACAGGGCTTGAAATGAAAGCTATCAAGGAACACGTTGCCGCAATGCGTGAAAAGTACAATGTCGAAATCACCGAGTACCGTCCGAAGAAAAATATCGTACTTGCAACGAGAGAATACGGTGTGCCGTTTGTTAGCAAAATTATGTCGGCAGGGCTTGAGGGCGTGCAGAAGAAGAATATTCCTCTTAGCATAGCCGATGAGTACGCAAATGCTGAGAATAAGATAGCCAAGAGAGCTGAATTAAAGGCTCGTTATCCTGGCTGTGAAACGACAATTAACTTTCTTTGTTGCTGTAACAGCAAAGGCGAGGAACGCCCGAACATTCAGCTCGTCATCAATTCCTCAAAATATATGCTCGACTTCATTAAAGAAAATCCGGTACCGTTTAAAGTTAGCAATAGATGTTGTGACTACTGCAAAAAGCAAGTTGCTCACAGTGTTCAAAAGAATTTTGGCATGATAATCACAGGCGAAAGGCGTGACGAGGGTGGGATGCGTTCTGTACCTCGCTCAGATAACACGTCGCTGTGCTTTACAGAAACCGCAAGTGGTCAGTATCGTTTAAGACCGTTGTACTATGTTTCTGATGCAGACAAGGCTTGGTATAAGGAGTATCACGGAATCAGATATTCCGATGCCTATGAGGTTTACGGACTCGCAAGGACGGGCTGTTGTGGCTGTTCAATTTCGTCTAAGGCTGTTGAAGATTTGGAAAAAATTCGACCTTATGAGCCGAATCTCGTTAAGGCGGCGTGGACAGTGTTCGGCGAGAGTTACTTATATCGTCAGAAATACAACGAATACAAAGCAAAACGAAGAGAAGAAGAAAAGAAGCAAAAATCCTTTATTGAACAGCTTAGTCTATCAGAAGCGACAACAGAGTAAAAAAAAGAGCTCCCGCAAGGGAGCAAAACAAAATCTACAAGATAAGTATAACACAGGAGAATAAAATGTCAATACCTCAGATAAACGAAGATGAAGAACAGATACTCCGATGTGCAATCGCATCCTATGGCGAGATGGCACAGGAAGATATGTTGTTTGAAGAGATGTCCGAGCTTGAGAAAGCAATTTTGAAGCTCAGACGCACAAGATATATGGACGAAAGCAAGCGTGCTGATGTAATTGAGGAGCTTGCAGACGTGTACATAATGGTAACACAGATGTATATGCGTTTCTGCTGTACGAAAGAAGAAAAGGCTCTGTTCGGTGTCAATCTTCATAAGAAGATAGAGCGACTCAGTCAGTACATAGAGAGGGAGTTTCCGTGAAAAAAGAAGTGACGTTGCTTATTGGCAAGGTGACAGACGAAGAGTTTTGGTCTGCCCTGCCGAAAGCACATGCAAAGTTATGGAAAATAATCGAACGATATGGAACTGCAAACGGTAAACGGCTGACGATTGATTATGCGGTACAGCTGATAGCAGAACAGATAGAAGCGGGCAGAATGATAAAGAGGACAGCGTATGGATTTTGGAAGAGCACAATTGAACTTGTGTGATGAAATTATTGTAGATAATTTTGCAGGTGGAGGCGGAGCAAGTACAGGCATTGAGTTGGCTACAGGAAGACCTGTAGATATAGCGATAAATCATGATCCCGATGCCATATCAATGCATATGATAAATCATCCGTATACAACGCATTATTGTGAAAGCGTGTGGGATGTTAATCCCTACGAGATTTGCATGGGTCGTAAAGTTGGTTTAATGTGGTTATCGCCTGATTGCAAACATTTTTCCCGAGCTAAAGGCGGTAAACCAGTTAGCAAAAGCATCAGAGGTCTTGCATGGATAGCGCTTCGATGGGCTGCTACGGTTAGGCCAAGAGTCATTATACTCGAGAATGTACCGGAATTTGTAACATGGGGACCTTTGTTGAAGACTGGTTATCCGGACATCAAACAAAAAGGCAGAACATTTAAATCATTTGTAAATGCGCTGAAATATCATGGATATAATGTTGAATGGCAAGAGCTAAAAGCATGCGACTATGGAGCACCAACCATACGCAAACGTTTTTTTCTTGTTGCCAGATGTGATGGAAAACCTATAGTGTTTCCAAAGCCAACACACGGAAAAGGCTTAAAATCGTACAGAACAGCAGCCGAATGTATAGATTGGTCAATTCCTTGCAACTCCATTTTTGACCGCAAAAAATTGCTTGCTGATAATACTTTAAGGCGAATTGCGAAAGGATTGGATAAATTCACGATTAAAGCCGAGCAGCCGTATTTTGTTGTCAACGACAATGATGCAGTGTACGTTCCGTCTATACAGAAATATTACAGCAATGTAATAGGAACAGGTATAAACAAACCTCTTTCAACTATAACTGCTATAGATCATAACGCTTTGCTTTCTCCGTCATTGATACAATATCATACTGAAACATCGAAAAGCGAAGTGAGAGGACAAAGAGTAGATAAGCCGTTAATGACTATTGACGCAAGTCCTAGATATGCGCTGACAGCAGCACATATTGTCAAGTATTATAGCGGAAATAATTTTTCGTCTGTAAAAGAGCCGTTACATACAGTCACAACCAAAGAACGGCACGCCCTTGTAGAAAGCCATTTGTGCATATTACGTAATAATCAGGATTGCAAGTCAATCAAAGAACCTTTGCCAACAGAATGCACAAGTGCAGGGCATTTTGCGTTAATCAGTACAATGGTAGTCAGATATAATTCAAATTGTTCCCTTAATCATTGGTCAAAAATACGGATGATGCTGAATAAATATTGCGGCTATAATCTTGCAGACAATGATCTGTTGCTATTATTGATTAACGGTAACTATTATTATATAGCTGACATAGGTATGAGAATGCTCGAACCCCGTGAGCTATACAAAGCTCAGGGCTTTCCCGATGACTATATAATCGACTTTGATGTAAACGGTAAAAAATATAGCCGCTCGGCGCAAATTGCGAGATGTGGTAACGCAGTGCCTCCGCCGTTTGCAGAAGCATTAGTGCGTGCCAATCTTCCCGAGATGTGTAATAAAAAATACAGCAGCATGGAAGAAATAAAACAAGAGGTTGCCGTATGACCTGCTCTCACTGCGGCAAGACCGCAGAGCAAAATAACAACTGGGTATTATGCCCGTACTACAAATATGCACCGGTGTGTATGACGCACTGCTACAGCGACTGTAAAAGGTTTGATATGGCGGTCGGTAAGTGCATATACACGCTTAGAAAAGCAGAAAGGAACGGTAAAAAGTAATGCCGGAAATAAAAACGCATTGGAAATTGCTTACGAACCCGAATTATCTCGGAGTGTACTCGCTTCCGAATGGTCAGGACATAGTAGTCGTAATTGATTATGTCCGCCGTGAAGAAATAGTAGGCATAAACGGTAAAAAAGAATACGAGGTAGTGGCGCACCTCAAAAACGGTCAGAAACCGTTTATACTGAATAAGACAAATATGAAGCAGATACAGAAGCTGTACAACGCTCCATATATAGAAGACTGGGCAGGACGCGCTATACAGGTATATTTTGATCCGACCGTGAAATTCGGCCGTGAAACAGTCGGCGGACTGAGGATACGTCCGACAGTACCACAGATAGCTCAGATCGAAAGAACCTGCGCCGACTGCGGAAAAGAAATAGCAGGTAACGGCAAATTTTCTGCCGAGCAGATAGCCCAGATGTCATACGATAAGTACGGCAAAAGTCTTTGCTGGGATTGTTCACTGGCAGAAAAACAGAAGATCGAAAGCAGAAAAGCACCCGACGTATTAGGAGGTAACACATGAAAACAACAAAAATCAAGATCAAGAACCTGTTCGGCATCTCAGAAACCGAGCTTGACGGACAGTCGGTTGAGATAACCGGCACAAACGGCGCAGGCAAGACATCTGTAATTGACGCTATTCGCTATGCGCTGACAAACCGCTCCGACCGCTCTTATGTCCTCAAAAAGGGTGAGAATGAGGGCGAGATCATCATAGAAACCGACAGCGGATTGTACATAGATCGCAAGAAAAGAAGCGGACAGGCGGATTACAAGTCTATCAAGGAAGGCGGACGTGATGTTCCTGCTCCCGAAAGCTTCTTGCAGTCGATATTTACGCCACTGCAGATAGATCCTGTCAAGTTTATCGCTCTCCCCGAAAAAGAGCAGAACAGAATAATCCTTGATATGATAGATTTCGACTGGGATCTGAACTGGATAAAGGAACAGTTCGGTGAGATACCGAGCGGCGTTGATTATCAGCAGAACATTTTACAGGTACTCTCAGACATTCAGAGCGATCACGGCGACTATTTCATCGCAAGACAGGGTATTCAGCGTGAAATGCGCCATAAGAGGGCGTTCATCGAGGACATAGCAAAGGATATACCCGAACATTTTGACGCTGAAAAATGGGACAAATACGATGTCGGCGGCGTATATGCAAAGATAACGGAAGCACAGCGCAACAACAATCTTATCGACCGTGCAAGAGCCTTTATGGATAGCTATAACAACAAGGTAAGGGGCTATGAAGCCGAAAAGGAAATAGAGCTTACAAACGAAAAGAACCGTATTTCCGCCGAAAAGGAAAGCCTTATCGCTGAGATCGAGCGCAAAAAGGCGGAGATAAAGGCGGCTGAGGAAAAGCTCGGTACATTCGATACGATCTATGCGGATAAGCTGGCGGTCGCTGAAGCTACCTACCGTGAAAAGATAGCAAAGCTTGACGGCGATATGAAAACAGCGCAGGACTGCCTTTCAAAAGAGCGGATAGACACATCAGCGCTTGAAGCTGAGGTAAAGACGGCGGAAGCAATGAAAAAGCATCTGAACGAATATAACCGTATGGTTAATATGGAATCTGAGGTCAAGGAGCTTAAAAGCAAGGCGGACAAGCTGACAGAGAAGATAGAGCTTGCACGCAGTCTGCCCGGTATGATACTTGAAAATGCAACGATACCGATTGAGGGCTTTACAGTTGAAAACGGCATACCGCTTATTCACGGCTTGCCTGTCAGCAACCTTTCCGAGGGTGAAAAACTGAATCTTTGCATTGATGTTACCGTTTCAAAGCCTAATGCTTTACAGCTGATACTTATTGACGGCACAGAAAAACTCAGCACCGAGAACAGACAGCATCTGTACGAAAAGTGCAAGGAAAAAGGCTTGCAGTTTATCGCTACAAGAACAACAGACGGAGAGCTGGAGGTAAACTACTTATGATAGAAGTAAACTCGGAAAACTATTTCAGCACTGAGATGAACAGAAAATATATGGGCTCATCTCAGTTCAAGGCATTTAAGAAATGCGAAAGCTCGGCACTGGCTGAGCTTAATGGAGAGTACGAGAGGGAGGTTACGACTTCTCTCCTTGTAGGCTCTTACGTTGACGCACACTATGAGGGGACGCTCGACATTTTCAGAGCGCAGCACCCTGAGATATTCACAAGAAACGGCGATCTGAAAAGCGAATACAAGCACGCAGAAACTATGATACAGCGTGCAGAAAGAGATGAGCTGTTTTCAAGGTATATGGCAGGCGAAAAGCAGGTTATCTTCATCGGTGAGATAGCCGGTGTGCCGTATAAAATCAAGGTAGACAGCTATCACCCGGATAAAGCGATAGTTGATCTGAAATGTGTAAAAGACTTTGACGAGGTATATAACTCTGAGCTTGGAGCATGGCAGCATTTCATTGATTACTGGGGCTATGACATACAGGGTGCGATCTATCAGGAAATCGTAAGGCAGAATACAGGCAAAAGCCTGCCGTTCTATATAGCGGCGATAACGAAACAGAAGCCTGAGCCCGACTTGCAGTTATACTACATACCGCAGGAAAATCTTGACGAGGCGCTCTTTACAGTAAGGACCTTATCGCCACGTTACAAGATGATAAAGGAAGGTAAACTGACACCCCAGAGGTGTGAAAAGTGCAATTACTGCCGTCACACTAAGGTGCTTTCGGAGATCATAAACTACAGGGACGAGATAATCGACAGCAATATTGAGGATATGGAGGACTAAATGTACAACAAGGCAATTCTTATGGGGCGTATCGTAAACGACCTTGAACTTAAATCCACTCCGTCCGGAGTATCTGTGCTGTCATTCAGAATAGCGGTTGACCGCAGATATCAGACAAAAGGCGAAGAAAAAAAGACAGATTTTCTTAACATTGTTGCATGGCGTAACGAAGCGGAATTTATATCAAGATATTTTGCTAAGGGACGTATGATACTCATTGAGGGCGAAATTCAGACGAGAAGCTATCAGGACAAGAACGGCAATACAGCATACGTTACCGAAATAGTTGCTGACCGTTCGACATTCACGGGTGAGAAGAAGGATAGCAGTTCTTCCGGTACGACAGGTTATATGCCCGCACCTGCGGCTGCTTCGTATAATGCACCAACCACTCCGGCAAGCTCGGTAGTGGTAGCACCCGATGACGATGATGATTACCCGTTCTGATGAGGTGGCTATGAGTTTTGATAAAAAGACATTTATGAAAACCGTCACCGTTATCTATGATACACGGGAGCAGCAGAACAAACACATTATTGACAAGCTCGGCGAATGTGGAATAATGACGGAAAAAAGGAAGCTCGATTTCGGCGATTATTCGTTTATGGCAGAGGGCAGGGACTTTTCCCTGTCTTGCGCTGTAGAACGCAAGGCGAATGTAGACGAGATATATAACAACATTATGCAGGACAGGGCACGCATTGAAAAGGAAATGAGCGCCGCTTCACAGCTTGCGAACGGTTTTACATTGCTTCTTGAAAATGTAAGCTCGTGGGGTTCACTAAAGTCCTACCAAGTGCCTAAATGGCAGATGGATATGTCGCCACAGCGAAAGAATAAGGATATAGGTGCTAATGTCTATGCCACGCTGAAAGCCTGGAGCAGCGCAAGCAGATACGGTTTTTCCGTTGAATTTGTAGAAGATCCGAAAGACACGGCAGGCAAAATGCTTGAGATATTTTATTACTACTGGCGCAACTATAAAGAACTGACGCAGGCTCGGAGGTGATCTGATGGCTGATATTGAGGGCGGTTACATAAAGCTGTACCGCAAAATGACTAAGTGGCAATGGTACTCTGACGAGGTAATGTTCAGAGTGTTTATGCACTTGCTGTTGACGGCAAATTACGAGCCTGCGTACTGGCGGGATGTGAAAATTGAACGAGGTCAGACGGTCGTAAGTCTTGCAAAATTGGGCGCAACGCTGAATTACAGCAAAGATACAGTTTTGAAGGCACTTAAACGTCTGGAAAGTAGCGGCGAAATAACACGCCGACCGACCGCTCGATATACCATTATTACTATATCTAACTACAATGAGTATCAGGATAAGCCGACCGATAACCGACCGCAGACCGACCGACAACCGACCGCAGACCGACCGCAGACCGACCGCAGAGTCGACCCGCTTAAAGAAGTAAAGAAGAATAAGAAGAATAAAGAAGAAAAAGAAGAAAAAGAAGCGGTACGCTCCGCTTCCGGCTCGCAGGAGCAAAATCTGATTGACCTGTACGGTATCGAGGCAACTGAGAAGTACAAGAAAAGATTTCGTGACTGGGCAGAGAAGAGAGGCAAGCAGAACCTTGATTGCGTAACGACAATTGCCAAATGGATGGAGCAGGACAACGTACCGAGAAAAAAGGCTGAGGTAAACGATGGAGGAACTCATACGAATTTCAGGCCAAGCGAATGGTGACAGCACTAAGCACGGACCGATATACACGAGCAAGGAAGTAATGGAGCTGGGGATACCGAGCGACGAACCCATACCGGAACCGAAGACGTGTAAATACTGCGGAAAGACGCTGTACCACGAATGCATCGTGATTGCGGGCAAAGCTCTTGTATGGTGGCTGAACCAACCGCAGAGGTGTGACTGCGAAAAAGCAGTCGAGTTCTGGAAGCGATGGGATGCTAAGCAGGAAAAACTGCGGAAGGCACAGGCTATTGCAGAAGAACAGGAACAGAAGCGCCGGAAGATAGAGGCTATACTCGGCAAATCGGGCATCAAGCAGCGATTTCTTTCGAGGACATTTGAAAATTTTGCTGTGAACAACGAGAACCGCAAGGCATACGAAACAGCAAAAGAATATGTTGACAACTGGCAGGATAACAAAGATAACGGCAGAGGACTGTATCTTGAGGGAACTTGCGGAACAGGAAAGACGCACCTTGCCGTAGCTATTGCACTGAAGCTGATAAATCAGGGCGTGCCGGTTATCTGCAAGACGTCTATCGATCTGCTTGCCGATATAAAGCAAAGCTATGAGTATGACAGCACAGTGAACGAAGAAGAGGTACTGACTGCATACAAGACGGCTGATTTGCTGGTAATCGACGATTTGGGTAAGGAACGGGCTACCGAATGGTCCGTGCCTATCCTGTACCGGATAATCAATGACAGATACGAAAATATGCTGCCAACGATCATAACCACAAACTATAACACCGATTCTCTGATAGAAAAATTGACGGTGAGCGGTGACAGGGAAACGGCGGAAGCAATCATAAGCAGATTTAAAGGCAGTGCTTCCTGCGTTACTATGGCGTGGGAGGATTACAGGAGGATGAGATGAAAAATGCAAAGCTGGAGTTACTTAAAAAATTCTCTAAATATTCAAAAGAAGACATAATTGAGGCTCTCGGTCGTCAATGTCAAGCAGATTTTATCATCAGAGGAATTTTGAACGACCTTGAATATATAGCCTCGAAAAGAGTGTTTGATGATTACGATAAGGCTATTAAAGAACATAAGGACGCTTTTGAAGCGTATATAGAGTGGAAAAATCAAATGTGCATAGCCTACGGTGATGGCAAAAGCGTTAAGTTGACAAATATACCGCCGGAAGAAATAACAAAAGGCGCGGCACTTGAAAGAGCGTTAAAAAGCACGGCCGAAGCCGAACAAAAGCTTGACAAAAAAATCAGCAAAATGCTGAATGTTTAGGAGGTACAATGACCAAACAAGAACTTAAAGATTACCGCTACACCTGCAAGTGTATCAAGCAGCTTGAATCAGAGCTGAACGATGCGGCAGTAACCGACAGCACGCAGGGTTCGCAGAGCGAGTACCCCTATGTCAAACATAGCGTCACGATTTCCGGCGTTCCGGATAACGATACACACCTTGCTAAGAAAAAAAGACTGTCTGAACTTAAAGCACAGAAAGCAGAAGTAGAACGCTTCATCGGCAATATTGCGGACAATCAGACAAGGGATATGTTCTACTACAGGTACATACAAGGCTATACAATGGTGAGAACTGCGATAGAAATCGGTGGAGATAACACACCCGACAGTGTGAGAATGCGAATAAATCGGTATTTAGGTTAATGTTGTTCGTTTTGTTCGTTTTAAGGGTGTTATAATTTAAAATGACGAAATATAAAATATTTTTAATGAAAACGGAGAACATATGTTGACAAATAATGCTGAAAAGGATATAATTAACAAAAAGAACGGAGGAATATATATGAAACCACGTGTTTTTGTTAGTTCTACTTTTTATGATTTGAAATATGTTCGAGAAGATTTAGCAAGCTTTATTCGCAATCACGATTTTGAACCAATTATGTTTGAAGATGGAGATATTGGGTATGATACAAATAAAGCTTTAGACGAATCATGCTATGAAGCAATGCATACGGCTGATATGGCAGTACTTATAATTGGTGGTCAATACGGCTCTAATGCGAGTTCTCAAGAATCTGAAATTGTGGATAGCTTTATATCGATTACTCAAAGAGAGTTCGAGACAGCGGTAAAAGATAACATTCCAGTGTTTGCATTTGTCGATACAAAAGTGCTTTCTGAATATAATATTTATAAAAGTAACATGGAAAAGTTCGAACGAAATCCTAAGTATATTGAATTTCATGCAACCAAAGATGTGCGAATTTTTAAATTTATTCATTCTATTTTTTGCCCAAACATGATACCAGTGAATGAATTTACCAAAATATCAGATATTAAAGATTTCTTGTCAAAGCAATGGTCTGATATGTTTAAAAAGTATTTAAAACAATGTAAGGAAGACAAAGAAATTGAAACCATAAAGACTTCTATTGCAAAGCTTGAAAGCATTGTTAACAGTATGACAGTTATGCTTGATGCTGTAGGTAAAAACGTGCTTAAAGAAACACCGAATGAATATAATGTTATCAAAGAAAAACAGCAAGTAACTGAAATCTGTAACATGATAAAAGATGCTGTTTCTTTCGAGGATAGAGCAGATAAATCAAGTCAATCCACGTTGCCAAATAGACTTATTGACTTTATTTTTGATGTGAATAAATATATCAGCAGGGTACGTGGTGAAGATCAAGATGCTGAATATGCAAGAAATGAGACTTATGGACATAGCCATTTTATAGAACATGTTCGTAATTTGGGAATGAGAAAGGATTTGTTTGTATTTCTTGTAGATTCTGAAGCAATACCAAATATATGTGAAAATTTAAATAATGAACGAATTAAGAAGCTTGTTGCTGAAGAATTATCAAATACTGATTTTAGCTTTAAAAGGAAGATTAGATTTCGAGCCTAATTAATGAAGCCCGGCACCGTTGTGTCGGGTATTCTTATACCCAAAAGAAAGGACGGTGTTACCGTGACCGAAAGACAGAAGAAATTCGCCGAATACTACGCTCAGTGCGGTAATGCCGCCCAGAGTGCAATACAGGCGGGATACAGCGAGAAATACGCAGGTCAGAACGCTGACAAATTACTAAAAAATACTAACATAGCAGACTATATCCGTGAATTAACCGAAGCCGCCCAGACTGCCCGAATAATGACGGCAAGAGAACGGCAGGCGATACTTTCCGATATAGCTAAGGATAAACAGAACGAGCTGTCGGACCGTATCAGAGCTATTGACACGCTGAATAAGATGACGGGGGAGTACACGCAGAAGGTCAGCATTGACGGAGATTTGGGAGTGAAGATAGTTGACGACTGTTAAGCTAAGCGACATCATTGCTCCCTTGTTCTACGATCTGCACAAGGATATAAAGGCAGACAGGCATACGCATTACTGGCTCAAAGGCGGCAGAGGCTCGACAAAATCATCTTTTGCGTCAACAGAGATACCGCTCGGTATGATGAAAGATCCTATGGCGAATGCAGTCGTTATCCGAAAAGTAGGTCTATATCTGAAAGACAGCGTTTATGAACAGCTACTGTGGGCGATAGAAAGGCTCGGGGTGTCGCACTTATGGCAGTGCAGGCAGTCACCGCTTGAGCTTGTCTACACGCCGACAGGACAGCGTATTTTATTCCGTGGCGCTGACAAGCCGAAAAAACTGAAATCTACCAAAGTCAGAAAGGGTTATATCCGCTATGTGTGGTATGAGGAGGCAGACGAGTTTGGCGGTATGGAAGAGATACGCACCATCAATCAATCCCTGCTCAGAGGCGGTGCGACATACACCGTTTTTTACACGTTCAATCCGCCGAAAAGCCAAAGAAATTGGATAAACAGCGAGGTTCTTGTACCGCAGGACGACAAAATCGTACATCACAGCGACTATCGTTCTGTGCCGCCCGAATGGCTGGGCGAGCAGTTTCTGATTGAAGCAAAGCACCTTGAGGAAATCAACCCCGACCATTACCGTCACGAATATCTCGGCGAGGTGACCGGCACGGGTGCGGAGGTATTTACGAACATTACTATCCGTCCTATCACGGACGAGGAAATAAAGTCATTCGATCATATCAAGCGTGGCATAGACTGGGGTTACGGCGCAGACCCGTTTGTATATATAGCAGCTCATTTCAACAGCAAGCGGAATCGGCTGTTTATTTTTTACGAATTTTTCAAATGCGCCGCTAAGTTTGATTTGATTGCCGAGGAAATCCGCAAAGAAAATGTGCAAAACGGAATGATTATAGCTGAATCTGCCGAGCCACGCTCAAACGATGAACTTCGGGACAGAGGTTTTCGCATACGAACGGCGGTCAAAGGACCCGGAAGCGTTGAGCACGGCATAACGTGGCTTCAGAACCTCGAAGAAATCGTTATTGACGGCACACGTTGCCCGAATGCCGCCCGTGAGTTCAACGAATATGAACTTGACCGTGACAGCAGGGGAGAGCTGAAAGCGGACTTCCCCGACAAGAACAATCACACCATAGACGCTATCCGTTATGCCCTTGAGGACTATATCGGCAGGAAGATAGTGAAATCAACGCTCAGCAAGCGGAAATTAGGCATTTATTAAGGAGATTTTATGATAACATCACCGATTTTCACAACGGACAAAACGGCGGAGATGATAACGCCGAAAGTAGCACGGGATTACATAGAAAAGCACGATAAGTACGAAATGCCACGCCTTACGATGCTGGATAATTACTACTGCGGCAGACAGCACATCTGCGACAGACGTAAAAGTGACGATATGCTGTGCAACAACCGTGTTATGATAAACCACGCCGCATATATCGCAAAGTTTACATCTTCGTATCTGATAGCTACTCCTGTTTCTTACAGCGGTAAAGATGATACGGATATTACGGCAATAACCGATTGCCTTTCTTATGCCGACAGCAGTACGCAGGACGCAGATCTTGCACTCGACGCCGCAATATTCGGCAGAGCCTACGAACTTATCTATATGGACGCTGACAGCCGCCCAAAGTTCGCCCGTATTACTCCGCTGTCCGCATTTGTCGTTTATGATGATACTGTGGAGCAAAATCCCGTATTTGCGGTTTATTATTATCCCGTTTTCGAGCCGGGCAACAGTACGCCTGAGTGCTTCAAGTGTCAGCTTATGACCGATACGATAACGCAGGACTTTGAACTTACGAGCAACTTCGGACTTAAATCGGAGGGCGAGGCAGTACCGCACTATTTCGACAAAGTACCGCTGAATGAGATCTATAATGACGGTCAGCGACAGGGCGATTTTGAGCAGGTCATAAGCCTTATTGACGCATATAACACGTTGCAGTCAGACAGGGTTAACGACAAGGAGCAGTTCGTTGACAGCCTGATGTACATCAAAGGACAGATACTCGGTGAAACAGATGATGAAAAGGCTGAAACCTACAGCGATATTCAGCGCAACAGGGTCGTAGAGTTGTCGCAGGACGGTGAAATAGGCTTTCTGACACGGCAGTTTGATGAAGCAAGTGTGGAAGTGCTGAGAAAGAGTATTGTTACCGATATTCACAAGATTTCGGGCGTACCCGATATGTCGGACGAAAGTTTTGCAGGGAATGCCTCCGGTGTTGCTATGAAGTACAAGCTTCTTAATCTTGAGCAGATTACTAAGACGAAAGAGCGGTATTTCACAGAAGGCTTACGTTACCGCCTTGAGTGCCTTTCCAACATAATCGGTATAAAGGGCGGTCATATCGATCCGAAGCTGATAGACATAACCTTTACACGCTCGCTTCCTCAAAATGAGCTTGAATTATCCCAGGTGGTGGCAACGCTTGACGGTAAAGTGCCGCAGGAAACTTTACTGTCGCTCCTGCCGTTTGTTAAAGATCCTCAGAGTGCCGCAGAAGAACTCCGACAGCAGAAGCAGGACGCTATAGCGACACAGCAGCAGATGTTTATGAACACACCACTTGCAAGGGGCGAAAGCAATGAAGAATCCGAGTAAGAAATATTGGGAGGACAGAGCCGCAGGACGAATGGTGAGCTACACGGCAAAAGCGGAAAGCACCGCCGATACGCTCGGTAAGGCTTATTACGCAACAGCACGGTATCTGCAAGGGAAAGCGAATGACGTTTTTAATGCCTTTACAGATAAGTTTGAACTGAGTATCGCCGAAGCCGAAACAATGCTCAAAAACGCACCGAATAAGTCTATGTTTGAACAGATGAAGACCGCTCTTGCCACTTGCACCGATGAGCAGAAGAAACAACAGCTTGAAACACTGTTATCATCGCCTGCATACGCCCACAGAATAGGGCGGTTGAATGATCTTGACGGCAAGATAAGTGATATGTGCTCACGCCTTGCAAACGCCGAAATAGGCGTTGATACAGAGCATCTGGGCGATATAATTCAGAGTGCGTATATGCAGACGGTTTTCGATGTGACGAAGGGTGCGGATTACCGTGCGGCTTTTGATTTAATTCCCGAAAGCCGTGTTAAAGCTATTCTGTCTACTAACTGGAGCGGCCAGATGTTCTCCCAGCGTGTCTGGGATAACACAAACGCACTTGCAGACGGGCTGAAGCACGATATGCTTGTGGGCATTATGGCAGGAAAGTCCGAGCAGCATATGGCGGACGATATAATGAACCGCTGCGGTGTCGGCGCTTTCGAGGCACGCAGGCTTGTCCGGACGGAAACCACCTGCGTTGCGAATATGGCGGAGCTGTACGGCTACAAGGAGCTTGACATTGACGAATACGAGTTTTCCGCCTGCCTTGACAGCCGCACAAGTGATCTATGCCGTGAGCTTGACGGTAAGGTGTTCAAGCGTAACAGCGCACAGGCAGGTGTAAATCTTCCGCCTATGCACCCGTTCTGCCGTTCTACAACGCTCCCTGTTCTGCCGAGCGAGGATGATCTTGACAAAGAGCTTGCGGAACTTTGCGATGAGATAGGCGCAGATGTTGACTTTGACGAGTGGGAGCGGAACTTACAGCAGGGCGAGGACGGCAAGTGGCGGTACGTTGCAGGAAGTGCGGGTAAAGCAACTCAAACTGTTGTAACGCCTGTGAAAGAAACGGTATCCGGTTTTGCACCGGCAAAGAGTATTGAAGAAGCACAGGCTTATGTTCAGCAGTTTATAGAGGCACAGTTCGGAGATAAAACTTTTAAGGGCAAGGCTGATTTCAAGGGAGTTTCTCTTGAAAACGCAAATGAAATAAATCGTGCGCTTGAAGAATTGTTTGATAAGTATGACCTTCCGAAAATAAGCGGTATCAAGGCTATTGATCCTCTGTCCGCAAAGGGCAAAAAGATATTCTCCGGTGCTGATGCGGTTATGGCTTATTCTCCGGTGGAACAGGGCATTTATATCAATAAAAATGTGCTGAAGAACGCAGAAACGCTTGCGGCATATAATAAACAGGCTAAAGACGCATGGAATACTGTAATGAGCAGCATTGATACTCTTAACGGCGCAGAAAAAGAGCTTGCGCTACGTTATAAGCAGGCAGGACGTTCAATAGTCGGCGATGGCTCGGTGCATGATTATTTTCTTCATGAGATGGGGCATCATGTTCAATGGCAGGCATTTGATGCAAAAACAAATAATCTTATCGGTTTGCAGATGAGCAAGTATGCCGGCAATCTTTCAGGCTATGCCACAGCCAGTAAATCTGAATACTTTGCCGAGAGCTTTGTTGCTTTGCAAAAGGGAGAAATAAGTAAGCTTGATCCTGAATATGTGGCTTTTGTGAAAGGCAGAGCTATTGACAAAGTAGGGGAAAGTGGTATAATAAACACAGGAGCTGTCAGTGGTGCACTTAATCCGATGAGTAAACAAGCAGAACAGCATGCAGTTCGCTATTATGAATCGGTACGGCATATGAAAACTGACACCTTAAAAATATCAGAAGCGACAAGAATTTCAAAGGATAAATTGGATAAAATTAAAGAGCATGTGTTTATAAAAGAGCATGAACTTATAGACGGCAAGCGTCGCTTTGATCCTGATTACGAAATGGCGCAGTCATGGCAAAGACTGTTGAGTGGAGACTATAAAGAGCAGGATATAGTATTATTGAAGCATGAATACGCAGAGCTTCGCTACATGGAAAAAGGACTTTCTCAGAGTGAGGCACATATTAAGGCTTCAAGAAAATATAATTTTGCAAAGTATTGTGAATAAGGGAGTGAGATTAGTGGTACATCTTTCAAATATTATTCAAAGCGGTAATGAGATTTCCTGCGATTATGATCCAGAAAGCAGTGGCAAAAAAGGGCATATCGTTGTAGATGTCAATTCATATGAAATAACTGAAATTGATTTTTCTGATTACGAATATGGTAAAAAGATGTATGCCTCACGTGTTCGAGCAAAACTCGAAGAATTGCTAAACGCATCTGATGATATACCTAAGGAAGCCGTTTCAATATGGTACTAACCGCCCACAGCAGTGAGCGGTTTTCTTATACCCGTGTGCAATTGATTGCACTTGATTTTAACTTGCACAGTACGCACTAACGATATAACAAACGGCTTAACAAAGCCAAATGTTAATTTGCAGTGTTTATTTGCAATTATAGCTGATTTTAAACATAAACTTTGCAAAAACAGCCGTTTTTTGTGAAGTTCGGCGCAGATCAGAACCAAACTTAATAATTTTACCGCCCCTTTTGGAGCGGTATTTTTATACCCTAAAACAAATTATTCCGAACGTTGTGGGCAATGAACACGGTGGGCGGAGAAAGGACAGAAACATGAACAACAGAAGAATTTTCATCGGCTTACAGCACTTCGCAGACGGCGAGGGGGACGGTGGCACAAGCGCAAACGTTCCCGGCAATCAGACTGCCGATAACGGCGGTGACGCTCAGGATAACGCATCGCAGAAGCCAACCTTTGACGATATGCTAAAGGACAAGGATATGCAGTCTGAGTTTGACAAGCGTGTAAGCAAGGCACTGGAAACAGCAAAAACAAAGTGGCAGAAGGACGCAGACGAGAAACTCTCGGAGGCGAAGAAGCTCGAAAAAATGAACGCAGAGCAGAAAGCGGAATACCAGCGTAAGCAGACTGAGGAAAAGCTTGCAAAGCGTGAGGCGGAGGTTACAAGGCGTGAGCTTATGGCGGAAGCTAAGGTACAGCTTGCGGATAAGGGACTTCCTGTAGGGCTTGCCGCTGTGCTTGACTATACCGGTGCAGATGAATGCAAGACAAGCATCGAAACGGTCAGCAAGGCATTTGCCGAAGCCGTTGAATGTGCGGTCAACGAAAGAATGAAGGGCAATCCGCCGAAAGCAGGAAGCCCGACAGGCAAGAAAGACCCGTTCCTTGAGGGACTGGGCGTATAAGAAAGGAAAAGATATATGGTAAATTACGCAACCAAGTATTCAAACACTGTTGATGAAATTATCAAGGCAGGCGCACTCTCAGACAGTGCGGTAAATAACGACTATGAGTTCACCGGTGCTCAGACCGTAAAGGTCTACTCTATGGGTACGGCAAAGATGAACGACTACAGGACAAGCGGTGCAAACCGTTACGGCACACCTGAGGAACTTCAGGACGAAACGCAGGAGATGGTAATGTCACGCAAGAGATCATTCTCTTACACGATTGACAAGACAAATGCCGTTGATTCTCCCGAAGGTGTAAAGGATGCAGGCAAATCACTCAGAAGACAGCTCGACACTGTGGTTATCCCCGAAATTGATACCTACAGATTTGCCGCTATCGCAAAGGGGGCAGGCTTCAGAACATTCACGGCACTGTCAAAGTCCAACGCATACGAAACATTCCTCACTGCAAACGGTATGATTGACGATGCGGAAATGCCCACAGTCGGCAGAGTGACATTTGTTACTCCCGACTTCTATAACAAGCTGAAGCTTGACGATAATTTCACTAAGGCAAGCGATATGGCGCAGGAGAAGATAATTTTCAACGGTCAGATAGGACAGATTGACGAAGTGCCTGTTGTCAAGGTGCCCTCTGTCAGAATGCCCGCAGGTGCTGATTTCATTATCACCAACCCTATGGCAACAACAGGACCTGAAAAGATAAACGACTACCGTATTCACGAAGATCCTCCCGGACTTGCAGGACACCTTGTTGAAGGTCTGTTCTACTATGACGCTTTTGTGCTGAATAACAAGAAGAATATGATAGCCGTAAATTACGGTCATCTCGGCTCTCTCACAGCGTCTATGACGGCAGGAGAAAGCGGAAAGGGCGTTGTTACCGTAACAGGCAACACAAACGGCGGTAAGCTCGTTTATAAGACGGCATCCTCTGTCACTGCGGCAACACTCGGCTCTGATGTAGCAACATGGGCGGAACTTCCCTCAGACGGTATCGTATCTGCGACAGCTTCACACAAGATAGCGGTCGCAGTATCCGTTGACGGTAAGGCTGTAGCGGCATCCGAAGCAATCACGGTAGCCGTAGGCGGTTAAGGAGAAACGCAATGACAGCACTGGAAACGCTTAAAATCCGTCTTGGCATTTCCGATGAAAAGCAGGACGGACTGCTCGCTGTGCTTCTTGACAGCGCAGAGGACACTATCCTTGACGTTATTGGCAGAGATGAGATGCCTGCAAGGCTTATCAGCGTGCAGACAGAACTTGCGGTTATAGCCTATAACAGACAGGGAGCAGAGGGAGAAACCGCTCGCAGTGAGGGCGGTATTTCCCGTTCCTTTGTATCCGATCTGCCGCCCGATATGCAGAAAAGATTGCAGAATTATCCCCGAAAGGTCGGTGTTATCCGTGCGAATGATGACGGTTGATGCAAGAACACTTGCGGTGTATCGCAAGGTATCAAAGAAAAGCGACTATGTGGGAACGGTATCGGAGCTTAAACAGGTAGCGACAATATCCGCTGTTGTAAAGCCGGTAACCGACAGCGTTTCTGTCGAACTGTACGGCGAGAGAATACACGGTATGCTGACGATAGCAACAACGGATAAAGACACGATTAAAGCCGGAGATATAGTAAGGTGTGACGGAGCAGATTATAAGATACTCTCCGTTTCGCACTACACTATGCACGACAGTGCAACAGCAGAAAGGACCTAAGCATATGGAAATGTCAATCGAAGGACTTGAAGGGCTTATGGCAAAGCTCAGACGGCTCGGCGGAAGCGTAGATGCGGCAATAGACAAGGGTATAGGTAAGGGCGTTCAGAAGATAAAGAGTGACGCAAAGGTAAACTGCCCGTATGATACAGGAAGGCTGAAAGGCAGTATCTCTACAGAACACCTTGAGCCTAAGGTCTGGGCGGTCGGTACAAACGTTGAATATGCTATGTTCGTAGAGTTCGGCACAGGTCAGCTCGGCACACCGGGTGTACCTCACACGATGCACTCGTGGAGATACAAGGACGCTAAAGGCAACTGGCACACAACAAACGGCGCACCGCCGAAACCGTATCTTTATCCTGCGTTGCTTGGCAACAGGGAGTATGTTTTCAAGTCCTGCAAGGTTGAGCTTGCAAGGGCAATAAGGAGTGCAATGGCATGATAGATATTATACCCACAATTGCTGATATGCTTGCCGATATAGGCACGGTGGAATTGCAGTTCCCCGACACCACAGCCGATTTTCCTGTCATTACGTTAAGTGAGATAGCAAATCAGAGCGACACCGTACTTCACGGTGCGGAGCGGCTGTCGGTTATCACGGTACAGATTGATGTATGGGATAAGGCAGACACGCCTGCTGTTGTAGCCGATATGTCGGCACAGATAAACGCTGTAATGGTATCGAAAGGCTTTCGTCGTATATTCGGACAGATGATGCCCGACGGCAAATTACAGCGTAAATGTATGCGGTTTTCCGCAAAAATAGATGAACTGAATCACAGGGTTTATAGCCCTTAAGCAGAAAGGAAAATTATTATGGAACTTTTATCAAAAGGCACAAAATTACAGTATGCCGACACAAAGACAGGCACATTTAAGACGCTTTACGGCTTGCAGTCAACTCCCGATATGGGCGGCGACCCCGAAAAGGTCGATGTAACGAACCTGGCAGACGGCTCAAAGCGCTACATACCCGGTGTCAAGGACTACGGCGATCTGGACTTCACGTTCTTTTACAACAATGATGACGATAATCCTGCCGTGTCAGAAGCGGATGTGTCAACGTCATATTCTACGCTGAGAGCGTTACAGAAAGCAAATTCTACTGCATGGTTCAAGCTCCTTTACCCCGACGGTACAGGCTTTCTGTGGAGCTCAAAGGTATCGGTAAAGCGTTCTGCGGCAGAGGTCAATGCGGCGCTGAAATTCACGCTCAGAAGCACACCTCTTACAGAGCTTGAGGACGTAACTGCGGCATAGCTTGACATTTATAACCCTTCGTGGTATTATAAAGAAAAATATAGTATCACGGAGGGAATATAATGATTTTAGCTATCGCATGCTTTATCCCCGGAATAATACTTTTGTTTGCTTCTGTATATGCTTTTTTTACCAATCAAGGGGCAGTTGGAGCAGTAATGCTTGTTATGGCTTTGATATTTCTGTTTTACGGCTTATTCAGAATGAAAAAAGTTAAAAAAGCAAAGAAAAGAGGCACATCAATCCGTGCTCTTATAAAATGCTACGGCATAGCGCTTTACGGATTACCGCAAGGAGAGAGCGAATGTTTATTATCTTTGTTTAAAGATAAATTGGTTTTCACTGTCAATAAAAACGATTCTATTCTTAATGCGGATAAAATAACGTCTGCACTTTTGAAATCAAACTCTGAGCTCAAAGGAGCGTCTGTGGGGTCTACTGTTGCGGGCGCGCTGTTGTTCGGTATTCCGGGTGCAATTATCGCATCACGTCCTAAGAATATAACTGAATATGTTATTATAATAAATTACATAAGTGGCAGTGAGTTAAAGACGATTGCCGTTGCTGTAACAGAAGATAGAAAGTATGAGGCAGATAAAATCGTTAATTATGTGAATAAGCACATGGCGGACGGAAGCGACACTGTGCTATAATTGCGTTGAAAAATAAAATTTATTAAGCACATCTGAGAGGGTGTGCTTTTCTTATGCAAAAAATCAAACGGAGGATATTAAAATGGAAGAAAACAGATTACCCTATGAAACACTGAAAATCGATGACACTGAGTACAAGCTCAAAATCTCGGCTGCATCGGCAATCGAGATTGAGAAGAAAACAGGCAAGTCGCTTGTTGCGGGTATGGCGGATTTTGATAAGCTCGAAACAGTGACGCTGTATCTGTGGGGCGCTTTAAATCGCTTTCAGGCGAATATTGACATCAGAAAGGCGCAGGAGATTTATGACGATTACATAGACGCAGGCGGCGACCTTTCGGATATGGCGGAGATACTCTTCAAGACGCTTACGGTGTCGGGTTTTTTCAAGCGTCAGCAGGCAGAAAAACTGCTGGCGCTCGCAGAAAAGGCAGAGAGTGGAGCAGTGCAGGAGAGCTGATAACCAACCTCTACCGCCCGGCGCTGACAGCAGGAATAACACATAAAGATTTCTGGGACTTATCGGTACGGGAAATAACGCAGGCGATACAGGCAAAAAACGAATACGACAAGGCACACACCGAGCTTAACGAACGCTTGATGTGTGCCTTTGCTTATAGCATCGGTCAGCTTGTTGCCATAGGTGTCAACGCACCAAGGCAATATCCGCACAGCATCGTAAAGGCATTTCCTAAGCTGTACGGACGTGATAAGTCGGAGGGAATACCCGTGTCGGACTGGGAGTTATCAAAGCAGAATATGGCTGAATATGCGGCGGCTACAAAAGGCAGGTACAGTAAGTGACAGTAGAAGAACTGAACGTTATAGTCAGTGCAAACAAGGATGATTTTGACCGTAAGATACGAATGGTGAATGAAAACCTTGTGAATGTAAAAAAGCAGGCGGAAGACACCTCTGCCGGAACGCTGAGTGCTTTTAAGACACTTGCTTCGGGATTATCTGCGCTTGGCTTCGGTGCAATGATAAAGAATGCTATCAGCCTTGCGGGTGACCTCCAGCAGAACATAGGCGGTTCGGAGTCGGTGTTCAAAAATTATGCCGGCACGATTCAGAAAACCGCAGAAACTGCCGCTTCTTCGCTTGGACTTTCACAGAGCAAGTATCTTGCGACCGCCACAAAAATGGGTTCGCTCTTTCAGGGGTCGGGCTTTTCTGTGGCACAGTCTGCCGATATGGTAACGCAGTCTATGCAACGAGCATCTGATGTAGCAAGTATTATGGGTATATCAGTTGACAGCGCTATGGAAGCGGTTGCAGGTATGGCAAAGGGCAACTTCACAATGATGGATAATCTCGGTGTTGCCATAAACGACACGAACCTGCAGATATACGCACAGGAAAAAGGGCTTGGGAAGCTTGAAACCACACAGCAGAAGGTCAATGCCGCTATGCAGATGTTCCTTGATAAGTCGGACTATGCGGCAGGAAACTACGCAAAGGAAAACGATACCTATTCGGGTGCGCTTACGACATTCAAGGCAGAACTTGAGGATTTTGCCGCAGAATCCGGTACAGCACTCCTGCCGTTTGCTCAGAGCGTCCTCCCTGTGCTGTCAAGCTCTCTTAACGCATCAAAGCCCGTGATAATGACGGTAGCAGAAGCTGTCGGGGGGCTTGGTAGCGTTGTTTCGGATGTACAGACAAAGGTTGAAGCGGCAACGCCTGCACAGCAGACAATGCTGAAAATTGCTATCGGTATGGCTGTGGCAATACCGGCTGTAACAGCGGCAACAAGGCTTATGAGAGCCGCAAAACTTGCATATACCGGCGTACTGAACATACTTATACCAAAGCAGTTGACGTATGCGAGCGCATTAAAGGCAACTATGGGCTGGATAGGAATAATAGTCGGTGCGCTGGCATTATTCGGTATGGCGACAAACAAGGGGACAGAAAGCGTAGAGGACAGCTCCGAAAAGCTGAAAAAAGAAAATGAAGCGGCAAGTGATGCGTCTGAGGGCGTTGATGATGTTGCAGAAAGCACAGATAATCTTACAGACAGCGTAAAACGCAGTCTTGCAGGTTTTGACGAGCTCAACAGGCTGTCGGGCAATTCCGGTACGCTTGCTTCAAGCGTGGTGTCAAGCACCGATGTGGATAATGCGGAGGGACTTGCTGATGCGCTGAGTGATGTGCAGGAGCAGATTGACGGCACGTCTTTCGATTTCAGTTTTGACGGCATTTATAACAGCTTGAAAGAAGTGTGGCAGTGGTTGACGACTGATGGCTTTAAGCTTTTTCAAGACGGTTTCAACGAAGCTGTAAATATTGGTTCGGATATATGGTCTTTAATTTTCGGAGATGAAGATGAAAAATATACCGGACTTAAAAATCTGACAGACAGAATACAAAATCTGTTTGGCGAGGATTTTGTAAACTTCTTTAAAGGTGTAGGTGAAGATATTTATAATATTTTCAATGGCAATGAAGAGGAACAATATAAAGCATTAAAATCACTAAACGATAGGTTTAAAACAGTTTTTGGCGATTTGGGCGAGGATTGGTCTGATTTTTGGCAAGGCGTAGGAGAGGGCATTTATAAGTTTGCAAACGGCGATCTCAGAGGTGGACTTGATAAAATAAATAGTATGTTTGAAGGGCTTTTCGGAGATCTCGGTAAAGACTGGTCTAATTTCTGGCAGAATGTAGGTGCCGGGCTTTATGAAATGACGCACGCAGATGAACTCAAAGAAATAGACCTTTCCGGCAAATACGGAACTTCTATAGGCCTGGCACAGCTTGATTCAAACGAATATATGCGTTCCGGATACGATCCTTCTGAGGCGTGGAACATGGCTCTTGAAAAGAACGGGCTTACCTCAAACGAAGCACTTTATGCGGTAAAGCAGTTCAGCACATACGATCCGCAGAAAGCGTATGAAGAACTGCTGAAAAGCGGACAGATTAACAACCCGGATACCTGGGGCGGCTTAGGCCTTTTGGGCTTGAAAAAGTACGCCGACGGCGGTTTCCCCGATTACGGCGATCTGTTCATAGCAAATGAAAGAGGCCCTGAGCTTGTCGGCACTATCGGTAACCGTACCGCAGTTGCAAACTCGTCAAGCATAGAAACAGCAATATATAACGCTGTACGCTCGGCTATGTCAGACAGTGCAGGCGGTCAATCCGCAGATATACACGTTACGGTCGATATAGACGGAGATACAGTCGGTGAAACCGTAGCACGCTATAATGCTGTCAGAAACCGCAGACTTAACGGAAGGAGCTAATATGCAGACGCTTATAAAATTAGGCAGCTTCACGCCGATTTCGCCACGATCATACGCTGTGCAACGTTCCGATCTTGACAGTGAGGACAGCGGCAGAAGTGAAACAGGCGTGATGTTCCGCAACCGTATCAGAGCGGGCGTGTACAAGATACAGGTAACTTGGAGGGTGAACAGATCACAGCTTTCCGCAATAGCAAATGCGATTTCTCCCGATTCGTTTTCTGCAACATTTTTCGACCCGACCACAGCAAGCACAAAGACCTGCACAATGTACGCCGGCGACAGAAGCGCAACTATGGTACTTAACGCCGACACTGCCGCAGAAACGCTGTGGGATTTAAGCGTAAACTTTATCGAATATTAATTAAGAGGTGATTCTATGCTTGATGTATCAGCCGCTTACACGGCGGCGATTAAGGATAAAAACCGCACAGACCGCATTGCAGGTACAATTAAGCTCTGTGACGGTGAAACGATAAACATAACCGATGATATTATTGTTAACAACAGCGTCACACTGAAAGAACAGCTTGTATCGGGTGATACCTTTGAAATAGGTACGTTCTACACAAATCAGCTTGATATAACGGTGTATGACAATAACTTTTTGTCACGGAGTTATGCGAATGCAAGGATAACGCCGAAATACGAAATACAGCTTGCAGGCGGTACTTGGGAAAGTGTTCCGCTCGGAGTATTCACGGTAGATAACAGCCTTACAAAGCGCAAGGGCAGTATCCACAAGCTGACGGCTTTTGATGACAGCACAAAGTTCGATGTTGATATATCGGCGTATTCGGGCGGAAAAAAGACGGTGCAGCAGCACATAAAGAATCTCGCCGCAGATGTCGGAATAACGCTTGCTACTACAGATTTCAGTTCATATCCGAACTACAATCTGATAGTGGATTCAACGGTTTCTTCGTCCGTGCAGACGTACAGAGATCTTATCGAGTGGTGCTGTGCGCTTATGTCGGCATCGGCAAGGATCAACAGGTACGGCAAGTTCGAGATCGTAAAGCTTAAGGAAAAGACGAAAACTGTTGACGGTGTGCTTGTGTATGATGCGGACTATACAGTCGAGGGGTATGAGCGTACCGGCACGGAGTTTTTCGACCTCAGAGCGATGACAAAGTATTTTTCTACAACCTTTGACGGGGAACAGTATGTGTATGCAAACAGTTCAGTGCTTGAGGATACAGTGGCACGGAAAGCAACATTGTTTCTTCCCGAAAATCCGCTTTTGCGGTCGGCATCCGATCGCAAGGCGGCGTTTGAAGCTTGTGCCGATGCCATAAATATAGCATTGCGTCGTGTGGAATTTTCTTTCAACGGAAACCCGGCTATAGAGTGCTTTGATACGTTATGCGGTAACGGCGGAAAGATAGATGTAAACCGCACAATAGCATTTTTTCCGACCTCGCTTGTATGGAAATACAGAGGGGCACATAAGGTCAGCTGTGCATTTGCGGAACTGACGGATGAGGCAACAGCAAGCGCATCTGAGGCGGCGATTTTAGTAGCGGCAGATGCAAGCACAATAAGCAAGATACCTGTGCAAGTAAAAAGCAAGACGGAAAAACGGCTTGATGGTGTGGGTAAAACGGCTTCTGATGCCGCCGGTGTCGGCAAATTCACCAACACAGATAAAAACTGCGAGATCTTTAACGACTATGAAAACAATGTTGCATCAGCGTACTATTCTCATGCCGAAGGGTATATGACTACAGCGAGTGCGCCGTACAGCCATGCGGAAGGGGAAA
>OLZV01000099.1_pt1 | contig 47886 bp, 37 predicted proteins | sample 1644531 | NCBI WGS metagenome assembly OLZV01 (sample SAMEA103958115, study PRJEB25191) | human gut metagenome | biome: human-associated habitat [ENVO:00009003]; feature: intestine environment [ENVO:2100002]; material: feces | place: Germany | collected 2013/2015
GACATCGCCGACACCCCAGTCTGCTATTACCGCCTCTACACCCACCACCACATGCACCAGCTGCTCACGGCTTACAACCGCATGTTGCATGAGCACGGAAGCATGAAAGAGTATGTGCGGCAGAACGCCGCCACTGGCCTTGAGGCTGTTGAAGCCATCTGCCATTTCTTCGCTGCCCACGACGCGAGTGCCGTTGTGCCAAAGAACACGGCCTCTGCCTGCAAGCGCGTGTGCATGTTTCTAAGATGGATGGTGCGCTCAGGCTCACCCGTAGACCTCGGACTGTGGGCCGACATCATTGACCGTCGCACCCTCATCATGCCTCTCGACACCCATGTGGTGCAGGAAGCCACACGCCTCGGGTTGCTTACAAGCCGCACAGCCTCAATGAGCACTGCCAGAAAGCTCACAGCCGCCATGCTTGAAGTGTTTCCCGACGACCCCTTGCGTGCCGACTTCGCCCTCTTCGGGCTCGGTGTCGACGAGAACAGATGATTAGTATGTTTTTAGTTGTGAAAGAATGCTTTATTCCTCATCCTCGCCTTCCTGATCTGATCGGAATTCAAAAACGAGTTCTGATGCTGGGATATTGCATTCTTCGAACATTCCACGCTTTATATGAATATTTTTTCTTCAAAATAATATCACTATTGTCACCATGCAAGACAGCAACTTGATAATCAAGTGTTTACGGGTGACAATAGAGGCTTTTTCTAATGTCACCTAATGTCACCTAATGTCACCCAAAGCCACGCTACGGTAAAAAGACGGATCAGGAGGTTCTTGAACCAATTAACAATGTGGAAAAAGGAGGCACGACACTTATCTGGTGGCCAGGGAATAAATTTAGCCATCTCATACGATGCATAAATATGCACTTTGGACTGTATATTTATTCAGTTTCCCGTTAAGCCCATTTGACAAAATGAAAGTGCCTTTATTGCGTTGTCAAAGAGGCTCTTTGACAGCCTCATTAAGCCTCTTTGACGACCTCAAAGAGGCTTAATGACAAAAGAGGGGTGTATTTAAGAACCGTTAACAATTCGTGATTTGATTTTAACTATAATTTTGTACATTATGAAAGAAGAAAACCTTGTTTGCTATCGTTCTGCCATTCTGTATATTTATGCAAAATCAGGGTGAAAATGCTCTCGTTTTAACATTTTTTTATTCTTTGCAAAGCATGTTTGCAAAGTCAAAACATCATCATTTGAATATTGTAAACATGGCATTCATGAAGCATAAACATGGTACTTGCGAAGCATAAACATGGCAGTTGCTAAGCGTAAACATGGCAGTTGCTAAGCGTAAACATGGCAGTTGCGAAGCACGATATAAACAATAAACTTTGCGAATGTTGATTAACCCCAAATCCTAATGACCGATTTGGAATAAAAAATCCGTGTAACTCAAGTGGCTACACGGATTCTTCTTGGTATATTTTTTCTTCAAAACCAAATGGCTTTATTGTGCCCTTTTATTGGTTTTGTTGTTCCCTTTTATTGGCTTTATTATTGCACCTTGATTGTTTTTACGATGCATCAATATGTCTTTGATTGTTCTTTTGATGATAAATCTCTACGGGGATGTTTTGCTTTATAGCTTATTTCTCAGGCAGGCTACCATCGTCTACAGGCTATTTCTTTGTTTTCTTGTTGCTTTTGTCAGAACTGGTCTTGTCCGACTTGCTGTCTGACCCTCCTTTGTCTTTCTTGAAGACGCTTTTGCCTTTGTTGAACAGACCTTTCACCTTGTCGCCTACCTTCTTGGCAGGATTCTTCGACTCTACCTCCTCTGAAGCCGTGTCCTTGATGCCAGAGCCCGTTTCTTCCTTTGTCGTCACCTCGTGTGTGGCCTTTTCTATTGTCTCGCTTGGAGTGATCCAATAGGTATAAGTGTACTCGGTGTCAGTCTTCTTCACAAATTCATGATGTGTGGTGAAACCACCGTCATAGGTGGTAAACGATTCCTTGTTGCCGACCTTCTTGTAGTTTTTTATAGGCATAGGGTCTACGCCGCATCCATCGGGGAGAAACTCTTTCTTGTTCAGGTCGACTTTTACCCAATAGCCTCCGTCAACATAATGAAATTTTCTTACCTGGGCTTGGGCAACAAATGCAAATGCACACATTACAAAAAATAAAAATAAGCGTTTCATAGGTTTTTGTTTTTTAATAATTCCGGACACTATTGTTTTAGTATATTGTAAATGTCTGAGCAGCAACAATCTGCTCAGATCATGCCATGCCGTTATATTGCCTGCCTTAGTGTCGCAAAATGTAGGTTGCAAGAGTAACGGCTTAACATGGCAAAGATACAAATAAAATCAATAACTTGCTTTTTTTACATTGTTTTTTTCTTTCAATTCCTCAATCTTTTTCTTTTTTTTGCGTTTTACTGAACTTTCGCTTTTAAAAAATGGCAATTATCTCAAGCAAGCGTCGCCGCGCTCTACTTTGTCGCTTGCCAGAGCAAGAAGAGCGCGAGGACGGTCTTACCATCATTTATGGAACCAAAGGCTTCGCTGCCTTCGGTAGCTCAACCAGCGGTTATGGATATTCGCCGCCTTTGGTGACGCTTATCAGAGCTGATAATCGATTGAAAATGTGTTTGTTATTTTTATTCTTCGGTCGTAACCGTCGCAATATATCCTTCCTGATCGTAGCATCGGCGATGTTTGTGGAGCATGTCTATCAGTTGTTGCAGAGATGGAATAGTGGACGAGAGATTTCTGAATTTTTGATATTGGTCCTTGTATCTCTCTGTCGACCCATGCTTTATGCGCTGCTCTATGTCTTGTGGCACGAGGAAAGAGGAGCGTGTGCCGAGAAATTTGTGAAACTCGGTTAGGAAGATGTTGATGCCTGCAAGATCGAAATCGCCGAAATGAACATATTGGTTGGGAATGGACTGTAGCCATGTCCTTAGGTCTGACGATTGCGGATAGCGCGACACGAACAGCAAACGCTTTTCTGCCAATGTTGAAGCAAACAGAGCTTTCTGCTGGCTTATGAGCCGAAAATTCTCCATGTTTTCGATGTTCACAATGGTCACATCTGTAGGGATGGTGAACGATTGCCAATCGGTTATAAAAAGAAATGTGCCTTCTTGCGGATTGACCACCAGTTGCTTGCCGTTAAGGCTGCATGTTATCGGTTCGTATGAGTTTACCGGAAAGCCAGGGCAGGAACGTGATGTCACCAGTTTTGAGTTGCCTGTATCTGCTGCCTGTTCTGACCTTGTGGCTTCCGTTTCTTGCATTTCTCTCATTTTGTCGAGACAGCCCAACCGTTCGTCTATATGACTTAAACATTGTTCCAAGGTGTTGGGTGAAGCGGCCATGATGCTTCTTCTGCTTCCGTGTGAACGGCTTACAAGAACGCCGTCGCCTATGAGCTCTTCCACCCATTCGCCACGGAGGGCGCTTGATGGAAGCTTCTCACCAGAGCGCAGCTTGATGAGCTTGTCTATAAGAGCTGCTGTTATCTTCATATACGAATGTTGTTTATGGCCTGTTTTGTTTTTTTGCAACATCTAAAGATCATTCTTATTGCTGCAACATCTAAAGATCATCTTTTTTTTGCGACATCTAAAGACCATCCTTATTGCTGCAACATTTAAAGATCATCTTTTTTTGCGACATCTAAAGACATTTTTTTTATTCTTGCGATATTAGAGGATGCACCACGGTCTTCGATTTACTGTCCTTATCGAGCAAGTAGGTATAGCGATAGTCGGAAACGTTATATGTGGTTGGCGATGAGTTGATGAGCAAGATGTTTCTGGCGTTGGCAAAGTCGAGAATGCCTTTCACGTTCTGTGGGTGCAACTTGCCGATCTCGTCCATCATACAATGGATGCGGAAATCGCCAAACTTGCGGCTCACCTTTCCCTTGAACACATTTATCAGCATGATGTTAATCATCGCCTTAACCAAGGTGTCTGTTCCCTCGCTTCCCACATGCGACAGCTTGTCAACCCATCCCGTGTCGTTGTCGTTTTCTACGATGCGAAACTGCAACAGGAAAAGGTCGGATAGGGTGAGAAGCTGTCTTTGCGGATTGTCAACGAGCGACTTCATGAAGTCGAGCAGATATCCCACCGCCTTTTCGTTTACCTCGTCTCGGTTTGCCGTAGAGAACAGGTTAAGTTCGCCCATAGCATATAGGTTATCGTCGCTAAACTCCTTTATGCGCTTCATCAGCAACACCATCTTGTCAGCCGATGGCACGGGCTGAAGAGCGATAAGTTTTATCACGCCGGCAAAGTTGCGCTCACGGAAGTCGTTGTTGATGTCATGGATAATCTTGTCCACCTTCGATTCGTGACTTGTCAGGTCGCCCATTTCCTTCGACACACGAGCTAAGATGTCAACATATCGTTCGCTTGTGCGGCGGCGGAATTCCTCTATCTTGTTGTATGTTAGGAAATCTTCAAGGTTGTTGGCGAAGTCGAGATAGTCGTCATCGAGAGTCAGCTCCATACGGAAGTTGAAGGTGTTCTTGGTTGTGAAATTGCCCTTGAACAGATTCACCGCCTCCTTCAGCTTGTCATAGCTCTTTTGGCGTGACACAATGATGCCCGTCAACTCCTCCACAGCCTGTCCTGGTGTGCGCAGCGTCTGAAGTTCTTTGGCTTCTGCCAGCATGGGTGGGCACAACTTTTCGTCGTGCGCAAAGTGTTCTGCCTTCTGCAGGTTTTCATCAAGCAGTCTCTTTTCGTCCTTTCGTTCCGCCAGCTCCTTTCCAAGAGATGCCAGCGCTTCGTTGTGTTTTTGCTTGCGCTGGTTATATTTCTCGTTCAGTTGCAGAAGCTTGTCGTTGATGAGCTTCTTCTTAGCCTTGAATTCGTCTTCACGGTTGAACAGATTCTCGCGGTCACGTTGAAAATCGAACACAATGCGCCTGTGGTCGTCTATGAATTTCAGCTCGTCTTCTGTCGCCTTTATCAAATTCCTGCATTCGTCCACCATGCGTGTGTCAGCCCCTCGTCCGCGCAGCTCTTCGTTCTCTTGCTGTTGCAGCAGAAGCAGTTGTTCTTCAGCTTTCTTTTCCTGTTGTTTTATGTCCGCCTTTATTTCTGCCACACGTTGCTCGTGCAGCCTGATGGTCTCGTCCTTAGCCTTTTGGTAACGCTTGTCTTCAGCTGTCAGCTGTTTTTGCTTTTCTGCTTGAATCTTATCCAAATTGGTGTCGGCAGCTGTGCGGCGTAGCGCCACCTCTTGCAGACGCGTGTTCAGCAGTTTCGCCTTTTCCTCTTTTTCTTGTTGCGCCTTGGCAGCATAGTCTTCCTGCTTTAGTTTTAAAGCTTTTTGTTTCTGTGGAATGACGCGCAGTTCGGTTTCGTGATACGATTTCTGTTCACGCAGCTCCCTCATCTTTGGAGCAACCCTTCGTTTAAGCTCGTTCATCAGTTTTTCCTGCTGTTCTGTCAATGCTTTCTTGTCCGTCTGCAATGAGCGAAGCGTCAACTCCAATTCATCGCGTTCTTCCTTAAGCTGTGTCGGCTTGCGAACAGAAAGCGGCAAGTCTATAAGGTCCAGTTTCACGCCGAACAAAGACGTGCCGTCATCCTTCTGCGGATGCAATCCGGTCTGATAGAGCACGCTCTCTTCGTTTACGACCTTACCGATGTTCTGCTCCCAATCGCGCTTGTTATCCTCCAACCATTCGTATAGCGAGCCTTTCGTTCTGTTCAGCAGAGCGTCAATCTCAGCAATCTTTGCCGCCACCTCATCCATCTCCTGCTGCTTGGCGTCAATCTTGTTCTTGCTGTCAGCCGTTATCTCAGCTTCTTGCTTGTCATATTCGGTTTGCAGCTGGTTTATCTTTGCCTCCGTTGTGGCAATCAGCCCGTTAAGTTCTTTTTCGCGAAAAGCCAAGCTGTTTGCTTCTTTGTTGAGAGCATCGGTCTCTTCCTTGTAAGGCTGACTGAATTTCAGTTTCAGCATTTCCTTCTCTAATTCAGACTTCTCATTCTTCAGCAGATCGATAGCATTGTAGGCAACAGTTAACTTTTCTGCAAAAGCCGACTCTATGTTCTTGCGTTGTTCAGTGTGTTCATTGAACATTCGTTCTTCAGCCTTTTGCTTTTCCTGTCCAAGGGAGAAGATGCGATTGTTCTGCGACAGGCGATAGTTTTCAAGACCGTTTTTCACTCCTTGGCATAGAGCCTTAAATTTTCCCGTCACGTCGTTAAACCGAGCCGTGAGTTCTGTCAATCGGGCTTTGCTTTCTTCGAGCTTTACTTTCAGCACCTGTTCCTGCTCATATCTCTTCAACAGGTCTTCTATCTTTTGGGCGGCATAATAATCCCTACGCTCTTTCAACCGTTTAAGGTCTTCGTTCACCACACCCTGCTGTTGGTTGAGGTTCGTCTTTTCCGAATCATACTTCTGCTGAATCTCGTTTATTAGCCGTTTCTGTCGGTTCTCTTCCTCTATAATCTCGTCAATCTTTTTCACAACTAAAGGCAGACGCTCTTTAGACACGCGCACGGCATATTTCAACTCGCCGCACAGCTCCTCTATCTGCTGCTTCATAAACAGCAGATAGCGGTAAGCGTTTACCACGTTTTCTGCTTGTGTGCGCACCACCGATTCGCCTTTCTGGTTCAGCTTATACCAACACGAAATGTCCTTGTATTCCTGTCCGAAGTCGGCCACTTGCCGACGATAATATCCAAGGTCAATGTAGGCTTCCTCCTCACTCATTGAGCGGATTATGATGTCCTTGATGAAGTTTGCGTCCAGTCTGGAATTGAGAAAGACATTCTGGATGCTTAGCGGGATATTCTGATAACGGTTCGACTCCATCAGCTGGAAGCGTGCAAACTCCTTGCCCACGGCTTGTCTGTTGCCATAGAGAATGTCGCGATATTGCTCGTAGCGGTCTATGATCTTGCTCATCGAAGCCCCTCCTAACCGTTCGCGTATGACCTTGCTTTCTGCCGTCACCTCACCATTGTCGTCGACAAGCCATTCCTTACGATAAGCGGCATCGATAAATCTGAAACAGGCGCGTCCCGACGACCGGAACGTCAGCACGCAGAACGGGCCGTGTTCATGCTCCACCTCATACACAATGTACGAGTTGGCATGAGGCAGATAAAACTCGTCATACGTTTTCATCTCCTTCGGAATGCCGAGGTGCAGCTTGTCGGCATTATAGAAGAACAGTATGGCTCGTAGCAGAGTGCTCTTGCCCACACCTTGTGTGCCTATGAAGTGAACGTTTCCGTCCAGCCGCACCTCTGCATATCTTATGTGTGCGCTGTTCACAAATATTATCTTGCGTAATGCTCTCATGCCTGTTCTGTTTCGGTTTCTATAATGGTGAGACAATCAATAAGCTCTTCTATATAATGGAAGGCAGCCGTAACCTTGAATGTGCCGTCAAGCTCATCCTGTAGCTCCACAAACCCCTGACGTTGCAGGTCGCCGATGAGTTTGTCTATCTTCTCGTCGTTTGTCTTGAGGTCTGTATATAGGCGTCGTGCCTTCTCTTTCAGCTCGATGTCGCTTGAAAACTTCTCCAGAATATTCGATTTTCTGAACGTGAATCCCGAGCCGAACGCCGTGTTGAACGTCTTCAGAAAGTCTGTCTTGTCAATCCATTCAGCCATTCGTTGCACCTTGTCCGCCAGCTCCACCTTGTTTTCCTGTCGTGAGAAATAATAATATCCGTTGCCGCCTTCAAGCGAAAAGCCTATTCCGCTGAAATAGTCTTGATATTGTTGAAAATCGTCCTCTATCGCATCATAGAGGTTCGACTGTTGTTGTGAGACCGAGTTTTGCGATATAAATCCGCCTCTGCTCAGTATGTCGAATATTTCTTTGGTGTAACGCATAAGTGTCAAGCTGTTTTAGGGTAAATGAAAGGAAATTCTATGTTGCCATGCCGGCCATACTCTTCGCTGATGACCAGCTCGTCGTGATATTGAGCCGCTATCTGGCAGAACAGCACCAGCTTCTCTTCGTCTGCCATCTGTTTGCGGTAGCCAGAATAGTTCATGACAAAATGGAAAAGGTTGTCTCCCGAAGCCATGAATGCCGTCTTCACCTCACGCACGTCCACCGTCTGTAGCACCTTCTGCTGCTCGGTGAGCTCCTCTTTGGTCAGCGGTTCTGCCAGGTTTCCTTTACGCAAGCGGTCGTTGCTCTTTCCTTTGGCCACATCTTGCAGAATCTTTAGTCCGGTGTCTGTTGTGCGGAGCATCGACAGCGACACCTTCAGCGTGTATCTTGGGCGAGGTTCCATCCATACGGGGTTTCTTGCGTCCATCTTTGCCTTGATGTCCGTGTTTGTTTCGAGCAGCATCTGGTCGCGCAGATATTTTAGCTTCTGCACCTTTTCAAACAGCCGGTTCTGATATTCTATGAGGTTGAGATAGTTGATGATCTGCCGGTCGAGCTCAAGCAGGTTGTGATACACCTCCTTAAGTTGCAGCTTCACGTCTGTCACGGTATCCTTCAGTTCCACGTCCATGGCCACCAAGAAGAAGGTTGCTTGCTTCTTGTCAATGACCATCTCACACTCGTTTATGAGTGCTGCAATGTCCTTACGTTTTTCGTCAAGGTGTACCAGCTTCTTCTTTTTCACAACGAAGGTCGGCTCGTTCTTGTATGTGTTGTCGATATTTCGCTTCAGGTCAATAACGTTTCTAAGCGTTGTTAGAGCGATGTTGCGCAGAATGCGTTTCACATCCTTCAGATAGCCCCATTTTCGTGTTGCGTTTTTCTCGCTTTGGTAATAATCGATAGCCGCATTCAGGCTGCCAATGCTCTCCTTCACGCTCGCCACGTTTATCTCCTCATTCACCTCAAGCACCTCTTCGAAGAACTTCAGGTAAACGTCTTCCAGCTCCACGAAGTCGCCGTTTTCATGTATTATGCCGAACCTGCGCAAGAACTCCAGACTCTCGTCTTTCTTTGTTGCCAACTCTTTCGCCAGATTATAGCGGAACGACAGTCGTTTACGGTCTTGAAAAAGCGCATAAAGCAACTTGCGCTCTCTGTCAAGAGCGCGAATCAACTCTTCGAGTGAATGAAAATGAGATGCCGCATCCATGATGGTCAGTTTTTTTTTATAACGGCGTTCTTAAGAACTTATTGTACGGTTATGCGCATAACTATTCTTAAACTTATAGAGATGCTTGATCCATGGGTCTTTTGTATAGATGCGTGTTTGTTGCCTGTTTTTAAGGTGTTCTGTAATTTTCGTCTACACTCGAAAATCTTGTTAAAGTTGTCGATATTTTCGTCTATACTCGAAAAAATCGCTATCTTTGTGGAAAATTTCGAGTATGAACGAAAAGATCAAAACGGTTAAAAGATACAATCTTTGGTTTGGCAACACCATCGATTGTGGTTTCCCCCGTCCGCTTTGCACCACAAGCATCGACCAGTATCTTGGCAGCAAGGTGGTGAAGGTGCTTACGGGGCAACGACGTGTGGGCAAAAGCTACATATTGCGCCAAACAGCCATGCATCTTATGCAACAGGGCGTTAGCGGCAACAATATCGTTTTCATAAACCGCGAACTGACGGCGTTCGATTTTATCGAGAATTATCAGGACCTTGACAGTTTCATACGTCTTTATCGTCAAGAGTTGAAACCCGAAGGCCGCATCTATATCTTTATCGACGAAGTGCAGGACATTGACGGTTGGGAGCGTGTGGTCAACTCGCTCTCTCAAGATTATACGGAAGATTATGAGGTGTTCATAACAGGCTCTAATTCGAAGATGTTTTCTGGCGAATTGTCCACCCTTCTGTCAGGCAGGTATGTAGAGTTTCGCATTTTTCCATTGTCTTATGACGAATACGCAAATGTTCATCAGCTGTCTGTCGGCAAGCAAAGCTACATGCAGTATATGGCTGATGGTGGCTATCCTGAGCTCGTCCATTTTTCGTCGTCAGATGTAAAGCGCAGCTATATCTCAGGACTGAAAGATACGGTTTTGCTGAAAGACATCATACGCCGTTACACCATTCGTGACGTTAGACTGCTCGAAGACCTGTTTGCCTATCTGGTTAACAATTCATCCAATCTGCTCTCCGTTGCCAACATCACCAATTTTATCAAGAGCAAAGGCCGTAAAACTTCTTACGACACGGTGTCGGCCTATTTGGGCTATATAGAAGAGGTGTTTCTTGCCCATCGTGCCATGCGCTACAACATAAAGGGAAAGGAGACCCTTTCGGGCAGTTACAAATATTACATGAACGACCTTTCGTTCAAGAATTATCTTTATGCTGGCTTAGGCTATGGAACGGGTTACCTGTTGGAGAACCTCGTCTATCTGGAGCTCTTGCGTCATGGTTTCGATGTGTATGTGGGCAGTATAAGGGACAAAGAGGTCGATTTTGTGGCCGTCAAGAACGACCGCACCGTTTATGTGCAGGCCACTTATCTGCTTATAGACGAGCACACCATAGAGCGAGAGTATGCTCCGTTGGAGCTCATTGCCGACAACTATGAAAAAATAGTGGTCTCGCTTGATGACCTCCAGCTGCCGTCACGCAATGGCATAAAACACGTTAGGGCATGGGAGCTGTCGCAGATGTTATCTTGATGTCTGTGTCTTTTAAAACCTTTTCAACCTTTTTCTTACAGGTTCGTCATACCACTTGAGACAAAGCCAAGCGAGGCAGATGCTGGCTCCCGTCACGGCAAGAGCCAAGGGCCATGTTTCGGCAAACGTGTAAGTTTGGGTCTTGATGAGGTAACGGTAAAACGCATACATCAAGGGATAATGAACAACATAAAGCGGGAACGAGATGTCACCCAGAAAACGGCAGATGCGTGCCGACATGCTGTCGGTGGTTGTGCCCGATGCTGCCATCCATACAATGGCGGGGAAGATGAGCAAGATGCAAACGGCCTCGAAAACGCCGTTCATACATAACGCGGTGCCCCAGCTCACGCTTAACGCGCAGCCTTCATCAAGACCAGAAGCAGAGATGTCGTTAATGTGTGGCACATGAAAAAGCGCAACCAGAACGAGGGCACAAATCCAAAACGCGCCACGCACGCTTTTCATAGGTTTGAAGACGCGCGACATCAGCATGCCCACGGTAAAGGGACACAACATGCGCAAGGTTCCTCCTAGCACGTTAGTTGTGTCGATGGTCCACCCCACACCAATAGAGCCATAGCCCGACTGGTTGGTCACGGCAAACCATGTCAGGCTACAGGCCAACAGGGCTGTGAACCACGCCAAGGCGCGGGTAGGCAGACGGCGAAGGAAGAAGGCGTAAAGGATGTTGCCGACATACTCGAAGAAGAGCGACCACGAAGGGCCGTTGAGCGGAAACATCTCGCCGTTGCCACGCACCTCACGCCCCGTTCCCGGCAACGCGGGAAGCATCAGGCAGGAACAGATGAAGGCGATGAAGGTGAGCAGACAGGTAGAACGGGTGCCGTCCCAACGCTCCATGTCTGACAAGAAGACGAAAGACAGCATGCCTATAAAAGCGCCCATCACCACCATGGGGTGCAGGCGAATGAGCCTGCGCTTGAAGAACCCTTTTATGGTGAGCGATTTGCCCCAACGGTCGTCATAAGCATAACCTATGACGAAGCCTGAGAGAATGAAGAAAAAATCGACGGCAAGATATCCATGATTTACAAACTCGATAATGGGCTTGTTGCCTGCAAACTGGTATCCTTCAAACACATGATACCACACCACGAGCAGAGCAGCAACGCCGCGTAGGGCATCGAGAAGAGCATAATGGGGTTTTGAGTCGGAGAATGTCATGTTGTTTTTATTCGTTCTTAGTTACTTTTAACCCCGCACGGTAAACAACCGTAAAGCCTGTCTCGCAGCGGGTTTGTTTGTTTCTGTCGTTACAAAATTATATATTTTCTCTATATCCCCAAATGTTTTTTTGGAAAAAGCCGTCAAATCTCCAAATGTTTTTTCGGTGAAAAGCCGCAAAGCCCCAAAATGCTTGGTTGCCGGACAGGCTGAATGAGGGGTATGGCAAGCTGAAACAGATGGTTGTGGATAAAAAACGGCAATTTGTTTTTGTGTTTTCCGCGGTTTGAGCTATCTTTGTAGAATGTGACAACCTGGTGCAGGTCTCTCGGAAACAAGAAGACGATGGCCCGATGCTATGTTAAACCAGCCAAAGAGGCACAGCAAAGACAACCAATCTTGTATCTTTAACAACCAATCTCGCATCTTTAACAACCAATCATGCAGCAAAAACAACCGATATGATAACCCGATGCTATCTTGAGATAACCAATGTGTGCAACCTCAACTGTGTGTTTTGTCCAAAGACCATGCGGCCCAAGCACACGATGACCATGGAACAGTTTGACACCCTGACCACCCGTCTTATGGGCGAGGTGAAGTTTCTTTATTTTCATCTCATGGGCGAACCGTTCCTTCATCCGTTGCTGCCACAGTTTGTGCTGATGGCGCGTGAGAAAGGCTTCGTGCCTGTAATCACGACCAACGGCACGCTGATGACGCAACGTGCTGACATGCTCGAAGCGTTGCCTCACAAACTGCAGATCTCGCTCCACTCGCATGATGGCAACGGCAAAGCCAATCTCGGGCAATATATAGACGAGGTGATGACTTTTGCCAAGGAGGCTGCCCGCCGTGGCTGCGTTGTGGTGTTGCGCCTCTGGAACGAGGGCGGCCACAACCTTATGAACGAGACCATCTTGAGGCTTATGGCTGAGCATCAGCCGCGTCCGTGGGTGGAGCGCCATGACGGCTGGAAGCTTACGGACAACCTGTTTCTTGAGAACGACAACATGTTCGAGTGGCCCGACCTTCAGCATAACCCCCATGCCGTGGAGGAGGTGTTCTGTTATGCTCTGCGCAACCAGATAGGCGTGCTTGTCGACGGCACCGTTGTGCCTTGCTGTCTTGACCACGACGGCGACATGGGCTTAGGCAACCTCTACGGGCAGAGCCTTGACCACATCATGGCTTCGCCGCGTGCCCAGGCCCTCTACCATGGCTTCACCCACCACACAGCTGTGGAGCCGTTGTGCCGGCGTTGTGGCTATTCGGCCGTGTCGAAGCAGTTTAGAAAACAATAAAGCCAAACAAAATCCATTCTTCTAAAAATCCAAAATCCAAGCAAGCCCTAACGACCGATTTGGGATAAAAAACAAGAAGGGCTGTGCTCAGCTTCGCCGTTTGTTTGCGTAAGCTGAGCACAGCCCATGTCTTTATTCTCTTTTTGTTCTTATTCTTTATTTCGCCATCTCCAGCTCCACCACCTTGTCCACGTCTGTGGGTGCCTGGTCGAGCGACAGGATAACGCCGCCGTCACATTTCTGCATGCGCACGGGCTTGCGCGACACATAGTCGACGGCTTTCTTTATGCGCACGTTGCCTGTGGGCAGATAGAGCGCCTTGTCCTTAAGGTCGAGGATGTGTACAAACAGGCGGTTATGCTTCTGGGTGGTCACGCCCCAGGGATGAGGAGCCACGATGCCGCCGCGTGTGCCGTAGATGGTCTCGCCGTAGATGTTCATCCACTCGCCAACCTTCTTCAGACGCTCCACAGCCACCTCGGGCAAGCAGCCGTCGGGTTGCGGGCCAATGTTCATGAGCAGGTTGGCGTTGCGTCCGGCTGCCTTTACAAGATAGTGGATAAGGGTTTCGGGCGACTTGTAGTTTTGGTCCGTGATCTTGTATCCCCACATGCCGTTCATGGTCTCGCAGGTCTCAAGCGGCAGGGGCGAAATTTGCTGTCCCGACAAACCTGCCGAGTTTTCGCCTGGCAGGTCGCGCTCAAACATCTGGAAATCTTCGCCTTCAAACGGGGCGCTATGGTGGTTGTTGCCAATGAGACATGCCGGCTGCAGACGGTGTATGAGCGCATACTGCTCAGGCAAACGCCAGTCGAACGACGGGTTGATGTCCTGATCCCACAAACCGTCAAACCAGATGGCACCCACACGGCCATAGTTGGTGAGCAGCTCTGTGAGCTGGTTGTTCATGAAAGCATAATAAGAGTCCCAGTTTTGCGCCTCCTTCGGACGTCCTGTGCCCAAGCCTGTGCGGCCGAGGGGTGCATCCTCGCGCTGCCAGTCGATGTGCGAGTAATAGAAATGAATGTCTATGCCCTGTTTGTGACACTCGTCAGCCAGCTCTTTCACGATGTCGCGCTTGAAGGGTGTGGCGTCAACGATGTTATAGTTAGACCACTTTGAGTGGAACATCGAGAAGCCCTCGTGGTGGCGTGTGGTGAAGCAGATATATTTTGCTCCCGATGCCTTTATTGCCGACACCCATTCATGGGCGTTGAAGCGTGAGGGGTAGAATCCGCCAGCGAGCTTGGCATACTCTTTATAGTTGAGGTCTTTGTTGGTCATGGTCCATTCGCCTGTTGCGAGCATGGAGTAGAGGCCCCAATGGAGGAAGATGCCGAACTTGGAGTCTTGGAAATGGCTACGCGCCTCAAGGTTCTCCTTTGTGGGCTGATAGTGTTGTGCCGGTTGCGCCGTGGCTCCCGACAGCGTAAGTGCGAAAAGCACAGATGTCAAAAGTTTTCTCATATATTTTTTTAGTTGTTTTGGTTTTAACACACAAAAAATTTGGTTTCTATGCAAAAGTAAGCATAAAACGGCTAAAAACCTACGGTTCTTCTATAAAAAACTTTTTGCATAAGTAGGTGTTCAAAATTAATTTAAATGATTCTATGCCATATTTTGGTCTGTATGTCCAGCTCCGAAGAGGGAGTGTAGCGGGCTACACGACCGATGAGAGCTGGGCATACAGGCCAAAAGAGGGCGTAGAGGCATTTGAAAGCATAACCTTTTTTATTAGATTCATATATGCGATTAATTTTGAACACCTACTTAATTGTTGCGCCTTGTTTTTATGCGCCTTTGCTTTTTATGTACGTTTGCCCTGTCCCCTGAAAAAACTGTTTTTAGAAGCTCAAGCACAGCCGGGCGCTGAGCACGGTAAACTGTCCGTTCGCGTTGTTGACATATTGAAACGAAGGCTGCACGGCAACGGTTTCGCTCAGTTGTCGGCGCCATGTCAGCTCCACAGACCACTCGTTGCCTTCCTGAAAACGTGCATATTGGCCGGACAGTCCACACTCGTTGAGGCTGTCTCTGTAGGTGCATCCCATCTCCGCATAACGGTAACACTCGTTCTTGCGCGATGTGTTCTCCGAATATTGTGCCATGCAGACCACGCTTCTGTCGCCTGCTGTCCAGACGGGTTGCTCTCCATAAAGCCACCAGGCAAAGGTCGTCTTGCTCGTTGTCTTCTCGGTCGGAGCTAACTCTTCATCGTCGTTTTCTGAAGCTCCGTCTGTTGTCATAAAACCCTCCTGCTCGCACGTCAGATGTTGGCGTGTATGCACGGTAAGTCCTGCAAAATAGCGGGCATCATGAGCCGAATATTCCAGTTGTGAGATGTTGAACACGCCATCTCTCTTTGGGCGTACAAGAAACGGGTTGTCGTTGCCCTTCCATCCGTTATAGCCCGTGCCGTTGTAAAGACTGTTTCTGAAGGTCCAAGGGCCTCGTGTCACGTCAAAATAGAGGGTCAGGCCCGAGAACGGATAGTTGGCTATGGGGTAGCTGGCGGCAATGGTGGGGAAGATGCCGCACGAACTGTTGGTGAAGAGCGATGTCACGTCGGATGTAAAGAAGTCTTCGTTCACGTTTCTCACGCCCACAAACAGGTGTGCGTTACGCCATGTGTGCATGTAGCCGAGCACGGCAATGGCAGCAAACATGTTGTCGGCCTCAATGTTAGAGAAGCCTTGCCAGTCGGCAAGAATAGTCTCTTCTTTTGTCTTTGCCACATGTAGCGTGGCAGCCTCAAACGCTCCCTTGCCGTTTGCCAGCGGCAACCTCATGTTGAGCCTTAAGAGGTTGACCCAGTTGGTGCGTTTGTTCATGTCCCATTGCCACTCAGAGGTCAGCTCTCCACTAAACTCCTGAGCAAAGGAAAGGCATGGAGCGATGCTGAAAATGATGAGCAATATTTTTCTTTTCATAATGTCATTCTGCGCATTTCCCAATTGTCGTTTTTGCGCTTTTCTTATTGTTATCTAAAACTTGTCTTCTCTTTTCCGTGGTACAAAGTTACACAAAATATCGTGAAAACATCATTAAATAACCGTTAGAACGCTATTGGAAAACTGTTGGAACGTAAAGGGCAGGGAAGGGTAAAAGGCCAAACAAAGCTGTTTTAAACTTAAAAATGTTTGCAGGTTTTGAGGAAAGAACAAAATTTATTATTTTTGTATCAGTTTTTAACGGCTTCGGAGTTTTTTTCTTCGAAGAGGTAAATCTGTAGAGGTTGTTTAAAGGATAACGCGTAATTTCTATATTTTCGGTATCGGTTTAGTAGATATAAGCACCACAGCATACAGGCGTGTGATGAGGGACGATGTTGTTTGTCGGCGTCAAAGTGAGCTACTAAGCCCTTCTGTTTCGCCTTTTAGCCATGAACAACGCGCGTTTCTTGCTCGACCGCTGCATACCGGTAGGTTCATGGGATGCTGCTCGCCGGTGTTTGGAAATTGATAAAAAAGCTCCCACATCAACATCAGTTGGCGTGGGAGCTTTTATCGTCTTTGTTGATCTCTTGCTTCTATAAGGTTGACTTCTTGTTTCTATAAGGTTGACTTCTTGTTTCTATAAGGTTAAGGTCTTGCTTCTACCTGTAATAATCGAACGGCACAAGGCAAGCATAGAGCGGAACATTTATGACCCAATCTTGCTTCTTGTACGGAAGCATGGAGAAACGTAGACCTTGCAGCTCAGGGTTGTTGTTGATGAACGTGTGGAGCGATTTTGCTTTGACGTTAACCTCCGCTTTTACTTCAATGGGTATGACGCGGTCGTGCCATTGGGTAAGAAAGTCGATCTCTATCGTTGAGCTTTCTACGGCATGATAATAGAGAGAAAAATGACGGCTCTTCAGCTGAGTGAAGACAAACAGCTCTGTGAACGCTCCCTTATATTCGGAGAACACATTGTCGCCGACAAGCATCGACTCGGCAGATGTCTCTGCCATGGCACCCATCAATCCCACATCAAGCATGAACAGCTTGAAGGCGTTTAGGTCTTCATAAAACTTGAAGGGAAGGCGTGGGGCATTCACTCTTTGAACCTTATAGGCCAATCCTGCATCTATGAGCCATTGTATGGCGAGCTCAAAATCGGCTGCCCGCGCACTTTTCTTCACGGCTCCATAAACAAACTTCTTGTTCTCTTTAGCCAGTTGGGCAGGAATGCTGTCCCACACCATGTTTATGCGTGGCACCTCTCGTTCGGGGGCGTGCTTGGAGAAATCGCGACGATAGTCTTGAACGATTTGCTGCTGTATGGAGCGCACTTCGTTCACCCCTTTTTGTTGCACAAAAGCAAGCACGGCGGCTGGCATTCCACCCACATAATAATATTGTCGCAACAAACTTGTCAACTCGCTTTCAAGCATGTTGATGACGTTCCAATTGCCGCTTTCCAAGATGCTCACCAACTGTTTCTTGTCCATGGCATCGAGAAACTCGATAAAATTCATAGGGTATAAGCGCAGCTCCTCAACCTTGCCTACAGGATAAGAAACGCCGCCATGGAGCGACAATCCTAATACGGAACCTGCCACGATGATGTGGACGTGTGGAGCATCTTCGCAAAAAAACTTTAAGGCCTCTAACGCTTTAGGACAGTCTTGAATCTCATCGAGCACTACGAGCGTGTCGTTGGGCGTAATGTCTATCTGGCTGATGGCAGAAAGAGCCATCAACATGTCTGCCGTAGAACCGCCTTTTTCAAACACTTCGGCGACCTTCGGGCTTCGGTCAAGACTGAAGAATGCACACTTCTTGTATTCGTTTTGCCCAAACTGTTGAAGAATGTAAGTCTTGCCTACTTGCCTTGCTCCATTGAGAATCAGAGGCTTGCGGCCTTGCTTGTTCTTCCATTCAATCAGTTTTTTATAGATTTCCCTTTCCATAGTTTACACTTTTTCTGACGAATAATCACTTGCTTAACACACTTTTTCTAACGAATGTTGTGGCAAAGATACGCTTTTTCTGACGAATAGCCGTCAAAACGGCACACTTTTTCTGACGAATGGGCTAAAAATGAGAACATTTGTCTTGTATTAACTTTTTTGATTCTTGTCGGCTTAGCTGTTTATTTTATGATGCCGTTATCCGTATCGCGCAGGTTTATCCTCTTTTCCGCCGACTTGTGCTTGCTTCCTCGGCTCAGTCGCCATGAGATATTCAAGGAGATCAGATTGCCGCTGGCTTTGGAATATCCTATAGTGTGCTTATAGATGTTGCGGTTCAGCAACTCGTTTTCGTACGACTTGTAATTGTTGCTGAATGGATTTGCCCATGACAATGAAAATTGCAAGTTGCGCCATGTGTATGATGCTTTCATAACCGAATAGGCTCCGTTGTAACCTTTCGATTCGCCTTCCAAGAAACGGTTGCCGTTGTCGATGTATCCTTGCAACGTGAAATGGCCGAGATAAGCTGTTATGCTGCCCGCATAAAACCACGAGGTGTAACAATGCGTATAATCGTAACCGAAATTGAAGCATCTGTAAATTCCTCCATTGGCTGCAATCTGAAGCTTTTCGGGCAAGAGCCAATAGCTTGCGTACGCATAGACATCCAGCGCATCAATCTCCTTTTGGTTTATCTGGGTATAAAGAAACTGATTGCCGTCAGTTCGCTCATAGTGAGCCATGTTCGGTTTTAGACATTGCTTGTAATAACCTTCAACGAAGGTCTGCAACCGACTGGTGTTGTATGAAACATGTAGGCGGCGGTCCATGTCGTGTGACGGTTTCAGGTCAGGATTGCCTACAGTCCATTCCATGCTATTGGTGCGGATCATAGCATCGCTTGTCATGGCTATTCGCGACACTTTGTCCCGCATCTGAACGGTATAGCTCAGCTGTAACTCGTTATTAATTTGGTATGTCACCGATGCCTTTGGGTGAAAGGTCCAGAAGTTATATTTATGCCCGTTTTGCGTGTAATGGATGTAACTTGCGCCAATTCCTAACGTGTAACGCAGTTGTTGGAGAGTGCCCTTAATTTCGCCAAAGGCATATAAGCGGTTGTTGTTTGTATTAGTCAGAGAGGATGCGTCGCCAAGATAGTTGTTCTTGATGTTTTTATAGCTATAGTTGATGCCTGTTGAGAGCGTGAAGGGGTTCAGCCTGTTCTCATATATTGCCTCTGCAAGCAAAGAAGCCGTCTTGCCGTCCACATCATATTGGTAAGGAGCGCCCTCGTCATAATAGCTGCCTGTTTGCGTGGAGATATAAGTGGCTACAGCATTGGCTGTAAAAGACTGACGTGGTGTTAGTTGACGAAAGAAATAAAGATCCAGTACAGGCGAACAGCTCTTGTCTTTTTCTCGGTTTGTAGCTTTATATTGGCGAGTGCCGTCAACGATGTCCTTAATGTTATAGTTGTTGGGGGTGTTGTTTAACGTTCCGCTCACAGATGCTTGAAAGACGGTTGTCGTAGAGTCGGCCCAGTTGTAGGTCAGTTTTGCTTCGTGCGCTATCGTTTTGCGAAGCGTCTCTATGTCGTTTCGTTCGATGGTGTGGATGCTGCCGTCTGTCAGGGTATATTCTGCCACCTGCGTGCTTTTAGAGCCATTGTTCTTATACCCGCTCATGTCATATGAAAAGGCCCATTCGTTCTTTCCCTTATTAAGCTTTCCGTACACCATGCCATCGCCTTGCATGGAGGTAAATGCAGAGGTGAGGTCTGTGCCGAGCGTATAGCCGCTTTCGCTCCGTCGTGTGTGGATATCAATGACATAGGCTATGCCATCGCCATAACGAACGCCAGGGTTGTTTATGAACTCGATCTTAGCAATTTCTTTTGGGGCAAGGGCCAACATCTCCTGCTTGCCCACCACAATTCCGTTAATTCTTATTTGAACGCCTCCTCTGTTGTCGATAACGGAAATTGTGTGGTTGATGTTGTCGATACGAAGATTGGCGAGTGTGAGCTTTTCAAGAATGCTGTAGCCATTGTTCGATGCCTGCTTTTGAGCATCTGTGGGGTATATTGTCATGCCGTCGGGTCTGTTCACGACCTTGGCTGCTTTTACCGTTATCTCATGTAGCGTTATGGTCTTGTTCGTATCCTGAGCGTAAGCGCAGAAGGCGAAAAACAGAATGACGGAAGTTGTAATTAATCGTTTCATTTTGCACCTTTTTTTATTTAGGCGCAAAATTATATTCTCCTTATAAGAAAGCCAATTTATTTGTCTGACATTTCCCTGACAATTGTCCGACAAAAAATCTATCTACTTGATTTTCAGACTATAGCTCTTGCCTCTGTCCGACTCGATCTTCAGAGAGCCATTGGCTTCAATGACAGGCTTTATTCGTCTTATCAGCGTGTAGAGCGTGTCGTTAGCATCAGGCTTTTTAGGCCATAGACGGTCGCTGATTTCTTGTTTCGACAGCGTATGCGATTCTGTCGTTATGAACATCTTGAGCAGCGAATGTTGCATAGGCGTAAGATGAATCTGCTCGCCAGAAAGCGTCATGAACTTGTCGTTATTGTATACTATACCTCCATACGACAGACCTTGCACTATCAGCTCTGGACTATTCCTCCTGACGTACCACAGACTGCCCAATAGCCACAGCATTCCAACAAACAATATAGAGCCCGAAGCCTTCTGGTCGGACATCATGAATGTAGTGGCAAAGCTACAGTAAGCCTCAGCCACAAGCTTTGTTTCTAAGTGTCCATCCCTACGCACAGTACGCATGGCAATACCTGCCGTATCTTTCAATTCGGCAATGGTGAGGCAGTTGCGATAGCAACGTATGGTATCAGTAGTGACTACATTGTCAGGCATCTTCGCAAGCACTTGCTCCAATGCACGATTAACGTCTTGCGCTATCAAGCCTTTAGTTCTGTTATAGCTGTTTATGCCTGTGCACAATGCACAAAGCATAAGAAAGCAGAAACCGATGTATGGAAGTATCTTCATAATTTTCACATTATATTATATATGTTGCCTCTGTGTACTACAGATTATCATATACCTTCGCTCCAAAGTCTTCTGAAAAAATCAATGATATAGATACACTCTACATCTCCTATCTTTCTGTTGATAGGATCTAACGAAACTATCAACAGTTTGCTTTCAGGATAATCAGAGGCAAAAGTTTTAAGACCTTTTAAATGCCTTGGCAGTACCTCCTCTACAGATTTTATCTCTATTGCTACTCTTGCATCACCAATCACAGCATCCACCTCTTGACCAGTATAAGCCCTCCAATAACTCAATTGTTCCATACTTTCCTTATAACTGAGCCAAGCTCTTAGCTCTTGAATTACAAGGTGTTCGAATGCATGACCATACTCAGCCGTGCCTCTCACCAATTCCTTACGATGCAACAAATGATTGGCTACACCTATATCAAAATAATAGAATCGAGGAGCCTGCACCAATCTGCGTTTCATTGTCTTGGTATAAGCAGGTACACGGAATCCTAAAAGAGTGTCCTCCAATATATCAAAATAGTTACCAACAGTATTGGCGCTTACACCACAATCCTGAGCTATATTATTGTTATTTATCATTTCGCCATCTGTTAATGCTGCAACCTCCAGAAATCGCTGAAAAGTATTTAGGTTCCTTACAAGAGCCTCTTCCTTGATTTCTTTTTTAAGATAAACATCAATATATGCAGATAGACGACGATGCGGATTCTTTGCCAAATAATGTGGTGGCAACATTCCATAATTGATAGCTTGCTGTAAATCGAAGTCGGGAATCTCTGCACTCACAAAAGGAAATAGATATACAGGATATGCTCTGCCTCCCAAAGTATTATATCCTTTACGTTTCAATTTTCGGGCACTTGAACCACACAAAATAAAGACAAGTCCTTTCTCTGACATCAAACGATGTACTTCATTAAGTAACTCAGGCACTTCTGGTATCTCATCTATAATAACAAGCGTCCCTTCTTCCTTGTCAGAAAGCATCTCATAAAGCAGAGAAGGCCGACGACTGAAACGTCCTTTTAAAGTTGTATCCAACAAGTCAATGTATATACTGTCTGGAAATTTCTGACGCAAGAAAGTACTTTTTCCTGTCTGACGGGCGCCAAACAAGAATATACTATCCTCTAACTCATTGTCAATATGGCATATACGTTCAATCATACATCATGTATTTATTTGTTTGTATTGCGGATTTTCGTAGATTATTCGCAATGGCGTTGCGGATTTTCGTAGATTTTCCGCAACAAAGATACAATTTTTTATTGAAACATACAAGCTTTTTAATATCGTATTTGGCATTAATAGAATAATGTCAAATACGAATATCATATAAGTACATTTTGCATTCTACAACCGCTTATTACAACCCTGCAAAATACGTCTTCAATGCCTCCACATATTTCATCATGGCATTGCGCCCAGTGTCTGTCATCTTGCAGATGGTTCGGGGTTTTACGCCCGAACCATCTGTAGTCTTTGATATATAGCCTGCTGTGACCAGTTTGTCCAACTGTACACTAAGGTTGCCTGCCGTCGATTCTGTCTTTTCCTTGATATAGTTGAAGTCTGCTTCCTCTACATTCAGAAGAATAGACATTACGGCAAGACGCAACTGGCTATGTAGTAATGGATCCAACTCTTTCATTATTGTTGCTTTCTTGCTTTGAAGTTAAGGATATGTCCGGGGATGATAAGGGTAATGACAAAGGACAAGACCATCTGTCCCATCTGCATAATACTGATAACTTGTTCACCACAAACAAAGTCGCGAAGCAGTCCTGTGCCAATCACTACACCAAGAAGTCCGCACATCTGTATCGACTTCTCCTTAAGTATTACGCCAGTGGTGTATGAGCCTATACCCGGCAACAACATACCCAACAAAAACATTCCATACCAACTCCTTACTTCTCCGAAATGTAAAAGGCAGCTAATGGCGTAGACTGCAAACACGGCACTAATAATAGCCCACACATTATTTATAGTATTGCTTGCATAAGTGCTTGCCACATGACTCTTGCGCTTTGCCTTGTAGGTCTTTATACCTGAGGCTGTGAATCCAGCTATAGGTATGGCCATGTACAGCCAAGCAAATCTTGGGTCCTTGGTTGCGAGCAGCATGACGATTACTGCCAACGATATTGCTGCACTAAGGTAGCCCCACATAAGGAAACTGTCACCATTGCCTACAGACAAATCCTTCTTTGTCTGATTTATCATCCGAGTGATAAGCTCAAGACTCTCCTGCTCCGAAATATTCTTCTCTTCCATTTTTTCTTACTTTATTGCGACACACTTATTGCCTATATCAAACGCGATGTGCCAGGTTAAACACTTAGTTTATTTTATAAACCATCTTTGGAAAAAGAGAAGCAAGGAGGTCGACTCTCACTTGCTTTAGCCAGCATTATTCTCTTCTAACATTAATGATTACGGTTGCAAATTTAGCTTAGTTTATTTTATAAACCAAATGATTTGCAATAAAATAACCATTATTTAACCTTTGTTCACAATAGATCGTAACTTTGCTCAGCAACGTTTAGTGCCATAGCCGTTTCACCTGACAGATAGAACATGGCTTTGCGTCTTTGCAGTTCTTCATATAGTTGCAAAGCTTTCTTTTAAGGAAAAGCCATACTATGGTCTTCCTGAATTTATAGCCGATTCTTTGCCCGACCATTGTGGAAATGTTGTTTTTCAAAAATGGCTTGAAGCAAACAATCTTCACACTCGTCAAATAAATGTTGTAGATCGACTTTCCTTTATAGGCAAGCGGGCTATGGGGGCATTTATTCAGAAATCGGCTGCGTGCACACACTTCATGTTTTTTTCAAGCTGAGCCACCGAGCTGGCACCCACCAACACGCTTGTCACGCCCTTCTGTTGAAGGATCCATGCCAGCGCCATCTCGGCAAGCGTCTCGCCACGCTCTGCTGCCTCGGCGTTCCATGTCTTCAGCCGTTCGAGCAATTCGGGTGTGAGGGCGCTGTGCTTGAGATATTGCTCCTTTGCCATGCGGCTGTCGGCAGGAATGCCGTTAAGATAACGGTCGGTGAGCAGACCCTGTGCCAGCGGCGAGAAGGAGATGAAGCCTATGCCGTGGTCGGCACAATATTGGGTTACGCCGTTCTCCTGTGGCTCGCGGTCGAGCAGGTTGAGGCGGTCTTGGTAGATGAGCAACGGCACATCGCGCTCCTTAAGATATTGGTCGGCAAACTTTAGAGCCTCCAATGGCCAGCGGCTGATGCCGAGATACAGCGCCTTGCCTTGCTTCACGATGTCGACCATGGCCTGAAGGGTTTCTTCAAGCGGTGTGTTGGGGTCGTAACGATGGCTGTAGAACAGGTCCACATAGTCGAGGTTCATGCGCTTAAGGCTCTGGTTGAGGCTTGCCATGAGATACTTGCGCGAGCCCCAGTTGCCGTAAGGGCCTTCCCACATGTCATATCCCGCCTTTGTGGCAATGAACAGCTCGTCGCGGTAAGGAGCAAAATCGTCCTTCATGAGCTGTCCCATGGTCTCCTCTGCGCTGCCGTAAGGAGGGCCATAGTTGTTGGCAAGGTCAAAATGGGTTATGCCGTGGTCGAAGGCATAGTGTGTAATGGCTCTGCTGCGCTCGTAGGCGTCTACCGCTCCAAAGTTGTGCCAGAATCCCAGGCTCACCTTTGGCAGAAGCACGCCGCTCTTGCCGCATCTGCTGTAGAGGGCCTCCGCATCGTCATAACGGGCGGCAGAGGCTGTGTATATTCCCTTTGTGCTCATGTATTTGGTGTTTTTAAAAGTCTGTTTGTATCGAAAAGATGTTACAAAGTTAGCGCCTTTCGTTTTAATCTCCAAATTTTTTAGTAATTGTTAGGGAGAAACAAACAGCCTAACCGTACGTTAATAAATGTGAATGTTTTGCTGCCGCGATTTTTTGCTTGCAGATAATGAGTAACTTTGCATCTTGTATGACAAAGAGCGATGCATTGTTGGCAAGCATACGCAACGGACAACCGTTGACGTTTCGTGATAAGCTCAGCCTCATTGTGGGGCTGAGCATTCCGTCTATACTTGCGCAGATAACCAGCGTCATGATGTTTTTCATCGATGCCGCCATGGTGGGACACCTCGGAACAGAGGCATCGGCGAGCATAGGTCTTATAGAGAGCACCACATGGCTCATGGGCAGCATAACTAACGCGGCGTCCATGGGCTTCTCCGTGCAGGTGGCCCACTATATTGGTGCCAACGACTTTGAACGTGCGCGCGATGTGTTTCGCAACGGCATCGTGGCAACAGCCATCGTGAGCTTCACAATAGCCCTTACAGGCCTGGTCATACACCCTTACCTTCCTTACTGGCTTGGCGGCGGAAGCGACATCGCTCCCCAGGCCTCTACCTATTTTCTTATCTTTGCCCTCACCGTGCCCTTCTTCCAGTTGTCGGGTTTGTGTGGCAACATGCTCAAGTGTTCGGGCAACATGAAGATCCCGAGCATCGTGAGCGTGGGCGTGTGCGTGCTCGACGTGTTGTTCAACTCCATTTTTATATATGTGTTGGGGTTTGGCGTCATGGGCGCAGCTCTCGGCACCTCGCTCGCCATCATAAGCGGCACGGCTGTGCAAGGCTATTATGCCATCTTCCGCAACCGCATATTGAGCTTGCGTCAGGACGGCCGACTGTGGTGCTGGGCAGGCCAGTATGTGCGCACGGCTCTGAAGATAGGGTCGCCCATGGCTTTGCAGTCGGTGTTCTTGAACGGAGCACAGATCGTGAGCACCATGATCGTGGCACCACTTGGCAACGTGGCCATCTCCGCCAACACCTTTGCCATCACTGCCGAGAGCCTGTGTTACATGCCGGGCTATGGCATAAGCGAAGCTGCAACCACCCTTGTGGGCCAAAGCAAGGGAGCAGGCCGACGCGACATGTGTCGCAGTTTTGCCTATAGCACCACGTTCATGGGCATGGCCGTCATGGCGTTCATGGGTTTGGTTATGTATGTGTTTGCTCCCGAGATGATGTCCCTGCTCACCCCAATAGAGGAGATTCGCCAGCTTGGCATCATGTGTCTGCGCATCGAGGCTTTTGCCGAGCCCATGTTTGCTGCCTCCATCGTGGTCTACTATGTGTGTGTTGGCGCTGGATCGACCTTGCGCCCCATGCTCATCAACCTCGTGTCGATGTGGTGTGTGCGCCTCACGCTTGCTGCTTTGCTCGCCCCACATTACGGCTTGAAGGGTGTGTGGATCGCCATGGCTGTGGAGCTTACGTTCCGAGGCCTCATGTTCCTCATTCAGCTCTTCCGCGGACGGTGGATGGGAACCGTTGGCTCCAAGGCTTAACGGCCAAGGCTTGCCGGCTCTTTTCTCTTTGTTCTGCAAGCCTTCTGGGCTTTGCTTCCGAGCTTTCTTGTTTTGCTCAGCAAGCCTTTCGTCTTTGCTTTAAAGCCATCGCTCTTTAATCCGTCATCTCCTTCCGTTTCTGTATATTTATGCACTTTTCACGGTCTTCTAAGCATGTTTTTTTCATTTAGCCCAAATGACAAAATGAAAGTGCCTTTCTGACGTTCTCATTAAGCCTCTTTGACAGCCTCAAAGAGGCCCTTTGACGTCCTCAAAGAGGCTCTTTGGGAAAATAAATCGGTTTTTCACATTTATTAACAAAACTGTATAGCAAAACCTTCTTTTTTCTGTCTTTTTGCTATCTATATCTCTTTTCTGCTTTCTTCTTGATTTTTCGTTTTTCTCTCTCGCTTCTGCATATTTATTCACTTTGGGTGAATAATTATACATGCAGAATGTTCGTGAAAAAGATGAAGGAAAAGAAGAATATTCTCCATAAATTGGCGAATAGTGCCTTTTTCCAATTATTTTTTTGCTCGTTTGTGTAGCAATTTGTACTTTTGCAACGTCTAAGAAACAGACATCCCAAAACGAAAGAGAATTTTTAGATTATAAATTTATAAAAATGAAGACAAAACTCTTACTGTTGTCGCTCGCGCTTGCCACCACATCGGCTTTCGCGCAGCAGACACTCGGATCGGGCATCGACAAGGCCAACATGGACCTCATGGTAAAGCCCGGCAACGATTTTTACCGCTATGCAGCTGGAGGATGGATGAAGAGTCATCCGCTCGATGCAGAACATCCTATGAACGGAGCGTTCGTAGACCTTGAGGAGCAGAACCAGAAGCGCATTCAGGAACTCATCAACGAGTTTGCAACAAAACCTCAGCAGAAAGGTTCGCTCGGACAGAAGATAGGCAGCATCTACAACCTCATGATGGATAGCGTGCGCCTGAATCGCGAGGGTGCTGCGCCTCTGAAGCCTTATCTGGCTAAGGTGGCTGCCATAAAGAACATCCACGAGTATCAGTATGTTACCTCTTCACTCGATTTCGAGGGCATAGGCACCTTGATGTTTGACATGGGCGTGGGCGCAGACCAGCGCAACGCTTCTATGAACATTGTGGGCATTGGCCAGGGTGGTCTCGGTCTGGGTGAGCGCGACTACTATCTCAACGACGATGAGCAGACCGTGAAGGTGCGCAACGCCTATAAGGAGCTGATGACAACCCTCTTCAAGCTCGTGGGCAACGATGAGGCCACAGCAACGAAGAAGATGGAGGCCGTCATGGCCATAGAGACACGTCTGGCCAAGGCCAGCTACGGCGCCGTGAAGCTGCGCGACATCAACGCCAACTATCACAAGATGAGCTATATGCAGCTCGTGAACGATTATCCTGGCATCGACTGGGGTAACATTTTCCTCGCACAGGGATTCCCCGTGTTCGACAGCGTGGACGTGGGTCAGCCTGAGCCTATACACGAGGTGGAGAAAATTCTGGCAGAGACACCGCTCGACGACCTTAAGGCTTATGCCGAGTCGCGCGTCATCTCAAGTGGCACAAGCACCCTGAGCGACGAGTTCCGTGCTGCTGCCTTCAAGTTTAGCTCGGTGCTGAGCGGCGTGAGCCAGGACCGTCCGCGCTGGAAGCGCAGCGTGTCGGCCGTGAGCGGCTTGCTGGGCGAGGCCATCGGCAAGATGTATGTTGAGAAATATTTCCCCGAATCAAGCAAGAAGCGCATGCTTGAGCTCGTTCACAACCTGCAGACAGCGCTCGCACAGCGCATTGACGAGGCAACATGGATGGGCGAGGCAACAAAGGCACAGGCCAAGGACAAGCTCCAGAACTTTATCGTAAAGATCGGCTATCCTGACAAGTGGCGCGACTACTCGGGCTTGCAGGTTGACGACTCGCTATCGCTCTATGAGAACTTGCGTGCCATCTCACGCTACAAGACCACCGATTATCTCACCCGCAAGGTGAGCAAGCCCGTGGACAAGAGCGAGTGGCAGATGACACCGCAGACCATCAACGCCTACTATAACCCCACAACCAACGAGATCTGCTTCCCCGCTGCCATCCTGCAGCCACCGTTCTTCGATCCTCAGGCCGACGATGCTGTAAACTATGGCGGCATCGGTGCCGTGATCGGTCACGAGATGAGCCACGGCTTCGATGACCAGGGATGCCAGTTTGACAAGACAGGCAACCAGCGCAACTGGTGGACAGGGGCCGACAAAGCCAACTTCGACAAGCGTGCCAAGGTGCTGGTTGAGAGCTTCGGCAAGTTTGAGGTGCTCCCCGGCGTGAAGGTGAACGGCGAGTTGACCCTCGGCGAGAACATCGGCGACAACGGCGGTCTGAACATCTCGTTCCGTGCTCTGCAAAACTCAATGAAGGAGCACCCGCTGGAGGTGAAGGACGGCTTCACTCCTGAGCAGCGCTTCTTCCTCAACTGGGCTCGCGTGTGGGCATCAAACGCCAGTCCGCAGGTGCTCGACTACCTCGTCAAGTCGGATCCTCACTCTCCCAACGAGGCTCGCGTGAACGCTGCCCTGTCACACATCGACGCTTGGTACAAGGCGTTCAACGTGAAGAAGGGCGACAAGCTGTTCTTGCCTAAGAACAAGCGTGCTCACATCTGGTAAATCGGCAAGAGAACAAAAAGACAACAGGGACAACGGTTTGTTTCGTTATGGCTGACAGGTCGGCGAAGCAAACGGTTGTCCCTGTTTTTGTTTCAAAAAATTATCACTACTTATTTTCAAGTTTCGCCCATTTATTGTATCTTTGCAAACTATGATAGACGAGAAAATAAACAAGGAAAAATGGAGTGAAAACGTGATCATTGTCGATGCCGATTATGTGGACAGGGTGGCGTTTGACCTTACCGTTAATTTTGAGCGTATATTAGGACGCCGTGTGCCCAAGGCCGACATGGCGCGATGGGTAGAGTGTGTGGCGCTTGACGGCGGGCTGCGCGTGGGTGACCACGAGACGCAGGTGGTGCTCATTCATGGCAAGAAGAAGGAGGCAATGGACAATTTTGCTCCCTCACGCTTTGACGATGAACTCAACGGACAGGCGTTCAAGGACCATCTGGGCGAATTCATAATAAGCTCTTTTCCCGTGGAAGATGTGGTCAAGGGCAACGACTTCTTTCTTGATGTGCTCGACATGGTGTGCGCACAGAAGGAGGTGAAGCGTGTAATGCTCGTGCCCAACGTGGAGGAGGGCGACCTGTTCGACAGTATATGGATGTCGCTGCGACACCTCGACGATGACAGCAAGCGCATAACGTTGCTGTCGATGGTGCCTCTCAAGGGCGGCAACTTCAGACAGGAGATGCTCGGCTACTCGCTCATGAACGCGCTCGGAATAAAGGCGGAAGAGCTGAGGTAACGTCGGCTCATGACAATTTTCTTTTAGACGAGAAAACGAGAAAACAAAAATAACAAATATAACAAAAAAACAGAAATGGGAAAAGTACTCATGATTGGCGCCGGTGGCGTCGCTACGGTCGCTGCGTTCAAGATTGCACAGAACGCTGACGTGTTCACCGATTTTATGATTGCCAGCCGCACAAAGGAGAAGTGTGACAAGATTGTGAAGGCTATCGGCAACCCCAACATCAAGACGGCTCAGGTCGATGCCGACGATGTGGAGCAGCTGAAGGCGCTCTTCAACAGCTACAAGCCTGAGCTGGTCGTAAACCTCGCGCTCCCTTACCAGGACCTCACCATCATGGAGGCATGTCTGGCTTGCGGATGCAGCTATCTCGACACAGCCAACTATGAGCCAAAGGACGAGGCTCACTTCGAGTATTCTTGGCAGTGGGCTTACAAGAAGCGCTTTGAGGAGGCCGGTCTGACCGCCATCCTCGGATGTGGCTTCGACCCGGGCGTGACGAGCATTTTCACAGCTTATGCAGCAAAGCATCATTTCAAGGAGATACAGTATCTCGACATCGTCGACTGCAACGCGGGCAACCACCACAAGGCGTTCGCAACCAACTTCAACCCTGAGATCAACATTCGTGAGATCACACAGAAAGGTCTCTACTGGGAGGATGGCAAATGGGTGGAGACGGCTCCGCTGGAGATCCATAAGCCGCTCAACTATCCTGAGATCGGCCCTAAGGAGAGCTATCTGCTCCACCATGAGGAGATTGAGAGCTTGGTGAAGAACTATCCCACCATCAAGCGTGCACGCTTCTGGATGACTTTCGGACAGCAGTATCTGACCTATCTTGACTGCATTCAGAACCTCGGAATGTCACGCATCGACGAGATAGAATATGAGGCTCCGCTCGCAGACAACCCCTCGGAGAAGGTGAAAGTGAAGATTGTGCCGCTGCAGTTCCTAAAGGCTGTGCTGCCCAATCCGCAGGATCTTGGCGAAAACTACGATGGTCAGACCTCTATCGGCTGCCGCATTCGTGGCATCGGCAACGACGGCAAGGAGCAGACCTACTATGTCTACAACAACTGTTCACATGAGGCTGCGTACAAGGAGACAGGCATGCAGGGTGTAAGCTACACCACCGGCGTGCCGGCAATGATTGGTGCCATGATGTTCTTCAAGGGTCTGTGGCGCAAGCCCGGCGTGTGGAACGTCGAGGAGTTCGATCCCGATCCATTCATGGAGCAGCTCAACAAACAGGGTCTGCCCTGGCACGAGGTGTTCGGTGGCGACCTTGAACTGTAGACCACTGACCATTACGGCATTACGGAATCGACAGTGATGAATATCTATGGTCTACTGAAACTGTATCGGCGCATAGACAGTCCGCGGCTCAAACTGCTCGGACTGGCTGTGCTCCATCTGCTGCACAGGCGCTACTCGTGCCTGTTCTTCGACCCGGTGCTCGCCTGTAACCTGCGGTGTCGCATGTGCTATTTCAGCGACCCTGTTGCCCGACGCGACATACACGGACGCTTCTCGCGCGAAGACTTGGAGTCCATTGCGCGTGCCTTGTTCCCGTACATGCTTAAGCTACAGATAGGCTGCGGCGCCGAACCGACGGTCTGTGCCGACCTGGCACATATCGTGGCGCTCGGTCGCAAGTACGGGGTGCCCTACATCTCCATCACCACCAACGGCATGTTGCTTACCCGTCAGCTTGTCGACGACATGGTGGCGGGCGGTCTGAACGAAATCACTCTCTCTGCCCACGGCTTCTCACGCGACACCTACGAGGCTCTCATGCAGGGGGCGAGTTTCGCCCGTTTCCTCCAACTTATAGACATATTGCGCGCGGTGCGTGCCACGGAGGGAGGCAAAGGACTGAAGATACGCGTCAACTACACGGTGAACGAAGACAACATTGGCGACCTGCCGCTCTTCATGGACGTGTTCCGTGGGCTACACATAGACGTGTTGCAGATTCGTCCAATACAGAAGATTGGCGACTCAGACTACAACAATTTCTCGCGCGAAGCCATCGTCAGCCGCTATGACGAGTGCATACAGCCCGTCATAAACGCCTGCTGAGAGCTTGGCACCAAGTGTCTGTACCCGCTGAAAGAACAACTCGTCACCGCCACCACAGAGGGCGAAGCGCCCGACACACTCAACAGTGTGGTCGACATGTTGCCCTATTTTCAGCTGTCGCCCCATGACGGATGGAAAGACAAAATCAATCCTTACAAAGAGGATTTTTATGGCTATTGCAGCCGCACACACCGCTTGCGCTACATGCTGAAAAACCTCGTGTGGTTTCGTGACGAGACACGTGACGACCGCACCAGGGCTATGGACTACTCCGTGAAGTGACCCATTGCGCTGTCGTAGCAGCCTTTTACAGCTGTCGTAGCAGCCTTTTACGGCTTCCGCCACGGCTCCTACAGCTGCCAGCGCAACCCCTACAGCTGCCCATCGCAGTCTTTTACAGCTGCCGCAGTAGCCTTTTACGGCTGCCCCACAGCTCCTACAGCTGTCGCAGCTACGGCTTTTGTGACCTAAACGCTTTTTGAAAATCAAATAAAAAACATACATATTATGGCAAAGAAGGAAGAAGAAATGACTCTCGCACAGGAGGGAAAGCTCAAAGCTCTCCAAGCCGCGATGTCGAAAATAGAGAAAGATTTCGGCAAGGGAGCTATCATGAAGCTCGGCGACGAGCACATCGAGAATGTGGAGGTAATACCCACTGGCAGCATCGCCCTTGACGCTGCGCTCGGCGTCGGAGGCTATCCAAAGGGTCGCATCATAGAGATTTACGGTCCGGAGAGTTCCGGAAAGACCACCCTCGCCATCCACGCCATTGCAGAGGCACAGAAGGCGGGAGGCATAGCAGCGTTCATTGACGCTGAGCACGCCTTTGATCGTTTCTATGCTGCCAAGTTGGGTGTGGATGTGGACAACCTGTGGATCTCGCAGCCCGACAATGGTGAGCAGGCATTGGAGATTGCCGACCAGCTCATCCGTTCGGCTGCCATCGACATCCTCGTTGTCGACTCTGTGGCTGCGCTCACGCCAAAGAAGGAGATCGAGGGCGACATGGGTGACAACGTGGTAGGTCTGCAGGCTCGACTGATGAGCCAGGCCCTCCGCAAGCTCACCTCTACCATCTCGAAGACCAACACCACATGTATCTTCATCAACCAGCTTCGTGAGAAGATCGGCGTGATGTTTGGCAACCCCGAGACAACGACAGGTGGTAACGCCTTGAAATTCTATTCGAGCGTGCGCCTCGACATCCGTCGCGTTACAAGCATCAAGGACGGCGACCAGGTCATCGGTAACCAGGTGCGCGTGAAGGTTGTCAAGAACAAGGTGGCTCCTCCTTTCCGCAAGGCCGAGTTTGAGATTACCTTCGGCGAGGGCATCTCAAAGGTTGGCGAGATCGTGGACCTCGGCGTAGAGTATGGCATCATCCAGAAGAGCGGCTCATGGTTCTCTTATGACAACAGCAAGCTGGCACAGGGCCGTGACGCTACGAAGAAGCTGCTCCGCGACAACCCCGAGCTGTGCGAGGAGATAGAAGAAAAGATCAAGCAAGCTGTGGCTGACAAGGGCGCAGAACAATAGTTCGCATTTTCGATAAAAAACCAAAAAGCAATCGTCTTCTGTTGAGGGCGATTGCTTTTTGGTTTTTTGTTTTGTCCTTTGTCTTCTGTTGAGGGCGATTGTTTTTTGCTTTTTATTTTGTCCTTTATTCACTATTTCTTCACTCTTTTTCTTTATAATCAGCTCTAATGTGTCTATGAGCTTTCTATGCATCTTTGCCATATTTGAACATAGAACCATTGTTTAGAGATTATGTCTGGAAAGAAAATGTTTAGCGTTTTTTTAAAAAAACTATCCCTTTTTCTCAAAAAATAAGGATTAAATGGTTACCTTTGCCAAAATACTGTTAACTTAAACCTTATTCCTTATGGCAATAATGCGATTTCTTGCTTTAGTCCTATGTCTCATGTCTTCCCTTGCATGGTGTGAGGCGCAGAACCGTGACGGGGTCAATGGCGCTGACGACGACAGCGGTTGGCAATACTGGTATGGGCTTGTCGCCGACGACGAGGACATGGAGAGCGGACAGGCAGAAGATGTGTACGACATGCTCGCTGAGCTTGCCACAGACAAGATAAACCTCAACCGGGCAACGCGCGAAGACCTTGAACGCCTTGTCTTTCTTACGGACCGGCAGTTGCAGGATCTTGCCGAATATATCGACCGCTATGGGCCTGTGCGCTCGCTCGCCGAGCTGGCCATGGTGCCGTCAATAGATGCCATGCGCCGCCGGCTGCTCGCCTTTTTCGTGTATGCCGGTGAGCCACAGGCAAAGGCCATATTGCCACCGCTGGACACGTTGCTGAGAAGAAGCCGAAGTGAGCTGGCGGCAGCAATAAAAATACCTTTATATAATAGAGAGGGCGACCTTAGAGGGGCAGAGAAGGGATATCTCGGACCCAAATATAAGCATTGGCTGCGTTACAAGATAGGTTACGGCAGACAGATAGAAGCGGGCTTCACAGCCTCACAAGATGCTGGCGAGCCGTTCTTCACGGGGCGTAACCGCTTGGGTTACGATTTCTATAGTTTCTATGCCGTGGTGCGCAACATGGGGTGGCTGAAAACCGCTGTGGCAGGACGCTACCGCATGAAGCTCGGCATGGGACTGATGATGAACACCGACTTCAGCTTTGGAAAGACGGCATCGCTCGATGGCTTGTCACGAACGTCGAACAGCCTGCGACCACACTCGTCGCGCTCGGAAGCCAACTATCTGCAGGGCGTGGCTGCCACGGCAAACCTGTCAAGGCATCTCTCGCTCACCGCTTTCTTCTCACACCGACTGATCGACGCTACGCTGAACAAAGACAGCGCCACGGTAAAGACCATCCTGAAGACAGGCTACCACCGCACGGCGAGTGAGATGGCGCGCCGCAGAAACACCTCGCAGACCGTTGGCGGAGCAAGCATGGCTGTGCGCTCAGGAGGCTTCACGGCGGCTCTCTCGGCCATGGGCACAACGTTCAACCGACAGCTGAGACCCGACACATCAGCCGTGTTCCGTCGTTTCTATCCGAAAGGCCAAAGGTTTGGAAACGCGTCTCTTTCTTATTCCTATCTCTCACCACGCCTTCAGGTCGCTGGTGAGGCTGCCGTGGCATCGTCGGGAGGCATGGCAACGCTCAACACCGTGGCCTTTGCGCCGTCGCCTTCTTTGTCGCTCCGGCTTGTTTATCGCTACTATTCGTATCGCTACCACTCGCTCTTCGCCTCTGCCTTCAGCGATGGAGGCAACGTGAGCAACGAGCAAGGCGTGTATCTGGGCATGGCGTGGCGACCGGTAGCGCCGTTGCTGCTCACAGCCTATGCCGACTATGCCCGCTTTCCATGGCCCAGATACATGGTGTCGTTTGCATCGCGCTCATGGGACGGACAGCTGGCGGCCACGCTGTCCTTGAACCGCCTGACGCTCAATGCGCGATACCGCGTGCGCCTAAGACAGCGCGACAACGCCAAGCACACGGGGCTGACAGACCGCACAGAGCAGCGCTTGCGCCTATCTGCCATCGTGCAAAATGACGTGTGGCGACTGGCAACACAAGCCGACATGACGTTGGCTTCGGCAGACAGCACAAGCAAGGGCTACATGGTCATGCAGAGTGGAGGTTTTAAAACGGGCAGACTGACGGTCGACGGCAACGTGGCTTATTTCCATACCGACTCTTACGACAGCCGTCTCTATGTCTATGAACGGGGGCTGCTCTACAACTTCTCCTTTCCCATGTTCTATGGTGAGGGCTTACACTATGCCCTCCGCGTGCGCTACGACTTCACTCGCCGACTGATGTTCATGGCCAAGGCATCGGTCACGAACCATCTCGACCGCTCCACCATAGGGTCTGGTCTGCAACGCATAAACCGCTCGTCGCAGACAGACGTCGAGATGCAGGTGAGATGGAAATTCTGATTTTATCAACGTGTTTTTATTGACTGAGAAAACACTTTGTGGATTAATCGTGGCAGTTCATACAGAATGCAAGAAAATGCTTGTCTGGCGTGAAAATAGTTTCTATCTTTGCAATGTGAACAAGAAACAACGTTATTAACAAATAAAAAATAAACAATTATGAATAAGGAAAATGCAAAACAGAATGTCGCTTCAGGAATAAGTTCAACAATAGGTGCCGCTGTAGGCGTTGTGGCCGGAACAATGGCTTCAAACGAGATGCATGCAGCAGAGAGCGATGAGGCTACCGTTACTGATGCTACACCCGCAGAGGAAACTGCTGACGAGGATGTGCCCGTGGTTGATGTTGATCCCGCACAAGCACCTGCTGCTGAGCCTGCAGGAGAAGAGGTTGTCGCAGAACCCGTAGCAGGACCGACAGCGCAGCCGGCAACAGAACCCGCAACACCTCAGGCACAACCCGCAGGACAGACAACAGGGGATGTGCAGGTGCTCGACTATCAGACCGTTGACAACGGACAGGGTGGACAGGCCGATGTGGCTGTCATTACTGATGGCACGACCCAGGCTGTTGTGATCGATGCCGACCGTGACGGCATTGCCGATGTGATGGCTGTTGACCAGAACCACGACGGACAGGTTTCTGACAATGAGATCATTAACCTTGAAGGACATAACGTTGCCATGCAACCCTTCCAGGAGATGGCTCATGCTGACGATCCCAATGATGGCATGATGGCACAGAACGCAAGCTATGAGCCCGACTATGTGAACGATGCCAATGTGGACGGTTATGTAGACGCATAATGCGTGGACTGAATGACGCAAAGGTGCTTAAGGCACAAGGTTGAAAAGCAAAGCGAAAGAAAATTCACTTAAAAAACGATTTTAGTCATGAACAACGAAAATACCATTTACGACAATCCTAACCGCAACACACGCGACGAGGAAACTCAGTTTGACAGTAAGGCTGCCAGCAATGAGAACACACGCTACGACAACGCAGCAGACGAGAGCACACAGTTTGACGACAACAAGTTTGCTGACAACAAGCCGACAGAGCCTACCAACGCTCCTGTGCAGCCCAAGAAGGTGTCTATGGGTAAGCGAGTGGCTATAGCGTTTGGCGCATCTGCTGCTTTGGGTGGAGCAGCCGCCATGTTCATGAGTGCCACACCGGCAGAGAACGTCATTGATGAAGGCAAGCCTGAAGAAGAGAGCGACAACGGAGACGATAGGCATCCCGACTGGACTGATGGCGAGGTGCCTGTGGCTCAGGGCGTGAATGACAGCATGTCGTTTGGCGAGGCTTTCAACGCCGCACGCGCTGAGGTAGGCTCAGGTGGCGTGTTCGAGTGGCACGGATATATCTACAGCACATACACAGCTGAGGAATGGGACGCCATGTCACAGGAAGACCGCGATGCCTATGGCTCACATTTCAGCTGGAGCGCTCAGTCGGCAGCCAATGAAGAGGCTGAGGTAATTGACTCTACTCCTAGTGGCGGCGCCCATGCCACAACTGCCGATAACAGTGAACCCGACTATGTCGCCGGGACCAACGGCGGAAACGCTGAAGTGGTGGCTGTGAGCGATGATGAGATCTCTGACGATGAGGTGGAAGTGGAGATTCTTGGTGTTGAGCATGATGCCGAGTCAGGCGTGACTTATGCACAGCTCAACTATGACAACCACGATGCTGTGCTCATAGACATTAACGACGACAACACCTTTGACGTGTTGGCTGTAGATGCAAACAACGACCACCAGATCTCTCAGAACGAGATCGTGGACATCTCTGACCAGAACCTCACAACAGAGATGGTCAGCGCACAGGTGAACCACACCGCTGGGGCAGGTCAGGAAGAGCAATATGCAAGCATGGACGACCACATGACGGCCGATGACGGTATGGGCGGCGCTGCAGGCGATGACTGTATGGTTGATCTTTAAAAATCTTTTCAATATGAAACAAACGGTTTTACTGATCTTGGCTTTTGTTTGTGCGCTTCTTGGAGTGCAGAGGGCTGAAGCAAAAATATATCTTGTGGCGGTGGGTGTGAGCGACTATCCCGGCACAGCCAATGACCTCACGCTCCCTGCCAATGATGCAAAGACCACGGCGTGGCTCTATTCGAAGAACACAAAGGTGAAATATTCGCTGCTGCTCAACGGACAGGCTACACAGAAACGCATTAAGGCGGCCATGAAGAAGGTGTATGGCGAGGCTAAAGCCAACGACATCGTGGTGTTCTTCTTTAGCGGACACGGATATCCTGGTGGCTTCGTGGCGTATGACGGCATGCTCGACTATTCGGTCGTGCGTGACGGAATGGCAAACAACAAGTGTAAGAACAAGATGATCTTTGCCGATGCTTGTTTCGCAGGTAAGATAAGAACAAACAACAACGGGCAGTCATCGGTTTCGGCTGCAAAGAAAGCTAACGTCATGCTGTTTCTCTCGTCGCGTGGCAACGAGACATCGCTGGAGAAGCCTGGCATGAAGAACGGGTTCTTTACTACCTATCTGGTGAAAGGCCTGAGAGGTGGAGCCGACAAGAACCGAGATCGCACGATAACGGCCAAGGAGCTGTTCAACTATGTGCACAGCGGCGTTATTCAGCTCTCTGGCAACCGCCAGCATCCGGTTATGTGGGGCAAGTTTGCCAACAACATGCCTGTGATGAAATGGTAATTTTTTTTTGAAAAACTTAATATGAATGGTCTCGCACGATTATTGCTGTTGTGTGATGGATAATAATAAAAAGAAAACAAAAATGAATCAAGACGTTATAAAGATTAGATGTCCTCATTGTGGTGCGCAGCTCTCGGTGAAAAACCAGCCGGGCATAGAGAGCAAAAGCGTGATGTGTCCCATCTGTAAGCAGAAATCGCCATTCTTGGCGTTCAGACAGGTTAATGTGCAAAACGATCCAGGAACCGATCTGCCTGGCAGCAACTGCCAAGGTCAAGGGGTGAGAAGTGACAACACACAGCTTGGTGACCGTCTGACCGACTTGAACCAGAACGCGGCACAGAACCGTGCACCAAAACTGCTGCTTGGACGTTTGACCGTGGTGAACAACGGACAGACCTTTGTGCTTCGTCCGGGACGTAACGTTATCGGACGTAAGGCTCAGGCTTCATCGGCAAATTTCCAGATAGACACGGGTGAGGGACGACGCATGAGCCGTGAACACATCGTTATAGATGTGCAGCGCGTGGGCAGCGAGTATATGCACACAGCATCGCTGTATAAGGAGCGTGTGAACGAGACCTTTGTAAACACCGATCGCATGACCATTGACGATGGTCTGATCTTGAAGCACGGCGACATCATTCATCTGCCCGATGCCGATGTGAAATTTACCATTGATGATGGCGAGAGAACGCAGTTTTAGTCGTCGATTGTTGCGAATATTTCTTTTTGAATGAACACAAAAAAAACAGATAAGAATGAAATTCAAATTAAAAGCATATAGCATCTGGGAGTTTGGCAAACGTGTCGATGCCAACGGTAACCCACACCAGGAGGACAGCCTTTTTCCTGCTCATGGCGAGCAGCAAGACAGCGACCGGCTGTTCGTGTTGTGCGACGGCATGGGCGGTCATGATGCGGGAGAGGTGGCAAGTGCAACGGTGTGTGAGGCTATGGGCCGTTCGGTTATGGCGAGTGTGCCCGACAGCGAGGCTCTCTTTACCGATGACATGCTTCAAAAGGCTGTGGCCGATGCGTTCGAGGCTCTCGATGCTCACGACAACGGGGCGGTGAAGAAGATGGGAACCACCATGACGTTCCTTAAGCTCCATGCCGGAGGTGTCACCATTGCACACATGGGCGACAGTAGGGTTTACCACATACGCCCAGGAAAGGATGCTGCCGAGACACAGATACTCTTCTGTACCGAAGACCACTCTCTGGTTAACGACCTGGTAAAGGTGGGTGAGCTTACGCCAGGGGAGGCACGGTTGTCGCCACAGAAAAACATCATAACACGCGCCATGCAACCACACATGGAGCGCAGACCGAGAGCGGATGTCAAGCACATAACCGACATACGTCCCGGCGACTATTTCTACATGTGCTCTGACGGCATGCTGGAGCAGATGGAGGATGACAACATTTGCTTCAACTTCTCTGCCATGACGGGCGATGACCCGAACAAGGTGCGTGTGCTAACGGAGGCAACCCATTATAACCACGACAACCACACGGCGTTCATAATTCACATTCTTGATGTGGAAGGAAAGCCTGAGCCGCTTGAGGAAAAGGATGAGCGAAAACCTGTGCCAGAAACCACGGCGCTGCCACCGTTGCCTAAAGCTGAGGATGGCGATGATGAACGTTTCGTTGTTGAGGCTGAAGATGGCGATGAAGAACAAGAACCAACGTTTGTTGATAACAATGAGGCAACAGCAATGCCTCAGATGGCTGGACATACTGGTGGCCGAAATGTAACCGACCCTTATCGGGGCATGAAGGGGCAGCGTGGTCAAGGAAAGAAAAGCGGATTGGATAAGTTTTTGTCTGATTCGAAGAACCTGTATCTTTTTGGAACAATTATTGTCTTTGTCTTGGCGTTGGGTTGCATCTTTATCCCGAAGATGAAGAAAGACACGCGCAAGCATAATGGTGTGGAGTTTCGCGATACTAGAAGACATTCGGATAGAAACTCTGACACATCAGGTCCGGGAAAGACGACACGCCGTAGTGAAGCCACGCAGACAAATGAAGGCAAGGATAACGAAACGTCAGTTCAGAACGGCACGCCGCTTAAAGAGGACAAAACCAATCCGTTAAAAGACGGTAAGCAGCAAACAGCGCCTGGTAAGGTTACTGACAATCCTGCAAAAACTGATGGAGCGTCGAACAGACCGGATGGTTCGCTTAAGCCTTCAGGCTCACATGTCAAACCTTCAGATTCGCACAAGCCCTCCGACTCGTCTAAGCCTGGAAAACACGGCAAGGTGAAGCCGGAGAACAAGCCTAATAAGGAAGAAGGAGACAGCGAGGAGCATCTTCAAAGTGCTTAAACGACAAGAGGCTTGAATATTAAAAGCCTATATATAAAAAAGGTGTCCGCATCTCAGCTCGTGCTAAGGATGCGGACACCTTTTTGTTATTTCTTCTTCATGCGCATATATTCGCGATAGGGCGTGTGCAGGTCGAGATAACGGAAGTTTTGTGGCGGAAGCTGCTTCGGCATCTTCATATAGTCGCCATAACAGTAGCGCAGATACTCGTCGGGCTTCTGCACACCCATCAATGTGTGACCCTCAAACTCAACAGGGGTGGGGGTGCCATAGACCTCCTTGGGCAGGATGCCACGCTCGGGCTTGTTGTCGTGGTCGGCAATAAGGGATGATGCATCGTAGTCGTACTCGCGCTGCACATCGTTCATGCGACGGTGAGCCTTGTCTTGCGACACCACCTTATGCATGAATTTGGCAAAGAGCCAATGCAGACCGTAGCCGTGCTTCATGGGGTCGATGGTAGAATAATAAAGAAGCTTTTTAGCTATGGCGTAGCGGCGATAGTGCTTACGTTGCTCGTGCTCGTCGGTTGTCATGCCATCGAGGGGGAACACATCGACGGGCAGACCACCGATAAAGTTGAACTTGCGGCGCAGGATATAGGTCGTCTCCTTGTCCTGAATGCGCGCAAACTGATAGGGGTACATCGGGTCTTGCAGTCCGCTAACCAACTCGTATCGCTTGGGCAACCACTCGTTGGCATGCTTCACAAACTCGTTGTAGTCTTTGCGGGGCAAGGCCACATCGGCATCGTCATCCCATGGCACAAATCCCTTGTGTCGCACGGCTCCCAACATGGTGCCGGCAATGAGATAATAGCACAGGTTGTGCTCACGGCACACCTGGTCAATGGCGATCAACATGTCGAGAATGTATTTTTGTAGCTCTCGTGTCTGCTCGTCGCTAATGCGTTTTTCTTCCTGAATGTTTTTCTTTGCCATAATGTTCTGGAATTTCTTTGTCTTCCTTTTTAACAGGAATTATCCGTTTCTTTATTTCCTTTTCTATGATTCTAAAATATCCATTCTTATTGTTTCATCATCCATATTCCACCTTCCATCTTATTTCTTACCAGTCACCTTATTTCTTACCAGTCACCTTATTTCTTACCAGTCACCTTATTTCTCACCTTTCAATGTTATTTTTCACTTTTCGTTTTTCGTTTTACCCTTAAATAACCGTCATGTCTTGGTGGGCATAGAAGTCGGCGATGGTTGATGTTATGGCCTTAGAGATGTCGTTGGCAACATATGAGAACTCTTTGCCTGTGCGTATGGCTTTGAGGAAAGACAGCAGCTCATAGCGCAAACCTTCACCGTCGAGTTGGTAGAAATAGCGCTTGTTGTTTTGCTGGTTCTCATAGCGCACCTCAAAGTAGTCGGTCTTCCACCATGGGGCTGGCACATAGATGTAGCCCTTTGTGCCCGAAACAATCATCTCTCCTTCCGATTTTGCACCTTGGCCAACCTTCATTGAAGCCACGGCATGGGGATAGATGAACGATATCTTCGTGAAGCCGTCATACATCTTTTCCTTGTTGATAAAGCGTGTTATGATGTCTTTTCGGCAGTATTCGGTACCGAGGAGCTGGAAGATCGGCAGCATGGCGGTGGGACCCCATGCGCAGATGCTGTTCCACTCGAACAGGCTTCGCTGTGTGTCTTGCGTGGGGTCGGGGTCTTCAAAGTTTTGAAGCGAGGTGCAGGTGGCGTCCACGCTCACAATGTCGCCAATGATGCCGCCCTTGGCGAGCAGAAGCAGACGATAGTAGGCGGTGGAGTAGGCGGTCTTGATGCCGTCCATGAGCACAACCCCTTTCTCGGCGGCAAGCGCGTGAAGCTCCTTCCATTGTCTTGTCTGCAAAGCCATTGGCGATTCGCACAGCACATGTTTGCCACGTTCGATTGCTTGTTTTATCTGGTCATAATGATGCTCGGGGGCAGAGATTATGTAGAGCGCGTCTGAACTGTTGAGCAGGTCTTCAAAAGAGGCCGCTTGACGGTCGGCAGCTTGCAGCGTGTTGGAGAGATATTTGTTGTTGATGCTGAAAACATGACCAATCTCCAAACCGTTCACGAAGCGACTTTCTCGCTCAATCTTGTTAAGGATAGGCGACTCGCCCACAAGACCAAGCGTCACAGGTTGCTGCTCGCTGCGTATCTCTGTGCTCGACACACCAGAGGTGCGTTCAAGGTAGACAACGCGGCAGTAGGCTTTGAGATAGTCGAACTTGCCGCGCCAGTCGCTTCCCACGGTGAAGATGTCGACGTTCAGGCGTTTTATGTCGTCTATCTTCTGACCCTCATACTCTTCTATGATGATCTCATCGGCGATGCCTGTGGCCTTTACAGCCTCCACACGTTCCATGAGCGACTGTTGCACGTTTATCTTACCGCGCTCACGGTCGAAGGTGTCGGAGGTTACGCCCACAATGAGATAGTCGCCAAGAGCCTTGGCGCGTTGTAGCAAGCGGATGTGTCCGTGGTGGAGCAGATCGTATGTTCCGTAAGTTATGACCTTAATCATGGAAATGGATTTTGTTTATTAGCTTTTTTATGTGTATCTTTTTGGGCGATGCTTATATGGAAAGCATGTTTTGGAGATTGGCGGCTGCCGTTCGTCGATTGACAGCAGCCGGTTAAAGCAGACCTCTTTTCTGCATGTCCTTAAGTGCGTTTACGAGAATGGTGTTGTCGTCAGGTGACAGAGCACCAAGATGTCCTACTCGGAACACCTTGTCTGCCATGTCGCCGCCGTTGGGACATACCCAGATGCCGTATTCGTCTTTCAGACAAAGGAAGATGTCGTAGGCAGAGACATTGTGGGGATGGAGCGGGGTGACGGCGTTGCTCAGCGATTCTGACACGATGTCGAAGGGCATGCCCTCAATTTTGTGGCGGAAGTCGGCGGCGAGCATGGCCATGCGTCTGTTCTCGCTCTCTACGCCACCAGCGGCGTCAATCTCTTTCAAGCGGGCGTTGATCTGACGCAAGATGCCTACTGCCGGTGTGAACGGTGTCTGTCCGCGTTCGCCGTTCTTGAGCGCATCCTTAAGGTTAAAGTACATAGACCTTACCTCGCTGTTGTTCACACGCTCCACGGCCTTGGGGGCAAGCACAATGATAGAGATGCCAGGAGGACAGGCTAACGCTTTCTGTGAGCCTGTAATCATGACGTCTACTCCAAGGGCTTCCATATCGAATGGGTCAGCGAGGAACGAGCTGATGCTGTCAACCACAAGGAAGATGTTGTTGCGGTGGCAGAACTGGCTTATGAGCTGTATGTCGTAAAGCACACCTGTGGATGTCTCGTCGAGGTTGACAAGCAGGCCTGTGTAGTCTTGTCCTTCATAAGGGGCGAGGTGTTCAGCGGTGAGCTTGTGTCCCATCTCCAACTTTATCTCTGTGTGGGGGATGGCATGGATCTCGCACAACTGTACGAAGCGATGGCCAAAGCTACCGCCGTTAATAACCAGAACTTTGTCCTCAGGCGTAAACACGTTCATGACGGTGGCTTCCATGGAAGCTGTTCCTGAGCCGGTGATGAAAGCCACTCTCGATTGTGCGGGGGCTTTGGTGAACTTAAGCATCAGGTCCTCGTTTTCCTTCATTGTGGCGGAAAACTCGGCTGTTCTGAAATAAGGAACCTGTTCTGCGCCGATGGCTCTTACTGCCTCGCTTGACATGACGGGGCCTACTGTGAAATTAAGCATATCCTTGTTGTTTTGTCTTTAAACGATGGGGCGTCGTTTTTCTTGCATGATTTTTATTTTCTTTAGGCTTAGTGGTGCCTTTTCAAGCTGTTTTAAGCTTGTTTCGTCTTCTGTTCTCTGTGTCTTGGCTTTCCTTGCCAAGCATATTAGCCTCTTTTTATCCTACCGAACGTTTTTATGCTCGTGTATTTTCTCCAGAGGTTGAGCTTGCGCTTCTGTGGTACGCCGTGACGGCTAATGTAATCGGCAGCGGCATTAAGCATGCGCTCGCACACATGACCGTCGAGGTAGGGGTCATAGTTGTTTACAATCCATTGGCGGAGAGATATGGCCGCAGGGTCGGTGAGTGCGTGGTCATAGGCTTCAAGAAGCGTGTCGGGGGAATTGATGTTCTCCCAATAGATGGCTTTAGACAGGGTGTTGACGGTTATGACAGGACGCGAGAGCAAGAGAAACTCGTAGACCGTTGATGAGGTGTCGCTGATGAGCACATCGCTCATGAGTTGGTATTTTGTCACGTTTTCGCCCTTGTCGATGAACATTATGTTGGAGCATCCGTCGGCCCATGCCTTATATTCGTCGGCCCACTCTTGACGGGTGAGTGGGTGAAATTTCATTATTATCAATGCTTCGCGTTCTTTGGCCAAGCGCTCAAGTTGCTCCTTCATGCCGGGAAGGGGAAGCGATGTGAGTTTTGGCGAGAAGGTGGGGGCGTAGAGGATGATGCTCTTCTTGCCGCTCTTCTTAAGCAGTTCCTGTTTCTCTGCATCATAACGATGCAGGTTCTGTTTTATCCAGTCTTGCTTGGGCCATCCTGTTTCTACCACCTCAAAGTCGCCATATTGGGCGGCAAGTGCCTTGAAATGTGAGGTGAAGTAGGGGCCTTGCGTAAAGTAGGTGTCGAAATAGCGACGTATAATCCAATGGTCTTTCTTCTCGGCAGCATAGCCGTGGAACACCTGTATCTTAACGCCCGGCAGATAGTAGGGCACGATGTTGCCTGGCACGAAGATGGCTTCGGGACCAAAGTCGTACACCTCTTGCATGGAGTTGGTCCATCTCACGCTGTCAGCGTAAGCAAAGCTGTCTATCTTCTTGCGGTGAATGTACCACAGCACCTCGTGCGGCAGTTTGTTTGCCGTGACATGCTCTTGAATGGGGTTGAGAATGTCGATGGCGTATTTGTTCTCGCAGAAAAGAACTATTTTCATGTCTTATATATAAATAAGGTGTATTTTTTTCTTAAATGCACATTGCTTTTACAAAAAGTTGATCTCTTTTGTCAAGAGCTTTTTGTTTTTACAATTCAAGCTTAAACTTTATTTGATGTTTGTGCCCATAGCGTTTCCAAAACTTTGCGCGTTTGTACATTACATAACTCACAGCTTCCTCTACGTCATATCCGCGTTCTTTGGCATATTCGGTTGCGATGATGCGAATGAAATCTTTAGGTCCCCATAATCGGCATATGCTCGTTAGACCTGTTGATCTGCTCACAGGACCGAAAGCCATGCGGTTGATGTCGACAAGCATGAAATGGAACCCTTCGGCATCGCGCTTCCACAGGATGTTGCCGGGCGTAAAATCTTTGTGAAGCACCTCACGCTTATGCAATGTGGCTGCAAGATGGCCTACGGCAGCACCAAGCTCCTCATATTGTCCTTTCTTTGCATCGCCCATCTCATAGAGCTCATGTGGATAGTCGACCTGTACGGTTATGAGAAAAGAGAAACCCAACAGTCCGATGGCGTTGCGCTCCTCAACAAGGGCTATCACGTCGGGGGTGCCGATGCCGCGCTCACGCAAGATGTTGGCATATTCCATGGCACGTTGTCCTTTTGGCTTGCGCAAGCCAGTGGAATAGATCAGCAGGTTTGCCCAAAGAGGGCGGCGAAACCGTTTGACATTGAGGACCATGCCATCGGGTGCAATGAACGTTTTTATGAGGTTATGGCCACGGTATATGACCGTTCCTCCTTGTTCAAACTCCTGTGGCATGCTCTCGGCAAAAGCCTTGTAGCGTGCATAGCGCGGATTTATCGTTGTCTTTATTTTCATCTGCTGTTCGTCTCTTTTGCCGTCTCGCTTATTGTTTTTATTTTAGACTTTTGGGCTTTCACCCTTCTTGTTTTTCCTCCTTAGCTCTTTATCTTTCTTCTTTTTGTTTTTTTACCTTTTTACTTTTTTACCTTTTTACCTTTCTACCTTTTACCTTTCCTTCTCCACGACCTTTCCATTTACAACAGCAAAGCGACGGTCAAACTCTTCCTTTGTCCGCTTCCATCGGTTGTGGCTCCAGAGATAATAGGCTGGCTCACGGCGTATGGTCTCTTCAAGCATTAAGAAGAAACGGCGTGTTATGTCGTCGTCAGGCAGGTCATTGGGTGTGCGCGTTATGAGTTTGTATGTGGCGGTGTAATAGCCGCGCTTCGGCCGGCTCATCTCTACATAGAACACGGCGTTGTTCATCTTTCGCATTATGCGTTCGCCGCCTGTGAACACAGGGGTGTTCTCGTGGTTGAGAAACGGTAGCCACAGATGGATGTTTGTCCACTTTGGGCCTTGGTCGCTGATGTAGCCGCAGATGTTGCGCACACCTTCCTTCTTGCGACCTATAACATAACGTAAAATGTCTTTCTTCGGGATTACCCGACTGTGCTTCTCGTGGGAACGCAATTGACGGAACAGATAATCGAACGTCTTGTTGCGAAGGGGGTGATATATGAGACCTATCTCACGTCCATGTGGCAGATTCATGCCAACACACGACAGCCACTCCCAGTTGCAATAGTGGCCCAAGATGGCAGCCACATCCTGACCTTCCTTGAAGCATTGTTCAACCTCTTCGCTGTTTATTATGGTGAAACGGCGACGCAGTTCCTTTTCGCTGATGCTAAGAAGCTTTATGGCTTCAAGGAAATAGTCGCAGAACCATCTATAGAACTTGCGCTCTATGACACCGATCTCTTCAGGGCTCTTTTCGGGAAAAGAGGTGACAAGGTTTCTGTGCACCACTCCTCTTCTATACCTTATAATATAGAAGAGAAGCACATATCCGATATCTGCCATGCCGTATAAGATGCGGAATGGCAGCAGGGACAGAGCATAAAAAAGAAAGTACACTATTTGGGTCATCGCTGTTCCGTTTTTTATTGTTTGAAATATTATTGTCTCGTGTCGCGCCTGTTGGCCTTTATGCTGCAAGCAAAGCGCAATTGTATGCAAAGGTACAAATATTTACTGAAACGGCTCGTCTGATGTTACGAAAATGTTATAACTTCATGGAAACGCGGTCTTTTTGATGAAAAATAGGGCTTTTGAAAGCATAACCTTTTTATAAGATTCATATATGCGATTAATTTTGAACACCT
>OLZV01000116.1_pt1 | contig 42909 bp, 43 predicted proteins | sample 1644531 | NCBI WGS metagenome assembly OLZV01 (sample SAMEA103958115, study PRJEB25191) | human gut metagenome | biome: human-associated habitat [ENVO:00009003]; feature: intestine environment [ENVO:2100002]; material: feces | place: Germany | collected 2013/2015
TTATGTGTCAAATAGTTACGGGTGAAGGGTGGTGAAGGGTGTTTTTCGCTTTTTATAAACATATTTTAAGAGTTTAGCCCGTTTTTACATATTTTAAGCGTTTGTTTTTGGTTCCGAAAGAGGTGCCATTTTTTTAGGGTCCCATTTTTTTCTCTTTTCTTACCGCTGAAATCTTTGAAAAGCGAGTGGGGTAGGATATCCCGTCTTATGTTGTGTTAAACAATTATCAGATAATAGAAGTTAACGATACCGAAAAAAGACTGATTTTTAAACAAATATTAACGTAGAAAACTTGAAATTTCGCATATTAGATGATTCAAGTTTAAGGCAAGTTCAGAAGTTAAAAGAGTTAAAGAAGTTTAAGCGGTTAAAGAAGTTAAAGGGAAGTTAAAGAAGTTATCACTCTCTACGGTCGTTCAGTAAACCAGTAAAACAAATGTTGGGAATACGATGATGGATATGTGTTGTGGTGACGAGGTGGAGGGTGGTTCTTTGCTCTTTTTGTGCTTTCCTTGCAACCTTTATGTATCTTCTTACGTCTAACCATCAGATTTCCGAAACAGAACGGTATTCGGTTTATTACGTATTTAGAAACATAAAATAGAAATGAATATGAAGAAATTTGGTATTTGGGCGGTGGCTACCGCTTTATTCTTTGCCCCAATGGGCTTGAGTTCTTGCAGTATGGGATCTTCTGCCAGTGAAATGAAGGGAAGTCTAAACTTTACGCAGGATGATTTGACCGAGAAGCCTTTTAAGGCAATCGACGTGGATGTGATTGCCGATGTTTATTATACTCAGAACGACGGCAATGAATGCAGCGTGAAGATGGATTACTCTGCCATCAAGGACCAGGAGTTTGTAAAGAAACTGAAGGAGAAACTCAAGGTGGTATACCGGGATGGAGAAGTGAAGATAGGATTGAACGGAAGACTGAACGTGCCTTCTTCATGTAACGGTGATAATAAGAGACTGAAGATTTATATCACAAGTCCTGACCTGGTGAAGATTACGAGAGAAGGTGTGGGTTCTTTCCGTGCCAAGACGATTAATAGCGACAGACTGGAAATCGATAACGAGGGTGTAGGTGCTGTCAAGATTGGGAAGATTCTTTCCAACAAACTGGAGATAACCAACGAGGGTGTTGGCTCGGTAAATATTGATGATGTGGCTGGAGATGATATGAACATTGATAACGAAGGCGTAGGCTCGGTGAAAATCTCTAAGATTGAGATGGGAAGTGTGAAACTGGATAATGAGGGCGTAGGCTCTGTTAATCTGGGAATGTTTAAGGGCGGCAGTCTGATTATCAAGAATGAAGGCGTGGGCAGCGTGAAAGCCAAGGTTGACTGCCAGAGTGTAAACGCTACTTCTGAAGGTGTTGGAGGGGTTAACTTGAGCGGTGTAACCCGTCAGTATAATAAGAATAAAGGTGGAATCGGAGGAATTTCTGATGGCGGATTGACAGTAAGAAAGTAACGTAAGTTGTTGAAAAACAGAAAATAAAGTGGTTGAGAATTAGCTGCGGAAAATTTTCAAAAATTCATTTTGAAAATTTTCCGCAGCTAAGAAATTCGTAATTAGAAGTCCCACTTTACACCGAGGCAAGGGCGAACCATCCAGCCGGCATTGCTGCCGAAGTTGTGGCTGATTTCTACCTCGCTACCTACGCTCAGGTTCTCGCAGCCGAAGTGCTGGCCTACGTTGTACCAGAGCTGTGGCTCAGTAGTGAAGACGGTGTGCTCAGCAGTGGTTTTGGCCATGAGATTGCCGTCATTGTCCTTGATGAGGTTGCCGTCATTGTCTTTGAGGAATTCTTTCACGTTTCCGTGCTTGTCAAGCATACTTACGTGATTCTCCCACCAGAAATCTGCGAAACCGCTAAAGTTCAATCCCTTTAATCCAAAGATGTCTTTGCATCCCCAAACAGCAGTAAACTGCATTGGCACGTTCTGGTCCGTCTTGCGGATAGTCTTGTAGAGTGCCTGGAGTGTCAAGGTGTTCTTGAAACTCTTGTCGTGCATGAAATACTCCACACCGAAGAGCCAGGCATTGTTGATAGGGTAGTTCTTGGTAATACCACCATTATACTCTACGTGGAGGCTCCAGTTCTTCATTGGGCTGTTCTGCCAGAAGTTCAATGCACGTGAAATCTCTGTATAGGTTCCACCCTGTGCCACGTTTGGACTGTTGGTGTCCATCTTGTCGTAATTGAAGTCGTGGTCTACAAAGAAATAAGTGTTACCCCATTTGTCCTGCTTGAACATTTCGAGTGTGAGGGTAACAAACTTGCGGTCACTGCCGAAGTCATAGAAAACTTGGGCGTTGGTCTGTGCTAAAGTTTTGCTCGCAGGGAGCAACGCAAGTGCCATGAGCAGTAGGCTTTTCATCTTTTTCATAATTTTTTTCTTTTCTTTATTATTTATTAAATGAAACAAAAAACTGCGGACGGAAGGCCCGCAGTTTGTAATTATATTTATCCGTAACGATTAGTATGCGAAGAGAGGGTAATCCTTCATTGTAGCATTCACCTTTTCACGAACGCGAGCAATGACCTTCTCGTCCTCAGGAGCATTCAGAACCTCCTCGATGAGTTCGGCAATGAGGTGCATCATATCTTCCTTGGCACCACGTGTGGTCATGGCTGCTGTACCCAGGCGGATACCTGATGTCTGGAAGGCAGAACGGCTATCGAATGGAACCATGTTCTTGTTGACTGTGATGTCGGCTGCAACCAGCGCATTCTCAGCAACTTTACCTGTAAGATCTGGATATTTACTTCGGAGGTCTACGAGCATAGAATGGTTGTCTGTACCACCGCTCACGATACCGAATCCGCGACCGATGAGGTCATCTGCGAGTACGGCAGCATTCTTCTTTACCTGAGCTGCATACTCCTTCCATGAAGGCTGCAGATTCTCATTGAAGGCTACTGCCTTGGCAGCGATGACGTGCTCCAGCGGACCACCCTGCTGACCTGGGAATACGGCAGAATTCAAGAGCATGCTCATCTTCTTAACCTCGCCCTTCTTGGTAGTCAAACCCCATGGATTGTCAAAATCTTTGCCCATCAGGATGATACCGCCACGAGGACCACGAAGGGTCTTGTGAGTAGTAGAAGTAACGATGTGCGCATACTTCAATGGGTTGTCGAGCAGACCGGCTGCAATCAGACCTGCAGGGTGAGCCATATCAATCATGAGGAGAGCGCCTACCTCATCGGCAATTTTGCGCATGCGGGCGTAATCCCACTCGCGGCTGTAAGCGCTACCACCACCGATAATCAGTTTTGGTTTGTGCTCAAGAGCCAGTTTCTCCATCTCGTCGTAGTCTACACGGCCTGTTTCCTTGTTCAGGTTGTAACCGATAGGGTTGTAGAGAATACCGGATGTATTGACGTGGCTACCATGAGAGAGGTGGCCGCCGTGGTCGAGGTTCAAGCCCATGAAGGTATCACCTGGCTTCAATACGGCAAGCAGAACAGCAGCGTTAGCCTGTGCACCAGAGTGAGGCTGTACGTTGGCATACTCAGCACCGAACACCTTCTTTACACGCTCGATGGCGAGGTTCTCTACGATGTCAACTACCTGGCATCCGCCATAATAACGCTTGCCTGGCAGACCCTCGGCATACTTGTTAGTAAGGTAAGAACCCATAGCGTTCATCACCTCGTCACTCACGAAATTCTCAGAAGCGATAAGCTCCATACCCTTCAGCTGGCGCTGATGTTCTCTTTCGATTAAGTCGAAAATCTCTTGATCTTTTACCATTTCCCTTTACTTTTTATGGTTGATGTTTAATGAAATCGGATGCAAAAATAAGCAATATCTCTCAAACTACCAAATAAATCGTAACATTTTGAGTGATATTGCTTACTTTTTGTTATAAACTACCTGTTTTTATTATTTGCAGAGCTCTACTTTGCCCAATTGCTGCTCTTTGTCGCAGTAGTGGCAACGTACGATACCGAGCACTTTGTCTACGGTATGGAAGAGGGTCTGCATAGGCTCGTTGTTGGTGATGCACTTAGGGTTGTTGCACTTTACGATGCCTTTCAGCGTATCAGGAGTCTTGACAGTCTTCTTCTCTACGATTTCGTAGTTTTTGATGATACTTAGTCCGATGTTAGGCGCAACGACAGAGAGTCGGTTGATTTCCTCATCGGTAAAATACTTGTTGGCAACCTTGATGATGCCCTTCTTGCCAATCTTCTTGCTTGGCAGGTTGTAGCCGATAGTAACAGGAGTCTCCATCTTCTCCAACTGGAGCAGATTTACTACCTGATAGGTCTTTTCGGCTGGTATATGGTCGATTACGGTACCGTTCTCGATAGCCGCAACCACTAATTGACTTTTATTGTTTGCCATAATTAATCACTAATAATTAATCACTAATTAATAATCACTAAACACTACCCAATAATGGTCTTATCGTTCTTCACATCATCGAGCGAAATGCCGAGGCAGTGGCAGAAGATAGCCTCACGTGCATAGAGACCGTTCTGAGCCTGCTGGATATAGTATGCATGTGGATCATCATCTACATCGTAAGCAATCTCGTTCACGCGTGGCAGCGGATGCATAATCTTCATGTTTTCCTTCGCCTTGCAGAGCATGTCGCGCTTCAGGATATACACGTTCTTTACGCGTTCATACTCCATCAGGTCGCTGAAACGCTCCTTCTGTACACGGGTCATGTAGAGGATGTCGGCACCTGCAATCACATCTTCGTTAAAGTCCTCGTGCTCAACATATTTGATGTTGTGCTCCTTGCAGTAGAGTTTATACTCTTCTGGCATGGCGAGTTCCTTAGGTGCGATGAAATGGAAGGTAGGATTGAAGTGGCGCATAGCTGTGATAAGTGAGTGAACGGTGCGGCCATATTTGAGGTCACCCACAAGATAGATGTTTAAGTTCTCCAGGGTACCCTGGGTCTTGTAGATAGAGTAGAGGTCGAGCAGGCACTGTGAAGGATGCATGTGAGCGCCGTCGCCTGCATTTACGATAGGCACTGGTGCTACCTCACTGGCATACTGGGCTGCTCCCTCGATGAAATGGCGCATGGCGATTACATCGGCATAGTTGCTTACCATCAGGATGGTATCCTTGAGGGTCTCACCCTTGGTGGTGCTGGATGTCTTGGCATCAGAGAAACCAATGACACGGGCACCAAGACGGTTGGCAGCGGTTTGGAAACTGAGTTGGGTACGAGTAGATGGCTCGAAGAAAAGGGTCGCTACGACCTTTCCCTTCAACAACTCCCTGTTCGGGTGCTTTTCGAACTCTTGCGCCATTTCCAGGAGGTACATGATTTTTTCCTTGGAAAGGTCTGCAATGGTCACAAAATTATGTTTTTCCATTTGAAATATGATTGAATGTTCTAAAATCGCCCCCAAAGTTACATAAAAAATCTGATTTATGTGCGATAAGTCAAAACTTTTATGTAATTTTGCACAAATATTTAAAGAAATAGTGATGAGAAAGCGATTTATACATATTTTATGGGCTGTTTTCGGCACCGGAATACTCACGGTAGTTCTTGCCTTTGTTGCCATCTGGTTTGGAATGATTGGCTACATGCCCGACATCGAGGATCTGCAGAATCCTATCAACAGATTTGCCACCCAGGTTTACTCTGCCGATGGCAAGGTGCTTGGTACGTGGAACCTGAACAAGGAGAACCGTATCGTGATTCCTTACAAGAAAATGTCACCTTATTTAATAAAGGCATTGGTGGCTACTGAGGATGAGCGATTCTATGAGCATTCAGGTATCGACTTCCGTGCACTGGGACGTGCCATCGTCAAGCGTGGTATCCTGGGACAGACTAATGCGGGTGGTGGAAGTACCATCACGCAGCAGCTCGCCAAGCAGCTTTATTCTGAGAAGGCAGGCAGTACAATGGAACGATTGTTGCAGAAGCCGATAGAGTGGGTGATTGCGGTGAAGCTGGAACGCTATTATACCAAAGAGGAGATCCTGGCTCTCTATCTCAATTACTTCGATTTCCTGCACAATGCTGTAGGAATCAAGACGGCGGCCAATACCTATTTTAATAAGGAACCGAAGAATCTGACCCTCTGTGAGTCGGCAACGCTCATCGGACTGTGCAAGAATCCGTCGCTCTTCAATCCGGTTCGCTATCCGGAGAGAGCGAGGGAGCGCAGAAATGTGGTTCTTTCGCAGATGGTGAAGGCGGGATATCTGAGCCGGAGCGAGTATAGCCAGTATGCTGCTGAGCCGCTGACACTCAATTTCCACCGTACCGACCATAAGGATGGTTCGGCTACTTATCTGCGTGAGTTCCTTCGCCAGTATATGATGGCTAAGCGTCCGGAGCGCAGTGATTATCCATCCTGGAACCGTGCCCAGTTTGTGGTGGATTCTACCCAGTGGGAGAATGATCCGCTCTATGGATGGTGCAACAAGAACTATAAGAAGGATGGTTCGCCATATAATGTATACAGTGATGGACTGAAGGTGTTTACAACTATCGATAGCCGTATACAGCAGTATGCGGAAGAGGCTATGTATCAGCATGTAGCCCGCTATCTGCAGCCTCGCTTCAGTGCGGAGATCGCCCGCAAACCAAGCTCGCCATACAGCGATAAGCTGACACCGAAACAGATTAAGAGTATACTGAACCGCAGTATCACCCAGAGTGAGCGTTACCGTACGATGAAGGCTGCGGGATATTCTGAGGATGAAATCAAGGCGGCATTCCGCAAGAAGCAGGAAATGACAGTATTTACCTATCATGGTGATATTGATACGCTGATGAGTCCGCTCGATTCTATCCGTTATTACAAGAGTTTTCTGCGTAGCGGTTTTATGAGCATGGATCCTAAAACGGGTGCTGTGAAGGCGTATGTGGGTGGATTGGATTATACTCATTTCATGTATGATATGGTGAGTCTGGGACGCCGGCAGGTGGGTTCTACCATCAAGCCATTCCTTTACAGTCTGGCGATGTCTAACGGCTTCCAGCCTTGCGATCTGGCGCCTAACCGTCAGCAGACCTATATGGTGGCAGGTCGTCCGTGGACACCTCGCAATGCCAACCATTCACGTGCCGGACAGATGGTACCGCTGAGTTGGGGATTGGCACAGAGTAGCAACTGGGTGAGTGCTTATCTGATGAGTAAGCTCAATCCGCAGCAGTTCGTACAGATGTTGCGCGACTTCGGCATCAACAGTCCTGATATCCATGCATCCATGAGTCTCTGTCTGGGACCATGTGAGGTAAGTGTCAGCGAGATGGTGAGCGCTTATACCGTATTTGCCAACCACGGCATCCGTACTGCTCCAATGTTTGTGAGCCGTATCGAGGATAATGAAGGTAATACGATTGCTACCTTCCAGCCACGAATGAACGAGGTGATCAGTGCCGATAATGCCATGAAGATGCTTACCATGCTGATGGGCGTTGTGGATAATGGTACGGCAGGAAGACTGCGCTACCGTTATAACCTGGAAGGGCAGATTGGCGCCAAGACCGGTACTACCAATAATAACAGCGATGGTTGGTTTATCGGCTTTACTCCACAACTCGTAAGTGGCTGCTGGGTAGGTGGTGAGGAGCGTGATATCCACTTCGATTCCATGAGTATGGGTCAGGGCGCTACCATGGCTTTGCCTATCTGGGCGATATTCATGAAGAAGGTTTATGCCGACCCGTCGCTGGGTATCAGTCCTGCTATCAAGTTCGATTTGCCGGAAGACTACAATCCTTGTTCCCGCAAGGCTGCCGAACAGGATGATTTTGAGGAAGTAGGAACTGGCAGTATCGACGAAGTTTTCGAATAAAAATCAAGGCATTCGCCATTTTTGCATGTATTTATTTTAAATAGTGCAAAAATGGCGAATGTTATTTGTTTATATGCATTTTTTTTTGTATTTTTGCAGAGTTTTAGAACATGCATAGCCCGAATGATGTTTCTTCGGGTTTTTCAAAATAGAAATAAAATAAAAAATCATTATAATGAACGTTTCATACAAATGGCTTAAAGAATACGTCGATTTCGATTTGACACCACAGGAGACTGCGGACGCGTTGACCTCTTGCGGACTCGAAGTTGGCGCTTTGGAAGAAGTTCAGTCTGTCAAGGGCGGACTGAAAGGTCTCTATGTTGGTAAAGTATTGACATGCGAGGAGCATCCTAATAGTGATCACCTCCATGTTACAACCGTTGACTTGGGTAAGGGCGAACCTCAGCAGATTGTCTGTGGTGCTTCTAACGTTGCTGCAGGTCAGAAGGTTATCGTGGCTGATTTGGGCTGCGTGCTTTACGATGGCGACCAGAGTTTTACCATCAAGAAGAGCAAACTCCGCGGTGTAGAGAGTTTGGGTATGATCTGTGCTGAGGATGAGATTGGTGTAGGTACCTCTCACGACGGCATCATCGTACTCCCTGAAGATGCTCCGGTAGGTCAGCCTGCTGCTGAGTATTATCACCTGGAGAGCGACTGGCTCATCGAGATTGATATCACAGCCAACCGTGCTGATGCGCTCGGTCACTGGGGTGTAGCCCGCGACCTGTATGCCTGGTTGAAGCAGAATGGCTACAAGACAAGCTTGCATCGCCCATCTTGCGATGAGTTTGTGGTAGACAACGAGGATCTTCCTATCGATGTTGAAATTCAGAATACTGAGGCTTGCAAGCGTTATGCCTGTGTAAGCATCACCGGTTGTGATGTGAAGGAAAGTCCTAAGTGGTTGCAAGATAAGCTGAACATCATCGGCTTGCGCCCTATCAACAATATCGTGGATATCACCAACTACATCATGATGGCATACGGCCAGCCATTGCACTGCTTCGATGCAGACATGGTTACCGGTCATAAGATTGTAGTTCGTACCCAGCCAGAGGGCACCAAGTTTGTTACTCTCGATGGCGAGGAGCATACCTTGGGTGAGCACGACCTGAGCATCTGCAATGCTGAGGAGCCTATGTGTATCGCCGGTATCTTCGGCGGTAAGGGTTCTGGTACTTACGAGACAACCAAGGATGTAGTCTTGGAGAGTGCTTACTTCCATCCAACATGGATCCGCAAGAGCGCTCGCCGTCATGGCTTGAGCACAGATGCCAGCTACCGTTTTGAGCGTGGTGTAGATCCAAACGGACAGATTTATGCTTTGAAGCAGGCTGCCATCCTCTGCAAGCAGTTGGCTGGCGGCAAGATTTCCATGCAGATCAAGGATGTATATCCAGAGCCAATACAGGATTTCCCTGTTCGCCTGAACTATGAGTATGCGCATCGCCTCATCGGTAAGGAGATTGGTGCTGAAACCATCAAGAACATTGCTACATCTCTCGAGATGAAGATTGTGAAGGAGGATGCTGAGGGTATCGACCTCCTGGTTCCTGCTTATCGTGTAGACGTTCAACGTCCTTGCGACGTGGTAGAGGATATTCTCCGTATCTACGGATATAATAATGTGGAGATTCCAACCCAGTTGAAGAGCTCCCTGACTGTTCAGGGCGATGAGGACAAGGCTTATCACAGCCAGAACCTCGTGGCAGAGCAGCTGGTAGGCGAGGGCTTCATGGAGATTCTCAATAACTCTCTGAGCAAGGCCAGCTACTATACCGACTTCGACCTCAACAAGTATCCTAACGAGACAACCGTGAAGGTGATGAACCCATTGAGTGCTGATCTCGGTGTGATGCGCCAGACGATGCTGTTCGGTGGTTTGGAGAGCGTGGTTCGCAACATCAACCATAAGAGCCAGAACCTGAAGTTCTTCGAAGTGGGTAACACCTATATATATAATAAGGAGAAGTGGAGCGAGGAGAGTCCTATCAAGGCTTACTCTCAGGAGGCTCACATGTCACTCTTTATCACCGGTAAGCGCGTAGAGGGCAGTTGGGCTCATGCTGATGAGCAGAGCAACATCTACGAGTTAAAGGCTGTGGTAGAGAATATTCTCCGCCGTGTGGGTATGCCACAGAACAACGTGGTTATCAAGCACAGCGACAATAACATCTTCTCTAAGGGCGTAAGTTACGAGACCCGTGCCGGTAAAGTCTTGGTAGAACTGGGTATCCTGAGCCTGAAGTTGAAGAAGGCATTCGATATTGAACAGGATGTATTCTATGCTGATATCCACTGGGATAACCTGATGAAGGCAGTGAAGAAGGTGAACCTTACTTACACTGACATCAGCAAGTATCCTTCAGTGAGCCGCGACCTTGCATTGCTCGTAGACAAGAATGTAGAGTTCGCTCAGATTGAGCAGATTGCCCGCCAGACAGAGAAGAAACTTCTGAAGAGCGTTGTTCTCTTCGATGTTTACGAGGGTGAGCATTTGCCAGAGGGCAAGAAGAGTTATGCCGTTAACTTCATCCTGCAAGATGAGGAGAAGACTCTGAATGACAAGCAGATAGATGCTATCATGAAGAAGCTCATAGCCAACCTTACAGGCAAGCTCAATGCAGAATTGAGATAATGTAGAAGGTGCTCAGTGCAGAATTAAGATAATATTATAAACAAACGATAAACATTTAAAATTTTATTCCAATGGGAAGAGCATTTGAATATCGTAAAGCTACAAAGCTGAAAAGATGGGGCCACATGGCCAAGACATTTACTAAGTTGGGTAAGCAGATTGCTATTGCTGTGAAGGCAGGCGGTCCAGAACCAGAGAACAACCCATCATTGCGTGCTATCATCGCTAACTGTAAGCGTGAGAACATGCCTAAGGATAACATCGCTCGTGCCATCAAGAACGCTTGTGGCAAGGATACCAGCGATTACAAGGAAGTAACATACGAGGGATATGGCCCTCACGGAGTGGCTGTCTTCGTTGATACTTTGACAGACAACACTACACGTACTGTTGCTGACGTTCGTTCTATCTTCAACAAGTTCAGCGGAAACTTGGGTACAACAGGTTCTCTGTCTTTCCTCTTCGACCACAAGGCTGTGTTCACATTCAAGAAGAAGGAAGGTCTGGATATGGATGAGATGATTCTCGACCTGATCGACTACGGCGTAGAAGATGAGTTTGATGAGGATGAGGAGAGCAACGAAATCACAATCTATGGTGCTCCTACAAGCTTCGGCGAAATTCAGAAGCATCTGGAGGCTGAGGGTTTCGAGGTAACTGGTGCTGAGTTCACTTACATCCCTAATGATTTGAAGGATGTAACTCCTGAGGAGCGCGAAACTATCGACAAGATGGTTGAGAAGTTGGAAGAGTTTGACGATGTACAGACTGTATATACCAACATGAAGCCAGAAATTCCTGCAGACGCAGAATAAGCATTATGTTGCAGCAAGACAAACAGGATAAGTTGCAGAAGGTAACTTATCAGACTCATGGCACCTGCTCAAAATACATCTGCATCAGTATAGATGAAGATGGAAATGTACAGGATGCCCAGTTCATCGGAGGCTGCGATGGCAATACCAAGGGCGTTTGTGCTTTGATTAAAGGCATGAAGGCAAAGGAGGTCATCGCCCGACTGAAGGGTATCACTTGTGGCAATAAGCCTACAAGCTGTCCAGACCAGTTGGCGACAGCTTTGCAGGAAATGGGATATTAAGAGTATTTTAGGCACGGATTACTATAGTGATCCGTGCCTTTTCTACTACTGGTACTCCGTGTCTTTTCTAATACTTGAAGGTATCATCCAGCAACACCTCCTTCGGGTTCTTAGCCGAATGATATACGAAACGGAAGGTGAAATGCTCTTCCTTATATTTCTTCAGGCCAGGGTTGTTGTCCAGGGCTTCCTTCTGAATCTTATGGAGTTTATCCTTGTTGGCATCAATCGCCTTCTTGTTATCTGCCTTGTTTCTCAAAGAGATATAGTATGTATATATCTTCTTGGTTTTATCAAATGCAGCACTGTCAGTCCTGGCGTCGTTGACGTATGGAGTAGGACAGTACTTTTCAGTATATTCCTTGGCTTCACGAGCCGCTTTGTCCTCCAGACTTTCTGTACAAGAAACGAGCAAAGAAGCAAAAATACCGATGTAAATCAACTTTTTCTTCATGATTTTTCTATATTTTATCTAAAAATCTCTATTATTTTCAATATTTTGTGCAAAGATACGAAAAAAAATACTATCTTTGCACTCTAAAGAGAGAAAATTATATGGAGAATATAAATAAAATAAGAAATTTCTGCATTATTGCACATATAGACCATGGTAAAAGTACCTTGGCAGACCGACTTCTGGAGAAGACTCAGACCATCAAGATTACTGAAGGACAGATGCTTGACGATATGGATTTGGAAAGAGAACGTGGTATCACGATCAAGAGTCACGCTATCCAAATGGAATATAAGGCAAAGGATGGACAGACCTATATCCTGAATCTTATCGATACTCCGGGACATGTTGACTTCTCATACGAAGTTTCCCGTTCCATCGCTGCTTGCGAGGGAGCACTGCTGGTTGTTGACGCAACTCAAGGCGTTCAGGCACAGACCATTTCAAACCTCTATATGGCTATCGAACACGACCTGGAGATTATTCCGGTAATCAATAAGATAGATATGCCTTCAGCTATGCCTGAAGAGGTAGAAGATGAAATTGTAGACCTGATCGGTTGTAAGCATGAAGATATTCTCCGTGCTTCAGGTAAGACCGGTGAGGGTGTAGAAGATATACTGGAAGCTGTTGTTAATCGTGTTCCTGCTCCGGTAGGAGACGAGAAGGCACCGCTTCAGGCTTTGATTTTCGACTCTGTATTCAACTCTTTCCGCGGTATCATCGCCTATTTCAAGATAGAGAATGGCGTGATCCGTAAGGGAGATAAGGTGAAGTTCTTCAATACCGGCATGGAATATGATGCTGATGAAATCGGTGTATTGAAGATGGATATGATTCCACGCCAGGAATTGGGTACCGGTGAGGTAGGTTATATCATCTCGGGTATCAAGAATGCTACCGAGGTAAAGGTGGGTGATACCATTACTCATATCGCCCGTCCTTGCGACAAGGCGATTGCGGGTTTCCAGGAAGTGAAACCTATGGTCTTTGCCGGTGTTTATCCTATCGATCCTAGCGATTACGAGAATCTGCGAGCATCGCTCGAAAAACTGCAGCTCAATGATGCTTCATTGACTTTCTCGCCAGAGAGTTCTGTGGCTTTGGGCTTCGGTTTCCGTTGCGGATTCCTCGGATTGCTCCACATGGAAATCGTACAGGAGAGACTGGACCGTGAGTTTAATATGGATGTCATCACTACCGTACCTAACGTATCTTATATGGTATACGACAAGCAGGGCGGTGTGAAAGAGGTTCACAATCCTTCCGGATTGCCAGACCCAACGCTGATAGACCATATTGAGGAACCATATATCCGGGCAACCATCATTACGGCTACCAATTATATTGGACCAATCATGAAACTCTGTCTGGATAAACGAGGCGAACTCATCAATCAGGAATATGTGAGTGGAAACCGTGTAGAGCTCCACTTCATGTTGCCATTGGGAGAAATCGTCATCGACTTCTATGACAAGCTGAAGAGTATCTCCAAGGGATATGCTTCGTTCGACTATCATATCGATTCATTCCGTCATTCCGACCTGGTGAAGCTCGATATCCTGTTGAATGGAGAGCCTGTAGATGCATTGAGTACTTTGACTCACCGCGATAACTCTGTGAGCTTCGGCCGCAGAATGTGCGAGAAGTTGAAGGACCTCATACCTCGTCAGCAGTTCGATATTGCTATCCAGGCAGCTATCGGTGCCAAGATTGTGGCACGTGAGACTGTTAAGCAGGTGCGCAAGGATGTTACTGCCAAATGTTATGGTGGTGACGTGAGCCGTAAGCGCAAGTTGCTTGAGAAGCAGAAGAAGGGTAAGAAGCGCATGAAGCAGATTGGTAATGTGGAAGTTCCACAGAAAGCTTTCCTGGCTGTGCTCAAACTCGACTAATTAATATAAGTATAAAGGAAAAGGAGGTTAAGTATTATGGCAGACTTTAAAGTAATTACCCCTAAGCGTGATATTGCGCGCGAACTGGCGCGTAAATATAGTACGATGACTCATGATGAACTCGATGTGGTGGAAGATATCCTTGAGCCTATCAAGTATGGCAAGGGCGAGATGATCTTGCCTGAAGGTGAACAGTGCATGGGTATCTCGTACATCGAGAAGGGATTGGTGCGCCAATTTTACTTTAAGAATGGCAAGGAGGTGACCGAACATCTGGGTGTGGATCATTCCATCTTTATGTGCATTGAGAGCCTCTTTAAGGAAGAGCCTACACGCTTGCAGGTAGAAGCTTTGGAGCCTACTCTGGTGTATATGCTACCGAAGAAGAAGCTGGAGGCGGCTGCTATGCGTAATGTTAATATCCAGATGCTTTATCGTAAAATATTGGAAGAGAGTTTGATTCAGTCTCAGATTCATGCCGATCTGATGCGATTTGAGTCGGCACCTAATAAATATAAGCGCCTGTGCGAAATGAGCCCACAGGTGGTTCTGCGTGCTCCGCTCACCTATATCGCAAGTTATCTGCAGATGACTCCGGAAACGCTGTCCAGAATCCGCTCGAATACTATATTATAATTTATAAAAAATGGTGTGACTTCAAAACCGAAGTCACACCATTTTTTTATTTCATAATACAGGTTCGCGAGTCCGTAAGGCGGAACAGGAGAAACGTCTAGCGGATTTGCGAGCCTGTCACCCTCTTACTTTACTCTGCCGTATAGAGGAATCGCTTGATGCTCTTCTTAGGAGTTTTTTCAAACTCATCTTCATGTATACGTATTTCTGATACTTTGCTGTAAGCAGGAATCATGGTGTTGAGCTCCTGGCGGTTCTGCTCCATGACATCTGCCAGTTCGTTGGTACCGAGATTCAGGGTCTGAGCTTCATCATAGTCTGGGTGAACCAGAGCAATGAGCTTGTCGCCCTTCTGTACAACCACGCTTTCCGCTACCAGGGCCAAAGAGTTGAGCTTATCCTCAATCTCCTCAGGGTAGATATTCTGACCGTTTGCGCCGAGCAGCATGTTCTTGCTACGACCCTTGATGAAGACGTTGCCGTCACCATCCATGGTTCCGAGATCGCCTGTATGATACCATCCGTTCTCGTCAATGGTCTGCTTGGTAGCTTCCTCATTCTTATAGTAACCCAACATTACATTAGGACCCTTGGCAAGGATTTCGCCTGGTACATTCTCAGGATCAGGACTATCGATGCGTACCATCATGTGGAGGGCAGCCTTACCGCAAGAGCCCGGTACGAAGTTTTTGTAATCCTCGTAGCAGATGATAGGGGCACATTCTGTTGCGCCATATCCCACGGTATATTTGAAACCTACGCTATGGAGGAAACTTTCCACTTCCTGGTTAAAGGCTGCACCACCGATAATCACCTCGTAGAAGTTGCCACCGAAGGCATTGGATACCTGGTCGCATATCTTCTCCTTCACCTTCTTGCTGATCACAGGCATGTGGAGCAGCATACGCATGCGGTTGTTCTGGATCTTAGGGAATACCTTCTTGCGGATAATCTTCTCGATAACCAGAGGTACAGATATAATGACGGCTGGCTTGATGCGGCCGAATGCCTCGGCAATGATGGCTGGACTAGGGATGCGGGTGAGATAGAAGATGTGGCAGCCCTTGATGAATTCGAAGATAAATTCAAACGCCATGCCGTACATGTGGGCCATCGGCAGGATACTGATGATAGAATCTCCCGGCTTGATCTTCTTACCCAGTACGTCCTCAGCAAAATCTGCATTGCCCCAGAGTGCACGGTATGGAACCATTACTCCCTTGGAGAAACCGGTAGTTCCGCTGGTATAGTTGATCATAGCCAACTCATCCGGATTCTGTTCCATATAGTAGTTGACATGGTTTTTGCGGAAGTACTTAGGATACTTGATACCGAACATCTCGTTGAGGTGTTCGCGCGCATAAGTCAACTTGTCGGTACGTGAAACGACAAGTGAATAATCCGGTATATAGATGATGCCTTCAAGACCTGGCATCTTCGTTGCATCAATCTGTGTAGCTACAACATCACCCACAAAGAGCAGTTTGGCATCGCTGTGGTTTACGATGTTGTGAATCTGGTCTGGCATGAATTCATGCAGGATAGGTACGGCAATGGCACCATAGGTAAGGGTAGCAAGGAATGCTACAGCCCAGTTTGCGCTATTTCGACCGCAAAGTGCTATCTTGTCGCCCTTTACTACACCAGAGTTCTCAAACATGATGTGTAGCTTCTCAATTTTGCGTGCTACATCATGGTACTGCAAGGTTGCTCCCTTGTAGTCTGTCAGAGCATCCATATCCCAATGGTCTACGATGCTCTTTTGGATTAGTGCGTTAAAACTTGGAATCTCCATATTCTTGTTATTTAACGATTTGCTTTTTTATATTTTTCTCGTACTGAAGTCCGTTTGCTGATGATAGACCTTATCTGCTGATGGTCTGTCAGCAGATAGGGCCTGTCTCTAGATTGCGTTCTGATAGAGGTAACGCTTGATAGACTTCTTGGCTGTCTTTTCAAATTCCTGATTATGAAGTTTGATGCGTGACACCTTTGCGAAGCTAGGTATCTGCATGTTCAGTTCCTTGCGGTTCTGCTCCATGATGTTCTCCAGGTCTTCGTCTGTAAAGCCGAGGTTGTTAACTTCTTCCATATCCGGATGAACTAGAGCTACCAGCTTGTCATCGCTCTGTATTACGATGCTCTCGTTGACCATAGCCATGGAGTTGAGCTTGTCCTCAATCTCTTCCGGATAGATGTTCTGTCCGTTAGGTCCCAGCAGCATGTTCTTGCTTCTGCCTCTTATGAAGATATGTCCGTCGGCGTCCATCGTTGCCAGGTCGCCTGTATGGAACCATCCGTCTTTATCTATTACGGCATCTGTTGCCTCCTGGTTCTTGTAATAGCCCTTCATCACATTGATGCCGCGGCAAACCAGTTCACCGGCTACGTTCTCTGGGTCATCGCTCAAAACCTTTACCTCCATGTGCTTCACGGCAACACCACAGCTTCCTGCCACATAGTTGTCCTGATGGGCAAAGGTGATAAGTGGAGCAGTCTCAGTGGTACCATATCCCATTGCGATAGGGAAACCTACGCTGATGAAGAAGTTCTCTATCTCCTTGTTGAGCGGAGCACCACCCACAACAACCTCGTAAGGACGTTCGCCAAACTTTCTCAATACAAACTCGCGAACCTTCTCCTTGATGCGCTTATTGATGACAGGCATGTTCATCAGCAGTCGTGCACGGTTGGTTTGGATATGTGGGAATACTTCCTTTCTTACAATCTTGTCTACTACAAGCGGCACCGCATAGAGGATGTCTGGCTTGATTTCTGACAACGCCTCTGAGATGAGCGTTGGGCTCGGCAGACGGGTAAGGAAGAAGATATGGTTACCCAATACTATATTGAAGAGAAATTCTGTCATGAGTCCATACATGTGAGCCATCGGAAGGGTAGAAAGGATGTTGCTGTTCTTACCTATATTTGGTTTCACTGAATCAATGAGGTAGTCAAGATTACCCCAAAGTGCTCTGTATGGGAGCATCACACCTTTTGAGAAACCGGTAGTTCCACTGGTATAGTTGATCATCGCCAGTTCTTCAGGATCGTCTACGTGATACTTCACGTGTTCTGGTCTGAAATACTTAGGATATCTGTGTCCGAACATTGCATTGAGGTTCTCGCGCGCATAAGTCAGTTTCTCAGAGCGCGAGATGACAAGCGAATTGTCCGGAAGATAGATGATTCCTTCCAGCGAAGGCATCTCCTCTGGTGTTATCTCTGTAGCTACCACGTCACCAACGAACAGAAGTTTGCTTTCGCTGTGGTTCACGATGTTGTGAATCTGCTCAGGCTTAAATTCGTTCTGTATAGGTACGACAATGGCTCCGTAAGTAATAATGGCCAGGAAGGCTACTGCCCACTGGCTACTATTTCTTCCGCAGACGGCAATCTTGTCGCCCTTCTTTACATCGCTGTTTTCGAACAGGATGTGTAGCTTCTCAATCTTTCTGGCAATATCGTGATATTGGAGGGTTGCGCCCTTGTAATCGGTGAGCGCATCCAGATTCCAATTCTTGATAATGCTGTTCTCAATATACGAGTTAAAACTTGGTATTGAATTCATTGCACAATTTACAAAATTTTGTGCAAAGATAATGAAAATAGTGCACACTGCAAAATAAAATGTGCACTATTTTCAAAAACTACATAAAATAATTAGTTTTTTTTCCTTTTTAGTCTACATATTGTGGTGTTATAGACTGTATTTTACTCATATCTCATTGATTTGGCTGGATGGATGTGAGAAATCAGGTAGCTTGGTGCTACGAGCATGAAGATACTTATCAGCAGCGTAGCAATGTTCAGGGCTATGATGGCAAGCCAGTTGAATTCTACCGGAACGGTACTTACATAATAGGTCTGTGCATCGAGTTTGATGATGCCTGTAAAGTACTGGAGGGTAAGAATGCCGAGGGCGATGGCGTTGCCCAGAAGCATACCCTTGCCGATGATGAAGACGGCAAACCACAGGAAGGTGTGGCGGATGGTCTTGTTGCGAGCACCCAATGCCTTCATTACGCCTATCATGGAGGTGCGTTCCAGAATGATGATGAGCAGACCGCTGATCATGGTGACGCCGGCTACTATCAGCATCAGACCGAGAATAATCCAGACATTCAGATCCATCAGGCTCAGCCATTGGAAGATGTTTGGATTCAGGTCCTTGATGGTAGAACTGCTGTAGGTTTCTCCATAGTGATCTACCGTGCGGTTCACCTTATTAATAATATAATCTTCAGTCTCGTTGAGCTTGTTGAAGTCGTTTACTGTCAGTTCTGCACCGCTCGTCTGGTCTTCTTCCCATCCGTTCAGCTTCACGGCAGTATAGAGATCGGTGTATACCATTACCTCATCATACTTCTTCAGGTTGGTCTGATAGATACCCTTGATGGTGAAGCGGCGCATACGCACTCCGTTGTCATCAAAGAAGTAGGCAAAGATGCGTTCTCCCGTCTTCAGCTTCAGCTTACCAGCCATCAGCTGTGAGATGAGAATCTGGTTATGACTCGCTTTGTCATCAAACTTAGGGATGCTGCCTTCGATCATGTTCTGATGGATAAAGGTAGAATCAAAATCAGGCCCTACACCTTTGAACATGACGCCCAGGAAATCGCTGTCCGTCTTCAGGATTCCCTCTTTCATGGCAAATTTCTGCACATGTTTTACGCCAGGTATCTTTTTCAGTACGTTGACCATCGAGTCGTTCATAACCACCGGATACTGGTTTTGCTGCTGCAGCGTCATGAAGTCGGCCACTTGTATATGGCTTCCGAATCCTATTACCTTGTCACGTATGGTATGCTTGAATCCGAGCACTACGCATACCGACATAATCATAATGGCGAGTCCGATAGCAACACCTGCAGTGGCTATATGAATAGCAGGGCGAGAAACTTTACGTTTATCGCCCTGATCGCTATATAATCTCTTTGCTATAAATAGAGGAAAATTCATCTTTACTTTGAATTTTGATCTTTGAACTTTATGATTAGTGAAGCTGTTGTATTCTTCACTCTTCGTTCTTCACTTTCTTACAGTCCTTCGTCTTCCACTCTTCCCGGATAAGCCTCAAGTGCCTTACCCAGAACCACCAGAGCACGTTCCAGATCGTGTTTCTTCAAGACGTAAGCTACACGAACCTGATTGTGGCCGGCTCCAGGAGTCGTATAGAAACCGGAGGCTGGAGCCATCATGATGGTTTCGCCCTCGTAGTTGAATTCCTCCAGACACCAGCGGCAGAACTTTTCTGAATCATCGATAGGCAGTTTGGCTACGGTATAGAAGGCTCCCATAGGAATAGGAGAGTATACGCCCGGAATGCGGTTTAAGCCGTCTATCAGGCACTTACGGCGCTCTACATACTCATCGTATACATCGCGGTAGTACTCTTCAGGAGCGTCCAGAGAAGCTTCGGCTACAATCTGACCGATCAGTGGAGGAGAGAGACGGGCCTGGCAGAACTTCATCACCGCCTTGCGGATTTCTGCATTCTTGGTGATGAGGGCACCCACACGGATACCGCACTCACTGTAACGCTTCGAAACAGAATCGATGAGAACCGTGTTCTGCTCGATGCCTTCCAGGTGCATCGCACTGATATAAGGACTGCCGGTATAGATATACTCACGGTAAACCTCATCAGAGAAGAGATAGAGGTCGTACTTCTTCACCAGGTCACGAATCTGATTCATCTCTCTGCGGGTATAGAGATAGCCCGTAGGGTTGTTAGGGTTGCAGATCAGAATGGCACGGGTGCGCTCATTGATCAACTCCTCAAACTTCTCCACCTTAGGCAGGGAGAAACCTTCTTCTATCGTTGTGGCGATGGTACGGATCTTGGCACCCGCCGAGATGGCAAACGCCATATAGTTAGCGTAAGCAGGTTCTGGTACGATAATCTCGTCGCCAGGGTTGAGGCAGCTCATGAAAGAGAAGAGAACTGCCTCAGAACCTCCCGATGTAATGATGATATCATCGGCAGTTACGTTGATGTTGAATTTCTTATAGTAATCTACAAGCTTCTCGCGATAGCTGAGATAGCCCTGACTTGGAGAATACTCCAAGACCGTGCGGTCTATATGCTTCAAGGCATCTAGGCCACATTGAGGAGTTGGAAGGTCAGGCTGACCGATGTTGAGGTGATATACCTTTACTCCACGTTTTTTTGCTGCGGCAGCCAGAGGAGCCAACTTTCTGATAGGTGACTCTGGCATTTCAAGACCGCGTACAGATATTTCTGGCATCTTAAAATATTGTTTCTTTCTATTAATTATCCGTATCGAAAATTGAATTCTATGACCTTCTGGTCTTTTCAATTTACGCTAATCGGCTGCAAAGATAAGAAAATTAGATGAGAATTGAGAATAACTTTCGGTTAAATTTTATTTTTTGATTAAAAACTCTTTAAATATGTCGCTCTTTGCTTTCTTTTTTATAACTTTGCACTTAATTTCAAGAAATGTTATAAGATTATACTAATTAATTAAAAATAAGTAAGAAGAAAAATATGAGAAGTAGAACAAGTACATGGTTTGAGACCAAAGTGAAATATCAGAAGACAATGGAGGATGGTTCAGAAAAGGTTGTTTCTGAAGCATACGTAGTAGATGCTTTGAGCTTTACCGAGGCTGAGAGCGCCATCATCGATGAGATGTCGGTTTATGTAAGCGGCGAGTTGAAGGTGAGCGGTATCGGTAAGGCTGGCTACGGCGAAATCTTCTTCAGCGATGTGGATGATGATGATAAGTGGTATAAGGCTAAACTCCAGTTCATTACAATTGATGAGAAGAGTGAGAAGGAGAAGCGCAGCAATGTTACCTATCTTGTTCAGGCTAAGTCTCTCGCCCGTGCCCTCCGTTATATTGATGAGGTGATGGGCAAGACCATGATAGATTATGATGTGGTTGGTTTGAACGAAACCAAACTGATGGATGTATTCGAGCACCATGCTCCTAACGAGAAGAAAGAGGAGAAGAATGATGTGCCTGAATACGAGGAGCAAAAATAATTGAACTATGTATGATGTAAAAGGAAATCTCCATGAGGTGCTGGGCAGCTTGCCTGCCGGTGTCCGTCTCGTTGCTATCAGCAAGTTCCATCCCAACGAGTATATCGAGGAGGCTTATGCTGAAGGACAGCGTATCTTCGGCGAGAGTCATGAGCAGGAACTCGCCAAGAAGGTGGCTTCGCTGCCTGAGGACATCGAGTGGCATTTCATTGGTCATCTGCAGACCAATAAGGTGAAGTATATCGCACCTTATATCTCGATGATTGAATCGGTAGACAGTCTGAAACTTCTAAAGGAGATTGAGAAGCAGGCTGCCAAGCACAATCGTGTGGTGAAGGTTCTTCTGGAACTTCATCTGGCTGAGGAAGATACCAAATCGGGTCTTTCTCTTGATGCTTGCCGCGAACTCCTTGAGGCAGGCGAATGGCGGGAGATGAAGCATGTGCAGATTTGTGGCATCATGATGATGGCATCTAATACAGACGATGAGCAGCAGATTGCTCAGGAGTTTGATGAGGCTGCCCAGTTCTTTGATGAGATAAAGGCCAGATATTTTGCTGATGATGATGCTTTCTGTGAGCGTAGCTGGGGTATGAGTCACGATTATCATATTGCCGTCAAGCACGGCAGCACGATGGTTCGTGTAGGTACTACCATCTTCGGTCCTAGAATATATTAAAATAATAAGAGGGTGTGTCATGTTTAATGACACACCCTCATTGTTTATATAGTTAGTATACTATCTTCTGTCCCTTGCTGGTAATATAAATCTTGCCCTTTTGTGGAACGGAAACCTTTCTGCCTTCCAGATCAAAATAGGCTGTCGGTCTGTCTTTACCGATGATGACCGAAGAGATTCCGGTAGGAGAGAAGTTCTTGAGATAATCGAAGGTTACCAGACCGGTTGCTTCATCCTTTGTGATGTTGTAGAGCGGATGACTCGTATCAACACTGTTGTTCAGGGTGATACTGGTCAGACTGTTCACCTCGTACTCTGTAGCAGAGCCCGCTTGTAGGTTGGGAACGGGTCGTTCTGAAGACTCGTGATAATATCATTGTCGCTGACAGTTCTATTATAGCGTTTGTATACCATTCCGTCTGCAGGAACAATCATGACCCTTGGCTTACCTGTCGTGTTGTTGGGATTATCCCCCAGGTTAACCGATGGCAAATCATCGTAGTCGATGCGCCATACCAGCAATCCGTAACCCAGAGCCTCCTTGTACCATCCCTCGTTTCTGATATTCTGCAGCAGCAGGTATTCGCCCTGGCTGTTGGCTATAATCTTGTATGCATCCGATGCCTTGTCGTATGGTTCCAGCTTTATCAGCTTCGCCTCGGTATCAGAAAGGAGGGTAGGCTGTTTCCATCCTACGATGCTCTTCTCCCATGGTGAATAAGGGATAGGCTGATAGCCGTCAGCCTGATAATTGCCCGTATCCATGACGTCCCAATATTCAGGACTCTGGTTGTGCTCTGTGATTTCGTTGGTCGGATAGATGTCTGGCAAACCGAGGGTATGCGAAAATTCATGGCAGAAGAGACCGATACCATTGATGTAGTATTTGCCGTCTTGGGTATCTGCAGGCTTATTGTTCAGCTCGTTGTTAATGCCGTACCGGGATACTGTTTTCCCGTCATAGGTTCCCACTCCTACGGTACCCGATTTCGGCCAGAGACAATCGCCTGAATTACCTACGATACTTTCAGAATAGCCGGCGTAGATTACATATACGAGGTCAACATATCCGTCGCCATCGCTGTCGTAATCGGCAAAGTTAACCTTGTCGTCTACCTGCTGGCAGGCTTCCTTAATCATCTGAGGAAAGTTGGTGTCACTTCCGTCGTCACGTCCGTTCTTGCCATAATAAGCTGATTTCTTGCTTACCGTAACAGGACTCACTACGTCAAACTGTGGTATAAACTGGTTATCGCTCATGTCAGCGAAATACTGCTGTACGCTGCCATAGTTCTGGCAGTATTTCTCGTTGGTGATAAACACTTCTTTATCAGCCTCAGGCATAGCTTCTCCCTTCTTTCCGTTGAGGTAATGGTTGAATGTTGCAACCGGATCCTTACTCTTGAACTTCACATCCTGAAACTGCACCAGGAGTACCAATGCCTTCGGACTTCCCTTATGAGGGAAATAGCTTGGGCTCACGGTTCCTATTTCTGAAGCTCTTGTAAGATTCTCTGAAGAGAAAGCACGGGTCTTTCGGGTGTTCAACTCTTCAGCAGTTATCTTTTCGTATTTTCCGTCTTGGGTTTCCCGCAGGGACGTACCGTCCCGCAGCATGTAGTAGTGGAAGGTTTCGTCGCCATGCAGGGTAGCACATGCTACGGTTCCATCAGCCAGCATAATCTTGGCGATGCCCGGTTTAGCTTTTACGGCATAGAGATTGGCGATGCCTAGGAAGGCGAGCGCCAGAGAGATGATTGCCTTCTTCATAAACAGTTAGGGTAGATGGGGGATTATTTATAAAAGTATTGTCCTTTCTTCTGAGTCTGGTGACCAAACTCGATGGCGTGATGCGGACAATGGTGATAGCAGGTAAAGCAGGTGAGGCAATCCTTGTGATGTAGCCATTCCGGATATTCTCCATGACCGCCCTTGATATCGCCTACAGGACAGACGTTGGCACAGATGCCACACTTCACGCACTTGTCTTTCTCCACATGAAACCGCTTGTCGGTGATGAGCACCTTCTCAAAGAATCCGCCCACAACCTTGGTGAAGAACCAGGGGATAGGACCTTTTACCAGACGGTTCACGCCCTCTTTTCTGTCGAATATCTCTTCGCAGATAACCGCCAGTTCCTGTGCCGATTTCGATTTCTTACGAACTTCGCGCTCCTTCGGATCAACATCCATGAAAGGAAGTCCCACATAAGATTCCGGCATGATGAGCGAGTAGGAAGCAGAAACCTCCGTGATGCCCAATGCCTGAAGCGATGCATTCAGCGCAATCGTATCGTTGAGGTTTTCGATGGTGAGTCCGATGCTGTCGCCTGCAGTACAGACGCAATAGGCGAAAGGATGTTTCCTGAACGTCTCCTTGTCTTCAGCAGTAGCATCAGGAGTTTCTCTCCGTATCTTCATCTTCCTGATAAACTCCCTTACAAGGCGTGGAACCCTCCAGCCATGTACGGGGAAAACGAATCCGAGCCGTTCATTCTCTTTCAGAATAAACGGCTCGGCTATATTGTGGCTTGAATCGTCCGCCCGCATATAGGGGGCGATAGGAATCAAGTCTTCGTGTGTAGCCGCTGCCAGTCTGGCTGCTGCCCACTTGGTATTTCCTGTTCCGGAGAAATAGAAAATCATGCTTACTTTTAAATATGTATTGAGCTAGATTATTTCTTTTCTGTCATAACACCTTCTATATAAAGACGTGACATTTCTACATTGCCGTTAGAACGGACGGTGATGCTCTTCTTGAAATGACCAGGGAACATGCCCTTGCCGTTATAGGTAACACTAATCTGTCCCTTCTCGCCTGGAGCGATAGGCTTCTTGGTGTAAGAAGGTATGGTACAGCCGCAGCTGGCAATAGCCTGGTTGATAATCAAAGGCTTGTTGCCCACATTGGTGAAGGTAAAGGTAGCCTTCTGTACCGGGTTTGACTCTTCGAACGAACCGAAGTTGTGTATCAGTTTGTCGAACTTAATCTCTGCCTGAGCAGATGCAGTAGCTACAAGAGCCACCAGCATAGTGAGTGTCAATATGATTCTTTTCATCTTCATATCCTTTCTTCTTTTTTATATTTTCTCTTTAATTTGTTTCTTATTTTTATTTAATTCGATGCAAAAGTACATATAAAGTTTAGTATTACGTTACTTTTTTACATTATTTAAAACAATTATGCCTCATATTTCATGTTACAGCCTTCTTTTCTGTGGAAAAGTGGGGGCGCAATACTCCTCATTATGAAGATGTTTGCAGATTCCTGAACAAAAGTCCCCCAACCTTAATCACTTAAGATTGGGGGAGAGAGTAGAAAAATAATAAAGTATGAACAATATCAACTGAATAGAGGGCTAAATGTGGAATTTGATTTCATTCAGCCAAGCCTGAACACTGAAGCAGGGACAGGACTTGTGGACGTTCGGGAGATCACGATGACCTAGGATCTCGGCTTCGGGATAGTCTACGCACAGACTCGTCAGGAGATTCTGGAGCGACTGCTTCTGAGCCTTCGTACGGGTATCTGCCGGATTGCCGTCGGCGTCGAGACCGCCTTCGTAACAGATGCCGATACTGTGTGCATTGAAATGGCGGGCGTGGGCGCCGATTTCTGATTCGGGACGTCCGGGGTAGATGACGCCGTCTTTCGTGATGTAATAGTGATAACCGATGCTGCGGAAACCACGGGCTAAATGACAGGCTTCGAGCTTTTCGAAGGTGAAGTCCTGCGTGACGCGTGTGGCTGAACAGTGAATGACAATAAGTGATATTTTTCTTGTGTTTTTCATAGTGCTGAATCTTTAAAGGGTTGATACTACTGGCAGCTCTGCACACAAAAGGCAGAGGCTACGGCGGTGAGAACGGTAATGACGAAATTCAGAATTTTCTTGAGTGTTTCTCTTTTCATTTTCATTTGATTTAAGGTTAATAAATGGATTGGGGGCTCGGATTTCCTATATCCGGGCGATACTGGAGAAGGAAGGCTGACAGGATGAGCAGATGGGCTTGATAGCGCGTGTTTCAATGATGCTTGCTATATTGATGAATAGCCGGGGGTGCTATAGCCGAATCCCGGACTGCATCCTGTCTAAAACCTTCTTTCTTCATCTACTGGCGAGGGGGTTACTCCAGGCCGTCGCTACCATCGGAGCCGCTGCTCTCGGTGTTGCCTGATCCGCCAGTCTGTGTTGAGTCGCCACCCTGGCTTGTGCCGCCACCCTGGGTAGTATCGCCTGTGTTGTCCTTACCGCCGTCTGGTGGAGTAACATCTCCTGTTACGGCTGTAGCCTTCTTCAGGGATGCATCGAGGTTCAGACTGTTTGCCTTGAACTCACCGGTGCCACGGGCACGGAGCTTCAGTCCGGCAATGTTCTTGGTGATGCTGAACTCCTTCTCGGAGGCAGCACCTTCCTTGTTCTTGATGCCGATGCTGAAGATGGCGAGGTCGGGAATCTTCACGGCGATACCCTGCAGAACCAGTTCTCTTACGCAGCTCACCATGTCGGTGAGCATACCCTTGATGGCTCCCTTTGAGAACGGGGTGTTGTGACTTTCCATGTGCTCTGCGAGTTCATCAAGACCATAGGTCTGGGTGATTACAGGGTAAGCGAAAAACTTGCCGTTAGCGGCGCTCAACTTCTCGTTGACATACTTCTTCAATGTGTACAGAATCATAGTGTCTTCATTTTAAGGTTAATAAATTGTGTTTGTGTTGTAGGGGGCGCTGCGCATTGCCTCTTGGTGGTATGAGATGTTATCTCTGAACCACAATGCAAAGATACGAAATCGGTGAGGGGTCAACTCACAGTTGCTCATACTTGCTCATGTTTTATCATACTTTTTCATAGATTCTTTTAGAAATGTTGCGATTTTCTTGTTTATCTCAGAAAAAATGATTAGCTTTGCAAAATATATTATTGAGTTTAAATAAACATGGGCAATGATTACAAAGATTAGGTTACAAAATTGGAAGAGCTTTAAGGACTCTACTATATATATCGATTCTTTGGGTATCCTTATCGGAACCAATGCTAGTGGTAAGTCAAATGTGTTAGATGCGTTTGCCTTCCTCCGTGCCGTGGGGGAAGGTAAGAGCCTTCTTGATGCCATTCAGACTGTTAGAGGCGGGGAAGATTGGATTATCCGTAGAGGTGAGGATTCTTTCTGTATTGAGATAGAAATAGAAATTGAAGAAAGTTCCTATCTTCTTGATTTGAGGGTGGTTAAGCGAAATTTAGTTTTCAGTTTTGGACCTTGTGAAATTCATCGTTTAGGTATAGAAGGCGATGATGCCGTTCCTGGTGAGTTTATTGATTCTGCTCGCAACATGACATGGAAAACGTATGATGTTCCAATACTTCTGGATTTTTGGGCAAAGATATATGCTACTTTTAGAAATATCATCATTCTTGATCCTGTTCCTGCTAAGATGTGTGATTACTGCAAGATTTCCAAAGAGCTGAAGTCTGATGGTAGTAATGTAGCAGGTGTTTTATGTGCGTTGTCTCCAGAGGAAAAGAAGAAGGTGGAAGCACTGGTGTCCAGCTATGTTCGGCCACTTCCTGAACGTGATATAAATAAGGTTATATCTGAGCCTGTTGGTCTGATTAAGTCAGATGCCATGCTTTATTGTTATGAGGATTGGAATCCTGAACAGCCTGTTGATGCAAGAGGTATGAGTGATGGAACGCTTCGTTTTATTGCGATTGTCGTAGCTCTTTTGACGGTTGCACCTCATAGCTTACTGCTTATCGAAGAGGTGGATAATGGCTTGCATCCTTCTCGTGCCAAGGAGTTGGTTGATATGTTGAAGGATTTGTCACGACAGCGCCAGGTTGATGTGCTCTGTACGACGCATAATCCTGTTTTGTTGGATGAGTTGGGAAATAAGATGATTCCGTTTATCAGCTATGTTACCCGTGATGAGCATGGCGATAGCCATGTCAATCTCTTGGAAGAAAAAGAGAATCTTGCCAAATTGATGGCTTCTGGAACAATAGGTAGAATGATGGTTAATGATAAGATATAATGAGAAAGGTATTGGTGATAGATACGAGTGTACTTTGTGTTTGGCTCAAAGTACCTGGCAAGGAAACTTGTGGCCCAAGCAATGCCTTGGTTTCATACAAGATGGTCTCTGAGAAAATAGAGGAAGAAAAGAAGAAAGGTACAACCTTTATTCTGCCTCTAGCAACAATTATTGAGACAGGAAATCATATAGCTCATTCTTCGGGCGATAGAAAGTCATTAGGTGAAGATTTTGCTCAAATCATGATCGATTCGGCTGATGAGAAATCACCATGGGCTGCATTTACTGAACAAAGCAGTTTGTGGAATCCTGAAAACTTAAAAAAGTTGGCAGAGAAGTGGAAGGCTACCGTTATAGGAGGGCAAGCTTTAGGCGATGCTTCTATCGTTGAAGTCGTAAAATATTATACTGATTTAGGATATCAGGTTGAAATCTTTACTGGTGATGAAGGATTGAAAGCTTATGAGCCTACGGTTGAAATCCCTAGGAGAAGAAGAAAATGACTCAAGCTTTGCAAGTCCGCTAGGTGTTAGGGAGATACGCAAGTCCGCAGGAACGCCTAACGGACCCTAACGCCATGCAGGGCATAATGAGAAAGTGCTACGGAGCGTAGCACTTTTGCCGTGGTCACACAATATGCTGTTATGACACAAATGAATTGAACAAGGAAACAACTACCGAGAAAATCTCGGTAGTTCAACAGGAAGGTGCGAGAGAGGTGCGACGCAACACGCAGTTCTACAACCTCGATGCAATCTGCCGATGATAAGAATTGAAAGCCAAAGGGGGATGAGGTGACCTCAAATCACCCCATCTTCCATTTACTAGTCTATGTATGATGTAACTGAACTTTCGCAAGTTTTACCCCACACGCCCTGGGCTAGGAGCTTTTGGGTCTTCAGCCCGTACTTAAACCACTTGCGAAAGTTCTGTGAGATACATTTCGATATGGGCATAAGTTTAACTTGCCTGTAACTTGACGAAGATATCAATGTCACGTTTACGAATAATGACAAGGCGCAGGAATTTGTCATCACGGTTTGGAGAGAAGAAAGTAACCAAGCCTAGGGGGAAAGTAACCAAGTCGGTTACCAAGTCGGTAACCAAGTCGAACAAAAAAGTAACGAAGTCGAGGAAAAAAGTAACCAAGTCGAAGACCATAACACTGGACTTAGACACTCTGACACTGACCATGACACTCGACTTAGACACTCTGGCACCGACCATGACACTTCTGAGAATGACTCTGACACTCGACTTAGACACTCTGGAACCGACTTAGACACTTCTGAGAACGACTTAGACACTCAACTTAGACACTCTGACACTCCAAAAGTGTCATTGTCTAATAAGCAAAGGGATATAGTCAATTTCTGTTCAGTTCCTCGAACCACCGCAGAGATCATGGAACGCCTTGGTTTATCCAATAATGATGCCACCGTATACAATAGCAAGGCGAAATTTACCGTAAAGGAATTGTAGAAACCCTGAGTAGAAAATGAAATAGTAAAGAATTCCCAATCCATATGGGAGACACTAGAGTCTGGTAAAGTTATATTAATCGTAGTTCTCAATCAAAAAGAGAGTGTAAACTAAACTGTGTCAAGCTACAATAAAAGTAGTTTAACACAGTTTAATTTACACTCTCTGATCAGATTGATGTCAACACCATCTGCAAGCATATTCCTGGCAATATCCAGGGCTTTCTGGTTCATGCCTTTTTCCATACCTTCCGCAAAACCTTTTTGCGTCGCCGTATCAATGGAGTTCTTGATATCCCGGTATGCCATCTTACTTGCTTCATACTCCCTCATCTCCTGAGGTGTAAACTTGGCTATCTCGGCTTCGTATCTTTCTTCTACCTGTTTCATAGGCCATTTATTTAGTTCCACAATTTGTTTCACTGCAAAATTACGCTTTTTTCCTGAAACGACCAAATAAAAAGTGGGAAAACTGCCTGATAGGCATTCATAAATCTCTCTATCATATAAAGCAAACGAGGGTGTGTCAAAGTCAAGCAAAGCGGGTTGTTTAAACTTTTGACACACCCCTATATAAAAATATTGTCTCACAAGGATGCTTGCCATCCATTATTGAACAGCAACTTTCTTCACGCTACCATCGCTATACTTCACGATATTCAATCCCTTGGTTGGAGCAGACAATCGCTGACCATTTACTGAATAGCGAGCTACCTCCTCAACATCGGTAGAGGTTGTAGTCTTGTCGATGCCTGTTGCATCGAATTCTACTATGTTCTCAAAGTAGTGGCCAAAGTAAGAGAGCCTGTAATCATCATAAGTTCCCATTGGTACATAAAGTGTGCATTTCTTGGCATCAACTCTTTCGAATACATCATACCTATAACCTTTTTCTGGTACTTTCTCTGCATATACATAAATAGAAGTTAATCCGCTACAACCACGGAATGCGCCATCGCCTATCTTGGTAATACCAGCAGGAAGGTTTAAACTCGTTAATCCGCTACAGCCATCGAATGCGTAAGAGCCTATCTTGGTAATACCAGCAGGAAGGGTTAAACTCGTTAATCCGATACAGCTCTCGAATGCGTAATCGCCTATCTCGGTAATACCAGCAGGAAGGGTTAAACTCGTTAATCCGCGACAGTAGGAGAATGCGCCTTTGCCTATCTCGGTAATACCAGCAGGAAGGTTTAAACTCGTTAATCCGCTACAGTAATCGAATGCGTAAGAGCCTATCTTGGTAATACCAGCAGGAAGGTTTAAACTCGTTAATCCGCTACACATACGGAATGCGCCATCGCCTATCTTGGTAATACCAGCAGGAAGGTTTAAACTCGTTAATCCGCTACAGTAATCGAATGCGCCTTTGCCTATCTCGGTAATACCAGCAGGAAGGGTTAAACTCGTTAATCCCCTACAACTACCGAATGCGTAATCGCCTATCTTGGTAATACCAGCAGGAAGGTTTAAACTCGTTAATCCCCTACAGCCACCGAATGCGCCATCGCCTATCTCGGTAATACCAGCAGGAAGGGTTAAACTCGTTAATCCCCTACAACCACTGAATGTGTCATTGCCTATCTCGGTAATACCAGCAGGAAGGGTTAAACTTGTTAATCCGCTACAGCCCTCGAATGCGGAAGAGCCTATCTCGGTAATACCAGCAGGAAGGTTTAAACTCGTTAATCCACTACAGCCCTCGAATGCTTTCCAGCCTATTGAGGTAATACCAGCAGGAAGGTTTAAACTCGTTAATCCGCTACAGCCACTGAAGGCTTCATAGCCTATCCAGGTAATACCAGCAGGAAGGTTTAAACTCGTTAATCCGCTACAGCCATAGAATGTGCCTTCGCCTATCTCGGTAATACCAGCAGGAAGGTTTAAACTCGTTAATCCGCTACAGCCCCAGAATGCGTAATCGCCTATCTCGGTAATACCAGCAGGAAGGGTTAAACTCGTTAATCCGCTACAGCCTTGGAAAACATAATTACTTAAAGTAGTTACGTTAGATGGTATTTCGATACTTGTGATCTCTTTGTCATTTATATAATATTTAATACCACAATTTACTTTTTTATAAGGATTCGCTACAGTAGGCTGCTTACCCATCAAAACTGACCATGGAGTCTGACCTTTTGTTAAATATGTGTCTAAATTATCATTTATGCAAAATCTAACCTCTTTTAATCCGCTACAGCCATCGAATGCGGAAAATTCTATCCAGGTAATACCAGCAGGAAGGGTTAAACTCGTTAATTCTCTACAGCCCCAGAATGCGCCTTCGCATATTGAGGTAATACCAGCAGGAAGGGTTAAACTCGTTAATCTTCTACAGCCTTGGAATGCGAAGCTGCCTATTACATCATTAGAAGTTGAATAATAATTATGTAAATCATTAACATAATAGCTATCCCCACCTTCTACAATCTTTGCCTCAGACAAATCTAATACAGAAAGTTTTCCGTCAGAATAATTACCTCCAGCCATCTCACGAATCATACTCAAATCCGTACCATTTATCTCACCAATAATCTTCAAATTGGTAATCTTATACATTTTACTACTTGAAATTCTATCAGGCAAAGTACCAGCCTTTTCCAACTCAATGGTGATTTGCTTTGTAATCAAGTCGTTATCTGCAGCATAAAGCGACAAACAACCAAGCAACAGAAACATCAAGGTTAAAAAACTACCTTTCTTAATAATTTGTTTCATAACTATTTTTTTTATTAGACATTAAATATCATGGAAAAACTATTCTTTTTGTTCGTATTTCAATTATCGTTCACTACCCATCTGTTTCCATCAGAGCAGCACAAAGTGGTTTGCAATCAGCACCTGCATACCGAATGCAGTGGGTCTGCCACCATCTCTTTAGAAGTTACGACAGAAATCTATCAAATATAGCCAATATCAGACTTCATTCTGTCTCAGGACACACAATCTCCCTGCAAAAATAAGAAAGTCCCGTTTTTTGTGTGGATGGGGAATGTGTGTGGGTGAGGGATTATTTCAACTTTCTAATCTGCTCTTCAGTCAATCCTGTCATTTTCATCACCATAGCATCATCCATACCATTCTTAGTCAGATTTTCTACCATACGTCTCAGCATCTCCTGCTGCTCAAACAGGTCGGCATCCTTCTGCTTGATGGTCTTCTCTTGTTCTAGAAGGTCAGCATCCTTCTGCTTGATGGTCTTCTCTTGTTCTAGAAGGTCGGCATTCTTCTTTTCAATAAGTTTTGTCTGCTCCATAATCGCAGTATCACGATCCTCTAAAGCCTTGAAGAACTCAGCTTCAGCATTCATCTGGTAACGCATTTCAGGATCAGCGGCAGCCGACTGAAGTCTATGAACAATATATTCCATTTCACCATCACCAGCATACTGCGATTCATCTACTCTCAATACTCTCCTATCCTCCTCGTAAGCAAGAGTCTGGTCGAAGACACTCAACACTTTCTCCAAGTGATTATTCACCTTACCTCTGAGCAAAGGAATCTGTACGATGATGCTGTCGTGCTGCAGACTCTCCACAAACGGATCAGGCTGATCAAGCACTACCTCCTTCCCCTCGTAGTCGTAAATGCGATGCTGGGCATAGACCACAGGCTCGTTGATTTCACCTACACGATGCCCCAACAGATACACTGCAATAGTAGGAAGAGCATACTTGTTGTCAGATTCTTTCGTCATATTCTCCTTGTTGTTATATTGCAGGGCGAGATATTGACGGAAGCGTAAAGTTTCCGTCTCAAGCCATGTCTTCTGCAGTTCGATAAGAATCAGTTTCTGTGAACCATCCTTCTCCTTCACCTTGGCGGCAAAGTCGATTCTGAACATGGAAATGGCATTGCGATTGATATTGCTGTATTCGTTGCGGCGCATCTTTACCTCCAGCACCTCCTCCTGCAAGAGTGCCGAAAGAATGGTCTTGGCGATGCGCTCGTCCTCCATCAGGTATTTGAACACGGCATCATAAAGTGGATTTGCAACATATACCATCATAACTTACTATTTATTTATTAATTGAATGAATTGTTTTAACTCCTACACTGCAAATATACGCCAATTATTCGAAACCACCAAATTATTTCTGTTAAATCTCGCAGTATTAAGTGGCAAAAAAATATTTTTATCACTTCATCTACTATAGTCACGAAGTATTCATCTCTTTGGCTATGTCACGGAATTTTCATTTTTTTGCAATGCATAAGGGTTATGGTTCACCGAGGAAGTAGAGGATGTAGGAGACTTGCATCGGGGTGAACTCCTTGCAGTTCTTGCCGTAACCGGTGGCGGCGAGCTTCTGGAGAAGGTCGGGGATGCGCTGGATCCATCGCATCAGGTGAGCACTGGCTACTGCTGGAGTAGCATCGGGAAAATACAGAAGAGCTAGCTCTTGCTTGGTATAACTTCTTAAATCCATAGTTTTGTTTGATTTTTTAAGGGGTTTATGATTGAGTTGCGGTTCATAAGCTACTGACTTTTGCATCGTAAGTCTCTGACTTTTGCACCGTAAGTCCTTGGTTTCCGTTTCGGAAGTAACTGGCTTCCGGGTGACAGGGTGACAGGGGTGACAGGGAATTCTGAAGATTTACTCTCGCGCGGGCAGGCAGGAAAAATCAGGCCGAAAGTTCCTGCCTGCCCGCGTGCGAGGCGAAATGTTGAAAAACTCGTGTCACCGTGTCACCCTGTCACCCTGAACCGGATGAACCGATGGCTTGGGAACGGCTAGAAGGGGGCATCATCATCGCATTGCGGCGGGTTGATGCAGACGGATACCTGGTAAGCCTTGATTTCCTCGGCTGTACGGACGATTGCCCTGTAACCACGGCTGTGCTTGGTGCGCATCTTTTCGAATCCGAGATCATTGAAAGCCTTGCCCAGTTTCGAACTGTTCAGCTTCTGTGAGATGTTGCAACTGATGATCTGCATCGCTCTGGCTATGGACACGAACTCCCCTGTCTCCGCCTCCGTTGGCTTTCGGAAGTAGAGATCCACAAGTTCCTGTTCTAGTCTGGGCGCCTCAAAAGCGCGGTTGTGCCGGTTCTGCTTTTCTATCTCCTCATCGGTGAACCAGTAGCGGAAATCACTCTTGTAGAGGGCGTAAGCCTGGGCGTAGATGCCTTCGTAATTGAACGGATGCTCACGGGGTGAGAGGATGCTCTCTATCTCGTAGGGCAGCCAGCGACGGTTACCGGTAGGGTCGCTCAAAAACTCGGGATTGTTGCCCGTGCCGCAGAAGGTGTTGATATGCTTGCGCTGCTCGGCATAATGGCCGTATGCCGCCCTTTCGTTGGTATACTGCATCGTTACCACAGCCTTCAGCTGGTTCAGTTCCGACGGACTCATCGTGTCGAGCTCTTCATAACAGATGAGTGCATACTGCGAAAGGGCGATGATATCATCCTTCGTCATGCGCCTGGCATTCGCCTTCGTATAGAAGTATTGCTTCAGTTCCGGCGGCAGAAGATAGTTGAACCAGGTGGTCTTGTAGGCGCCCTGTCTGCCGATGAATACCAGGATGACATTGTTTACGGCACCTTCGTCTATCCATCCTGCTATCATCGCCACGAGCCATTTCCTGAGGGCTTCACAGAAGGGCATCACGGGGTCTCCCTTCATCTTTACCGTGGCAGCGAGTTCGGCAATATAGTCCTTGTCGCCTTCCTGCCAGGGTGGGAGATTCTCCAGATAATCGGTGAAGGGATTGTAGGGCGGGCTATAGTCGCTCTCGATGACATTGATCATGTCGCTCTTGCTCACCCTTGCGGTTAGCGACATGTTGCTCCATAGCGTATTCAGATTGCGGTCCTGGAGGATTCGCCATTTCTCCTTCAGATACTCGTAGCGCAGGGTGATGAGGTTGAAGCGGAGTTTGATATGCCCGTCGAGGAAGTCTTTGATTTCATCTACGGTGGCATAGGGAATCTTTCCGGTTTCAGCCTTCATCTTCTGTGGGTGAGTGGTGTTGTCGTAGCACGATTTGAACACCTGTTCTACGTCGTCGTATTCGGGAAACTGCCTGATAGCCCACTGGGTGGCTTCTTTCCTGTCGTACCGCTTCTTAGCCATCATGTAGCCCACCCGCATCACATACTGGTTGTGGTTGCCGGGTTCGTACCTGATCTTTTCGTTTTCCAGCTTGGGTTTGACGATCTGCTCGTAGTAGTCGGCGATGCGTTCCTGTTTCTTTTTCTTCTGGGCGGTCTTGAGCGTAGCGGAATGGAAATGGCTGATTTCCTCGGCGCTGAAGGCTGTGGCTTCAGGATTGAAATAGACTTCGGGGTCGTAGGCGAGTCCGCTGAGCCTTGTGATGTTCTTGCAGAGCGGATCGCTTTCCTTGCCGATGAGATGCGCATAGTAGTCGTTTCCCATGGCGAAGGCGGCGGGATAATCATCGCCTTCGTAGCGGTAGATGACGCGCAGTCCGTTGCCGCTCATGGTAACGTAGCAGAGCAGGGTGTGGGCATCGTGGCAGATTCTCTCTTTGAGCGAGCGCAGGGTGCCGTCATCCGGTTTTTCTGTGATGTGGTCGAAGTCGACCAGCGACAGATGTGTGAGGCTCCGGATGTTGTCCTTGCCTTTTCCGCCTTCGAAGATGCAGGCTACGGCGAAGAGGGGTGCATCGTGCTTGTACGACTTATTCCCCGTTTTCCGGTAAGACTCGGTGAAAAACCTGAGTTTCTCATCTTCCTTCATGAAGGTTACCAGGCCTTCCAACTGGCCAGGTGAAGGAATCTTGCTGGCCATGTTAATGAATGTACTGATGTTCATCATCTCCTAAAAATTTTATATTGTTATACAATATATGTATCGGTTATACGTTCTTTTATAGGTATGCAGATTGTTGGATCTGTAATACATGGTGCAAAGATACTAAAAAGAAAATAAAAGAGAGTTCCCGTAGCAGGAACTCGTATACAATAATTATAAACATTTTAAAAATTTTAAAAGAATGAAGATTGTTAATTTTGAAGCAGACAACAGCCGTTTCGGTGTTGTTCTGAGTGAAGAGATGAAGAACCATCATGTATCTGGTTCTGATCTGATGTATTATGCTGGGATGCATAAGGAAAACATTTTTGCAATCTAAAAGGGTAAGGGCGATTATCGGCTCAGTGTTTATGTGAGGATTGTTTCTGCTCTTCGGTACTTTATCGAAGACTCGGCAGAATACGCCCGAGTGAAGCAACGCCTTATCGAAGCAGCCTTCGATGATGGTTACTTTTTTAACAAATAATTCTTTTGAATTGGTTTTTTAAATTAAAAAGTGGAATCCGGCGGTTGTCGGATTCCACTGATATCGTATTTTCACCCTGTGCGGGCTGGAATTTCGCAGATACTTTATTACGGACTTATTTTTATGGTACACTCTCTTTAAATGTAACAGGTATATTCTTATTTCATCAAAGCTGCGCAATGTTTCTTCTGATCCAAAGTTTGAAGAATGGGTCGTTGAAAGATACTGTATCTCCATCCACATCTATGAAATCTTTAGCAATCAATGCCTTCTTGATACTCTGCACATTGGCTGAGTTTTCCAGGCGATACTCATTCAGTACCTCCCTACGGGAAAGTCCGGTATTGATGCCATTCGCCACCGCTATGAGGAAATTCTTCTGGTAAACCGTCATGGTTTCCATATCACGCTGATAGAACAGGCGATTTTGATCCAAAAGTTCATCGATAGCTTGATCTATCATCTGGTCTGTAACTTCCGGACTAGCCTTGTACCAGGTGAGCCAAGCCAGATGTTGGACGAGCGAAGACAGGTTTTCCGAGACTTGGCAAATCTTAAGAGCCTGTTTCTCTTCTATATGCTTCCCTGTATTCTTGAACTTCTCGCAGATGAAAGGAATCCACTCTGTTTCCGGTATCTTGTCGAGAAACATGATGTCGCCAAACTTGTAGAATGGACATTCTGTGGTGTGGAACAGCTTAGTCATCAGATGCTTCTTGCTTCCAAACATACAGTAAGTAGTTAACTTCTGGTGCTGCCATACTGTTCTCAGTTTCTTTTGGAAGGTAAGCGAGTCCTTGAAGTCAGCTATCTGCTGAAACTCGTCAAAGCACACAACTATTTTAATGCCTTTCTTCTCTGCAATTTTCTCTGGCAGCTGCAAGATTTCCCTTTCAGGGTTATCCTTTGGATTCCAGGCAAAAGACAGGGAAAAGTCGTTCATAGGATCAGTACCGAAGGAGAACTTCGGCGTAATGTTGGAAAGAAAGGTTTTTGCCATCTGAACCCATTCGTCCCATCTGGAAGATGTCTGACGGATGGTTTCCGTTGCCAGCATCTTGCAAAACTCATAGTCGGATTTGCATGAGAATACATCAATAAAGATGAACTTAACATCTTTCCGCTTTGACTGGCTTATCACTTTCTTGACAAGAGAAGTCTTTCCCCATCTTCTAGGAGAGATGATGATGGTATTGATGCCATGTGTAAGATTGGCTTCCAAACGCTTAGCATCGTTTATGCGGTCGGTGAAATATTCATCTTCCACAGCTCTACCGAATTCAAATGGATTTTCTATCATAATCTTTTCTTTTTTCGTTATTATAGAATGCAAAGATAGTAATAATCTTCTTAGTAAGAAACTTCTTAGTAAGAACTTTATTACTAATTAACATTTTAGTTGTGATATTGGTTAATTATCTTTCCATATATTGCTTTTTACTGAAAATATTTTGAAAATTAGCGAGATAGCAAAATATATCACATTTTTATGAGGGACTTTTTGAAAGATTAACACACTTTTATGAGGGACTTCCTGTTATGCTATGTACCAATCCAAAAAGAGTGCTTCACGGTATGAACCCGTGAAAGTAACTCCCTTGTAGTGCTATTGTCATTTTGTGACAAAAAACATTAAAATGAGTTGTAAGAATTATAGTAGTTCCCTGGCAATCCAAGCACAAGCTTCTGCGTCAGCCAGGGCATTATGGTGTTGGGTTAGGTCGTACCCGCAATAAGCAGCTACAGTTTGTAGTTGGTGGTTGGGTAGGAGAGATCCCAACTTTCTTCTGGAGGCTCGGCATGTGCAATGGAACTCATAATCGGGATAGTCCATCTGATACATTTGGAACACAGACTTCAGGCATCCCTCGTCAAAGGGAGAGTTGTGAGCTACCAATGGCAATCCCTCAATCTTTGGCTGAATCTCAGCCCATACCTCTGGAAATACCCTGGCGTTCATGGTATCCTCCATGGTAAGTCCATGCACCCTAGTATTCCAATAGGAATAATACTCAGGCTCTGGCCTGATGAGACTGTAGTAGCTATCCACAATCTCACCATCCCTTACTATCACAATGCCTACGGAGCAAACGCTGGTTCGTTGCTGGTTGGCAGTCTCAAAATCTATCGCTGCAAAATTCTTCATGAGTGCAAAATTACTAATTATAGATGTATTATCCAAATTTTTAATATTTATATATCCATACTGGTATGCCCTTTTCCTTGGCAATTTCTATCATGTGCTTGGTTCCATGAGATTTGCCATCCCCAAAAGCCACAAGATGTGTTGCCGTAACAAGCATGTTCATGTTCCTAAGGATTCCTGCCATCCTCGGATATTTTTTCCAATTCGCAGGGTATAGGACCATTGTTAGCTTATGCTCCTTGGCGTATTTGATACCTAAGGTGTCTGCTCCATCTGCCATTCCTGAAATGATTTCTATTGGGTGAGCGTCCAAGTCTCCCAAAGATTCGAAAGTCTCATCAAGCTTTAACATTCCATGATGGAAGTTACCAAGAAGTTTATATCTTGTATTTCTCAGCAAGATTCCTTAACTTTTCTGTCACTTCATCTCTTAGCCATAGAGGTTCCAACACTTCCATGGCGTCCATGTTCGAGAAAATCTCCTGTTCAAAATCAAACTCTGGTTTCAGGTGATACTCAAAGATAGAGTACTCGTCAGTTCGCTTTGTCTCCTTTTGAGAGTTATGGAGAGGAAGATTGCGTATGTAGTTACTCTGGAAGGCATCTACCTTTAGCACTACCTTTTGAACTTCGGAATCCTTGTTGTTGATGATTCCAAAGCAATCCTTGAAGTATTCAGCTGGTTCCAGATCCTTAGGCATCTTGAACATTTCCTCGGAGATGATGACATTCTCCATACGGTCAAGTGCATAGCAACGGATATCGTTCGTGCCAGGACTATATGCGACCACATACCAACGTTTCTTGAAAGCCTTCACGAAATAAGGATGGATGTCAAACTCATAATACTTCTCGTTATAGTAACTGTAGTAAGAGATGAATATAACGTGGTTGTCGCGCATCGCCTTGATGATATCCTCCAGGAAGTTCCTGCCAGATGGCATGTCCTCCAGGAGAACCCTCTCCTTGAGTTTGCGACTGTTGCCCACCATGGCGTTGAGTGAGAAGGCGTTGAGTAACCAGTTCCTGGTGCTTCCTTCCTCGAAGCAATTGCCATACTCTATGTGATAACGGAATCCGCTACTACATTCGATGTTAATCTCAAACAGTTCCTCGATGGCATGGAGATTATTGATGAAGGTACGCCGTGAAAGTTCCGTTCCCTCACTGAGGTCAGAGTCCAACCATCTGCTTTGAATCTCCTTCAGGGTAATGCCACCCCTGTTTCTTGCTCGATGAATGGTCTCTACGAGCCAGACATATTTGTTCAATTGATTGATAGCCATATTCTATACTTTTAAATTTTGGTACAAAGATAATGAAAAAGTGAGAAATAATGTTGCACAATTGCCAATTATTTTAGTAAGAACTCTATCATTTCGTCGTATTTGGCGAAAAATACACTTTTCTTCATCTTGCATAGTTTGGCATCTCTTCCTTGCAGGAAACTAAAGTACTCCCAAAATTGTTTCCTATGATGCATAAATTTGAGATGACTCATTTCATGTAGGATAATCTCGTCTATCAATTCCAATGGGAAAACCACAATCTTGGGCGGCAAGAAAATCTGTTTATAGATGAAGCATTGCCCCCATATGTTCCTCCTCTTCATTGTATATTTATTTTGTGGCAAAGGAACATATTTCCTGTGTAAAATGTTGTCACATCTAAAATATTTTTTAGGTGTGCAGTAATTTTTCCCATTTTCAGACTACCTTTGTGCCATAGATGTAAAGTAACAAGAAATCATGGAACAAACTAAACACGGAATATCGGTAAAACGCCGTATCTATTCCTTTCCAATGAAAGGAGAGAGCAGGGCAGAGGCTATCTGCCGATCTTTTAGGCAATACACCCTGGTGGATTGGGCTAAATATAATAAGGTGTCTATGCGAATCGTCACCTCTGTAAAATATCCTTTGCTGATGGGAGAACTTGTTCAACTTATGTCTGTGTCACAATCATTTATGGACACAACAAAGGTGGATCTTGTACAGAAGACATTGGGCACAAGTGAAGAACAACTATTGTTAATCATTCAAGCATATGAAGATGAATCAATGGGTTGACTTTGACATAGGTGATGAAGCTCAAAGTGAGTATGTTTTTTCCTATACGGGAAAGATATATAGCATAGAACTCAGTTTGAGTGTTGGCTTTGGCGATATATGGTTTGCGAATTTGTACTCAGTGACAGGTGATAAGAAACAAAAATATGTATCAAACATCAAAATTCCAACTTGTGATTTTGACGAACTCTCTTGGTTGAAACAATACTTGGAGAAACGAATGGATATGCTCTTGCTAGAGCTAAAAAATGAAGTCTCATCCTTCAGCTTCGAACCAGAGGACATTGCCGGCTTACCCATATCTTCAGACGATAAAATCAAACTGCTTGACATGTTGCATGGTTTATGGTTTGATGTTTATAAAGTGTGTCAGGAAAAATAAGAAAACAGGTCTCGTATCATTTAAAAAATGAAATAGGAAGCCAATGCAAAAAATGTGGTCGGAAGAGATTCCGCCCACATTCACCATTGAAGTATTAACTTTATAAGATTTAGATTTATGCTATTCAACTATAAGGAACATCGGATTTTTGCGTTCTCTGACTCTCATGGAATGCACAAGTGGCTTCATATCCTTGAAGAAGCTGACATCCTGCTTTGTGCTGGCGGTGTAGTGTCTGGCTTTGGCAATGATGGCATGGAGGACTTCTTTTCCTGGTTGTTAAGCCATCCCGCCAAACTTTATATTTTTGTGGCTGGCAATCATGAGTTACTCTTGGAAGATAGTCCAGAGCAAGCCAAGTTCCTGCTGACAAGGGAGATAGTCTTCCTCCATGATACTTGCTATGAGTTTGATAGGATAAGTTTTGGGAATATATCCACGCGAAGTTTGCAAAGCAAGGAGTCAAATATCCACCTTGCTGGCAAAATGGACTTCCTGATAACCCATATTCCACCGGAAGGCATACTTGACGAGGGTAGGGGAAGCCTTCCTCTTTTGTTAGAGGTCTATCGTTCTCAACCTCGTTTTCATGTCTTTGGTCATGCTCATTCTTGAGGAAATCAAAGCAAGGGTGGTGCTTTTACGGAGTTTTACAATGTCTCACAGTTTAATGAACTTAGAAATAAAAAATGAGAAGTCATAACTAGACCAAGCTCTTTTCTTGTTAAACCACTTTACTATCAGTAAAAAGGAGTAAACCTTGTTAAATGTATACAATTTCAGAAGTGCAATGTTTCGACAGTGTCTCTTCCTGATAATTTTATAAAGTTCTTGTTCTGACATTTTTTCGGGAACGCATTTCTTTGGCAAGAGAACTTTAATAACCAGCTTGTATATATTCATCACTAGCTTACTGAACTTAGTATTTTTAACGATGTCAAGACTATGAAATGGCTCAAGTACACCCTGTTAGTTATTTCTTATAATAGTTTCCATAATACTTGCAGCAATGCTTGAAGTGTCAGGACTTTCACAACCTCTAAAGATGACTTTGTACTTGCCTAAATTCTCCAAAGAATCCTTTTTATACCCTTCAGGCATGATAACATTCATGCCCAAAGGGTCTATGGAGAAATTCACAATCTGTACAATCATATAAGAATGCTCAGATGTTCCTGTCTGATGGCAAATACGGTCATAAGTCATTTTTATGAAAGGGGTAAAGTTGTCCCCCATTCCATAAACTTCCCATAAGATTTCTTCAATATCTTCGAAAGATATACTTCTTAAATATTCAGCTATAGTCATTTTATAATTTTAAGAA